>Ga0070699_100004965_pt1 | contig 11731 bp, 10 predicted proteins | sample KBSK1503metaG_FD_65473 | JGI IMG/M metagenome (GOLD analysis project Ga0070699, IMG submission 65473) | Corn, switchgrass and miscanthus rhizosphere microbial communities from Kellogg Biological Station, Michigan, USA - KBS K1-50-3 metaG | ecosystem: Host-associated > Plants > Roots >...
CCGCTGCCGAGCCTCGCCGAAGGATACGACCCGCTCTGGTGGGTCAAGCAGCTCGTGCAGCGGGAGCAGATCTCCGTCCTGCCGCCGTCCCTCGAGATGCTCCGCAAGGTCGAATCCGAGATGGCGGCCGTCTGGCAGCTCGGTGACGAGGCCAAGGTCAGATCTCGAATCCTGGCGCTGAACCGCGAGATCGCCAAGGTGAACGCGCGGTCGATCGAGGGCCCGCCCACCCGGCTCGGCCCGCTCGACGTGGAGGCGATCGTCGCGCAGTGGCGCGCCCGGCGAAAGCCAGGCTGACCGCGTCAGGCGTCAGGGCGGGTGGCCCGCGCCGGGAGCGGGTGCAGCACGTCGATCGCCCAGCCCACGTCCAGGCGCTCCCCCAGCCACCCGGCGAGTCCCGTGCGCGCGTGTAGCTGGAGCCCCTGCGCCACGTGCTGCGCCCGTAGTGCCGCCACGGGATCCGCGGGCACCACCGGCGGCGGCGATACGTCGGGTAGGAGCCGGCCGTCTGGCCTTCGGAACCGAAGGGCGCCATCGATCGATTGCTCGACCTGATAGCCCTCCTCGTGTACAGCCCGGTGATGCCGCCGGCAAAGCAGCGCGAGATTTGACAGTGTGGTCGGGCCGCCTTGCGCCCAGTGGCGCACGTGATGCCCCTGGCCGAAGCGAACACTGCAACCGGGGAAGCGGCAGTTCCGATCGCGATGGTGCAGTGCCCGCCGCAGCGCGGGCGGAATCGTCCGCGTCCGGGCGCCGATCTCCACGACCCTTCCGTCCTCGTCGTGCCGCATGACCACCCGGCTCGCGTCGCACGCGAGCCGCCGGGACGTTTCCGCGGAAACGTGCGACCCATCCTCGAACACCGACTGGCCGGGCTGATCCGGGTCGGCCAGCACTCCAGCATCGACGTGCACCACCACTTGATACCGATCGCCCGTGGCCCCGGAGTCGAGTTCGTGATGCATCGCCGTCTCCGCCAGTAGCGCCAGGGCGTCGGCCCGCTGCTGCAGCCCGGTCGGGGGCTCCGTGGCCGGGTCGGCTGTGGTCGGGACCCCGGTGCGGCGCCGTTGATAGAGCGTCTCGCGAGCCGCGTCGAGCGCACGCAGGAAGAGTTCGCCTACCTCTGGTGTCAACCGCCCGCGAAGCACCACCGTGCCGTCATCGTCGACGTGGACGTGCAGCGCGCGGCCTGCGTGCTGCCGCGCGGCCTCGCGAGCCTCAGCGTGTCGGTCCAGTCGTCGCCAGCCCCGCACGATGCGCTCGACGTGGGCCGCCGTCCCGGCCCGCCCGACCGCCACGAGCCGGGCCTCGGTCTGGGGCGTCGCGACTCGTGTCAGGGCGCGGACCTTGGCATACGAGAGCTCTCCGTGCGCGAGGGCGTCAGCGAGGAGGGGGAGCGTCCCGAGGGCGCGCGCCACGCGGACTCGCTCCCGGGCGGCGCCCAGATCGAGCCCCACGCGCCACGCGAGCCACTCGGCGCAGGAGCGGAAGCCGGTGTTCCAGCCGCCGCGGACGTCGAACTCGCGGATGAGCATCAGGAGCCGCGCCGTCGCGGCATCGAGATGGGCGGAGATCTCCGCGATCTGGTCGCCCAGGTGATCCAGGTCCGCGATCGGTGGCGCGGTGGGTTGCAATGTGGCGAGCCACTCTGGCGCGCGCTCGGGCATGACGAGTCCTCCCTTCTATTCGGAGAACTCTAACCCCTCGATTTCGGGCCGCCCTGGATCGCGTACGTCGGGCGATCGCGACGGATGCCACGAGCCGCCGTCTCCGCCCTCACGAACGTGCGTCCCGCGGCTGATGCGGAGCGCTCGACCCCCGTTTCATCCGAGCGCTCGCCTCGCGGCGCGACGGCCGCGGAAAGCTGTCAAGAGGAAATCACCGCGCGCCGATCGCCCTCAGCCCACGCGACGCCCCGCCAACGCGCGCTCCATGTCGGCCGGCAGCGGCGCGTGGAACTCCACGTACTCCCCGGTCGCCGGGTGCACGAAGCCGAGCACCGCCGCGTGGAGCATCGGCCGGCCCAGCGCAGGGTCGGCCGCGCCCGCGCCGTAGCTCGGGTCGCCCAGGACCGCGTGGCCGATCGAGGCCAGGTGCACGCGGATCTGATGCATGCGGCCGGTCTTCGGACGCGCCTCGACCAGGGTCGCGTCGGGCCCGATGCGCTCCGCTACGCGGTACTCCGTCACCGCGCGGCGCGGGGCCGCCGAGCGGGTCGAGACGCGGCGCCGATCGCGCGTGTCACGGCCGAGCCCCTGGTCGATCAGGCCGCCCCGCCGCACTGCGCCGGCGACCAGGGCCAGGTACACCCGGTGGACGGAGTGCGTGCGGAACTGGCGGGACAGGTCGCGGTGGGCCGCGTCGGTCTTCGCGATCACCAGGACCCCGCTCGTGCCCTTGTCGAGGCGATGGACCAGCCCGGGCCGCGCGCGCCGCCCGTCACCGGGGGCGACGTGGTGCACGAGCCGGTTGAGCAGCGTGCCGCTCCAGTGCCCGGGGCCGGGGTGCATCACGAGGCCGGCCGGCTTGTCGATCACCAGCAGGTCTGCGTCCTCGTGGAGCACGTGCAGCGCGAGCGGCTCGGGCTCGACCGCGGGCGGCTCACGCACCGGCACGTGGCAGGCGATCACGTCGCCGGGCCGGATCAGCCGCGCGGCCTTGGTCGGGCGGCCGTTGACCGTGATCAGGCCGCCCTCGATCCAGCGTTGCGCGAGCGCGCGGGAGAGATGCGCGGTCTGGGTGGTGACGAAGACGTCGAGGCGCCGCGGTGCCTGTCCCGCGGGCATCGTCGTCACCGGCTGCATCGTCCGGCCCGCGCCACGCGGCCCACGCTAGGGGGCCCGGCGCCGGCTGTCAAGCGGCTCGGATGGGGCCTCCGCCTTGACAGCGACCGCGACGAGATGCTACTCGGAGAGCCCCTGGACCATCGCGCAGGTACCCTCACAAGGAGACTGTCCATGAAACGGATGTTTCGCCGGGTCTGCCTCGGGATGGTCGTCCTCGCCGTGGTCGCGGGTTCGGCGGCGGGCTCCTTCGCCCAGGAGACGCCGCGCATGGGCGGGGTGCTCAAGGTCGCGTCGATCGGCGAGCCGCCGACGCTCGACATCGCGATGAGCACCGCCACGCTCGTCTACGAGATCATGTGGCACGTCAACGAGTCGCTCTTCACCTATGACAAGGCCTTCAATCCGGTGCCGCTGCTCGCGGAGTCGTGGACGCTGACCGACAAGGGCCTGCGCTACACGATCAATCTCCGAAAGGGCGTCAAGTTTCACAACGGCAAGGAGATGACCTCGGCCGACGTGGTGCCTTCGCTCAAGCGCTGGGGCCGCGTGGCCTCGGTCGGCCGCGTGCTCTGGAAATACGTGGAGAGCGTGGACGCCAAGGACCCCTATACCGTGATCATCAGCATGAAGCAGCCGTCGAGCTCGCTGATCTACGGGCTGTCCGAGCCGCACGCCTCGATCTATCCGAGGGAGAGCATCGAGGCCGCGGGCGAGGGTCAACTCAAGGAGTTCATCGGCACCGGCCCCTTCCGCTTCGTGGAGCATCGGCCGGACCGGCACATCAAGCTGGCCCGGTTCAAGGAGTACAGCGCCCGGTCGGAGCCGGCCAACGGCTTCGGGGGCAAGCGCACCGCCTACTTCGACGAGATCCTCTTCCTCACCGTGCCCGAGACCGCGGTGCGGCTGGCCGGGGTGGAGACCGGCGAGTACCACCACGCGATGTTCATCAAGCAGGACTCCTACGAGCGCATCAAAAGCGTCCCGACGCTCGAGTCGCGGATCGTGAAGCCGCGCGGCTGGGCGGTGGCGGTCATGAACCACAAGTCGCCGCTCATGAGCCAGACGAAGCTTCGCCAGGCCTTCCAGGCCGCGCTCGACATGGAGCCCATCCTGGTGGCCGGCTTCGGCTCGCGCGACTTCTACCGGCTGGACCCCGGCGTCTTCTTCCCGGAGCAGCCGTGGCACTCCACCGCGAGCGCCAAGCTCTACAACCAGCACGACAAGGACAAGGCCCGCCGCCTCCTCAAGGAGGGGGGGTACGCCGGGCAGACGATCCGCTGGGTGACCACCCGCGAGTACGAGTTCATGTACAAGAACGCGCTGGTGGCCAAGCAGCAACTGGAAGAGGTGGGCATGACCATCGACATGCAGGTGGTCGACTGGGCCACGCTCAACAACCGCACCGAGAAGCCGGACCTGTGGGAGGTCTTCTCCACCGGCTTCGTCTTCTCCGCCGACCCGGCCAACCACGTGGCGTTCCGCTGCACGTTCAACGGCTGGTGGTGCAACCCGGAGAAGGAGCGCCTGCTCGCCGAGCTGCAGGGCGAGAACGATCTCAAGAAGCGCAAGGCCATCATCGACCGCATCCAGACCGTGTTCTACGAGGACGTGGGCAGCGTCAAGCTGGGCGACTACTTCACCCTCGACGTGGCGCGCCGGGACCTGCGCGGCGACTTCCGCACCGCGCCGCGGCTCTACTTCTGGAACAGCTGGCTGGCCAAGTAGGGAGGCGTGCAGACCTACCTGCTGCACCGGGTGCTCGCGGTGCTCCCGGTGATGCTCGTGGTGGCCACCGTAACGTTCGTGCTGATCCACCTGGCCCCCGGCGACCCGGCCAGCATCATCGCGGGGCCCGACGCGACGCCGGAGAACGTCGCGCGGCTGCGCCACCAGCTGGGCCTGGACGAGCCCCTGCCCGCCCAGCTCTTCCGCTGGTACGGTCGCCTCCTGCGCGGCGACCTGGGCGATTCCATCTTCCTGCGCCGCCCGGTCACCGAGGCCATCGTGGAGCGCCTCGAGCCCACCCTCCTGCTGACCAGCTGGGCCACCCTGATCGCGGTCCTCATCGGGGTGCCGGCCGGCATCGTGTCCGCGCGCTATCACAACACCGCGGTGGACCAGTCGTTCATGGGGCTGGCCCTGATCGGCCTCTCGATCCCCAACTTCCTGCTCGGCCTCCTGATGATCCTGGTCTTCGGGGTCTGGCTGCGCTGGCTGCCGGTGGCCGGCTACGTGTCGCTCGACGGGGGGCTCTGGCCGAACGCGCGCTCCCTGCTGATGCCGTCCGTCTCGCTGGGCCTCGTGCAATCCGCCCTCATCGCCCGCATCACCCGCTCGAGCATGCTCGACGTGCTGCGCGAGCAGTACATCCTGGCCAGCCGCGCCAAGGGGCTGGCCGAGCGGGCGGTGGTCTACAAGCACGCGCTCAAGAACGCGATCATCCCGACGCTGACCGTCATCGGCATCACCTTCGCGATCCTGGTCGGGGGCGCGGTGGTGATCGAGACCGTGTTCAACATCCCGGGGCTGGGCCGCCTGATCATCTCGGCGGTGCTGCGGCGCGACTACCCGGTCATCCAGGGGGTGGTGCTGATCATCGCGGTCACCTACACCCTCATCAACCTGGCGGTGGATCTGGTCTACCTGACGCTCGATCCGCGCATCCGGTATCGGTGAGCGACGCGGCTCCGCGCACACGGTGGCTCCGCCTCCTGCTGAGGCGGCGGATCGCCCTGCTCGGGGCGATCCTGGTCGTCGTCGACGTGCTGGTGGCGGTGCTCGCGCCCCTCATCGGCCGCTGGGAGCCGCAGCGTCTGGACGTGCAGGCCCGGCTGGCCCCGCCGACGGCCGCCCACTGGATGGGTACCGACGACGTCGGCCGCGACGTGTGGAGCCGCGTGGTCCACGGCACCCGCCTCTCGATGGTGGTGGGCGGCGCGGTGGTGCTCCTCTCCTTCGCGGGCGGGATCGTCTGCGGGCTGCTGGGCGGCTACTACCGGCCGCTCGACAACGTGCTGATGCGGATCATGGACGGCTTCATGGCCTTCCCCGGCATCATCCTGGCCATCGCGATGATGGCCTCCCTCGGCCCGAGCGTGGTGAACGTGATCGTGGCGCTCGGGGTGGTCTACGTGCCGCGGGTGGCCCGCATCGTGCGCGGCTCGGTCCTGGTGATCCGCGAGACGCCCTACGTGGAGGCCGCGCTGGCCCTGGGCGTTCCCGACCTGATCGTGCTGGGCCGCCACGTGCTGCCGAACTGCCTCTCGCCGGTCATCGTGCAGGGCACGTTCATCTTCGCGGCCGCGGTGCTGGGCGAGGCCGCGTTGTCCTTCCTCGGCGTGGGGGTGCCGCCCCAGATCCCGTCGTGGGGCAACGTGCTCGCGGAGGGGCGCCTCTACCTGCAGCAGGCGCCGTGGCTCACCCTCTTCCCGGGCGCCGCCATCATGGGCTGCATCCTCGGGCTGAACCTCTTCGGCGACGGCCTCCGCGACCTGCTCGACCCGAAGATGCAGGGGATCGCTACGGGAGTTCGACCGTCTTGACGTAGACGCCGGGCGAGCCGGGCGCGTGCTTCATGTGCCCGCGCATCGTGGCGTTCGCCGACGAGGCGTCGCGCTGCGCGTTCCACGCCGTGCTCTCCGAGACCTTCGGGTGCTCGAACTCGTACAGGGTGAGATAGGTGGGCGTCCCCTCCACCGCGCGGTAGCGCCGGCCGCGGATCACCCCCGGGACCTTCTCGTAGTTCGGCACGTAGACGGTGTTGTACCACTCGTTGAAGTCCCGATCCGCCGCGGCGGGCACGTCCATGCGCCCGATCTGGAGCGCCGGGGCCATCGGCGCGCCCGCGATCGCGGCGGTCAGCGCCTTCGGGTGCAGCATCGTGTAGATGTTGCGGATGAACGGGGTGCCGATCGCCTGGGGTCCGATCTTCTTCGTCCACGGGGTGGGATTGGCCTGGACCTTCTTGTAGGCCGGGCTCTCCATCACCGCCGCGCTCTCGAGCTCGTAGCAGGCCAGGTGCTTTGGCCCGCCCTTCACCGCCTCGTAGCGCGCGCCCCCGAGGAAGCCGGGGATCGCCATCCGCTCCGGCAGGTGCTCCTCGTTGTACCAGCGGTTGAACTCTTCTTCCTTGTCGGCCGGGACGTCGGCCCACACCATCAGGAGCCCGGTGCCTTTCTTGGCCATGTCGCCCTCCCTGTCGACATAGTATGCTTCTCGCCGAACCCCCACGCCAGGGAGAATGCCCGTGAAGCTCGACGTGTCCATGCTGACCCACGATCTGAAGAGCATCCCGGACTACGCGCGGAAGGTCGAGGCCATGGGCTACGACTGCCTGTGGTCGTCGGAGACCCAGCACGACCCCTACCTGCCGCTCGCGGTCGCGGCCACGTCGACCTCGCGGATCAAGCTCGGGACCAACATCGCCACCGTGTTCTCGCGGAGCCCGATGATCACCGCGCACACCGCGTGGGATCTCCAGAAGGCGTCGGGCGGGCGCTTCGCGCTGGGACTGGGCACGCAGGTGAAGGCGCACAACGAGCGGCGCTTCTCGGTGAAGTTCGAGTCGCCCGGACCCAAGATGGCGGAGGCGATCCGGGCCATCCGGACGATCTGGGACTGCTGGCAGAACGGCACCAAGCTCAACTTCAAGGGGCAGTTCTACACCTTCGACATCATGACGCCCTTCTTCAACCCGGGGCCGATCGAGCACGCGAAGATCCCGATCTACATCGCGGCGGTGAATCCCCTGATGTGCCGTATCGCGGGCGAGCTGTGCGACGGCATGCACGTGCACCCGTTCAACTCGCCCAAGTACCTCCGCGAGATCGTACACCCCGCGGTGGAGGAGGGGCTCCAGCGCTCCGGCCGCTCGCGGAAGGACTTCACCTACGCGACGGCCACCTTCGTGGTGGTGGGCGACACCGAGAAGGAGCGGGCCGCGCAGGCCCAGATGGTCAAGCAGCAGATCGCCTTCTATGGGTCCACCCGGACGTATACCCCGGTGCTGGCCGCGCACGGCTGGGAGGGCGTGACCGCGCAGCTCCACCGCAAGTCGGTGGAGGGCGACTGGAAGGGCATGGCCGATCTCATCACCGACGAGATGCTCGACACCTACGCAGTGACCGCCACCTATGACAACCTGCACGCCCGGATCGTGGAGCGCTACCGGGGGCTCCTCGACCGCACCGGCCTCTACCAGCCGTATCAGCAGGACCTCAACGATCCGCGCCTGCCCGCGATGGTGCGGGCGTTCAACGGATAGAGGAGCGAGCCGATGACCGACAAGGTGCAGGTGGAGATCAAGGGCGACGTGGCCACCATCACCCTCAACAAGCCGGAGCGGCTGAACGCGCTCGACAACGAGATGTGGCACGGTATCGGCGAGGCCTGCCGGGCGGTCGACGCGGCGCCGGACGTGCGCGTGGCCATCCTGATGGGCGCGGGCGGCTGCTTCTGTGCCGGACTCGACGTGAAGGCCGGCTCCACCCTCAGCAGCTCGCTCGACGGCATGTCGCCCGGCCAGGCTCTGGCCCGTATCCGCCAGCACCTGGAGGGCCACCAGGCCTCGTTCGCCGCGGTGGAGGCGCTGCGCGTGCCGGTCATCGGCGCGATCCAGCGTGCCTGCATGGGCGCGGGGCTCGAGCTGGCCCTCTGCTGCGACGTGCGCCTGGCCGCCGAGGGCACGCTGTTCTCGATCCCGGAAGTGCAGCTCGGCCTCGTGCCCGACATGGGGGGCACCCAGCGCCTGCCCCGCACCGTCGGCATCGGGAAGGCCAAGGAGCTGATCTACTCCGCCCGGCGCTTCGACGCGGCGGAAGCGCTCCGCATCGGGCTCGTGCAGGGCGTGTACCCGGCGGGCGAGCTCGGGACGCGCGTGGCGGAGCTGGCCGCCGAGATCGCGGCCAACGCGCCGCTAGCGGTGCAGGCGGCCAAGCGGGCCATCAACGGCACCTACTACGGCGAGATGCGCACCTGGCTCGACTGGGAGACCGCGCAGGCCTCGGGCCCGCTGCTGTCCGAGGACCGCAAGGCCGGGCTCCGGGCCGCGGCCGAGCGCAAGCGCGCCGACTTCAAGGGCAAGTAAGGCATCCGGAGGACTCCATGGCGTCAGATCTCTACGACCTGGGCGACAAGCCGCCGCTGGGCGAGGTGCCGAAGCACATGTACGCATTCGCGGTCCGGCAGAACCGCTTCGGCCAGCCCCGCGACGCGTGGAAGCGCGAGGTGCTGCCCACCCCCACCATCGGCCCCGACGAGGTGCTCGTCTACGTGATGGCCTCGGGCATCAACTACAACAATGTGTGGGCCGCGCTCGGCCAGCCGCTCGACGTCATCGCGGAGCGTCTCAAGATGGGCGAGCCCGAGGACTTCCACGCGGGCGGTAGCGACTGCTCGGGCATCGTGTGGGCCACCGGCAAGGACGTGAAGAACGTCAAGGTCGGCGACGAGGTCATCGTGCACAGCGGCTGGTGGCGGCCCGACGACCCGTGGGTGCTCTCCGGCAAGGACCCGATGCTCGCCGAGTCGACGCGGATCTGGGGCTACCAGACCAACTACGGCAGCTACTGCCAGTTCGCCCGCGCCCAGGGGCACCAGTGCATCGCCAAGCCGAAGAAGCTCACCTGGGAGGCGGCCGGCTGCTTCCTGCTCTGCGCCTCCACCGCCTACCGCATGCTGATGGGCTGGGAGCCGCACACCGTGGAGGCGGGCGACGTGGTGCTGGTGTGGGGCGCCACCGGCGGGCTCGGCAGCCTCGCGCTCGAGATCATACGCGCGCAGGGTGGCCGCGCCGTCGCGGTGGTCTCCGACGACGCCAAGAAGAAGTTCTGCATGGAGCACGCCGCGGTCGGGGTCATCAACCGCTCCCAGTTCGACCACTGGGGCGTCATGCCGGACACGAAGGACGGGAAGGCCTACGGCAACTGGGCCAAGGGGGCGCGGGCCTTCGGCAAGGCGATCTGGGACGCGCTGGGAGAGCGCACCAGCCCCCGCATCGTCTTCGAGCACCCGGGCGAGGCCACCCTGCCGACGTCGGAGTTCGTGTGCGCCACCGGCGGCATGATCGTGATCTGCGCGGGCACCACCGGCTACAACGTGACGCTCGACCTGCGCTACCACTGGATGCGCCAGAAGCGCTTCCAGGGCAGCCACCTCTCCAACGATCAGCAGGCGCTGGCGGTGACGAAGCTGGTCGACGCGGGCAAGGTCGATCCGTGCCTCTCGCAGACCTACCGCTTCGACGAGCTGCCCGAGTGCCACCAGCTCATGCTGGACAACAAGCACCCGTATGGGAACATGGCGGTGCTGGTGAACGCGCCCAGGACCGGGCTAGGAGCGTCCTGATCCGCGCGCTCGCATGAAGGCCCTCGCGTTCGCCGAGCACGGCGGGCTCGACAAGCTCCGGTACCAGGACGTGGCCGACCCGAAGATCGGGGACGGCGACGTCCTCGTGCGCGTCCGCGCCGCGGCGCTGAATCACCTCGACCTGTTCGTCCGAGAAGGCCTGCCCGGCCTCACCCTGCCGATGCCGTTCTGGACCGGGTGCGACATCGCGGGCGACGTGGCCGAGGTCGGCGCGGCGGTGCGGGACGTCAAGGTGGGCGAGCGCGTCGCGGTGAACCCGAACCTCTACGACGGCCGCTGCGAGTACTGCCTCCGCGGCGAGCACAGCCTGTGCGTGCGCTACGGCATCCTGGGCGAGCACACCCATGGCGGGCTGGCCGAGTACGTGAAGGTGGAGGCGCGGCACGTGATCCGGCTGCCCGAGGCGATCCGCTACGAGGACGCGGCCGCGTTCGTCCTCGTCAACATGACCGCGTGGCGTATGCTGGTCACCCAGGCCCGGCTGCGCGCGGGCGAGGATCTCCTGATCCTGGGTGTGGGCGGCGGAGTCTCCTCCACCGCGGTGCAGATCGGCAAGCTCTGCGGAGCGCGGGTGTGGGTGACCTCGTCGAGCGACGAGAAGCTCGAGCGGGCGCGGGCCCTGGGCGCGGACGAGTGCATCAACTACGCGAAGCAGGACTGGGTGAAGGTGATCGGGGAGAAGACGGGGCGGCGCGGGGTGGACGTGGTGCTGGAGAACGTGGGGGCGGCCACCTGGAAGGGCGCGATCCGCACGGTGGCCAAGGGCGGACGCATCGTCACCTGCGGGGCCACGTCGGGGCCCATCGCCGAGACCGACATCCGGCTGGTCTTCTGGAAGCAGCTCTCGATCATCGGCTCGACCATGTCGAACGACGCCGAGTTCAACGCGGTCATGGGCCAGCTCTTCGCCGGACGCCTCCGGGCCATCGTGGACACCGTGATGCCGCTCCGCGAGGGCGTCGAGGCGCAGCGGCGGCTCGCGGAGGGCAAGCAGTTCGGCAAGATCGTCCTCACGTCCTGAACCGGACGCTCCCGAGCTTCCGGCTGGTCGTCATCGCGGACTGGTCGGCGGCCTCGACGAGGGGCCCGGCGAGGCCCGCGCGAGACCGCTGCTGGGTCGCGTGGGGCCGGGCCGGCGAGCGGCCGGCGCCGCGCTACTTCCGCACCCGCCTGGAGGCGGAGGCCTTCATCGCGGGCCTGCTCGCAGAGGAGCCCGGCGCCGCCCTCGTGGGGTTCGACTTCGCGTTCGGCTACCCGGCCGACGCGGGCCTCCCCGGCGGCCGCGCGCTCTGCGCCCGACTGCATGGCCTGATCCGCGACGGGGCGGACGGCGCGAACAATCGGTTCGAGGTCGCGGGAATCATGAACCGCGAGATCCAGGCCGCGTTCGGTGGCGGATTCGACGGGCCGTTCTGGGGACATCCGGCGGGTCACGCGTACCCGCATCTCTCCCCGACGCGGCCGCGGCCCTTCCCGCCGCGTATCAGCGACGGCCGGCTGATCGAGCGACGGCTGGCGGCGCGACGCATCCAGAGCCCGTGGAAGCTCTTCACGCGCGCCTCGGTCGGCTCGCAGACCCT
>Ga0070699_100004966_pt1 | contig 11730 bp, 11 predicted proteins | sample KBSK1503metaG_FD_65473 | JGI IMG/M metagenome (GOLD analysis project Ga0070699, IMG submission 65473) | Corn, switchgrass and miscanthus rhizosphere microbial communities from Kellogg Biological Station, Michigan, USA - KBS K1-50-3 metaG | ecosystem: Host-associated > Plants > Roots >...
TCGGCCTGTCCCTGCTCGGACGGTTTTGGCGCGCATTGTGTTTCGCCGATCTGTGGAAAGAGCCCGACCTCGTCGCGAAGCTGACGCGCGTCGTCGGCTGGGAGCACTTCGATCGATGCCGTCAAGACGGGACCGGGCTGATCCTCCTGCCGGTCCACGGCCAGTTCGCCCGACTGTTCCGGCTGTATCTTCGCCACCGCGGACACGACGGCCTCGAAGTGGGTCTACCGAGTCACAAGCTCGAGAAGAAAGGCTTGCACACGCCGGCGGCGAAACAGTTCGAGCTGGCGCGGCAGATGCAGGCCGCCAAGCAGCTTCTCAAAAGCGGCGGGGTCGTGTTCAACCTCCCCGACGCCTTCCAGAACCTCGATCATTCGTATCCGGTGGAATTCTTCGGACGCGAGCGCCGGATCGCCGCCGGGTTCGCCGAGCTTGCGCTGATGACCGGTTCGAACGTTATCCCGATCGCGTACCGATTCACGCCGCGCGGGTCTTTCGTGCTCGAGTTCGGAGCACCGCTTCGCACTCCCGGACCGGAGTCGGCGCATGAAGACCGCATCGGCTCGCTGGTCGGGCAGTTCGCGGACTTCCTGCGTCTCGAGTGGGGACGGTATCCCTGGAATATTCCCTGGCATCATCTTGTCCATTATTGCGCGCTGCCGGAGGTCGATGCCGCTGCGCGCGGCGAGAAAGCGATCAGCCCGGCCCCGCAAGCTCTTCCGCAGTAATTGCTTGCTTTGAATATAATACCGGTCGTGGCACTGCGCTCTCGCTGTGTCAGACAGCGAGGCGGTCGTCGACCTGCGCGAGACGGCGGCGGATGACAGAGGCGAAACAATGAACGAGAAGCAACCGGACGCGCATTTCCGGCATCGAAGGCAGGTTCTGCAGGGAGCGGCGGCAGCGCTGCTTGGCGTCGGCACGGGCACTCGTGCGCTGGCAGCAGAGAAATCGTTGCAGGTCGGCGGCTTGCCCGTGACCTGCAACCTCACGCTTCCCGTCGCCTGCATGGCATCCGCAATGGATGCCAATCTGCCGAAGGGATCCGACCCGCTATTCGAATTCAGCAAGTACAGCGGCTGGCCCGAGATCAAGGAATCGCTGATGTCGGGTCGGCTGAAGGCCGCCTACATGCTGGCACCGCTGATCATGGATCTCGCGGACAGTGCGATCCCCGTCAAGGTCGTGTCGCTGGGTCATCGCTCAGGCGCGGTGATCATGGTGCGGACCGATGCTCCGTACAAGAACTTCAAGGACCTGACGCGAAAGCGTGTGGCAGTACCCAGCCGCTTCGCCGTCGACTATCTATTCCTCAGGAAAATGCTGGCGAAGGAAGGCATGACGCTGAAGGACATCGAAGTCGTCGAGATGGCCCCGCCTGACATGCCGGCCGCTCTCTACGCGAAAGCAGTCGATGCCTACGCGACCGGCGAGCCGTTCGGGGCGGTGGCACAGCGCGCCGGCTACGCGAGGCCTCTGTCCATGACGCGCGACGAATGGCCGAACTACATCTGCTGCGTGCTCACGGTGCGCGATGAGCTGATCAAGGAAAATCGCCCGTTGGTGCAGCAGCTCGTCAATTATGTGCAGGGCGCAGGCACCTGGCTGGACATGGGGCCGGCAAACCGCACGAAGGCGGTCCAGATCGCAGCCGGACCCAAGTTCTTCAATCAGGACCCGAAGGTGCTGCAGTTCGTGATGGACAATCCGGCCGATCGCGTCACCTACAGCGATTTGCGGCTGATCCGGTCGGAGTTCGAGGAACTGATGCAGCTTTCGATCGCCGCAGGCACCATCAAGCACAACAGCCCCTATGAAAATTACGTGGACGATAGCTTCGTCCGGAACATCAAGCCCGTCCGCATCACACTCTGAAGCACAGGGAACGTAGATGGATCGCAGGTTCCTGGCGCTCGTTGCGCTTTTCTTTTTTGCCCTCGCTGCTGGCGCCGGGGATAACCCCGCTCCGCTCAGGGCAGGGGTCTTCGATCCGCCGCGAGTTGCGCCGGACTTCACTCTGCGAGGATCGGACGGCTCCGAGCTCAAGCTCAGCCGCTACCGCGGCAAAGTGGTCGCGCTGGCTTTTGGCTATACCAACTGCCCGAGCGTCTGTCCGGTCACGCTCGGCTACCTGGCCGAAGCCAGAAAGAAACTGGGTGCAGGTGCCAGGGACTTGCAGGTCGTCTTCATCACCGTCGATCCCGAAAGAGACGATCCCCAGCATCTGAAGAAGTTCGTCGCCTTCTTCGACCCGACCTTCGTCGCCGCCACCGGAACCCCTGGCCAGCTGGCCGAGGTACGCAAGGTGTACGGCATCACGATGTCCGACAAGATTTTCACCGATGCCGCTTCGAAGTCCAAGGGCATCTACTATCTCGACCACTCGTCGTTCGTGTACCTGATCGATCGTGAAGGCAAGCTTCGCGCCATGATGCCTTTTGGAGTGACCGCCGACGATATCGAGCACGATGCCAAAGCGCTGCTGGGCCGGTAGAGGCTGCCGATGAGCCGCAGGCTTCGTGCACCGATGTTCCGCGAACGCGCAGTGGCTGCAGCGTGACTGGACGCCGTTTTCTTTACTGGGTGCTGATACCGCTGGCGAGCTTCGCCGTTGCCGCGCTCGCCTGGGCGGCAATCGCGCCGGTCAGCTCCGACTCCAGAGAGCAAGTCTACGTAATCCCGAAGGGGACATGGGAGCACCGGCAGGCGGGACACCATCTCGACGTCATCCCCTCGCGGATCCGCTTGACGTTAGGCGTCAAGGATATCCTGGTGATGAGAAACCAGGACGATGTGCCGCAGTTGTTCGGGCCGGTGCTGATCATGCCCGGTCAGTCCTTTCAATTACCGTTTCAGAGGCCTTCCGAATATCTTTTTACCTGTCCGCTGCACTCCAGCGGCTTGCTCACCATCGTCGTCGAGCCGATGCCCGAACCCGGGTGGTCGCGGCTGCGCTGGCGGGCGACCGGCCTCTTGACGCCTGGAGCTTCGCTATAGGAAGGAACTGGCGTGGGTAAGGTAAGGCAGCTCCTCCCCGCGCTGGCAATGGCGGCGATCCTCATCGCCTTGTGGTGGGGCGCGGTCATTGAGACGAAGAGCGTCATCTTTCCCACGCCGCTGCAGGTCGTCACGGCCACCTTGGATCTGGTGCAGCAGGGGACGCTCTGGGATCACATCGGCGCGTCGCTGTTTCGGGTCGGAACCGGTTTCCTGCTCGCCGTCGTTGTCGGCGTTCCGCTGGGACTTTGGATGGGATGGGTCAACGGCGCATTTATGACGTTGAATCCGCTTGTCCAGGTACTTCGGCCAATCTCCCCGATTGCCTGGATTCCGCTGGCGATCCTCTGGTTCGGTGTCGGGGATCTGTCGCCGATTTTTCTCATTTTCCTCTCGTCCGTGTTCCCGACGATCGTGCAGACCGCCGATGGCGTGCACACGATCGACCGCAAATATCTCTGGGCGGCGGAAAATTTCGGCGTGGGTCGCACGAAGCTTTTTCTCCAGGTCGTCATCCCGGCCGTTCTACCCCAGATCATCGTCGGAATGAGAGTCAGTCTCGGCGTGGCCTGGCTCGTGGTCGTCGCCGCCGAGATGATCGCTCTCAGGTCCGGGCTAGGCTACCTGATCATCGATTCCCGTAACGCGGGAAATCGCTACGACCTGGTGGTGGCCGGGATGGTCATCATCGGAATCACCGGCCTGTTGCTCGACGGCATGATGCGCCGCCTGCAACGACTGAAGATCGTCGGGTGGCGGTATGGCCGCTAAGATCGTCGTCACGGACATCAAGAAGAATTATTCGACGGCCAAGGGCACGTTGCACGTCATCGGAGACATCAACTTCTCCGTCGATGACGGCGAATTCGTGGCCATCGTCGGGCCTTCCGGTTGCGGCAAGACGACGCTGCTGAATATTGTTGCGGGATTCGTTCATCCCGATCGGGGCGAGGTCACCGTTGACGGCGTCCCGAGGTACGGGCCAAGTCCCAAGGGTATCGTCATCTCCCAGCAGGGCTCGGTCTTTCCCTGGCTGACCGTGCAACAGAACCTGATGTTCGGGCTCAACGGCTACCACCCCGACAAGAAGGAGCTGGCCGATCGCTATGCCTCGATGGTGGGGTTGAAGGGATTCGAGAAAGGCTATCCGCATCAGCTTTCGGGCGGAATGCTCAAGAGGGTGGAGCTCGCCCGGGCGCTGGTGGTCAAGCCGGAAATTCTCTACATGGACGAGCCCCTGTCAGCGCTGGACGCGCTCACCAGTATTCAAATGCGCATCGAGTTGCTGCGCATCCTCGCCGAGGAACGACATACCTGCGTGCTTATCACCCACGATGTCGACGAAGCGATACATCTGGCGAACCGCATCCTGGTTCTTTCGGCGCGTCCTGCCACCATTCAGGCCGCGTTCGACGTGCCGTTCCCGCATCCGCGGAATCTTTTGAGTCCCGAGGCGATCGCCCTCAAGGCCTCGGTCCTGCGCGAGCTCGGGCTTTAGAGAGAGCGCATCGGAGCGCTCTATCGCCTTTTCGCAAAGCGAGCAGCCAGCGCCCAAGCCCTTTTCAGATTGCAAGGCTCATCAGCGAGCCTTGATCGTGCGCAAGCCGGTCAACGGCGTCGCGCTCGTACGCTCCCAATCGCGAGCAGGGCAAGCATCAGGGACAGTGCCAACAACGTCCACTGGCTCAGCGTCGGAATCGGAAGGCTCTCTGGCGGTGGCGGCGGCGGGCCGGCGGCCTGAAACTCGAATGCCCCAATGTCACAGGCGAGACCCTGCGGCCGCGCCACGCCGCGTTGATCGGTCGCCGGAACCGGCGGGCAGCCGGTAGTGCCGGCGTCAATCGCGGGGCTGCCTGCACTGAGCGCCTGCGTCTGCGTCGGGCCGCCATTGTTGGCCAGCGGCGAAAGCAGCGGATCCGCCGAGGCAATCGTGACACCGCACGTCGTTGCGGGGAACTGCAGGTTCGTGCCTCCGTCGGAGATCGTTCCTGTGCCGCTGCAGTTGACTCCGTTGTTGGCAACGATTGTGTTGGTGAGCGTTACGCCGAGGCCGTCATTCTGGATCCCCCCGCCGGTATTGCCGGCGACCGTCGCGTTACGCAGGGTTACGGCGATTCCGAAGGCATAGATCCCGCCTGCGACGAGGCCAGTGTTCCCGCTGATCGTCGAGTTGGTGATCGCCTCGCCGATACCGGAGGAATAGATGCCTCCGCCATTGCCAGTCGCGGTCGTGTTTCCGCTCACCGTGGTGCCGTTCATCGTCAAGGCGAAGCCGTTGTCGTAGATACCCGCGCCGTTGCCGCCTCCTGCGGCCACATTGGCGCTTACCGTGCTGTTGGTTATCGTCAGATCGTCGCTGTTATAGATTCCGCCGCCATTGCCGCCGCTCGGTCCGGCCGAGTTCCCACTGATCACGCTGCCCGTAATCGTCAATTCAGAACTGTTGTAGATCCCACCGCCATTTCCGCCGCCGCCGCCCGTGTTGGCGCTGATGACGGAGTTGGTGATCGTCAGATCCGAGCTGTTGTTGATTCCGCTGCCATTCCCACCCGAGGGGCCTGCTGAATTGCCCGTGATCGTGCTGCTGGTGATCGTCATCGTGTTTTGGTTGTTGAGGCCGCCGCCGCCACCGCCACCGCCGGCGGTGTTGCCGGAGATAGTACTGTTCGTCACGGTCGCGACGCCGTTGTTCAACATCCCGGCCCCGCCGCCGCTCGCCGTGTGGTTGTTGGTCAGGGTCACCGTATTCAGGGTCAGCGTTGCCGCCCCGGCATTGAGGATGCCGCCACCGTCTCCAGATGCGGCCAGTCCGTTGCGAATGGTGACGTTGTTGATCACGACGGTGCCGCTGAGCACGTGGAATACGCGATCGATCGCGCCCCCGTCGATGATCGTGGTCGCCGCGCCGGCGCCGTTGATGGTCACGCTGCCGGTAATGTCGAGATCGCCCGTCGCCGCGGCATCCTCGTTTTGACCGGCGATGGACAAGGTGTAAGTCCCCGCCGGCAGCGTAATTGTGTCGGCGCCGCCACTGGCGTTTGCCGCAATGATGGCGTCGCGCAACGAGCAGAGTGAACCGGTGCAGGCGCCGTCGTTGCTGTCCGCAGTCGTGGTGACGGCGAAAGTGGCGGCCGCTGCTTGCCCGATAACTGCGACGAGCAAGATTGCTACCGGCAAAGCATAAGCTATGCGAGTACTCCAGAACCCTTTCATGACGTTCCCCTTCGCCTTGAAACGAGCAGTCCGGCCACTAACTCACAGCTTGGCCAGCCTAGACCGTCGCGTTGCGAAAGGCAAGCTTGCGCGTTCGGGCGACCGCCTTTGTACGATGCGTGCCACCGGGGCAGAAGCGCCGGCGCAAATCAGGTAGGAGAGAAAACTCAAGGGCTTGCGTTGCGGCAAGCCCTTGAAGCGTCACCTTGCGGTCATACTTGATCTGTACCGTGCGCGCGATGGGATGCCGCCAATGGCACCTACGCGACGGAGAATGCAATGGAGTCGATAAATGACGCGGTCGGGATTGTAAATTCGAAAGACGTGTCTCCGCAAACAGTCTTGAGTCCTCTTGACGCCGACGATTATTTCGAGCTCGCCTGCGAGGCCGATGAATTCGGCGTCCACATCCTGTGCTACTCCATAGCCGAGTGAGGCAACGAGGACCTTGTGATGCTGGCTAGGTTCCGGACGCGGCCAGGGACCCGTACAGTGGACACGTTACCTTAGCGGACCATTGTCTTTCGGGTTTCCTCGAGCGCGCGGATCAGAAGGTTGATCGCGGTTTTCGTGAGACCTCGACCACTACGTTCCGACGCGCCTTAGTGGAGTGTGCATTGCTTTACGAACCATTTGGGGCGCACCAAAAACACCCGCGGCCAGGTCTGCCGAGAACTGTTCAACCCAATTCGCACGCGGTCCGCCCAAATAGACATTACACCTTGACGTTCGAAGCTCCGTGACGCAAACGAAGTAGTTTGCGGTCCACTCATCGCCCAGATGGTCAGATCGAGCGTGACGAACTCTTAGCGCGAAATTTTCGTGTAGATATCCAAGCCGGCTGAGCTCGGACTCGAAGTCCTGCTTTTCGCCAAGCTGCTCCATCACCCAACAGTAACCTTCGGCACGGACAGCCATTCCCATCCCCCTAAAGCAGTGCACCATTGTTGCAGAGCATATATGTCAGTGGCGTGACGAACCTGTGGTCGGCGCAACCTCTCAACTTCGACGTTTGTCCCGCGAATCGAACGAAAGTCCGCTCGAAATATTGGGGGCCGAGTTGGTTGGAATTGGCTGATCGGGATGAGTCGGGGCGAGAATCCAAAAGGGAGGACGGCGAACAAGTGTCTAGGTAACCGGACAATTGAGAATCGCTTGGTTAAGCTAATATCGAAGCATGCGGCATCACATCATCATTCCAGCGGCGGGTAACGGCTTACGCTATGGCGCACCTGTCCCGAAGCAATATCTGTCTCTCGCGGGGAAGCCCGTATTGCAGCATGCAATCGATCGCATGGCGTCAAGCTTTCCGGGCTCGACGATTTGTGTGGCCCTGGCGCCGGACGACCGCTGGTTCGAGAGTTCGATCGCGAAGCAAGCCCACGTGCAAGGATTTCGTGTCGGTGGCGAAGGGCGCGAGCAGACCGTTCGCAATGCGATCGAAGGTCTGGTTGGAGTCGCGAACGACGACTGGATCGTCGTGCATGACGCGGTGCGCCCTTGCATCGATTCGGTCACGTGCCTTCGCCTCAAAGCGGAGGTTGGTGCCGATCCGGTGGGGGGCTTGCTGGCGATACCGGTGTCCGACACGCTCAAGGTCGTCGGCAGTGATGGTCGCGTGCTCCGCAGTATGCCGCGGGAGAGTGTATGGCGCGCGCAGACACCCCAGATGTTCCGGTACAGCGTGCTGCGAAAGGCGTTTTCCAACGCGGGCATCGACCGTTGGACGGATGAAGCCGGAGCTATCGAGGCACTGGGGCTCCGGCCTCGGGTCGTGCTGGGAAGCGGCTCCAACGTGAAAATTACCTATCCCGGGGACCTGGATCTCGCGGCGGCCGTGCTATCCAGGCAAGAGTCATGCGAAGAGGCCTGCTAGGGTTGTGAACTTCATCCGTTCCATGGGGAGCTTGTTCCTCTCCGATCGATCCGATCTGTTGGTGGGAAATCATCGATGGGCCCTCTGCTAGAACGCATAAACGCCCCTGAGGCCCTGCGCGCGCTCGATTCAGCAGACTTGCCACGGCTCGCGTCGGAGCTGCGAGCCTTCATCGTCCAATCAGTTGCGGAAACCGGGGGGCACCTTTCTTCGAACCTCGGAACCGTCGAACTGACGATTGCTCTTCATTATGTCTTCGACACCCCGCGCGACCGACTAGTGTGGGACGTCGGCCATCAAAGTTATGCGCACAAGATCCTTACGGGGCGCCGACAGCACATGAGTCGACTGCGCATGGCGGGAGGTCCGTCAGGGTTTCCGCGACGCACTGAGAGCGAATACGACACCTTCGGAACCGCCCATTCGTCGACATCGATCTCCGCGGCGCTCGGCATGGCCATTGCGGTTCGCCGCAAGAATGAGTCACGGCGTTGCGTCGCCATCATCGGCGATGGCGCGATGAGCGCCGGTATGGCCTTTGAGGCGCTGAATAACGCGGGCGCGGCCGATGCGGATCTTCTTGTCGTGCTCAACGACAACGACATGTCGATCTCCGAACCGGTGGGCGCACTAAATAATTATCTGGCCCGTCTGCTTTCAGGCAGGGTCTATAACTATGTCCGACGCGGCAGCAAGGAGATGTTGTCGCGGTTGCCCCAGCTACGTGAGTTCGCCAAGCGCTGGGAGGCACACATGAAGGGCATGGTAACGCCGGGCACGCTGTTCGAAGAACTCGGATTCAACTACATCGGTCCGGTCGACGGACATGATCTGGGCGTACTCATCCCGACGCTCGCGAACCTGAAACAGTTAAAGGGTCCGCAACTCCTGCATGTCGTCACGAGAAAAGGATATGGCTACGCGCCCGCGGAAGCGGATCCTATTCTCTATCATGGCGTTCCGACCTTTGATCCGGTTGCCGGCATCGTCAAGAAGACGCCAGGAAATCCCACCTACACGCAGATCTTCGGCGATTGGATATGCGACATGGCTGCGCAGGACCCGCGCCTTGTTTGCATTACACCGGCTATGCGTGAAGGCTCGGGGCTGGTCCGCTTTGCGCGGGAATATCCTGACCGGTATTTCGACGTCGGGATTGCCGAACAGCATGCGGTGACTTTCGCGGCCGGCCTCGCATGCGAAGGCATGAAGCCGGTCGTTGCAATCTACTCGACGTTCCTGCAGAGAGGCTACGACCAGTTGATCCACGACGTGACGTTGCAGAATCTGCCTGTCTTGTTTGCGATTGACCGGGCTGGGATCGTAGGGGCGGATGGGGCAACTCATATGGGCGCGTTCGACCTCAGTTATCTGCGCTGCCTGCCTAACATCATCGTCATGGCTCCTGCCGACGAGAACGAATGCCGCCAGATGCTGTACACCGGGTTTACCTTAAATGGGCCGGTCGCCGTCCGTTATCCGCGGGGAAGTGGACCCGGTACGCCGGTTGCTGCCGCAATGAGCGCATTGCCGGTCGGCCGAGCCGAGATACGTCGCCGATCGAGCCGGCCGCGGTTCGCGGTGGCGATCCTGGCCTTTGGCAGCGTTCTGGCCGAGGCATTACTCGCCGCAGAAACATGTGATGCCACAGTGGCCAACATGCGCTACGTCAAGCCGCTCGATATCGATTTGCTGCTGCAGCTCGTATCCGAGCACGCGGCCTTTGTCACCGTGGAGGAAAACGTGGTGGCAGGCGGAGCAGGCAGCGCTGTGGCGGAGGCCCTGGCCAACGCGGGGGTCTCGATCCCGATGCTACACCTGGGCATGCCCGACCGCTTTGTCGATCATGGCGATCCCCCGGCCTTGGTCCGCGAGTGCGGGCTTGACGCCAGCGGAATCGTCACCGCGATCCAGTCTCGCTTCGCCAAACGACGGCTCGAGGACGTATCGAAGTCTGTCGCCTGAGGCCGCCGAGCGAAAAACTCAAGAAAGCAAACGAACGCCTGACCGAAACTTCGAAACTGCAGTCCGAGCGTGAACTCTCCTGGAGCCGGCTCACGTCGATGCAATGACCAACCCCGCGTAATGCTTCCTCAGGTTCTTCTCGGCGCGCACGAGCGCGCTTTTCGAAGCAAAGAGACCGAAAACAGTCGGGCCGGATCCCGTCATCAGCGCGCCGCGCGCCCCAAACGCCAGCAACGCCTGTTTGATCTCCTTAACGATGGGGTGCAATTGCTCGATGCACGTTTCAAAATCGTTGAATAGCGTAGCAGCAATTTTTGCCGTGTCTCTTGCCCGTATCGCCGCCACCATAGTTGCCGAGATATTCGTCCGATCTCCGTGTGACATGAACCAGGCGCTTCCGGCGATAGCTTGGTAGGCGTCGGTCGTCGACACTGCCACTCCAGAGTTGACGATCAAGAAATGGCTTCGCGGAAAGGCAGGGATTGGTCGAAGTATCTCCCCTGTCCCCGATACTTGGCAGGCTTTCCCCCCTCCGAGAAAGAATGGCACGTCCTTGCCGATGGTCGCGCTCAGCGTCTCAAGCTTCCTCGGCGCCAGCCTTCCATTGAAATGCGTGTTCAACGCCAGAAGAACTGCCGCGGCATCCGAACTGCCGCCACCCAGGCCGGCTGCGATCGGGATATTCTTCTTGATATGAATATGGGCGCCCGCGGGTTCCCCGATCGCTGCGAAGTAGGCAGCGGCTGCGCGGTAACAGGTATTAGATTCGCTTGTGGGAATGTCTTTTGAAGTGCTGGCGAGAGTGATGCCTCTTTCGCCCTTCGTAACCCTCACCTCGATCGTGTCGGAGAGATCGTCAAGTCGTACCAATACGGAACGTATCGCGTGATACCCGTTGCGAAGCTTTCTGACAACCTCCAGGGTGATGTTGATCTTGGCCGGCGCTTCAAGCCTGATCAGTGCGCTCATTGTGGCGAAGCCGTTTTTGCGATGATGCTGACGATGGCAAAGACCTGTATACCCTCTCCTTTGCCGAAAGGTGTCATGTGCTCGCCTGAGGTTGCGTTGACGCCGATGGCACTTGGCGGGATACCGAGAATTCCCGCAACCACGGTCTTGATTGCGTCGCAAAAAGGGTCGACCTTCGGCTTGAGCGCTTCAATGCTCAGCCCGACGTTATTGACGCGATAGCCAGCTTGTTCAACATGGGTCCTCGCAACCTTGACGTACTCTTGGCTGTCGTTTATTCCGTTTCGACTCATCTCGTCCGCATAGCGAGAAAAGTCTTGTCTCCCCAGCGCCTGCTCGAGCGCTCTGCAAAGGGCGTGGAGCACTACATCCGCATCGGAGTTGCCATCAAGCCCTGGTGCATCGGGAATGAGGACGCCCCCAAGCACCAATTTTCGGCTTGAGTCAGTCGAGAAGCGATGGGAATCCTGCCCAAACCCGACCCTGAACATTTGCACACTCCAGTGCGAAGGAGTTTATACGGAGATGAAGCTGCGAAGCAAAAGGGCAACGGTATGCAGCGGCGGCCCTCCCTTTTGCTTCACGTTTCCCGACCGATTGCGTGGGAGATGACCAACAGCGCATGGCACACGGCGATTCAGAAAGGCGGCATTACGGATTTCCGGTTTCACCATCTCCGGCATACATGGGCATCGTGGCACCGCCAAGCC
>Ga0070699_100004967_pt1 | contig 11730 bp, 10 predicted proteins | sample KBSK1503metaG_FD_65473 | JGI IMG/M metagenome (GOLD analysis project Ga0070699, IMG submission 65473) | Corn, switchgrass and miscanthus rhizosphere microbial communities from Kellogg Biological Station, Michigan, USA - KBS K1-50-3 metaG | ecosystem: Host-associated > Plants > Roots >...
CCGCCAGGATCGAAGAACCGCCGCCCGGCACCACGCCATGACGTGGGGAAAACGACAAAGAGGGAGCCCACGCTCAAGGCAAGACGCGAACGAGCAGGTTAAACGGCAAGCTTCAGGCTCCGCAGTGGAATGCGCATCAAGCTCAGCGCCCTGGCTCGAACCGGATGTCAGCAACAACGGTTGCGGGCATTACGGCGGGTACATCGGAGAAGCCGCCGGGTTCTGGAACGACCTCGGTTGCAGTGGCTTTAGCAATGCCTGGAATGCCACTGCGGCAGGGGCTGCCAGGGACAACTTCAATCTAGCCGACGGGATGGGGACTTCGCCTTATTTCTTCGGCGGCGGCCCGGGAATGGACCCGAATTATAATGGCACGACCAGCGAGGCTTACAACTGGGGGGTGAAAGAAGCCAAAACAGCAGTGAGTTTTGCGGCCGGGCACACTTTTATCGACGACTTCATCATGGTCCTCGATGTCGAGGATAGCGCGAAAAATCCGGCAGGATGGAACGAGGTAATGGTTCCGGGAAGCTGCACCCATGTGCAGTCGAACGGCGTTCCTACGGGCAGTAGACCGCGCCACCTTCAATGGATTCTGGGACCAAATTCAGAATCATTCAATATACTCGATTGCAGCTTATGCGTCGCCCGGCGTGTGGTCCGGCATCTTCCTATCGGATGGCTCTTTGACAGGCACGATGGAGTGGACGGCAGACTTCTCCGGTTGCAGGAATCCCGCGCCGACTGGTTGGACACAGGGCACTGGCGGTGGCTGCTCCAGCAACAGCGCCAATTTCTTCGGCGGAATAAACTCCGGTAGCGACTGTGCCATGATGCGGCAATGGGCTGGAGTCTCCCTGGGTGACTTCAACCAGATCGACACCCCCGTGTTGGCAAGTGCAAGTAGAAACAACGTCCGGCAGCTGTCGGGGAAACCTCTGGGTGTCAGGCAACCTTGGAGTGGCCGAAAGCGCCCTTGGGTTGAGGCGCCGGGAGGCACTATGAACCAGACCGAGCGGATGACCATCGAGGGCTTCGCTCGCGCGCGCCTGCCAGCACTGCTCAGATTCGGGTACGCGCTCACCGGCAACCAGGAGGCAGCGTCTGACCTCGTGCAGGAGGCTCTCGTCCGGACCGGCGCGCGCTGGTCATGGCGGGCCCGCCGTGAGGACCCGGAAGGCTACACACGCCGCGTAATGATCAACACCAACGTCAGCTGGTGGCGGCAGCGACGCCGGGAGTGGCCCACAGCTTCCCCCCCTGACCGCGGCTATGACATGCAATATCGCGACTACGAACTGTGGAGGGCTCTATCCTCCCTGCCCGCGCGGCAGCGTGCGGTCCTAGTGCTGCGGTACTACGAGGACCTATCCGAGGCTCAGGCGGCCGATCTGCTCGGATGCAGTATTGGCACGGTGAAGAGTCAGTCGGCCAAGGCGATAGCCAAGCTCCGGGCGATCCTGGAGGCATCGGCGCTGGAGGCGAAATGAACGACATAGAACGGGCACTCAGACGGGCCTTGCGTGATCAGCCACCTGTGCACGCAGACCCCAGACTGGTGAAAGCCGTTCTCCTGGGAATCCGCAAGCGCCGCAGAGCAGTGCTAGCCGCCACGGCCGGAGGCACGGCGACTGCAGCGGGCGCGGCGGTCGTCATCATCTTGGCCTTGACAGGGACCAGTGGCGCTCCCGGCGGCGCGAATCCAGCCGCAGCGCCAGCCGGCGGCATACCCTGGACGAATCGGACCGCACCGGTGTATACACCGCCGCCCGCGCGATCCCTCGCTGCGCCGACGGCGAAGTATGCCGCCTGTACCGCTTCGGACCTGACCGGAAAAGCCGGGGATGTGAGTCTTGGCACGGGCCGGATCACTCAGTACATTGTGCTGTCCAACACCGGGGCCCACCCGTGCACGCTCAGCGGTGCGCCAAGCACCTTGGTCGGCGTGAGAGCCAACGGCAGAAGGACAACGCTGGCCACCGGCAACACTGCCGGGACCCAAAGCTTTGGTTTCACCGGGCCAGCGAATCTCCGGCCTGGTCAAAGCGCGCAGGTAGCCATCGCCACGACTGACATGTGCTCAGCCGCCAGCACGGGTGGCACCGACGACTACAGCACCGTCACTGTTAGGATTGGCACCAGTGGTGCCGTCAACGTGTCCCTGCCCCGTGCCCGTCCCCTCAATGTCATCTGCGGCGCCGTCGGCGTGAGTGCGTTCGGCGTGCCAGGAACGTCTAGCGACCAATCTTCCTCCCCACTGAACGTGCTCACCGCTTCTGCGGCAATGCCGGGTACGGTAACCGCCGGAACTACTGCGCGCTACACCGTTACCTTGCACAATCCGACAGGCCAGGCTGTCGCGCTGAGCCGCTGCCCTTCCTACATGGAGTTCATGTCACCGCTTGGCACTATGCCAGGGTCTGGCGCTAGCCGGTATTACCTGAACTGTCAGGCTGTCTCCATAATCCCGGCCGGTGGTTCGGTCACGTTCGACATGCAGATATCTGTTCCTGGCACGACAGGCGATGCCAAGTACGGGTGGGCGCTACAGGGAACCTCGGTCCAAACCGGCGGCTCAGTGACCATCACCGGACCGTGACCATCACCGGACCCTGTGGGGCTCGATTACTCGATCTTGCCTGGCCGGGTCCTGGCCCTTGTTGTGGGGGCTGAGATGCTCCCTGAGTGATCTTTTCGGTCCTCTGCCTGCTCGTACGCTGCCTGCCCGGCAGTCTGATAGTGCTGGCCCGGCGCCAGGCGTCCAAGGATGGCGAACTCCTCGTGCTCCAGCACGAGAACACGGTGCTGCGCGGTCAGATCAGCCGGGTCCGCTACCAGCCGGGCGGCCGACTGTGGCTCACGGCAGTGTCTGGGCTGATCCCCCGCCGCCGATGGGGCGAGGTGTTCGCGGTGACCCCGGCAACAGTGCTCACCTGGCACCGGCGGCTGGTCACCCGGCCAATGGGACTACCCGAACCGGCGGCGTCCGGGACGACCGTCCACGGCAGCCGCGATCGGCAAGCTCGTGATCGGCATGGCCACGGACAACCCGGCCTGGGGCCAATGGTGCGGGGATCAGCGTGGGATGCAGCTTGCGGGCGACCGCCGTGGTGGCGATCTTCTTCCCGCGCTGTCTGGTGATGGCCTGGAAGGTGGTGGCGGACTGCGGGGCCGGCCTAGCGGTCTGCGCCGCCTCGCACAACACCCACCGCAGCTACGCCGGGCCCTGCCCGGCGATGTGGTCATAGCAGGCGATGCGGTTACTGCCGCGGACGGTCGGTGGCAGGCCCGGCCCAGGACGCCAGGTTGCGCGCCGAGCCGATCTGCGGCGAGCTAGATCTCGATCAGGCCGGTGATCGTGCCGAGCAGGCTCTCGGCGTCGAACTCTGCGGTGGGCGCGTCGCGGACCACCCGGCCCAGGCGCAGTACCACGATCCGGTCGGTCACCTGAAGGACGTGCGGGAGCGTGTGCGATATGAACACCACCCCCAGGCCGCGTTCCCTGGCGGCCAGGATGACCGAGAGCACCTCGCCAGCCTGGTAGGCCCCCAGGTGGTTCGTCGGCTCGTCAAGCAGGATGACCTTGCGGGCCCAGGCGATCGCGCGTCCGATGGCCACCGCCTGGCGCTGGCCCCCCGACAGCTGGGAGACGGTGCGGCTGGATGGCGGCACCTCGACGCCCACCTGCATGAGGTCGGCCAGCGCCTCGCGCTCCATGTCCTTCTGGGCCAGGAACCCGAGCTTGCCGAGCAGGCCAGGCTTGGGCTTCTCGCGGCCGAGGAACACGTTCGACCCGATGGTCAGGTCCGGTGCGAGGCCGGCGTCCTGGTAGAGGGTCTCAATGCCGGCCGCGATCGTGTCGCGCGGGGATTTCCAGTGCCGCTCGGCCCCGTCGAGGAGCAGTTCACCCTTATCCGGGCTGTGCACGCCGGAAAGGCACTTGACCAGGGTCGACTTGCCGGCGCCGTTGTCGCCGACCAGGCCGACCACCTCGCCCGGGTGCAGCGTGAAGCTGACGTCGGACAAGGCGACGACGCTGCCGTAACTCTTGTCGATGTGCCGCGCCTCGTACAGCGGCTCGCGGTCGCTGGTCATCGCTCCCTCCGGCCCGACGGGCGCAGCGCCTGCAAGCTGGCCGCGGCGGCGATGCAGATCGCGACGGCGACCTTGTTGTAGTTCGGCGAGACGTTGCTGATGATCAGCCCGGCGGAGACGACCGTCAGGATCAGCGCGCCCAGTATCGTGCCGCCCATCTGGCCGACCCCGCCGAGCAGGCTGGCGCCGCCGATCACCACGGCGGCGATCGCCGTGAGCTCGGCGCCGTCACCCGAGGTGGGAGCGCCCGAGCCGAGCTGCATGTAGAACACCATTCCGGTCAGTCCCGCCAGCAGCCCGGACAGCACATACACCGAGGTCAGATGGCGTCGCACGTTGATCCCCGCGGCGCGGGCGGCGAAGGCGCTCGACCCGATCGCGAAGGTGTAGCGGCCGTACCGGCTCCGGTGCAGGTACAGCCAGGCGATCGCCGCGATCGCGATGACGCTCAGGGACAGGTACGGGAACGGCCCCACCCGGTCGGCGGTCAGGCCGATCGCCGCGGAATCCGAGCCGATGGGCGCGCCGCCGGTGAGCACGATCGCCATGCCGGTCCCCGCCCCCAGCGTTATCAGCGTGGCGACGAACGGCACGAGCCGGGCCCAGTGGATCAGGGCCGAGTTGACCAGGCCCACCCCGATGCCGATCGAGGCGCAGATGGCGGTGCCCACGGTCAGCACCAGTGCCTCGCTCTGGTGTCCGGCGAGCAGGTCCCGCATCGCGAACGCGGCCACCACGCCGGAGAACCCGGCCACCGCGCCGACGGACAGATCGATGCCGCCCGACACGATCACGAAGGTCTCCCCGACGGCCAGCAAGATCAGCTCGGAGAACACCAGCAGCATCCCGGCGATCTCTCCGGTGGACACGAACACCGAGTTACGGGCGGTGAAGTAACCGACCAGGGCGGCCAGGGCGACCAGCAGCAGAAATTGCTGGTTGCCCAGGATGGAACGCAGCCAGTCCGCCTGCCGGGCGGTGCGCTGGGCTGCCGGCGTCGCCGCCTTGTCTGTAACGCTCGACATCGCGGTTCCTCTCTTCGCGGTGCGCCGTTCCTGCGGGCCGGGCGGCAGCTCCGCGGCGCTGGCCGCGGGCGCATGCGGCTTCATGCGCCCGCGGCCAGCCGCGCCCGCTCAAGCGGTCGGGTAGGTGTACTGGGCGATCAGCGACGCGGCAGACGCCGGCGTCAGGACTATGTTCGGCAGGGTCACCAGGTGCTGGATGCCGGCCGCGCTCTTGCCGGAGCGCAGGTACCTGACCACGTCAGCGATCGCCATCTTGCCCTCCAGCCCGGGCTGCTGCGCGATCAGCGCGGCGAACACGTGCTTTTGCAGCAGCGCCACATTGGTGGCGTACGCGTCGTATCCGACCAGCGCGATCTTGCCGACCAGTCCGTGGGCCTGCAGGGCGGCCGAGGCACCGGTGGCATTGGTGCCGTCGATGGCGAAGATGCCCTTCAGGTTCGGGTACTTGGCCAGCCAGTTGTTGACGTTGGCGTTCGCCGTGGCCGCGACCGACTCCGAGTAGGCTTCCGAAACGATCTTGACGCCGGGGTACTTCGCGGCGATCTCGGCCTTGAACCCGGCGAGCCTGGCGGTGTTGGTCGTCGTGGTCGGCGAGCTCATCCCGACGACGACCTGGTAGGTGCCGCCGGGCTTGTAGTGCATGGCCGCGGCCATCGCGTCAGCGGCGACTGCGCCGCCTTGCTGGTTGTTGCCGGTGATGAACGACACCACCTTGGACAGGTCGGTCACGTGCGTGTCGACGTTGACGACCGGAATGCCCGAGGAGATCGCGGTGTTCACGGCGGGCTGCAGCGCGCTCGGGTCGGTCGGGGAAATGACCAGCGCGCTCGGGTGCGTGGCCAGCAGCTCGTTGACGATCGGGATCTGGGTCGCGGGCGAGTACAGCGAGGGGTCGCCCTGCCAGACGAGCGTGACGCCGAGGGCCTTCGCCTCGGCCGCGGCGCCGATGTTCATGGCGATGAAGAACGGGTCCGCCTCGGCGCCCATGTTGAACGCGATGCTGATCTTGCCCGGGCTGGCCGCGCTCGAGCTGCTGGGGCTGCTGGGGCTGCTCGAGCTGCTGCACGCGGCCAGCAGGCCAGCGGACGCGACCGCCAGCAAGGCGACGCCGCGGCGAACTGCCGCCGGCTTCGCCGGAGGTGAGTGAAGCATGGTCGGAGTTCCCTTCGGGGCGGGGGGCAGGACCACCGAGGTACTGCTCTGAGATAACGTTGTCTCAACAGGTTGCGGCACCGATGTCCCCTGGTCAATAGCCGGCGGCAAGGTTGTTTCAAACCTGTGACATCGCTGGTTCGGCAAGCCGCATCCGCCGCCCTGCCAGTAGGACGCGGGCCTGCACATCGGGGTCATAGATCCTCGGGAGGCAGGCAGCCCGCGGTGCGGAAAAAGCGCCGCCTGCATGCCTGAAACCGCGGCTTGCCGAGTTGAGATAACGTTATCTACACTGGCGGTGCGTGTGCCCCGGCGGCGCACATGGCGGCCCGGCCTGCCGGCCATCCACGCTCAGGAGCTACATCGATGTCTGCCGACGGGGGTAAAGGCCAGCGACGGTACTCGCGGCCGACGATGCGCGATGTCGCGGCTCTGGCCGGAGTCGCGCTCAAGACCGTGTCACGGGTCATGAACAACGATCCGACGGTCGCGCCGGAGCTTGCCGCGCGGGTACATGAGGCGGCCAGGAAGCTCGGCTACCGGCCCAACCTGACAGCCAGCAGCCTGCGCCGCGGCGATCGGCGCACCGCCACGATCGGCCTGCTGCTCGAGGACGTGGCCAACCCGTTCTCGGCGTCCTTGCTGCGCGCGGTGGAGGACCGGGCCAGGGCGCGCCGGGTCCAGATCCTGGCCGGGAGCCTGGATGAGGATCCTGTCCGCGAGCAAGAACTTGCGATCACGCTCATCGACCGGGGCGTCGACGGGCTGATCATCGTGCCCGCGGCGCACGACCAGAGCTACCTGCTCGCCGAGCGCAAGCTCGGAACCTGCGTCGTCTTCGTCGACCGCGAGCCGCGACTGCTGGAAGCCGACGCGGTGATCTCCGACAACACCTCCGGCGCCGTGGCCGCGGTCGATCACCTGCTGTCGTTCGGGCACCGGCGGATCGCGTACCTCGGAGACAGCCTGGCCATCGCCACCGCGACGCAGCGATTCACCGGCTACCAGCGGGCCCTGGAGCGTGCCGGGCTCCTGGCTGACCCGCTGCTGGTCCGGCACGGCCTGCGCTCCATCGACGCCGCGACGCAGGCCGCCCTGGACATCATCAGCCTGCCAGATCCGCCGACCGCGCTGTTCACCAGCCAGAACCTGGTGACCATCGGCGCGGTGAAAGCGCTGCAGAAGGCCGGCTTGCAGGAAAGAATCGCCCTGGTCGGATTCGATGACTTCCTGCTCTCCGACCTCCTGGTGCCGGGCGTGACCGTCATCACCCAGGACGTGGCCGAACTCGGCCGCCTGGCGGCCGACCTTCTGTTCGCGCGCCTGGACGGGGACAACACCCCGGCACGCACCCGGATCGTGCCCACGGGCATGATCGCCCGGGGTACCGGCGAGATCAGCCCCGCCGCCACCCGGGCAGGCCAGCAATGACCGCCAGCGCCGGCCTCCGCGCGAGGCTCACCGTGATCGGAGAGGCGCTCGTCGACCTCGTCCCCGGAAGTGAGCCTCGGTCGTTCACGGCCTCTCCCGGCGGCAGCCCCTACAACGTCGCCGTAGGCCTGGCCCGGCTCGGGCTCGACACCTCGCTGATGGCCCGCCTGGCTGATAACGCGCTCGGCCGCATCTTGCGCGACCGCGCCCTCGCCGAGGGGATCGACCTCAGTGCCTCGCCGCGCGCCACCGAGCCGACCACGCTTGCCGTCGTGTCGCTCGACGCCCGGGCCCGGGCCAGCTATGACTTCTATCTCGAGGGCACCGCCGACTGGCAGTGGACAGCCGGCGAGGTCAGCCGCGCGCCCGAGCCGACCACCGTGCTGCACTTCGGCTCCCTGGCGTCCTGGACATCGCCAGGCGACAAGCACATCCTCAATCTCGCCACCCGCATGCGCGGCCGGGGAGACGTGCTGGTGAGCTACGACCCGAACGTCCGGCCCCGCCTGCTCAACGACCCAAAGCACGGCCAGCGCATGGTGGAACGCGGCATCCGGCTTGCTCACCTGGCGAAGGCAAGCCAGGAAGACGTCGCCTGGCTCTACCCCGAACAGACCGTGGCCGAGGTGGCGCGTCAGTGGCTCGCGCTGGGCGCGACCGTTGTCGTGATCACCGACGGCGCAAACGGCGCTGATGCCTTCACCGCGCCGCGCCCGGCCATCCACCGCCCGGCCCGGGATGTGAGCGTGGTCGATACCGTGGGCGCCGGCGATTCGTTCACCGCCGGCCTGCTCGGATCGCTGGTCCGGCGCGGCCGCCACTCCCCGGCAGGGCTGGCCGAGTGCCCGCAGGCCGAGCTCGCGGCGGCCCTAGACGATGCGACGACGGCCGCGGCGCTGAACTGCCAGCGCGCGGGCAGCGACCCGCCCACGCTGGCCGATCTCGAACGGGAAACCGCGTGACGCGCTCGGGCCGCCAGCGTGGCCGCCGCGCCGAGCAGTTCGCAGCCTGCCTGATCGGCTGGGCCGCCTTCGCCTCGCCCAGGCCGTGGCCGTCAAACGCCGCGCCGAGCTCGCGGGCAAGGGTCAGCGGGAGCCGTTATGGATCAGGGTCCCTCAACGACTTCCAGCGTGCTGCCGTCGGGTCGCGGAACGCGAACATGGCGGGCACCCTGGCCAGCGCAGCACCTCCGGGCCGGCGTCAACGCCCCGGGCGGGCAGGTCGGCGTGCCTTGGCGGCGGCGTCCGCGGTGGCCAGGCGGATGCCGATATCGTGCCCGGCGGTCAGTGAGTCACAACTCTCGCTCAACCCATTTACGAACACCATCTATTGATACATCCGCGCACCCCTCAGCAACTTGAATCCCAAATAATCTAGAATGGCCCCCAGATGTGCCTGGCATGTCTCCGGCGGCACAGCGCAAACGCCCTGACATCATGCACGACCGAGCGTGCAGGAGCTGTGTCGACCTGCCGCGCGGGGACGGACGCATATCATCCCGGTATGCGTGCCCGTCGGGCGTGGCACCGACGACGGGCAAGTCGTCCATAACGGCGGCGATGCGCGCGCTGCAGATGCCGGGACAGGATCGCTGACTGTGAGGGACTCGCAGGGAGGCGCAGCGCCGGATCGCCGGATCGGTGCGGCTGGTAATCGGGCTGGCTGCGCTGGTGGCGGCGCACAGGCCAGCCAGTTTTGGGCGTTCTCGGCCGTGCTGCGCGATCGGCCCGCTGGGTGTCCGCCAGCGCTGGCGGCGGGCTGGCGACCGCGTGGCTGGCGCGTCTGGGCCACGGCGAGCGAGGATCGCGAGGGTGCACCACGCGGGGGCTGTGCCTGCCCTTCAGGCCTGGTTACCGGCTGGTGGCACCCGGTTGGGCGGCTTCGGGCCTGGACGACTGATCCGCGGGGCGCTGTGACGCTGGTGATGCTGACCGGCGTTGTCGGCGGCCGGTGGCAGACTGGAGATGCTGATCGGCCAGGGGCCGGGTTCTTGCTGTGACGGGCCCGGTGGGGGCGTCTGGCCGGGGGTGCGCTTGGTTCGGGGGTGTCGCGTCCCGGCCAGCCAGAGGAGGCGGCCCATGATCGGCATCGGGCCCGGGCAGGCGCCGTTAACGCCGGATGGCTACATGTCGCTGGCGCAGGTCGTCGGGGCGCTCCCGGCCCAGCTTGTGGACGCGGCCGGGGATGGCGACGTTCGAGCAGCGGGCGCGATGGGTGGGGGTCGCGGCGCACGTCCGGGGCGTGAGGATCGGCCCTGATGACCGCGGCGAGCCGGTAATGATCAGGCCCGACGCTGAGCGGTTTATCGCCCAGATTCGCCAGGAGGAGCAGTTCCTGTTGGCGAGCAGGCGCGGCCGGGGCCCGGGAAGGGCTGCCGGGACGGAGCAGCCGCGGCAGGTGTTAGCCCCGTGGTCATCGTCGCTGGCAAGGCCGTGACGGCGGGCTGGCCGGTGCCTGGCCGTCTGGGGGCGCGATGTCGGCTGCCTGGCCAGAGCCTGCGGCTTGATCGTGGCCGGGGTGGCGGCGCCGGTGAGCTGCCCGGGTGTGCCGAGCAGGGAGGGCGCGGCGGGTGCCGCTGTTCTTTGCCCGGTCCAGCCTTGGATGCTCCTTCCGCCCCCGCCACGGCACAGAGCCGGGGTTCGGTCAGGAGGGCAGGGACCTGCTGCGTCGCCCGGCAGGGTGCGGGGACGGGCACGCTCAGCGCGGCACGCGCCTAGGCAGGTATCGCGGCCGGGGCCGGGATCGTCATCAGACCCTGTGCGGGTCTGCCGGCCGGCCGTGGGCGGGCGGTGGCGTTTTGCCTGGCCGGTGGCGGGGTCAGGTGCGTCGGTTCAGCGTCAGTGACGGCCCTGCGTCGGTGCGGGCAAGAACGGCCAGGACCTCGCCGGCGGTGCGCTCGTGCCGGGGGGTTCTGGCAGCGGCTGGTGCGCCTGGATCTGGTAGTGGTTGCGGCGGCCGTTCTTCTGCTGGATCACGTAGCCGGCCTCGGCCAGGTTGGCGATGATGGCGTAGGCGCTGCGCTCGGTGATGCCCAGGCTGACCGCGATGTCCCGCAGGCGCACGCCCGGGTCATGTTCGATGCACAGCAGTGCCCGGGCGTGGCTGGTCAGGAAGGTCCAGTTGGCCACCATCAGCATGCTACTAAATTCTGGAAATAGATTGCTAGTTTTCCGATCTGAGCGTAGGGTTCAAGACACGCGCCGGACCTCAGCCGCCGAGGGCGGTCAGCTACCCGGGGCTGCCGGAGGAGCGCATGGCCCCGGCCTGGTCGTCATCAGGGCCGTGCTCATGGCGCTCGCAGTGCCCCTCACCCGGCTCAGGCCGCCGGTGCCCACCCGGGCCCCGGGCCAGATCCCTGGCCTGGCGGCTGCGGGCACGACGCAGACCTCCAGCGCCCCGCGGGCACGGCCGAGCCCCGCGGCAGCAGTGGTGGCAGGCAGGGGGAGGCATGCCGAGCGGAGCACGCGTCCGGCCAGAGATGACCGAGGACACCCGGCTGGCCCAGGCCAGGGAGCGTTTCCTGACTGGTGAGCCGGTCGAGCCCGGCCGGGTGCGTGGCACGATCCTGGCGTCGTGGCGGCGTTCCCGGCAGTGGAATGTCGCCGCTGATCACATCGGCCTGTCCTGGGTCGGCGATCCCGACCTGGACACCCCGCTGACCCGCAGCGCGCTGCCGGTGCTGCGGAACCTGCGGGAGAATCTCCAGGGCCAGCCGATCAGCGTCATGCTGACCGATGCGCGCGGCGTGCTGCTTTCCCGGCTGACCGCCGATCACGATCTCGAGCGGTACCTCGACAGTGTTCAGCTCGTGCCGGGCTTTAGCTATGCCGAGGAGCTCGCCGGCACCAATGGCATCGGCACAGCGCTGGAGAGCGGCCAGGCGGCGCACGTGTTCGGTCACGAGCATTACGCCGAGCATCTGGAGGATCTGGCTTGCGCCGCGGCGCCGGTCCGCCACCCAGTCTCCGGCAAGATCATCGGCGCGGTGGACCTGACCTGCTGGCGCAAGGACGCAGGCGAACTGCTG
>Ga0070699_100004968_pt1 | contig 11727 bp, 14 predicted proteins | sample KBSK1503metaG_FD_65473 | JGI IMG/M metagenome (GOLD analysis project Ga0070699, IMG submission 65473) | Corn, switchgrass and miscanthus rhizosphere microbial communities from Kellogg Biological Station, Michigan, USA - KBS K1-50-3 metaG | ecosystem: Host-associated > Plants > Roots >...
GTGATAGCCATGTCGGTTAGCCCCCGTTGGCGTGAACGCCGGTGAGGATCGCGCGAGCGTTCGTGATAGCCATGTCGGTCAGCCCCCGTTGGCGTCGCAGACTTTGCGGATGGCGTCGGCGATGCGCTCGTTCGACGGTGTCTTGGCGCGTTCCAGATTCCGGGCATAGGGCATCGGCGCGTTGGCGCCAGTGACGCGCTCCACCGGCGCGTCGAGATCGTCGAAGGCTTGCTCGGTGATGAAGGCGGCGATCTCCGACCCCATCCCGGCGAATCCGGCGCCCGCCTCGACGACGACGGCACGGTGGGTCTTCCGCACGGAGCCGATGATCGTCTCCGTGTCCATCGGGCGCAGGGTCCGCGGATCGACCAGCTCCACCGACAGGCCCTCCTTCTCGAGTTCGGCGGCCACCTCGATCGCGCGGTACATCATGCCCCTGTAGGCGACGACCGTCACGTCCCGCCCCTCGCGGCGCACGATGGCCCGGCCGAGGGGAATCGTGAAGTCGGGATCGTCGGGCACCTCGTCCTTGATCGGGTAGAGCGTCTCGGCCTCGATAAAGACCACGGGGTTGTCGTCGCGGATCGCGGACTTCAGGAGCCCCTTGGCGTCGGCCGGCGTGGTGGGGCGCACGACCTTCAGGCCCGGCACGTGGCAGAAGTAGCTCTCCATCGATTGCGAGTGCTGGGCGGCAAGCTGGTGGGCGGGCCCGCCCGGTCCCCGGATCACGATCGGGATGTTGAACTGCCCACCGGACATGTAGTACATCTTCGCGGCCGAGTTGATGATCTGGTCGAGGGCGAGGATGGCAAAGTTGAACGTCATCATCTCCACCACCGGCCGGAGCCCGACCATCGCGGCGCCGATGCCGACGCCGGTGAACCCGGACTCGCAGATCGGCGTGTCGACGACGCGCGTGGGCCCGAACTCCTTCAAGAGCCCCTGGGTGACCTTGTAGGCGCCCTCGTAGAGCCCGACCTCCTCCCCGATGACGAAGACGCGGGGGTCGCGCTGCATCTCCTCGCGGAGCGCCAGGTTGAGCGCCTCGCGATAGGTCATCACCGCCATCTCTCAGCTCTCCTTGTAGATGTCGGTGAGGAGCCACTCGAGCGGCGGCTCCGGCGACGCGTCGGCGAAGGCGACCGCCTCGTCGATCAGGTCGTTGACGTCCTTCTCGATCGCCTTCACGTCGGCCTCGGTGAGCCATCCCTCCTCCCGGCTGCGAGTCCGGAAGAGGAGGATGGGGTCGCGCTGCTTTTCGTGCTCGACCTCCTCCTTGGTCCGGTAGATCGCCCCGGCGGGGTCGCGCATCGAGTGCCCGCGGAAGCGGTAGGTCCGCGCCTCGATGAGAGTGGGCGCCCGCTCGCGCCGCGTGCGGTCGACCGCCCGCCCGACCACCTCGCGGACGGCCAGCACGTCCATGCCATCGACCGCCTCCCCCGGTACGCCGTAGGTCTGAGCGAAGCGCCAGATCTCCGTCTGCGCCAGCGCGCGCTCGACCGAGGTCCCCATCGCGTAGCGGTTGTTCTCGCAAAGGTAGACGACGGGGAGCTTCCAGAGCGCCGCCAGGTTCATCGCCTCGTGGAACTCTCCCTGGGCGACCGCCCCGTCGCCGAAATAGCACAGGATGACCTCGTCCCCGCCCCGGTACTTGATCGCGAAGGCCACGCCGGCCGCCAGCGGCAGGTGGGCGCCGACGATCGCGTGGCCGCCCAGGAAATTCGTGCTCTTGTCGAAGAGGTGCATCGAGCCGCCCTTGCCATGGCAGAGCCCGTCGCGGCGACCGAACAGCTCGGCCATCATCCGGCGCGGATCGGATCCCTTCGCCAGGCAGTGACCGTGCTCACGGTATGCCGAAATCGCATAGTCGCCCGGCCGCAGCGCCGAGGTCGCGCCGGCGGCCACCGCCTCCTCGCCGATATACAGGTGAAGGAAACCGCCGATCTTGCCGAGCGCGTAGTTCTCCGCGGCCTTCTCCTCGAAGCGGCGGATCAGCATCATCTGCGCCAGGAGCTGCCGGGCCAGGCCGGCGTCCACTCCCGGAGCTTCCGTCTTGAGCTCGGCCATTCCTCCTCCCGCTACCAGCGCATCGCGCTGAGATCGTCCACCGACAGCCGCCGCCGCAGGCGGAAAATCGCCACGATGATGGCGAGGCCGACCGCCACCTCAGCGGCCGCGACGGTCATGACGAAGAAGACCAGCACCTGGCCCTCAGCATTGCCGAACTGGGCGCCGAACGCCACCAGCGCCAGGTTCGCGGCGTTCAGCATGACCTCGATCGACATGAAGATCACCAGCGGGTCGCGCCGCACGAGGACGCCCACCGCGCCGATCGCGAACAGCACCGCCGACAACCCAGTGTAATAGGAACCGGGGACCAAACCCACCTTACCTCTTCATCCGGGTCGGCTCGGGCGCATTCGCGCCTTCCCCGATTCGTCGGCTCGGCTCGCCTCCGGCTGCGCCTCGCACAGGCGCTTCCGCGCCTTCCCCGATTCGTCGGCTCGGCTCGCCTCCGGCTGCGCCTCGCACAGGCGCTTCCGCGCCTTCCCCGATTCGTCGGCTCGGCTCGCCTCCGGCTGCGCCTCGCACTTCAGTTCTCTTCGCGAGCGCGAGCACCCCGACGAGCGCGGCGAGCAGCAGCACCGACGTCAGCTCGAACGGGAACAGGTAGTCCGTGAAGAGCAGGCGACCGATGGCCTGGACACCGCCCGCGACCGCGGCCGGCCGGGCGGGGGGCGCCGGCCGCGAGACCGCGAACAGCAGCACCTCGAGCAGCAGCAGCGCCCCGAACGGGAGGGCGAGGAGCCGGACCGGCCGCAGGGGATCGGGGCCGGTCTCCTCCTTGCCCGGGATCAGCACCATGATCGCGAACACGAACAGGACCATGATGGCGCCCGCATAGATGATCACCTGCGCCACCGCCAGGAACTGGGCGCCGAGCGTCAGGTACAGGACGGCGATGCTCCCGAGGTTGACGACGAGGAACAGCGCGCCATGGATCGGGTTGCGTCGGAGGACGAGCCCGAGCGCGCCGCCCACGGCGATCAGCGCGACCAGGAGGAAGACGACGGTCCCCACGTCAGGGCCTCCGGTCGGCCGGGATCGGCACCGGCGAGCGGGGCGTGCCGTCGGGTCCGGCTGGCTCGAGGGCGAGGAGCATCTCTCTCGTATAGATCATCCCGCCGCGGCTGTAGGACGAGAATTCCAGGATGCCCGTGTCCATCCGGATCGCGTCCTCGGGGCAGGCCTCCACGCAGTAGCCGCAGAACACGCACTTGCCGAGGTCGATCGTGAACTCTTCGCAGACCTTCTCGATCTCGGGGTTGGGATGCTCGCCGGCCACGATGTAGATGCAGTGGGCGGGGCAGACGGTCTCGCACATCATGCAGGCCACGCACCGGGGCGACCCGTCCTCGCGCCGCACCAGCCGATGCAGGCTCCGCAGGCGGGGCGCATAGGGGCGTCGCTCCTCCGGATACTGGATCGTCACCGCGCCGCGGCTCTTCTTGCGCCCGAGCGCGTGGACGAGGTGCCGGCCCAGGTTCGCGAAGAAGTGCCGCGCGGTCAGCGCCAGCCCCGCCACGACCTCCCGGAGGTACACGCGCTGGACCGGCTTCACCGGGGCCCCCACAGGAGCAGCGCCCCCCCCGTCAGCACGATGTTCGCGATCGAGAGCGGGAAGAGGCCGATCCAGCCGAGCCGCATGGCCTGATCGTACCGGAAGCGGGGCAGGGTCCAGCGGATCAGCATCAGGAACCAGATCATCACGACCACCTTCAGCATGAAGGCGGCGACCTGGATCAGCGCGACGAGGAGGGGGGACAGCGGGACGGCGGCGCCCCACGGGAAGGCGAACCCGTCGTGTCCGAGGTACGGGACCTGCCAGCCACCGAGGAACAGCGACACCGTCATGCCCGCGATCACGACCGTCTCCAGCAGATCGGCCATGACGAACAGCCCGAACTTCATCCCGCTGTACTCGACGAAGTAGCCGATGATCTCGGATTCCCCCTCGGGCATGTCGAACGGAATCCGCTTGGTCGCGGCGATGCCCGCGGTCAGGAAGAGCACGAACGCGAGCGGCTGGGTGACGATGCCCCACATCGGGAGCCAGCCCCCGAGCAAGGCTCCCTGGCCCCGCACGATGTCCATCAGGTTGAGCGAGCCGTACACCATCACCACGCCGACGATCGAGGCGCCGATCGCGACCTCGGCCGTGATCATGAGCGCCGCCGCCCGCTGCCCGCCGAGCAACGCGTAATTGTTCGCGGACGACCACCCCGCCATCATCACGCCGTACACGCCGAGCGAGAGCATCGCGAACACGTAGAGGAGTCCGACGTTGAAGGTCAGCGCCTGGAGCGGCACCTCCCGCCCCGCGATCGGGAGCGTGTCGCCGAAGGGAATGGAGGCGAAGGCCACCAGGGCGCAGAACACGGAGACGAACGGCGCCAGGCTGAACAGCACGCGGTCGGCGCGGGCCGGATAGAACTCCTCCTTCGTCAGCATCTTGATCGCGTCCGCGAGCGGGTGGAAGAGCCCCCAGAGCCGGAGCCCGAGGATCGACGCGCGGTTGGCTCCGATCCGGTCCTGCATGATGGCCGACTGCTTGCGCTCGACCCAGGTCAGGAGACCGCCCAGGTTGAGGACGAAGAGCATCACGAACAGGACGCGGCCGAAGGCGATGCCGACGTCGGTCATGATCGCGCGGCCCGGACCGGCTGCCCGGCGTCGCCGATCGAGCGGTAGCTCATGCCCGCGAAGGCCGGCACCGCGGCGGCCAGGTCCCGGAAGCAGTCCTCCGCGCGCGCCGGGCGCGGCGCCCCCTGCGCGTCCTGCAGGAGCCGGCCGAGGATCTCCCAGTCGGGCAGGGCGCGGCCGAGCGGCGGGAACGCCTGCCGGAAACGCTGGACGCGCCCCTCGAAGTTGGTCCACGTACCCTCCCGCTCGGGATAGGCGGCGGCGGGGAGCACGAGGTGCGCGTACGCGCTCGTCGCGTTGGCGTTGGTCCCCTGGAAGATCACGGTCTCCGCCCCCAGGAGCCCGTCCAGCACTTCGCCCTCCGGCCACGCGGAGGCGAGCAGGTCGTGGGAGAAGACCCACAGGCATTTGATCCGGCGCTCCCGGGCGGCGGCCAGGATCTCCCGCGAGTCGCTCAGGCCGAGCCCGATCAGCTCGGCGCCCCGGCTGTTCGGATTCTTGTCGGCGCGGACCAGGAGGTTGTCCTCGTCGCCGGGCCGAGCCGGCGGCACCCGATAGTCGACGGCACGGACGCCGAGGGCGTCACAGAGCCGCTTGAGCAGGAACAGGTCCTCGTTCGAGAGCTTCGGCGAGGCGATGACGCCGATCTCGTCTCCGCGGTAGCGCCGCAGCAGGCCGGCCGCGAGCGGGATCATGTCCGTCCAGGCGACCTCGAGGGTCTTCTCTCCATCCCGGCGGGTGGGCGCCTGGAGGCGACTGTCGTCGTCCACGAAGTCGGAGCCGTAACGGCCCGCGTCACAGATCCACCACTTGTTGACCGCCTCGTTGAAACGGGGCTTGAGCCGGGCCACCCGCCGGCCCTGGGCGTGGTGCGGCCGGCGGCGGCTCACGTGCACCTCGATGTTGCAGCCGCGGGCGCAGCCCGGACAGATGGACTTCTGGGTGTCGAGGTACCAGACGCGCACCTGGAACCGGAACTCCCGGTCGGTGAGGGCGCCCACCGGGCAGATGTCCACCACGTTGCCCGAGTAGTTGTTGGCGAGCTCCGTGCCCGGGAAGAGCCCGATCTCCGACCGATCGCCGCGGTTGAAGATGCCGAGCTCGCCCGTGCCGGTGACCTCGTCGCAGAACCTGACGCACCGCGAGCAGAGGATGCAGCGCTCGGCGTCGAGCATCACGTGGGGGCCGAGGGGCACCGCCTTCGGCTTGTGCACCTTCTCGTCCATCATGCGCGGGTCGTAGAGCCCGTGCTGCATGTAGTAGATCTGCAGCCCGCACTCCCCCGCCTGGTCGCACACCGGGCAGTCGAGCGGATGATTGATGAGGTGGAACTCCATGATCGACTTCCGCGTCTCGAGCACGCGCTCGGTCTCCGTGTGTACGACCATCCCCTCGCTCACGACCGTGTTGCAGGCGACCTGGGGGCGCGGGACCTTCTCGATGTCGACCATGCAGAGCCGGCACTGGCCGGCGATGGACAGCGCGGGATGGTAACAGTAGTGCGGGATCTCGATCCCGATCTGGCGGGCGGCCTCGATCAGGTTCGTCCCCGCCGGGACCTCGAGCACCCGGCCGTCGATCGTGAGCCTAGCCATGCGGGATCAGGGCCTCGAACTCCGGACGGAACTTTTCGATGTAGGAGATGTAGGGCCCGACCGCCCCGTCGTAGAAGGCACAGATCGTGGTGCCGGCCCCGCGGCGGGCGACGTCGAGGATCGTGTCGAGGTCCTCCTTGTGCCCCCGCCCCTCGACGATCCGCTCGGTCATCTTGTAGATCCACCCCGTGGCCTCGCGGCACGGCGTGCACTGCCCGCAGGACTCGTGGGCGTAGAAGCGGGCGACCACCATCAGTGCCTCCGGGATCGACACGGTCTCGTCCATCACGATGACGCCGGCCGACCCCGCCATCGTTCCGGCGTTCTTGAGGCCGTCGACGTCCATGGTGACGTCGACCTCGTCGGCGCGCAGGATCGCCGCCGACGCGCCCCCCGGGACGACCGCCTTGAGCCGCCCGTTCCCGGTGACGCCGCCCGCATAGTGCTCGACCAGCTGGCGGAGGGGGACGCGGACGGAGGCCTCGTAGACGCCCGGACGCCTCACGCGGCCCGACATCGAGTAGAGGCGGGTCCCGCCCTGGGTCTTCGTGCCGAGCGCGGCGAACCACTCGGGACCGCGGTTGATGATGTGCGGCACCTGGCAGATCGTCTCGACGTTGTTGACGATCGTGGGAGCGCCGAAGGCGCCCTTGATGGCGGGGAACGGCGGCTTGAGCTTGGGCCACCCCTTCTTGCCTTCGAGCGAGGAGATCAGGCCCGTCTCCTCGCCGCAGATGTAGGCGCCGGCGCCCCGATGCACGACGATGTCGAGGCCCCGCCCGAGGTAGCCCGCATCGTACGCGTCGCGGACGGCCGCGCTGAAGCGCCGCCCGGGGACGACGTACTCGCCTCGGACGTAGACGAAGGCGAGGCGGGAGCCGATCGCACGGGCGGCGATCAGCATGCCCTCGATCAGCGCGTGGGGATCGCGCTCGAGGAGGTAGCGGTCCTTGAAGGTCCCCGGCTCGCCCTCGTCCGCATTGATGACGAGGTACACCGGGCCCGCGTGCCCCTTCGGGATGAACGACCACTTGGTGCCGGTCGGGAAGCCCGCGCCCCCCAGGCCGCGGAGGTTCGACCGCTTCACGGCGTCGGTGATCGCGGCCGGCTCCATTTCGCGGGCCTTGGCCCACGCGGCGTAGCCGCCGGTCTCCCGGTAGGCCTCGAGCGTATGCGAGTCGGCTCTCCCGAAATTGCGGGTGAGGATCGGTTCGGCGGCGGCCGCCGGCGCACTCATCGGAGCTCGGCCAGGAGCCGGTCGACCCTTTCCGGCGTCAGGTGGCCCTCGTACCGGTCGTCGACCTGCAACATGGGCGCCATCTCGCACGCGCAGAGGCATTCGACGGCGAGCAGGGTGATCCGGCCGTCCTCGGTCGTCTCGCCGGGCTCGATCCCGAGGCGCTGCCGGAGATGGCCGAGGACGTCGGGGGCGCCCGCCAGATGGCAGGAGAGGTTGTGACAGACCGAGACGACATGGCGCCCCTTCGGCTTCCGGAAGTACATCGTGTAGAAGGTGACGACCTCGTGCACGTGGGCGGGGGCGAGCTCGAACAATCCGGCCACGTACTCCTCCGTCTCCTCCGAGATGTAGCCGAACATGTCCTGCGCGAGGTGCAGCGCGGGCAGGAGCGCCGCCCGCTTGTCGGGATAGAGCCCCTGCCAGCGCCGCACTTCTGCCAGCTGCTCGGGGGTGAACTCGGGGCGGCGGGTGGTCATGCCACCACGTCCGCAGTCGGACGGGTCTGGGAGGTCATCCCCACGGTCGCTTCCGCGTCATCTATCGAGTTCGCCGCCGATCATGTTGACGGAGCCGAAGGTCGGGACGATGTCGGCAACCATGCCGCCCTCGAGCATCCGGTGGAGCGCCGCCATCGGTGGCAGACACGGCGGCCGGCAGCGGACCCGGTAGGGTCGGTCGCTCCCGTCCGACACCACGTAGAAGCCGAGCTCGCCGTTGGCCCCCTCCACGGGGACGTACGCCTCCCCGGCCGGTGGTCGGATCCCGGACCCTTCCATGATCAGCATGAAGTGGTTCATCAGGCCCTCGATCGAGCCGTAGGTCGTCTCCTTCGGCGGCAGGGCGACGCGCTTGTCGTGTGTGATGACGCGCTCGAGGGCCTTCCGGTTCTGGCCCTCCAGGTTCGGCGAGAGCGCGATCGGCAGCAGGAGCAGCCCCTCCGTCTTCCCCTGCTTTCCGCGGTCGACATAGCTCGCCGGATCGACGGGGCGCCCCTCGACGTCGACGTTGACGGCGCCGCCGGGCATGTCCGCGAGCGCCTGCTCGGCCATGCGCATCGATTGCTCCATCTCGGCCATACGCACGAGGTACCGTGCGTAGTTGTCGCCGCTCTTCTGGGTCGGCACCTCGAACTCGACCCGGTCGTAGGCCGAGTACGGTTGCGCCCTCCGCACGTCGTAGCCGACGCCGGCCGCGCGGAGGAGCGGCCCCGTGATGCCGTAGGCGATGCTCTCCTCGGCGGACAGCGCGCCCACGCCGATCATCCGGTCCATGAAGATCCGGTTGCCGGTCAGGAGCCGGTTGACCTCGTCGAGCACCTCGCGGGTCTCCTTGAACGCCTTCCGGGCCTTCTCGGCGAACCCGTCAGGGAGGTCCGCGCGAACCCCGCCCACGCGGCCATAGGAGATCGTGAGCCGCGCCCCCGTGACGTCCTCGACCAGCTCCCACAGGAACTCGCGGGCCTTGATCATGTAGAGGAACACGGTGATGGCGCCGAGCTCCATGGCGGAGGCGCCGATGCACGTGAGGTGATCGCAGATCCGCGAAATCTCGCTCATGACGACGCGGATGTAGTCGCAGCGCTCGGTCACCGTGATGCCGAGGAGCTTCTCGACGGCGGCGGCGTAGCCGAAGTTGTTGATCAGCGGCGAGACGTAGTTCAGGCGATCGGTGTAGGGGATGGCGTTGTTGTACCCGCCGCGCTCGCACTCCTTCTCGAAGGCGCGGTGCAGGTAGCCGATCTCGACGTCGGTCCTGACGACGGTCTCGCCGTCCAGCTCGGCCAGGATGCGGATGATGCCGTGCATCGCCGGGTGCTGGGGGCCGATGTTGACGTGCAGGTTCTGGCCCCCGCTCCCGGGTCCGCTCCCCTCCCCGAGGAAGATCTCGCGCGTGGTCGTGGGCGCCATGCCCTGCTCAGTTCCTGGGCCCGATCAGCGGCTGCCGCCGGTCGACGGGGTAGTCCTTGCGCAGCGGGTGCCCCTCGAATCCCTCGTACATCAGCAGGCGCCGCAAGTCGGGATGCCCCTCGAAGCGGATCCCGAACATGTCCCACACCTCGCGCTCGAGCCAGTTCGCGATCGGCCACAGCGGCACCGCCGACGGCACGACCGCGTCGTCTTCCTCGACCCGCACCTTGAGCCGCAGCCGGTGATTGTGCCGGAGCGAATAGAGGTGATAGACGACCTCGAAGCGCGGACCGTCCTCCCGCCCGGGAAACCGGAGGTAATCCACCGCGGTGAGGTCGATCAGCATCTCGAACGCGAGGGCGGGGTCGGCCTTGCAGAAGCCGAGCGCCTCGGCGAGCACGCCACGCTCGAGGACCGCGGTGTGGTCACCGCGGTCGCTGCCAGTCTCGAGGACGGCGGGCCCGAAGCGCTCCCGCAGCCGTCCCAGGATCAGCTCACCGTCCAACTAGTATCTCTGGACGCCCGCCGCGATCCTGTCCTGCAGCTTCATGAGCCCGTCGAGCACGCTCTCGGGACGCGGCGGGCACCCCGGGATGTAGACGTCGACGGGAATAATCGTGTCGATCCCCATGACCGTCGCGTAGTTGTCGTAGAAGCCGCCCGTGCACGTGCACACGCCGAAGGCGACCACCCACTTCGGCTCGCACATCTGGTCGTACACGCGCTTGAGGACGGGGGCCATCTTGTGGCTGATCGTGCCGACCACGAACAGCACGTCGGCCTGCCGGGGCGAGAAGCGGGCGAGGCCAGCCCCGAACCGGTCGACGTCGTAGTGCGAGCAGGCCGTCGCCATGTACTCCATGCCGCAGCAGGCAGTCACGAAGGGGTACTGGAAGATCGAGTACTTCCTGGCCCAGCCGATCGCCTGGTCGAGCCTCGTCGTGAAGAAGTCGCCTACTCCCACTCGAGCCCTCCCTTGCGCCAGATGTACAGGAATCCCAGCATCAGGATCCCGAGGAAGACCAGCATCTCGGCGAATCCGAACCACCCGAGCTCCCGGTAGAGGACCGCCCACGGCCAGAGGAAAATCAGCTCGATGTCGACGATGATGAAGAAGATCGCCGTCGTGGAGAACTTGATCGCGAAGCGTCCCTCCGGCAGCGAGATCGGGTCCTTGCCACACTCGAACGGCTCCAGCTTGATCGGCGTCTCGCGCCGCGGCGCCAGGAGGGAGGGGATCCCGAGGAGCGCCCCCGTGACGAGGGCGGCCATCCCGAACACCATGACGATCGGCAGGTACTCCATCGTCCCGCCTACGGCCGCGGTGCCGGCGAGTCTGCGGCGAGCTGGACCTGCTTCCGGGCGTGGTAGGAACTGCGCACGAGCGGACCCGACTCCACGTGGGCGAAGCCGAGGCCGCGACCGATCCCCGCGAGCTCGGCGAACTCGTCCGGGTGGTAATAGCGGGCCACCGGCAGGTGCTGCGCGGACGGGCGCAGGTACTGCCCGAGCGTGAGGATCCGGACGCCGACCTCGCGGAGGTCCCGCATCGTCGCGACCAGCTCCTCCCGCGTCTCGCCGAGCCCCAGAATGATGCCGGACTTGGTGAGCAGGCCCGGCGCCGCCGCCCGCGCGCGCCGGAACAGCTCGAGCGTGCGCGCGTAGCGGCCACCATGACGCGCGAGCTTGTAGAGCCGCGGCACCGTCTCCGTGTTGTGGTTCAGGATGTCGGGGTGGGCGTCGATCACGCTCTGGAGAGCCTGGGCGGAGCCGAGGAAGTCGGGGATGAGCACCTCCACCTGGCAGCCGGGTCGCTGCCGGCGGATCGCGCGGATCGTCGCCGCGAAGTGGGCGGCGCCGCCGTCGGCGAGGTCGTCGCGGTTCACCGAGGTCACCACCACGTGCTCGAGCCCGAGCGCCGCCACCGCGCGCCCGATCCGCTCCGGCTCCTCGCGGTCCTCCCAGCGGGGCGTGCCGTGGGCGACGGCGCAGTAACCGCAGTTCCGCGTACAGACGTCGCCGAGGATCATGAACGTCGCCGTCCCGTCGTCCCAGCATTCACCGATGTTCGGGCAGCGCGCCTCCTCGCAGACGGTGTGCAGGTTCTGGGCGCGCATGAGCGACTTGAGCCGGATGTAGTTCGGGCCGCCCGGGGCCCGCACCTTGAGCCAGCCCGGCTTACGCCCGTCGGCGGGCGACGCCGGTTCGAGGATCGGGAGCGAAATCGCCATGAAGTTTGAGGCTTCCGTCGGCAGCCATTATCGCACACGATTTCACAAGC
>Ga0070699_100004969_pt1 | contig 11724 bp, 8 predicted proteins | sample KBSK1503metaG_FD_65473 | JGI IMG/M metagenome (GOLD analysis project Ga0070699, IMG submission 65473) | Corn, switchgrass and miscanthus rhizosphere microbial communities from Kellogg Biological Station, Michigan, USA - KBS K1-50-3 metaG | ecosystem: Host-associated > Plants > Roots >...
AGGTTTACTCATGCCCGCGAGGATAAAAAATCGCGAAACAAATGTCCCGCAAAAAGATTCTTCTCCCTCTCACTAAACGACATACCCATCGCCAGGCATTGGCCCTGGAGCCCGGGCTGCCTTTGTAACGGTATGAAGGCACCCGATTATGAATAAGAGCTCCAGTTGGACGGCACTGAGAAACCCAGTATTCAGAAAACTCTGGATTGCCACGGTGATCTCCGGAACCTGTGTGGCCGCCCACGACAGCGCCGCTATCTGGATGATGAATGTTTTTACGGGATCGCCATTTTTGATCTCGCTCATGTCGACGGTGGCGTCGCTGCCTTTCCTCCTGTTCACGCTGCCCGCCGGCATCCTCGCCGATAGGGTCGACCGGCAGAAGTTGATATGTTTTATCAATGTTGGGTTGGCGGCGACGGCCCTGGGCTTAGCAGTGCTTGGCTGGCTGCATCTTCTCAATCCTTACATCATCCTGATCAGCGTGTTTTCGATCGGAGTTGGATTTGCCTTTAACGTGCCCGCCAGGACATCAATTGTGCCTCAAGTCGTCTCAGACGAGGAGTTGCCCTCTGCAGCGACCTTGGGTGGTTTGCAATTCAACATCTCGGGGATTATTGGACCGGCGCTGGGTGGTTTATTGATTCCGCTGGCCGGAGCGAATTTTGTCTTTGCACTGAATGCCGCCTGCTTCTTCCTCGTTGTCCTGGCAGTCCGTCAATGGAGACAACCATCTGCGCCAGCAAAACTTCCGTCCGAGAGATTTTTTGAAACTTTCGGGACGGTTATCCGCTATGCACGTAACACGCCTGGCTTTCAGGTTGTTTTGGCCCGGAACTTCCTCTTTGCTCTGTTCATTTCAGTCGTTCCGGCATTGATGCCGGTTGTGGGTTTGAAAGTGTTACACCTCAGTTCGTCGAATCTGGGTCTGTTGTTCACGAGCATGGGCGCTGGATCAGTTCTCGGAGCAGTGTTCATCACCCCTTGGCTGAGGGCTCGCTTCTCGTCTGATTGCCTCGCCTTCTTGGCAAATTTGCTGCTTGCCTTGGTTTACGCGTTCATGGCGTTTGTCCGCCAGACTGAGCTATTCTTTGTTCTTGCGGCTCTGGCTGGGGTGGGATGGACACTGTCAGCCTCCGAACTTTGGGTGGCGGCGCAGCGCACGATACCGGCTTGGGCGCGAGGACGCCTGAACGCCATGGTCATCATGATCTCGCAGGGAGCTATGGCGCTTGGGGGAGTCATCTGGGGTTTGGCAGCTACGATAGCCGGAGCAAGCTCCACTTTGCTTTGGGCGGCGGTTCTCTTCTTCGGAAGTCTGGTTCTGGCGCGTCGGCTTCCGATCAAGGCTGCAGAAAACCTCAAACAAAGAGTCCCGGGCGTTCCATCAAGCCCTTTCGAATCAAAAGAAGTGGCCCCGATAGCACTCACAGAAGAATTGATCGCCGCCTGAATGGTTTAGAGAAAAATTATGAACAATACACGTCGAGAAAATGGAACTATGGCGGACCCGCCTATTTTTACCGTACCTGCTTACGGTTTTGTCATGGCCCTTTACATCGATTGGCTGGGGCAGACACCAACTCGAGAGCGGTTTCCGCTAACACGCGTGGAAAACACACAAGGAAACGCAGATCAAGCTTCGGTTGCCCGGCGCATAGATAGATAGCACCCTCAAACCCATTCACCGGCTTTTGGGTCGTTAGGAAACCTGTGGACGATCGGCTTGTTGCCGGTTGTCAATTGCCACATTAAATGCGACTGGCAGTGGTTTTGGCCAAATTATGTGCGACTGAGTCTCCCACAATATTTGCGACTGGGCGAAAAGATTCAGGAAACCGGCTTATTGGTATCCCTTACAGGTTGGCTATGATCGGCCAGTGGGCAAGGCTGTTTACGCAATTGACGACTTTCCGGACGATGGACCTGCTTTGGCGAATCGAATGGATCGGCCGTGTTGGTTACAACACGAGCGTTCCAAGCGATCCCCTAATGGATGTTTGCATGGCACAGCTGCCCGCCGGCGAAACGAATCCGCTGAGTGCGAGATCTCCTGCTCAAACAAAGAGAACCGTAAGAATCGGCGGGGGCCTATTGCCCTACATCTCGACTGCTTCAGTATGGCGACGGCGGCGGCCTGTGTTAATGAACCTCGCTGCTAGCCGCCATTGGCTGTGCTTCGATACGTCATCGTGTCGAATATTGCCGTTGGCAGACCTGGCGAATGCTATTCCCAGAAGCAGTTACCTGTTCGGTGTGTCCTGGCCGGATGTCCGCCGAACCCTGCTGGTGGCCGTGGTCTGGCCGGGCTTCACTCGCGGGGATGCGTGCGAGGCGGCGCTTTCCAACCTCCCGGGCAATAATGGCGTCGAACCCCGTGCTGTCAACGACAACAAAGCGTCGCTTCCGCCAACGAATCGTTCTTCCTGGGGTCAAGGCGACTGAGACGGCCATCATGGTTCTCGGTATGCGCGGTCTAAAGAACCAAACGATTCCTGCTAGGCTTCCGCCAATCTTCAGTAGACCTATGATATCGCGGGTATTTTTGTATAGTCGCAAATAATGTGGGAGACTCAGTCGCACTTAATTTGGCATTTGACAGGAAATCCTGGGTGTAAATCGAAAAACAACCTGCGACGCATTCGGATTCTCGGCGTTTACTGAAGCTCCTGGGAGAGCCCGTCGCCTAGTCCGGCATAGTGACGTTCTTTGGTCTTGCGTCCGGCCTAACCGACGCTCTCACGCCTTGGTAATGAAACCCGAGCCAGATACTACCGCCTCAACGGGTTTCGCTGTTCTCACTGCCACTGGAGTGCCGTTCCCATTCCTATACTTCGGTGCAACGACCGACGAGTTCGTCGCGTTTCTTACCAACAATGCGACCGGTGCTGCCTATCCCGCCGTCACTGCCAAGACGTTTGAAAACGCGAACCTGCTTCGTCCCTGCTGCGCCGCACTTGAAAAAATTCGCTCTGGTTTCGGGGCGCTGAAGTTCAACGCCCACTGGCAACGGTGTTAGTAGGCGGCCTCATCCTCTCGCCAAAGCTGCTGTGCTTGGCGGTTCTCTACGGCATGTCTCACCGTGAATCAAAGCCAAGTATCTAACCTTGGTCTCCATGTCCTCCATGTCCTCCGTGATCACCCTGATCACCCTGATCACCCTGACCTCCCTGACCTCCCTGATCGCTCTGACCTCCTTGGCCGCCATTATCGCCCTCTTCTTCTTCTCGTTCTCCTTGCGCTCGAATCACCCCGAATAGTCCGTGCGACTCGTCGGCAATCCCGGCCGTGAAATAGAGGTGATTATGAAAAAAGAATAGCGCCCAGAGACCGTTAAAATCCAGCGGCTGGTGAGGCCGGTGTAGTAGCGAGCCGCGAAAAGCGCCGTTGCGGATGTTAAACGCATTGATCTTACCGTCCCCAAAATTCCCAACGATCAAGACGTTGTGACCGAATTTTCCGAACTCGTGCGGCACCCTGGCCAAGCCCCACGGCGAGTTGAGCGGACCGTTGCTAGTGAGCGGTATTAAACGCTCAACAAAGCCGGTATCGGGGCTGAACACGTCAACGAACCCGTTACCCGGGCCTGACACATCGTCGTGCTTTGCAGCATTCTGTAAAGCGAATGTCACATAGAGCAGGTTATCGATATTTGCGATACCGAACGGCGCGTATCCAGGAGCCGGAGGGGAGGGATCACTGAACGTGGTAACCATGTTGAAACTGCTGTCGAACACGTCAACGGTCCCATTGCGAAAGTTCGTAGCGTAAAGGGTTGGCCCGCCACTCTGGCGACTCGCCAGCGCTAGCCCTTTGTACACAGAATTCGTTGTTGGGTCGGGTGACGAAGGCTTAATAATCAGGGTCGCCGTCAGGAGGTTGACTCCGGGATTCCAGCCCCAGATTCCCCCGTCTTCGCCATCCCACATAAATATGGCGGGGCTGCCGGTCCCGGGGATCAAAAACACGCCGGGGGTTCCATTGAAGACAATGCCGGTGGGCGCAGACGTGGGCGTCGCGGGCGGAGTCGCTGTATCGACCAGAGTAGGCGGAAGCGTTACGAAATTCTGCCCATTCCCCAATACCACAGGAGTTCCGTCAGGGCGGTACAGGGTAGACACCCCACTACCGTTGTCGGCGACCCAAAAAATTTTCGCTGTTGGGTTGATAACTAGACCCCAGGAATTTATCAGATTTGAATCAGTGCGATCGGCAACGCCTGCGATATCACTCTGAAGATTTTTCCAGTTGAACTCATTGCGCTCCTCATTTTCGCGCGCTCGCAGACTACCGATCGGGAACGCCACCAACGACAACTCCAGCCCGAATCCCCAAGCTGCTTTGTCTAGGCTGCCTCGTTATACTTTCGACCCCAATTATGCGGCCAGATAGGCGTTCAGACTTCGCGAGAAACGGCAGTGCATCGGCTCCCCTCCTCCACCCTCCCCTCGCCGTCTCTTGCAGTACTTCGGCCGCAAACATTGCTCAACTTACGGCTCTCCAACGGGCGCTGCTGCACGTAGTTCTTGAGACTGTTATCCGCTACATCCAGCACTTGTCCACCGTGTACGTTCAAATAAACTTAAAGCCTTGGCGATCCTGCACGAACGTCCATAGCTGATTGTTCCCACCGTTTACAGGCAACTGCTGTATTGAGAGCGCCGAGTTTCAGAGTTTCTCGGAAAAGTTTGACCGTCCGGACGCAGTCTGGTCTCGCCGGCAACGGACGAAAGTTAACGGCTTGAAATCCTTTATTTTAATCTTTGATTACATCTGGTAGCCTGACCTCACCTAGGGGGTCACCAATTGAACCCGGATCATGATTCGCCAGAAGGTCGATTTCGCACCACTCGCTGGACAGCGGTGTTACTTTCAGCTCAGAGTCAGGCCTCCGGTGCCCGAGAGGCCCTCGCCGAGCTTTGCAGAATTTACTGGTATCCGATTTATGCATTTGTCCGGCGCCATGGATACAGCCCTGAGGACGCGCAAGACTTGACCCAGGGCTTTTTTCTGCACCTGCTGGAACACAAGGCGCTTCGCCAGGTCAGCCCTCTTAAGGGCAAATTCCGCTCGTTCTTAGTCGCATCACTGCAGAATTATCTTTTGGATGAAGCCGACAGCGCACATTGCCTGAAAAGAGGCGGAAACCTGGAATTTGTTCCTCTGGATACGAAGTCGGCCGAAGATCGTTATCGGTTGGCACCGCTTGATTATTTGACGGCGGAAAAGATTTTCGATGCCCGATGGGCGATGACTTTGCTGGACGAGGCGATGGGCCGACTACGCGAGGAATACGCTGCCCAAGGAAAGACATCTACATTCGAAACGCTCAAGCCCTTTTTGGACCCCATCAATAGCAAGGCTGCACTTTCTTACGAGCAAGTGGCAAACGCGCTCCAGGTTAGTGTGGGATCGGTCAAGACACTGATCCATCGCCTGCGCAAGCAGTACGCCTCGCTGCTGCGCGAGGAGGTCGCCCGTACGGTTTGCGACCCAGGAGAGGTCGACGAAGAAATCCATTCTCTTTGCGAAGCCATGATCGTAGCCGAAGGACAATTAGGTCCATGAAAACGGAGGACACGCGCATCTGTCTGGTTTGCGGCACGCAATTCCCTGTAGCCAGAGAGTTCTGTCCGGTTTGCATGCTGCGTGAGGCTCTAGATGAGGAGGTTAAGTCAGGCGTGTCTTCTCCTGAACAGAATCGCGCTGAACCAGCACCATCGCGCCTTCCGCATCGGTTTGAGCATTATGAGCTTGTGACCGACAAGGATGGTAAACCCGTTGAGTTAGGCCGTGGTGCAATGGGCATTACTTATAAAGCATTCGACGTCGATCTGCGATGCCCTGTGACATTGAAAGTCATCAGCGAAAAATGTCTTGGCGACGAATCGGCACGCCTTCGTTTTTTACGCGAAGCCCGCGCGGCGGCGAGGCTGCGGCATTCAAACGTTGCCTCGGTATTGCACCTGGGTAGAACTGGGAGCAGTTACTTCTACGCGATGGAGTTTGTAGAGGGGGAAACGCTTGAGAACCTTATCAAACGCTCCGGCCGTCTCGAGGTAAAGTTGGCGCTTGAAATCGCGACGCAGGTCGCCGCCGGTTTGGCTGCGGTGCACAAGCAAAAGCTCGTTCACCGGGACATCAAAACAAGCAACATCATGGTGAGTGTCGAGGATGGGAGCACTGTAACAGCCAAAATTATTGACCTTGGGCTTGCCAAGCCCGCACCCGACGCGCCTGCTGAAGCTGCGATTTCAACTCCCGGAGCTTTTGCTGGTACACCGGAGTTCGCTAGTCCGGAGCAGTTCGCCGGAGTGCAGGTCGACATCCGCTCGGACCTGTACTCGCTGGGCGTGGTGCTCTGGGAGATGGTGACTGGGCAGACGCCATTCCGAGGCACATCCGCCGAGCTGATGTACCGGCACTTGCATGCGCCGTTGGCGATTGGAGAACTGGACCACGTGCCCCAGCCGGTCGTTGTTCTCATTGAGGTACTCCTCGAGAAGGACCCCGGGCGGCGTTTTCAGAACCCGGCCGAACTTCTGAAGGCGATACCGGCAATAACGGGCGCGATCGACGCACGGCGTAGAATCACTCGTCAGAGCCTACACAAGACGCCCTCTACCGCTTCGCGTGTCGGAACTCGCAAGCCGCCAGGAAGGCTTGCACCGAAGAAGATTTCCGTAGCCAGATTGCCAGTTACCGGAAGTGATATTTTTGGTCGAGATGAGGATATCGCTTTCCTGGATGATGCATGGGCAAACCAGGATGTAAATGTCGTTTCGATCGTTGCATGGGCCGGTGTCGGGAAGTCGACGCTCGTTAACCATTGGCTCCGACGGATGGCTACTGACAAATATCGTTCTGCAGAGCTTATTTTTGGTTGGTCCTTCTATAGGCAGGGCAGCAGTGGGGACACTTCATCGGCCGATGAATTCTTGGACGCGGTCCTCGAATGGTTTGGCGATCCCGACCCGCGGCTCGGCACGGCCTGGGAGAAGGGCGAACGCTTGGCACGACTCATTACCCACCGTCGCACCCTACTGGTGCTGGACGGTCTGGAGCCGCTCCAAAATCCACCCGGTCCCCAGGAAGGGCGGCTGCGGGAGCCTTCCCTCCAGGCACTCCTGCGCGAGCTTGCCGCTTTCAACAAGGGGCTTTGCGTCATCACTACGAGGTTGCCGGTCGGTGACCTTGCCGATTACGAGGGCAGCTCCGCACGCCGCCGCGAACTGGACCACCTCTCCCGCGAGGCCGGGGCAAAGCTGTTGCGAGCCCTGGGTGTCAAAGGGCAGAAAGCGGAGCTGCGCCGCGCCAGCGATGAGTTCGGCGGCCATTGCCTGGCGCTGACGCTTTTGGGCAGCTACCTTAGTGATGCTTATGACGGCGACATTCGTTGCCGCGAAGAAGTGTCAAAACGTCTTACGCACGACGTACGACAGGGAGCCCATGCGCGAAAGGTAATGGCTTCTTACCAAGCCTGGTTTGGCGAAGGTCCGGAACTGTCTGTGCTTCGCATGTTAGGCCTATTCGATCGGCCCGCGGACAAAAAAGCGCTTGGAGCTCTGCTAAAATCGCCTGCGATTCCTGGCCTTACAGAGTCATTAACTGATTTGAGCCCGACCGAGTGGCAAATGATTCTAGCCAGGTTAAGAAGAGCAAAACTCCTCGCCGGGGAAGATCCGCATAATCGGGGGCATCTCGATACGCACCCGCTCGTGCGTGAATATTTCGGCGAACAGCTGCAGAACCAGCGAACGGGCTCCTGGAAGGAATGCAATCGGCGGCTCTATGAGCATTATCGGAAGCTGGCCCCCCCGCTGCCGGACAATTTTCGGGACATGGAGCCACTATTTTTGGCCGCAATCTGCGGCTGCCAAGCCGGGCTGTTGCGCGACGCGCTGCATGAGGTTTACATTCAACGAATCCAGCGAGGGGATGCCTTATACACCGGCAACGTCCTTGCAGCCAGAGGACCACTACTCTCCGTTCTCATTCATTTCTTCCAAGACGGACGCTGGGGGTCAATCGTGGAAGCGAGCGTCGAGGGACAGAGCCTCACGGCGGAAGATCAGCTCTTCGTTCTCATGCAGGCGGGCCTGTACCTCGCAGCCATGCGAGGTTTGGGAGCACCCGAGGTGCAACTTTGTTATGAACGCGCGGAGTCTTTGTGTTATTCCCTGAATCGTCCTCTGCTTCTCTATTTTGCGCTAATAGGTCAGTGGCGCTATTCCTTGATTACCGATAAGGTGACAGCAACGATGCAGGTTGCCCAACGGGTTTACTCGCTGGCGCAGGAGCAGAACAATCCTGCGCTAATGGTAGGAGCCTACAGCGCTTTGGCAATGACGCATCACTTTTTGGGCGATTTCGAGACGGCGCGACAATACGCGATACATGGCGTCCAGATCTGGCGCTCGGGAGGCATACCGTCCCATGCAGAAGAGGCCATCGCGCCCGCCGTCATTTGTCTGTGCAACGAGGCGCTGTCCGCGTGGCATTTAGGAGAAATTGCCTCTTCCCAAGCGACCATGGCGGAAGCGATCACCGTAGCGAAACAACTGGATGATATGCACACCTTAGTCATGGCACTGTGGTATGCCGGGCTTCTCAATCACTATGAGCGTAAGCCTGCTGAAGTAGAACGCTTCGCATCGGATGTGATCGAACTGTCTACGCTTGAGCATTTCGGAAATTGGCTGCCTGGAGCAAGCATTCTCCGCGGCTGGGCGCGGAGCGCTTCTGGCAGCCCTGTGGAAGGCATTCGGTGGATCGAGGATGGACTGCGAGACTATCGAGCCATAGGCGGGATGATCGGTCTGCCATTTTGGCTCGTGGTGAAGGCTGAAGCGTTGTACTTAGGGGACCGGACCTCCGAAGCTCTCGAGGCAATAAAGCAGTCAGAAGCACTGGCCGAAAGTTCTGCAGAGCGCTGGTGGTGTGCCGAACTGCACCGGTTTCGCGCGGTGTTTCTCACGGCTATCGGCGCGGACGAGACCCAAATCGAGGCTTCATTCTGCCAAGCCATTCGCACGGCAAAGCAGCAGAAGTCGACTTCACTGGTGATGCGTGCGGAAAGCAGCTACGCGGAATACCGCGGTCGAAAGGGAAGAGACCAGAACCTACTTGGGTGTTCTTCCGCCAGCGACGAACGGACCTAGCGACGATAAGCACCACTCCGCCAGCATATTCACTAAACCCCTGTAGCCCACATATGCCCAACGTTACCACTAGTGACCATGTTTGCCCCCAGTTGAGTCGGCGCCTCGCTGCTCGGCCTCGGACCCGCTGCTATGTATCGCTGAGTCTTCTTTTTACACTTTCAGGGATCGATGCGGCTTCTAGCAGCGATATGAGTTCCGCTTTGCTACCGGACTCACCTCTCAGCCCTCCGGCAATCAAGCGTCTTTCGCCCGAAGAACTCGACGCTCTACTGCCTAAAGGTTTTCTCGTTCCGTTCCCTCCTTACGAGGATACTCTGCTTGGCGACACAGCTGGTTGGCGGTCCTGGATTGGAAAATATGGAATCGGCGTCGATCTCTTCTCCGACAGTTACATCGGTGTTAACGCTCTTAACGGCACACGAACGCCTCAAAGCTATGACAAGCAGTCATTCTCAGCAACTGCCGCCGTGGCTGGCGTGCTGACTCTGAATTTGGAAAACATATTCCATATCGGGAACGGGCAGCTTCTAATGAGCGCAGAGTGGATAGGTACGAGTTTTAACCCGGTCGGTCCGAGGGCTCTCAATATGAACGATCTGCTGTACTACCAAGGTTTTTTCAATGGGAAGCTGGGTCTTCAGATCGGTTACCTGGAAAACGATGTAAACTATGCCAATCCGCTTGTTGGACCGACAATCATCACCCCGCCTCTAGGTCCACTTTCTATCATACCTTATGAAGTCGGAATGAGTCGAAGGCCGTTTTCTTCGCCCGGAGTGAATATAGAGTTTAAGCCAGTTACACGGATTTATATCAAGGCCGGAGTCCAACGTTCAGTGAATCCCCGAGGACCGGACGTAGAGCACAACCAGAATTCGACTGGTTTTAGATTCCGAGCGCCTGGAGACGGATGGATGGTTCTTGGGGAAGCCGGTTATGATACCGGGCTTGTTCCGGGTGAACTCCGCACCTGGATTCGGGGTGGAGGCCAGTACAACTGGAGCAGTTATTTACACTTTGACACTGGTCGCGCCGACCGAGGCAATTGGTGTGCCTACGTGTTCGCGGACCGCCAGTTGACACAGCCGGATTCCAGAATACCGATCAAAGGTATCTATGTCGGCGGTACCTGTGCGTACGCTCCGCCTAAGCAGAATGTTTTTTCTCAATACTACGAAGCACGGATTTACGGATTCGGACTGTTTCCGACGCGCGACTTAGACCAGTGGGAGGTGTCGGTTGATTATAATAAGTGGAGTTCGTATGCCAGTCGGGCTGTCAACAGTGTGGGCGCCACCAGTTACGGTGATTCCACAGCCGTCAATATAGGCTACACGGCGCGCTTACGCGCGGGTCTGTATTGCGGTCCCGTGGTTTCTTACATCAAACATCCTGCGTTTACCCCGAGGCTGAATGATGCGCTAGCAGTTAGTCTTACTCTGAGCTTCGCCTTGTGATCTCCTACTGGGAGACGAGTACATGAGACCCGGACAAATAAGGGGCTACACAAGGGACCCGATAAGGTGGAGGAACTGAATACGCGAGGCTGGGGCAATTACTTCAGTCTTGGCCGGTCTCGAAAGCCTATCGCGCAGTGGATGCCCACACCCGGTATGAGTCACGCCAGTGATTGCGCCACAACTCGTGTTGGTGCGCCTGGAACGAACAACGAGCAACCTCCGGTAGGCGAACGAAACGATTTTCATTGCTTCGGCGTACTCAGCTGAAACGTCCGTCAAGGTCTCCTGGCTTCGTTCGCAACCGTCTTCTCAATTTTCCCCAAACGCACAGAACCGGCGATTTCCAGCGTCATTCCTGGTTACAAACAGGGCTGGAGAGGTGATCTTATCAAAAAGAGTGCCAAGACCAGACTAAAAACCAAACATTCTGCACGAAGAGTATCTCGCTTGTTACGTCTTATCTACCCCGCCATTAACCTTGCCTACAAAGTTGCGACACATCCCGCCGCAAGATCAGACTTCGGCCGAACGGCTACAAGTTTCCGAGAAATTCTGAAACTCGGTGCTTCCAATCCCTTTGTATCTAAATGAAGGCTGGCGATTTAGAACCCCGGTGTAAGAGGAGCAAACACCAAAAGGTTATGAGCCCGGAAGAAAAAAACGGTCGCTTTGGTGAGTGGTTCAATTGGGTGAGCAAGGAGTTGCCCAACGCCTCGTATGACGAGCAAGCGGAGAGGGCACGCAGGGCCGTGCACGCGGTCGAGCAAGGATACAGCCCGCAGCAAGCGGCGGAGAAACGTGAGATGAACATACCTCGATTTACTGCTGGCGCGTCCATCTATAAATCTACGATGCCGCTAAACTCCGCTCGCAGCAACTTTGCCATCCGATCACACGGACGGCGGCGCTGTTTCCTTTTCATCCCGCTCGCGCTTGCCTGCCTTGCGCTTTCGCAGACAGCACTCGCCGCGATTGACCCAAATGAAGGAGACCGGGGCAACGGCAACACCTCGGAAGGTTTTGGGGCCCTCTCTAACACAACCGGCAGCTACAACACGGCCACCGGTGCACTGGCGCTCGTATACAACACAACCGGCAGC
>Ga0070699_100004970_pt1 | contig 11723 bp, 11 predicted proteins | sample KBSK1503metaG_FD_65473 | JGI IMG/M metagenome (GOLD analysis project Ga0070699, IMG submission 65473) | Corn, switchgrass and miscanthus rhizosphere microbial communities from Kellogg Biological Station, Michigan, USA - KBS K1-50-3 metaG | ecosystem: Host-associated > Plants > Roots >...
CCGACCAGGCGAGAGAGCGTCGAGATTTCCACGGTCGTCATTTCGCTCAGATCACCGAGACGCTGTCCACCGCGCTGCCACAGCGCCGCCATCACCCGATACATGGGCAAAGTTAAACCGTAGCGTTCAAGCCTGCGGGAAATTAGCTCCCCCATTCGCACCCCCACCCGGGTGACCAGATAAGGGAAAGCTTCAGTCAAGCGGTACATTGGCTTCGAGACCATTGAAAACGCTCGCAAATCGCGCGCTCGGTGAATTACATGTACGCCATTCATTTTGCAAATGCAACATTTGCATTTGCAAATCTAGCGCATGCAAGTAATTTCCTAGTGTTGAAACGGCCCGCAACAAGGGTCGATCCGGGAGGAAACGCGTGCGCGGTAATCATTTGACGCCAGTCGAGGCTGCGTTCCGCGCTGCCACGCGCCAGGTTGCTGCGACGACTAGCCAATTACCGCCCAGCGGGGAGGAGAAAACAATGAGCGATTACGACGTAGCCATAGTCGGGTACGGTCCCACCGGTATGACCCTTGCTGCCCTACTCGGCCAGCTCGGCCGGCGGGTGGTCGTGCTGGAGCGCTACACGGGCCTATATAACCTGCCCCGCGCCGCGTGCTTCGACGACGAGATCATGCGCACCTTTCAGAAGCTTGGCATCGTGGCCGAAATCAGCCGCGGCGCGGAGGTGCAGCGGGATTACGAATGGGTCAACGCCGCTGGCGAGACTCTCGTTGAGTTTCAGTACGACAACCCTGCGCCGGGTGGGTGGGCAGCCCTCTACATGATGTTCCAGCCACATATCGAGGCCGTCCTCGATCGACACGATAGATCATTGTCCACCGTTGAGGTCCGCCAAGGCGTTACGGTATCCGAGATCGAGCAGGATGCGGAGGCGGTCACACTGCGGGGTGTCGACCAGAATGGCGCGCCGGTCTTGGTCCGAGCCCGCTTTGCCGTTGGCGCGGACGGGGGCAACGGCTTCACACGACGGAGATTCGGCCAGCATATTGACGACTACGGATTCCAGGAGAACTGGCTGGTCTGCGACTTCCGCTTGCGGGGCACCGTCCAGCCGCCTCGGTTTCGGCAGGTTTCTGATCCGGTTCAACCGACTTCGATCGTGAATATTGGGCCCGGCTATCATCGCTTCTCCTTCATGCTCGATCCGGAGGAGACCGCCGAACAGGCAACGAGGCACGAGGGAGTTTGGTCGCGCGTCAGCCGCTACCTGACTAAAGACGACGCGGAAATCATCCGTGTAGCCAATTATGTTTTCCGCTCGCGCATCGTCGAGCAGTGGCGACATGGGCGTGTATTCCTTGCGGGTGACGCGGCCCATGAGATGCCGCCCTTCCTCGCGCAAGGCATGTGCTCGGGGATACGTGACAGCCACAATCTCGCCTGGAAGCTCGATCTCGTGCTTGCCGGTCGCGCAGGTGATGCGTTGCTGGATACCTACCAACCCGAGCGGGAACCGCACGTTCGCTTCATCACCGAAAAAGCAATCGAATACGGTCGAGTTCAGACGGTACGCGACCCGGTCAAGGCGTGCGAGCGGGACGACCGGCTTCTCGCTCAACGGCGTGCGCACCAAGGACCCGAGAAGCTGCGTTACCCCGGGCTGAGGGGCCGCCTGGTCGATGGCAGCGGCGAGTTCTTCCCGCAGGGACACGTGCGCTTGAACGGCCGCGAAGCTCTCTTTGACGACATAGTCGGCCCCGGCTGGTGCATTGTCGCGTGTGAACCCGAAGTGCTTAAGGCCCTGACGGTCTCCCATCGAGATGCATGGAAGGCCATTGGCGGAAAGATCGCGGCGACCACGGTGTCGCAGACCGCCGGTGCCCTTGAAGATGTTGATGGGACCTATGGTTCGTGGTTCGCCGCCCATTCGTGCGCGGTCGCGGTGGTACGCCCAGACTGGTACCTCTACGGCACGGCCCACGACGGCCGCGGGCTGACGGCGCTGCTTGACCGGCTGGCACGATCGCTGCAGCGCCAACCCGCTCATGCCCCAGCATGAAGCCGAACCGACACAATCTGGGCGGCCATCCGATTTCAATCGGGTCGTACGCCGCGACGGCATTCAACCGCAAAGTTAAGAGAGGAACATGGAAGGCAAGATTGGACTCGAGGAGCACTTTGCCATCAATGAAACCCTAATGGACTCTGCCGGTTTCGTTCCGGACGACCACTGGCCGGAACTTCGCAGCCGCATCCTCGATATTCATGACCGGAGGCTGCGCCTGATGGACCAGCACGGGATGGAAATGATGCTCTTGTCCCTCAACGCGCCGGCCGTGCAAGCGATACCGGGTCCGAAAAAAGCAAACGAAATTGCACGGCGTGCGAATGACTTTCTTGCAGAGCAGGTGCTCAAGCGCCCGGATCGTTTCCAGGCACTCGCCGCGCTTCCGATGCAAGATCCTGACCTGGCAAGCAAAGAACTCCAGCGCTGCGTGCAGGAGCTGCAGTTCAAAGGCGCGCTCGTCAACGGCTTCTCACAAATCCACGATGTAGACTCGGTATTTTATTATGACCTGCCTCAGTACTGGCCCTTCTGGGGCGTCGTCGAAGCGCTTGACGTGCCCTTCTATCTGCACCCCCGAAACCCGCTGCCAGGGTGGGCGCAAATCTACGAAGGCCATGATTGGCTGCTTGGGCCGACCTGGGCCTTTGCCCAGGAAACAGCGGTCCACGCTCTACGGCTAATGGGCTCCGGCCTGTTCGACAAGTACCCGAAGCTTCTCATCATCCTTGGACATCTCGGCGAGGGACTCCCTTACAGCATGTGGCGCATCGATAATCGCAATGCCTGGGTGAAGGCGCGGCCGAAGTACCCGGCCATGAAAAAGATTGCGGATTATTTCCACGCCAACTTCTATATCACGACCTCGGGGAATTTCCGAACGCAGTCCCTGATCGATGCTATCCTTGAGATCGGGGCTGATCGCATCCTTTTCTCGACGGACTGGCCGTTCGAGAATGTGGACCACGCGGCTGATTGGTTCGACGCGGCGAGCATCAGCGAATCCGACAGGCTCAAGATCGGCCGGCTCAACGCGGTCAAATTGTTCAAGCTGGACCAAACAGCGAATGCCGCGCTAGAAGAACACCGGCGCGTGGCCCGCCAGGCATCGCGTGCTTCGGGAGAGGACGTCGATTGTCCCGCCATCCAGTTGGAAAATTGAGAACTTGGATCATGCACTCTTTTGTCTATACCGGGTTGCCGAGCAAGGTTTTGTTCGGATTCGGCACGCTCGACAAAGTGGCCGATGAGGTTCGGCTTCTCGATTGCCGACGCGCCCTCGTTCTTTCGACGCCGCAACAGGAGGTCCAGGCAAACGATCTCGCGGGCAGACTTGGTCAGCTCTGCGTCGGAACCTTCACGGAAGCGGCCATGCACACTCCGGTCGCCATCACGGAGCAGGCACTGGCGGTGGCGCGAGAGCGGCAAGCCGATTGCACGGTTGCGCTGGGCGGCGGCTCGACCACCGGGCTGGGCAAAGCAATTGCGCTTCGGACCGATCTCCCTCAAATCGTCGTCCCGACGACTTATGCGGGTTCCGAAGCGACGCCGATCCTGGGTGAAACTGAGCGCGGCCGCAAGACGACCCAGCGCACCCTCAAGGTCCTTCCTGAGGTGATCGTTTACGATGTTAATCTCACCCTTACCCTTCCCGGCGCTCTATCCGTCACGTCGGGCATGAATGCCATCGCGCACGCAGTCGAAGCGCTCTATTCACCCGATGCCAACCCAGTGATCTCGCTGTTAGCTGTGGAAGGGATTGCAGCACTTGCCCGCGCACTTCCGGCTATCGTGAGCCAACCGGCCGATCGCGATGCCCGCTCCGATGCGCTTTACGGAGCGTGGGCGTGCGGAGTGTGTCTCGGAAGCGTCGGGATGTCTCTGCATCATAAGCTCTGCCACGTCCTTGGCGGCACGTTCGATCTCCCCCATGCTGAAACTCATACTATCGTGCTCCCGCACACGGTCGCCTACAATGAGTCGGCAGCGTCCCAATCCATTGGGCGAGTGGCGGAGGTGTTGGCTTCTACCAGCGCCGCCGAAGGCCTGTTCGATCTTGCACGGCGCCTGAACGCGCCCGTCGCGCTCAAAGACATCGGCATGCCACCAGATGGGATCGAGCGTGCTGCGGATCTCGCTGTCGCCAGCCCCTATCCAAACCCCCGACCAGTCGAGCGTGAAGGCATTCGCGCCTTGCTCGACGACGCGTTCCACGGCCGGCGCCCTCGACGCGCCGGCAGCAGTATCCCGGAGAGAGCTCATGCGTGATTTCGACGAGAACAACATCACGGCGGCAGTTGTCGACCGGTTTGCCAACACGTCCGATCCGCGCCTGAAGGACATCATGTCCAGCTTGGTGCGTCACCTGCACGCGTTCGCGCGTGATGTGCGCTTGTCATTCGCGGAGTGGAGCTACGCCATCGATTTTCTAACTCGCACAGGCCAAATTTGCACCGACAAGCGCCAGGAATTCATCCTCCTCTCCGACACGCTTGGTCTTTCCATGCTCGTGGATGCCATCGACCACCCCGCAAGCGCCGGTGTTACCGAATCGACAGTGCTCGGTCCGTTCTACGTCGCGAGCGCGCCCGAGATGACGCTCGGGTCCGACGTCTCCGGAGGCATGAGCGGCGAGCCGCTCTATGTCGAGGGCACAGTGCGCTCGTCCGATGGACGACCGATTGCAAATGCCGTCGTCGATACCTGGCATTCAGATGATGAGGGATTCTACGACGTGCAGCGTGCGGAACTTTCAGCGCCGGCTCTGCGGGGACGATTTCGAACTGACGGTAACGGACACTTTTATTTCTGGTCGATCGTGCCGAGATTCTATCCGATACCGGATGACGGGCCGGTTGGTGAAATGCTCAAGGCAACAGCACGGCATCCTTTTCGTCCGGCGCACGTCCATTTCATGATCTCCGTTCCGGGGTATGAGACCCTGGTCACGCATGTCTTTGCGGCGGATAGTCCCTATTTAGACGGCGATGCGGTGTTCGGGGTCAAGAATGCTTTGATCCGCGAATTCACGCATGAGCGCGCTGGAACTGCTCCAGATGGCAGGACCATGCAGCGACCTTGGCGCAAGCTTACCTACGATTTCGGCCTCAAGCACACAGCTACGGCTATACCGCAGCGGGGCGCTACCTAACCCGCGCTTACAAAAATCACCCCTACCATAATTCGAATTTGGGGAAGGAAACGCAATGTCCGCGACCGTAATCGACGTTCATGATGAGCTCGCCACCGCAAAGGTTGGTCCTCCGCATTGGCTCTTGGCAGCAATGATGGGCGCACTGACATTCTTCGATGGCTATGACACGTTCAATCCCGCTTACGTACTGCACTACGTTGCTGGCCCGTGGGGCCTTGCGCCGGGGCAGGCTGGGCTCCTGGTCTCCAGCGGGCTGGTCGGGTTCCTGATCGGGGCGGCTGGTCACGGGGTTGTGGCGGATCGGTTCGGTCGACGCGTTACGCTGCTCGGCGCCTTGTGGATCACGAACGTCTTCACGCTGGCGACCGCGTTGTTCGCCGATTCCTTCGTATCGTTTTGTATCTTGAGAGTTTTGACGGGCATTGGGCTCGGTGTCTTGATGCCGCTGGCGACCACCTACATCAATGAGCTCGCGCCACGCCGTGTCGCCAACGTGTTCGCGCTGTGGGGTGTTGCCTTGGGCTGGGCTCTCGGTGGAACGTTTGCTGGGCTGGTCGGCGTATCCATGACGCCGCTGTTCGGATGGCGCGTTCTCTATTGGGTTGGCTCGCTCTCCATCCTGCTAACCTTCATCCTTCAGTTCACGTTGCCGGAGTCCGTGAAATTTCTGGCGCTACAGAAGCGGGTAGAGGAGATAAAAGCGTTGTTGACCCGTCTGCGACACGAGCGCGCACAACTGTACGCTCAATCGCAGTTCGTGTTCCCTGAGGCGGCATCACGCGAGAACTCGGTCCTGGCGCTGCTCACACCCCGCTATCGCCGGATCACTCTGACAATCTGGCTCGCGGCCTTTCTTAGCTTGTTCTGCATTTTCGGTCTTACCGGCTGGATCCCGACCGTGATGATACAGCGCGGAGAATCTTTTGCAGCAAGCTTTGGCTTCGGAGCCCTGATGCAGATAATGTCGTTCATTGGCGGGCTCGTGTGTGGACATATTGCCGATCGCACTGGATCAAGCCGCTGGACCTTGGCTTGCTGGTGGGCATTAGGAGGAATCTCCGTATTGTCGTTGGTCTTTTTCAACGTGCATGCCCTGAATCTTGTCTGCACGGCGGCGGCAGGATTCTTCATCATCGGCGCCCAATATGTGCTGAACAACTTCGCCGCTGCGTCTTACGAGACGAATTTTCGAGCTACAGGCGTCGGAATGTTACTCAGTGTCGGACGCGTGGGCGCCATTCTTGGACCTTTCGTGGTCGGATTCCTCCAGCAGGTCTACACCGGTCCGACGGCGATGTTCATAGCCATCGGAGGGGCTGCCATTGTGGCAGCGCTTGCGCTCGCCTCGGTCCGGTCTGCGGGGCACCCAGCTTTCGATCCGTTCGCTTCCAAGGCGGTAGTCCACGGCTGAGACTTACTTTGCCGTGAGCAGCGCATTAGACAGGTTCAAAAATGATGTGGGCAAGCAGGAGGAAATCATATGAAGCCGGTGATCATTGCAGTCGCAATTACCGGGTCCGTTCCGCGCAAGAAGGATAATCCCGCCGTCCCGATCACGCCTTCCGAGCAGATCGAATCGACGCATCAGGCTTTTGAGGCGGGAGCCTCGCTGGTTCACATCCATGTCCGCAACCCGGACGAAAGCTCCTCGTCCGATCCTGCCCTATTCGCTCAGGTGCAAGAGGGAGTGCGCAAGCACTGTCCCGGCATGATCATTCAGTTCTCGACCGGCGGTCGCGGCCGTGATCCCTCGGCGCGGGGCAGCGCGCTTCACCTCAAGCCCGACATGGCTTCACTAGCCACTGGCTCGGTGAACTTCCCGACAATCATCTATGAAAACTCGGCAAGCTTCGTCGAGGGTCTTGCAGCCCAGATGAAGGAGCAGGCAGTTCTGCCGGAAATCGAAGTGTTCGATCTGTCGCATATTTATGGCGCTCGGAAGCTTGCGGACATTGGCCTCATCAATGATCGCCCGCATGTTCAGTTCGTAATGGGAATAAAGAACGCGTTGCCGGCGGAGGCACGAATCCTGGATTTCCTGCACAGCGAGCTGGAGCGCGTACTTCCGAAGGCGACGTGGACGGCGGCCGGCATAGGGCGGCACCAGGCGGAAGTGATGGATTGGGTGCTCGCAAAAGGCGGCGGTGCGATCCGGACCGGGCTCGAGGACAACATACGTGTCACGAAGGACCAGCTCGCTCGGAGCAATGCGGAGCTCGTACAAATGGCGGCTCAGGCATGTGCGCGCCATGGAGGGCGGCTCGCGACACCAGCCGAAGCCAGGATGATGCTTGGATTAGCAAGGTGATCGAGTGAGTGTCCGGTTCATCAAGACCCACCGGACTGACGGTATGGCGAACGCGCGGCGGGGCCGCTAGAGATGGGGGTGCCCGATGCCCTCGCATAAATTCCACGTCGGTGAAAATTCGAAGCACGCTCGTCGGTTTCAATTATCGCCCCAGCCGGTGTAGATGTAGAGCACGTCGCCGGGCATGAGGCCGCGCCTCTCCTGACTGATCCTCGCCAATTCGATATCCTACAATCCGGCCCTGGCTGACGGGGACCGAATGCGACTCGATCAAATAAAACGCCGCGAGTTCATCACGCTGCTTGGCGGCGCGGCGGCTGCGTGGCCGCTCGCGGGGCGGGCGCAGCAAAGCGAGCGCATGCGGCGGATCGGCGATTGGGAGCTACGCTTGTCGAGCGATTTGCCGACTGGGCGAAGTTTCATTCCGTCGGGGGAATCCAAATCGTTACATCGAGCACCTCTCGAAGTATCCCGTTTACCGAAGATCGGGCTTTATTGAATTACGAACGTTTTCTTCCGGGACAGCGGTTTGCATGGGCCGCAAACTATAGAGCGGCCACAAACCCGCCGAGGTCGGGTAACACCGACTGGGTGCGGGAAACCGATCAAACGAAACGCCTGCAGCTCGCCCACGAGGTCCAGAAGGTCGCTCTCAGCGAAGTGACGTACGTGCCGTGGGGGGAATGGGTCCAGCCGACGGCAAAGAACGTCCAGGACGTTCTCAAGTTCGGAGCACCGATTTTTTGGAACGCAAAGGTCACATAGGCCGATCCAGCGAATGTCCGAGTCCGGCACGAACCTGCCGTTCGCCGCGGTGCAAAACTACGTCCGCTTTCTGAGGTACAGCAGCCGAGAAATGCTCGCTCTGAGACTTTCTCACTTTGACCCCGAAGCGGTCATAGGGCATCTTTTTTTGTTGCGAAGCACGCCACTGACCCATTCTAAGACCTGCTATAGTTAGGCCGTGATCCTTGGCCTTGGGGGTAAGCCCATGAGGCGGCGGGAATTCATCGCGCTTCTCGGCAGCGGTGTAGCCGGATGGTCACTCGCTGCGCGTGCGCAGCGGCCGGCGATGCCGGTGATCGGGTTTCTCAGCACCTCGTCCCAGCGGTTCGACGATGCGTTGCGCTTGGCTCCCTTTCGGGAGGGCCTAAAAGAAGCTGGCTATGTCGAGGGCCGCAATGTGGCGAGCGAATATCGCGGCGCCGAGGACCACTACGAGCGTCTGCCGGAGCTGGCGGCCGATCTCCTCCGCCGCCAAGTGGCCGTGATCGTCGCCGTCGGTGGTCCCCCCGCGGCGCTCGCAGCGAAGGCCGCGAGCACGACGGTTCCTATCGTCTTCACGGTCACTAGCGCCGACCCGGTCCAACTTGGCCTTGTCGCGAGCTTCAACCGACCCGGCGGCAACGTCACCGGCATCGCCACTGTTCCCGGTAGCGTCGTGTCCAAACAGTTCGAAGCGCTGCACGAAGCGGCACCCACGGCGACGGTGATCGGCTGCCTACTGAACCCGAACAATCCGAACATCGAGGCGCTAACGAGAGAGGCTCAGGAGGCCACGCGCACGCTCGGGCGAAAGCTTGAAGTGTTGTATGCGCGCGATGACACCGAAATCGAGACGGCTTTCGCAACCCTTGTGCAAAAGCGTGTCGACGCACTGGTTGTCGTCACAGACGCAATCTTCAACAGCCGGCGCGCACAACTCGTCGCACTAACGGCGCGCCACATGTTGCCGTCGATCTTCCCTTTCCGGGAGTTCGCCACGGCGGGGGGGCTGATGAGCTACGGAGTCAGTTTTGGCGATGGATATCGCCAAGTCGGCATCTACACCGGCCGGATTCTCAAAGGTGAGAAGCCGGCCGATCTGCCCGTGATCCAATTTACGAAAGTCGAGCTGGTCATCAACGTCAGGACTGCCAAGACCCTGGGCATCAGCTTCCCACTTTCGCTGCTCGGCCGCGCCGACGAGGTGATCGAATAACCGGGTTCTTTGCTGCACTGCATATGTCGGCTTGTGCGCAGGGTTTCGGATGCCGGCCATGATCGACGGAGCCACGTACACGGTGGCCGGCGTCCGAAAGCCGCCAAGGAACGAACCCGCGGGCGATGATAGGCGGAGGCGCCGCGGCCTCGGTTATGGGGATTTGGCTGACGCGGAAGGTGTGTGCGAAGGAGCGCGATGCGCCGTGGCGCGAGCAATGCCGCGAGAGGCAGGCAACAGCAGCTGGGATTGATGGTTGGGACGGTCGCTGAGTGTGGCGGTTGCAGGCTTGCGTTGATGGCCGCACGGCGCAGTTGAGCGAGCGGGATGGCAACCGGTTGAGGACCAGCAGGAGGTGAGATCGACGCGGCGTCGTCGCAATCCAGTAATCGCGGTCATGAGGTATCGATCCTGATGGCGACGGTTGTCGTCGATGGTTGGTGGTGCGGCTGGCAGCCGGGCGCGAAGGTCTCGATGATGATCATGCGGCCGCCGCAACCCGCGCCGCGCTGGCCGCGCACGGGCTGACCTATGAGGATAAAGAAGGCCATCGCGCAAGCGGCCGGAAGTCGCGATTGAGCGCGACAGCAAAATCATTTTTGCACGAATGTTACGCGAACTCAGGCTAGACGATGCAGTGCCGGAAAAGCCATCGCATGTCGGCTGGCGCGGGCCGCGTGATGAGGATTGAGTCACCAATACCCAAGAAGAAGCTACGCCGTGTCGATTTCTCCTTCCCGGAGGAGGCGATCCAGATCTTCAAGCAGCTACGCGTTACTGGTGATCGCGAGGAATACCGCCGCCTGCGCAATGCGCTCTATCTCGCGTTGCCACAGCTGCCGCCTTATGACTTCCCGCCCGTGCAGCCGCCCGGCGCGTTCAACCCTCACGAGCCCGGCTCCGTGGCCGATCAGCAATTCCGCAATGCGCAGCTGCGCTGGCAGGAACTTGAAGAACTCTGCGACTGATTACAAGGGGCCGAGGAAACGCCAGCGGTGTTCCGCCGGGGTGAACGCCTCATTTGATGTGGTGGAGATTTCTCTTCTCCACTTCTTTCATCCCGCGCTTGGTGATGTAAAACCGTTTTCCATCGTCGTGAACGAAAGCCGCAGCATGTACAAGTCTCGCCAAGGCTCTTCTCAAATTTGCCCTCATCACAGGCCTAACCCATGTCTCGAGTTCCGGGTACACAGCCCCTGCTGAACCGCGCTCGTACAGTAGGACCAATAGGTACTCGGAGACCTTGAGCTTAGGGTTGAGGATTTTCAAGAAGCCGTCAAAATCTTGAATTGCCGGAACTGTCCGCGTAACGAGACCATCCACGATCCTTTGCGCTTCTGTTGCAGAGACGTTGTGGTATTGGCGCACAAATTCAGCGAGGACCCAATCCAAATTCGAGATCACCAAAGTCGCGTCTTGGAGATTTGGATCAATTCCGTCGGCTAGGTGCGCGTTGTCCCGCGCGTTACGGATGTCGTACACGACCCGGATCGCGCGAGGGATGTGTAGCCGAATTGAAGCCGGATACGACGCCTTTGGCTTGTTCTTAAGTTGCTCGATTAGCTTTTCCGCGTCGAGTTGTTGATTGAGGCTCGTGAACGACCCCCTCGTCTTTTCCTCCAGCATCCGGAGCGCGGCTTCGCAAAAGCGGCCGCCTTCGACGGCGCTGAGGCGCAGGCCGCCGAGGAAGAAGTTGAGCTTCGCTTCCTGGTACGCGGCGAGCAGCTCATCTACAAGTGGAGGGCTGAAATGCGCCTTTAGGCTCTTCTCAATTTGATCCAACATTGAAGTCTAGCTGAAACTATTCTTTCGGTTTGCGACGCTTGCGACGCCTTGGTCTGTTCTCAGCGATTGCCTGCTTCACCGCTTCTCGGTCAGGCAACGCCTCAACGATGGCTTCGCCTAGGTTAGTGATCTGTTTCTTCCCGCCACCAGCTGCCATCAGATAACAATACGTGTTCGTTGCGTGCTGAACAGCTTGCGACCGATTGGTAAGGTGTACACGAGCATCTTTGCTGAGCTCCGTGATATCGCGCTTACCCCGCATCCCGGCGAGCACGAGGCGATCATCGCGGAGGAGCTTTGGGATGCCGTTGTGGCCAAGCTCGCCGCGCAAGGCGTCGAGCGGCGGCGCGAAAGGGTCGCGAGCGGGGCGCTCCTGATCGGCCTGATCTTCGATGACCGGGGCAACCGAATGTCGCCGACCTACACGGTCCGCAAGCAGAGCCGCTACCGCTATTACGTCAGCCAGGCG
>Ga0070699_100004971_pt1 | contig 11723 bp, 11 predicted proteins | sample KBSK1503metaG_FD_65473 | JGI IMG/M metagenome (GOLD analysis project Ga0070699, IMG submission 65473) | Corn, switchgrass and miscanthus rhizosphere microbial communities from Kellogg Biological Station, Michigan, USA - KBS K1-50-3 metaG | ecosystem: Host-associated > Plants > Roots >...
GATGCGCTGCTGCGCGACAAGCTCGGGCAGGGCGATTGGGCGCCGAGCGCCGACGATTCGCTGCTCGCGAGCGCCGCCGACTGGGCGCTGCTTCTCACCGGCAAGCTCGCGCGCTGGCACGACGAGCCGTCGCCTCTCAAGCACATCGTCGCGCGCCTTGGTGAGCCGGTGGTGCGTGCGGCGGTGCGCCAAGCGATGCGCATCCTCGCCGAGCAGTTCGTCCTCGCGGAGACCATCGAGGACGCGGTGCGCCGCGGCGCCGAGCGCGCACCTTACCTGCATTCGTACGACATGCTCGGCGAAGCGGCGCGCACGGCGGCCGATGCCGAGCGCTACATGGAGCTCTATACGCGGGCCATGCATACCGTGCGCGCGCCCGACACCATTTCCATCAAGCTCTCGGCGCTGCACCCGCGTTTCGAAGAAGCGAAGCGATCGCGCGTCATGGCCGAACTGCTTCCTCGCCTGCGGCAATTGGCCCATATCGCGGCCAGGCGCGGCGTCGGCTATACCATCGACGCCGAGGAGTCCGAGCGCCTCGAGCTGACGCTCGACCTGCACGCCGCACTCGCCGACGAATTCACGCCCGGCCTCGCGGTACAGGCGTATCAGAAGCGCGCAGTGCCGGTGTGCGAGTGGCTCGTCGCGCTTGGCCGGAAGACCGGCCGGCGCCTTCCCATCCGCCTCGTCAAGGGCGCCTATTGGGACAGTGAGGTCAAGCGAGCGCAGCAGCTCGGCATGCCGGACTATCCGGTCTTTACGCGCAAGGCCGCGACCGACGTCTCCTACATCGCCTGCGCCACCAAGCTCCTCGAGGCACCGCAGGCGATCTACCCGGCGTTTGCCACGCATAACTGCCGCACGGTGGCGACGATTCTCCAGCTGGCCGGCGGCGGGGGCTTCGAGTTCCAGAAACTGGTCGGCATGGGAGATGCGCTCTACGAGGCACTGCTCGCCGAGCGCACGCTCACCGTGCGCATGTACGCGCCGGTGGGCAGCTTCACCGATCTCCTTCCCTATCTCGTGCGGCGCATGCTCGAGAACGGCGCGAACACCTCGTTCGTGCACCAGATCGCCGATCCCGACGTGCCGCTCGAGGCGCTGGTCGCTGATCCGCTGCGCGCCCTGCCCGCGCCTTACACGCCCGACGAGCGCATCCCGGTGCCGCGGCAGCTCTATCCCGATCGGCTGAACTCGCTCGGCGTCGATCTCTCGCGCCGCGACGTTCTCGACGCCCTGCAGCGCAAGATCGCGGGCGACCGACCGCTAGCGCTCCTTGCCGACACGGCGCGCGCTGAAGTGGATTCCTGCGTCGCGCGCGCAGCGCGGGAGTTCGAGCGCTGGTCGTGCGTCCCCGCAGCGAAGCGTGCGGCGCACCTGGAAGCGGCCGCTGAGCTCGTCGAAGGCCGCGTCGCCGATCTCGTCTCGCTCATCGTGCGCGAAGGCGGGCGCACGTACGCCGATGCGGTTTCGGAAGTGCGCGAGGCGGCCGATTTCTGCCGCTATTACGCGCTGCAGGCACGCCAGCACTTCGCGCAGGCCAAGCTCCTCGCCGGACCCGCTGGCGAGCGCAATGAGCTGCAGCTGCATGGCCGCGGCGTCTTTGCCTGCATCAGTCCATGGAACTTCCCGCTTGCCATCTTCACCGGCCAGATCGCGGCGGCGCTCGCCGCCGGCAACACCGTGATCGCGAAGCCCGCGGAGCAGACGCCGCGCGTCGGGCTGCGCGCGATCGAAATCCTGCACGAGGCCGGCATCCCGGCCGACGCGGCGATCGCCGTCATCGGCGACGGCGAGAAGGTCGGCGCGCCCCTCATCGCCGACGAGCGCATCGCCGGCGTCGCCTTTACCGGCTCAGTGGAGACGGCGAAGCGCATCAACGCCGCGCTCGCCGCGCGTGAGGGACCGATCGTCCCGCTCATCGCCGAGACGGGCGGCGTCAACGCGATGCTCGTCGATTCGTCGGCGCTTCCCGAACAGGTCGTCGACGACACGATCGTTTCCGCCTTCCAGAGCGCCGGCCAGCGCTGCTCGGCGCAGCGCATCCTCTTCCTCGACGAAGGCACTGCGCCGCGCATCCTCGAGACCCTTGCGGGGGCGCTCGCCGAGCTGAAAGTCGGCGATCCGTCGGCGCCGGACACCGACATCGGGCCGATCATCGACGCGCCAGCGCAGGCGGCGCTCGCGCGTCATGTCGAACGATTGCGCCAGAACGCCAAGCTCATCGGCGAAGCACCAGCGCCTGCGGCTAAGGGACACTTCATCGCGCCGATTGCGTTCCAGCTGCCGCTGGAGGAACTGCCGCGCACCGAAGTTTTCGGTCCCGTGCTGCACGTCTGCACCTATGCAAGAAAAGACCTCGGGAAAATTCTCGATTGGCTGCACGCCACCGGCTATGGGCTCACGCTCGGTATTCATAGTCGGATCCAGAGCTTCGTCGACGAAGTGGTCGCCGCCACGCGCGTGGGCAATACGTACGTCAACCGCAGCATGATCGGCGCGGTCGTCGGCGTGCAGCCGTTTGGCGGCGAAGGCCTCTCGGGCACCGGGCCCAAGGCCGGCGGCCCGCACTACATCTTGCGTTTCGCTACGGAGCGCACCGTGACGACGAATACCGCCGCCATCGGCGGTGTAACTGAACTATTGAGCCGAGAAGAGCCGGCTTCCGGCAGTTAGCCTGCTCCCGCCCTAGTCGACGCGCGCTCCGGACGCCTTCACCACCGGCGCCCACTTGGCGATCTCGGACTTTACGAAATCGCCGAACTGCTCCGGAGTGTTGGACGTGAAGCGTGCGCCTTCGACAAGGAGACGCTGCTTCATCTCGGCGCCTTGCATGATGTTGTTTACGTTCGCGTTCCACTTGCGCACGATGTCGGCAGGCGTGCCGGCGGGCGCGAAGATACCGATCCAGTTGTTCACTTCAAATCCCGGAATAGTCTCCGCCACCGTGGGCAGATCCGGCGCCGCTGCGGAGCGCGCGGAGCCGATGGTGGCGAGCGCGCGCAGCTTGCCCGCCTTTGCATGCGGCAGCACGGTCGGCATGGTGCCGAAGAGGAGCGATGTCTGGCCGGCGAGAAGATCGGTGATCGCCGGCACGTTGCCCTTATACGGCACGTGCGTCATGTCGACGCGCGCCATGGTCTTGAAGAGCTCGCCGGCGAGGTGGCTCGCGGTACCCATTCCCGCTGAGGCGAACGTGAGGCGCCCCGGATGAGCCCGGCCATAGGCGATGAGATCGAGCACGCTCTGCGCCGGGATCGACGGATGCACGACGAGCAATCCCTCGGCCTCGAGCACGAGCGCGATGGGCGCGAAGTCGCGCACCGGGTCATAGGGCATGCTGGAGAAGAGGCTGACATTCACAGCGTGCGTGCCGAAGCTGCCCATGACGAGCGTATAGCCGTCGGGCGCCGATTTGGCGACCGCGTCGGCGCCGATGTTGCCGCCCGCGCCGGTGCGATTCTCGATCACGACGGGCTGGCTCCAGGCTTCGCCCACGCGCGCGCCGATCACGCGCGCATAGATGTCGGCAATGCCGCCCGCCGGGAAAGGAACCACGATCTTGATCGGCTTCGCGGGGTAGGTTTGCGCGCCAAGCCCAGTGGACAGAAGCACAAGCAGCAAGGCGAGGCAGCGCTTCACAGTTTGGTCTTCGGTTTGTGTACGGTCGAAAAATGCGGTTTGGTCAGCCGTTCGGGCTGCAGCACCTGCTCGAGCTGCTCGGGCGTCAGCAGCTTCTTTGCGAGCAGCAGGTCCAGCACCTTCGCGCCGGAGGCGAGCGCCTCGCGCGCGATCTCGGTCGAGCGCGCGTAGCCGAGGATGGGCGTCAGTGCCGTCACCAGCGCGGTGGATTCGTCGAGCAGGCGTCGCGCGCGCTCGCGATTGGCGGTGATGCCGTTGATGCAGCGATCGGTGAGCGTGCGGCAGCCGGCCGCGAGGTGATAGAGGCTCTTGAAGAGGCTGTGCGCGATGATCGGCTCGAAGGCGTTGAGCTGCAGCTGCCCGGCTTCGGCCGCCATGGTCACGGTCATGTCGTTGCCGATGACCTCGAAGGCGATCTGGTTCACGACCTCCGGGATCACGGGGTTCACCTTGCCCGGCATGATGGACGAGCCCGCCTGAACGGCCGGCAGCGCGATCTCGCCGATGCCGGCGCGGGGGCCGGAGGACAGGAGACGCAGATCGTTACAGATCTTCGACAGCTTCACGGCGATGCGCTTCAGGACGCCCGAGAGCTGGACGAACGCGCCCGCGTCCTGCGTCGCCTCGATCAGGTTGGGTGAAGTCATGAACGACACGCCGGAAACTTCCGACAAGCGCCGGGTGACGAGCGGCGCATAGTCGGGATGCGCATTGATGCCGGTGCCGATGGCGGTCGCGCCGAGGTTGATCTCGCGGATGAGGTCCGCCGCTTCGCCAAGGCGCTGCTCGTCTTCGCCGACCATCACGGCGTAGGTGGAGAATTCCTGGCCGAGCGTCATCGGCACGGCGTCCTGCAGCTGCGTGCGGCCGACCTTGAGCGCGTCCTGGAATTCGCGCGCTTTCACCTCAAAGGCCTGGCGAAGCGCCACCATCTCGGTCAATAGCCGCTTGATGCCGAGCTGCAGCGCGAGCTTCACCGCCGTCGGGTAGACGTCGTTCGTGCTCTGCGAAAGGTTGACGTGATCGAGCGGGTGCAAGTGCTGATACTCGCCTTTCTTATGGCCGAGGATCTCGAGCGCGCGGTTGCAGATCACCTCGTTCGCGTTCATGTTGCTCGAGGTGCCGGCGCCGCCCTGGATGACGTCGACCACGAACTCCTCGTGCAGCTTGCCCTCGCGGATCTCCTCGCACGCGAGTCGCACCGCAACGGAGCGCCGGTCGTCCAGGAGTCCCAGCTCACAATTGGCGATCGCGGCTGCTTGCTTGACGCAGGCAAGCGCCGTGACGAGATCCGCATAGATGGAGATCGCGGTGCCGGTGATCGGAAAGTTCTCCAGGGCGCGCAGCGTATGGATGCCGTAATACGCGTCGGCCGGCACCGCCCGGTCGCCCAAGAGGTCGTGCTCGCTGCGCACGGGCTGCGTCATGAGCCGCGATTCTGGCACTATCATGCGCCTTGATGTCCGAGGATCTGGATTTCAGCAAGCCGGCCGGCGCGCCAAAGCCGGCGGCGCCGAGCACGGCGCCGCTCTACATCCCGGCCATCGCGCGCGCCTTCTTCGAGTCCGCGGGCAAGGAGGAAGCAATCAGTCCCGGCACGGTGCTCTTCTCCGAGAACGAGAAAGCGAGCCGGCTGCTCCTCAAGCGCGACAAGATGTATTTTCTCCTCCAAGGGGAGGTTGCGCTCATCGCCAAGGGCAAGACGATCGGCGCGCCGAAGGTGGGAGAGATCTTCGGCGAGATGGCCGCGATCAGCGATTCGCCGAGGACCGCGAGCGCAGTGGCAAAGAGTGCCTGCCGCTTGCTCTCCCTCGACGACAAGAGCTTCGCCCTGGCGCTCTCGAAGAAGCCCGAGTTCGCGCTCATGATGCTCGGCACGATGATCATGCGGCTGCGCGCCATGATCGCGAAGCTGTCGGGCATTCCGAGCGCCTCCGAGACGAAGGAATCGCGCGTCTTCGACAAGGCGCTCATGGCGACCATGGTGAACGGCCTCGGCGAGCAGGCGCTCGTGCGCTACGACAAGGGCAAGATCATCATGGTAGCGGGGCAGGCCGGCGCCCTCATGTACGTGGTCATCGAGGGCCGGGTGGCGATTTCCATCCGCGGCGCGATCGTCGAGCGCGCCGGCCCGGGCGGCATCTTCGGCGAGATGGCGCTCATCGACCAGTCGCCGCGCGCGGCGAACGCGGTCGCAGAGGCCGACTGCGCGCTTCTCGCCATTAACCGCAACGTATTCCTGAATCTGGTGAAATCCGAGCCCGCCTTCGGCATCGCGCTGCTCTCGGCCATGGCGGAGCGCCTGCGCAATACCGCGGCAGCGCTGAACTAGGTAGAATTTTTCCAACCCGAGGGAGGAAACCATGAAAACCGCAGTCGCTCTGCTCGCCGCGCTCGGCTTTTGCGCCGGCGCCGCCGCCCAGGAAGGCACGCTGAAGAAGATCAAGGACTCCGGGTCGATCACCATCGGCCACCGCGACGCGTCGATCCCGTTCTCCTACTACGACGACAAGCAGCAGCCGGTGGGCTACGCCATGGATCTCTGCCACCGCATCGTCGAGGCGGTGAAGACCGAGCTCAAGATGCCGAAGCTCGAGACCAAATACCAGCTCGTCACCTCGGCGAACCGCATCCCGCTGATGGCGAACGGCACGATCGACCTCGAGTGCGGATCGACCACCAACAACCTCGAGCGGCAAAAGACCGTGTGGTTCACGATCACCCACTTCGTCACCGCCAATCGCTGGGTCGCGAAGAAGTCAGCGAAGCTCGATAAGCTCGCCGACCTCAAGGGCAAGACCATCGTGTCGACCGCGGGCACGACCAACATCAAGCAGATGACCGAGCTCAATGCCTCGCAGAACCTCGGCATGAACATCATATCGGCGAACGGCCACCCCGAATCCTTCCAGATGGTCGAGACCGGCCGCGCGGCGGCCTTCGCCATGGACGACATCCTGCTCTACAGCCTCGTCGCGCAGGCGCGCAAGCCGGGCGACTATCACATCTCGGCCGAAGCGACCTCGGTCGAGCCCTACGGCATCATGGTGCGCAAGGACGACGCGGCCTTCAAGAAAGTCGTCGACGCCGCGATGGTCAACATCTACAAGTCGGGCGAGATCAACAAGATCTACGGCAAATGGTTCCAGAAGCCGATTCCACCGAAAGGCATCAACCTGAACATCCCGATGAGCCCGCAGTTCAAGAAGGTCGTCGCCAACCCAACGGACTCGGGCGATCCGAACGACTATAAATAAGCCGTAGTCGCCGAGCGACGCAGTCGTCCGAAGACGGCGCGTGCATTACAGCTGGTACTGGAAGGTCCTGCTCGAGACGGAGCCCGGCGGCACGGGCTCCTATCTCCATTACCTGGTCGTCGGTCTGGGCTGGACGCTCGCCACCGCGCTCGCCGCGTGGGTGATCGCGCTTGCCATCGGCGCCTTCGTCGGCACGGTGCGCACAACCAGCATGCAGTGGGCGGTGCGCATCGGCAACTTCTACGTCGAGATCTTCCGCAACATTCCGCTCATCGTGCAGATGTTCCTCTGGTTCTTCGTCGTGCCGGAGCTGCTGCCCACCGCGCTCGGCGACTGGATCAAGCAGATGCCGCCGCCGTGGGGTTCGTACATCCCGGCGGTGCTGTGCCTCGGCATCTTCACCTCGGTGCGCGTCGCCGAGCAGGTGCGCGCCGGCATCAACTCGCTGCCGCGCGGACAGCGCATGGCGGGCACCGCGCTGGGACTCACGCAGGCACAGACCTACCGCTACGTGATCCTGCCGCAGGCCTTCCGCATCGTGCTGCCGCCGCTCACCTCGGAGTCGATGAACATCATCAAGAACTCCTCGGTCGCGCTGACCATCGGGCTGCTTGAGCTCACGGGGCGCGCGCGTGCGATGCAGGAGTTCAGCTTCCGCGTCTTCGAGGCGTTCACCGCGGCGACGGTCATCTACCTGCTCACCAACCTCGTCGTCGTGATCCTCATGCGCGCGCTCGAGCAGCGTGTGCGGGTACCGGGGCTGATCGCCGGCGGCGCGCCGCAGGCCGGGCACTGATGCAAGGCTTCGATTTCGACGTCATCGAGCGCTCGCTCGGCTACCTCTTTCGCGACGGGATGACCTTCACCATCACCCTGACGCTGATTGCGATGACCGGTGGCATCGTCTTTGGCACGCTGCTCGCGATGATGCGTCTCTCGAGCTTCAAGCCGCTCTCCTGGCTCGCCGCCGCCTACGTGGATCTGATGCGCTCGATTCCGCTCGTGCTGGTGATCTTCTGGTTTTTCTTTCTCGTCCCCTACATCGGCGCATGGGTCATCGGCTCGAACCAGCCGATCAGCGTCGGCGCCTTCTATTCTGCCGCGATCACCTTCACGATGTTCGAAGCCGCGTACTACTGCGAGATCATGCGCGCCGGCATCCAGTCGATTGCGCGCGGCCAGGTGTGGTCGGGCTATGCGCTCGGTCTCAACTACTGGCAGACCATGGGGCACATCGTGCTGCCGCAGGCGTTCCGCAACATGGTGCCGATCCTGCTCACGCAGACGATCATCCTCTTCCAGGACACCTCGCTCGTGTATGTAATCTCCGCGACCGACTTCCTCGGGGCGGCATCGAAAGTGGCGAATCGTGACTACCGGCTGGTGGAGATGTACAGCTTCGTCGCGGTGATCTACTTCATCATCTCCTACACCCTCTCGCTCGTCGTCAAGCGCCTCCAGACTAGGATCGCGGTCATCCGATGATTTCCATCAAGCAGATCTCGAAGTGGTACGGCCAGTTCCAAGTGCTCACCGATTGCTCGACCGAGGTGTCGAAGGGCGAGGTGGTCGTGGTTTGCGGGCCTTCGGGCAGCGGCAAGTCGACGCTCATCAAGACCGTCAATGGTCTCGAGCCCTTCCAGAAGGGCGAAATTCTGGTCGACGGCATATCGGTGGGCAATCCGAAGACCGATCTGCCGAAGCTGCGTGCGCGCATCGGCATGGTGTTCCAGAATTTCGAGCTCTTCCCGCACATGACGGTCACGCAGAACCTCACGCTCGGCCAAATCAAGGTGCTCGAGCGCTCGGAAGCCGAGGCGCGCGAGAAGGGGCTCAAGCTGCTCGACCGCGTCGGCCTGCTCGCCCACAAGGACAAATACCCCGGCCAGCTCTCCGGCGGTCAACAGCAGCGCGTCGCCATCGCGCGCGCGCTGTCGATGGACCCGATCGCGATGCTCTTCGACGAGCCGACTTCCGCGCTCGATCCGGAAATGATCAACGAGGTGCTCGACGTCATGGTGCAGCTCGCGCGCGAAGGCATGACGATGATGGTGGTGACGCATGAGATGGGTTTTGCGCGCAAGGTCGCGCACCGCGTCATCTTCATGGACGCCGGCCGCATCGTCGAGGACGCGAGCAAGGACGAGTTCTTCGGCACGCCGCGCTCCGAGCGCGCGCAGGTCTTCCTGTCAAAGATCCTGCACCACTGATAATCGGTGCCAGGCACCGATTATCACCTGCGCTCCACCTTCTCGCGCATCGCCGCCGGAATTTGGTAGTCGGGGTAGCGCCGCTTGAATTCGGCGAGTTCCCTGTCGGCGTCCTGCTGCCGGTCTTGCGCGCGCAGCTCGGCGATCCGCTCAAGCCATTGTTGCGGCGTCTCGGCCGCCGCGCGGGCGAGCGCGCGATTCGGCGCCGGCGCCGGTGCGCCGCTGGTCATGGCATCGTCGGCTGCGGAATTTGCGGGCGCTTCCTGGACGGATGGTGCAGTGGGCGCCCGCACACCGGGCTCGGGCGCGGAGACCGGCGGCCGCTCGGCGCGCAACCTGGGCTTCTGTACAGGTGCGGCCTCGTCCTTGCGCTCCGACGGCTGTGAAATCGGCGGCGCCGGTGGCGCGATCGACTCGGCGTCCGGCTGCTCGCGCTCCAAGTGCACGGTGATGGCGACGGCAAAGACCGCCACCGCAGCCACGGCAGCGAGCGGGTAGAAGCGACTGCGCTTGGTGACTGCTCGCCGAGCCGCTCCGATGATGGCGTTATCGAGCTCGCGCGGCGGCTCTTCGGCACCGAGCTCGCGGTAGCGCCGCGAGATATCGTCGTCGCGCTCGTCAGCCATCGTTCAGCGCGTCCTTGAGCTTCGCCATCGCGTAACGCAGCCGGCTTTTCGCCGTCTCGGGGTTGGTTGCGGTAGCCGCCGCGATCTCCGGGACGCTGAGGCCGCTCTCCTCGTGCAGCAGGAACGCCTCACGCTGGAGCGCGGGCAGGGCCGCGAGCGCGCCGGCGAAGCGAGACAGTGTCTCTCGGGATAGCGCATGATCCGCGGGATCATTGGCGTCGGCGACCAGGTCATCGACTTCCACCTCGACGAGCGTAAGGCCGCGCTTGCGCCAATGATCGACCAGGCGATTATGCGCGATGGTGTATAGCCAGGTCGTGAAGCGCGCCGTTGGCGCGTAGCGACGGCGCGCCTCGATGCCGCGCAGCCAGATGTCCTGGAACAGCTCTTCGGCGATCTGGCGGCTCTTCACCGCGCGCAGCACGAAACGGTAGAGACGCACGCGATGCCGCGCATAGAGCGTCTCGAAGGCGCCGGCGTCCCCCGCTTGGTACGCGAGCATAAGCTCTTCATCCGGCGCCTCCATGCCACATGATTATCCCTGGGGGTCGGGAACAAAGCCTGGAAACGGAAGCGGCAGCGGCGCCACGGGCACCGGCTGGCGGATAACGCCGTGCGCCAGCAAGTTGCGGTAGCTGTCGTAGTAAAGCGTGATCGTCTCGGCAGGTGCGCTCGTGGCGCGCTCGAACTGTACCTGCTGCGCATACGACGCCTCGTGGCGTCCATGGCCAGTCCCCAGGCGCGAGTCTTCCGCCGCCGAGCGTTCGTTCGCGGCGGCCGACGGCTGCGCGAGGGACTGCGGCCGCTGCTTGCGCCGGAAGACGGCGACGCCGATCACGCCGATGTTGTCGGGGCGACCGGTGCGCGCCGCGTACGAGTCCGGCAGCGCCGTGAAGTAGAACGCGGCCGTCTCCGACAGGCTCTTCCGCCAGCCGAGAATGTCGTAGCCGCGAAAAGTGCTAAGGACGTATCCGGTCTGGCTCGGCTGTGCGGTTTCGCCGCTGATGACATTGACGCCGTCCACCGAAACGACGGTCAGCACATCTTCGCGCAGCCGATTTCGGACCGACACCTGATACTCGTTGCCCGGCCTGCCGACGATGTAGGCACGGCCCTCGTGCCAATACACCGGCAGCCGCTTCGCCTCACTGCGGTCATAGACGGAAAGATCCACCAGGCCGCCGTGCGCCGCAGCTTCGGCTGCGCAAAGAAAACCCAGCACTGCCAGTACGCTTCGCGTCTTCACTTTCTTCCTTTCTTTTGACGTGGCCCGCCCCGATGGCGAGCACCACAGCGTGAAACGAACGCGCGCGTACAAAGGGTTAACGCGTAGCGATTTCCGCTACAACGCAAAACGCTGCGCGCGCCCGGCGCGCTCGCGTAGAATTCGCCGCTTCTCGCGAGCGATCCAAGAATGAAAAACGGCAAGGCGTTTCCAATTCCAGTGCGCACGCATGGCCCTCGCGTACGCTATTCGTGCTCCAAGTGCCCGGCGTACTGCTGCAGCTATCCGGAGATAGAAATCACGTCGCGCGATCTCGAGCGACTCGCAAAGCGCTTCGAGCTCAGCTACACCGAAGCCGAGGAGCGCTTCACGAAATACGATGCAAAGGAAAAGGCGCGCCTACTCCGGCACCGCAAGGACACGGTGTTCGCGACCGTGTGCATGTTCCTCGATCAGAAGACGCGCCGCTGCACCGTGTACGAGTCGCGGCCCGGCGTGTGCCGCGACTATCCGGACAGCTCACGCTGCGGCTATTACGACTTCCTGCGCTTCGAGCGCACGCACCAGGCTGATCCCGAGTTCATTGCTTTGACTTGAGCGCCTTCTCGCGGATCGCCGAAAGGGTGGTCGCGGGCGTGATCGCATCGGCATCAATGCGCAGTTCGATCAGCGCCGGCTTGCCGGCGCCCCACGCGCGCTCGAACGCCGCTTCGAAGTCGGCGGTGCGCGCCACCGTCTCGCCGTGCGCGCCGAAGGCGCGCGC
>Ga0070699_100004973_pt1 | contig 11719 bp, 10 predicted proteins | sample KBSK1503metaG_FD_65473 | JGI IMG/M metagenome (GOLD analysis project Ga0070699, IMG submission 65473) | Corn, switchgrass and miscanthus rhizosphere microbial communities from Kellogg Biological Station, Michigan, USA - KBS K1-50-3 metaG | ecosystem: Host-associated > Plants > Roots >...
GAACTGCGTGCCGTGGAACATTTTCCACCTCGGCGGTGTGACGCCGGCGGCTGTCGCCTATCTGGCGACGCCGGGACTCCAGAACGGCACTACGGAGCAGAGCATCGTTGGGGGCACGCTGGGCGCGGACCTCGGGATCTATGGCTGGAGGACCCCTTGGGCCAAGGACGGCATCGGCGTCTCGTTCGGCGCCGAGCGTCGCGTCGAGAAAATAAACCTCAATACGGATTTGGAGTTCCAGACCTTCGACCTCGCGGGTCAGGGCGGACCGATTCTACCTACCCACGGCCAAGTGACGGTGAAGGAACTTTTCGCCGAAGTCCGCGTGCCGATCGTCGAGGATCGTCCGGGTGTGCAGTATCTCGCCGTGAACGGCAGCTACCGGTACTCGGACTACAACACGGGCAAGACGACCAACACGTTCGGACTCGGCGTCGAGTGGAACCCGATCAAGGAAGTCAAGCTCCGCAGCAGCTACCAGCGGGCCGTGCGCGCACCGAACATCTTCGAGCTGTTCCTGCCGCAGGGGCTTAACCTGTTCGGCTTTACGGCGGATCCTTGCGGGGGGGGACCTAACGGCCCGACCGCGACGGTGGCTCAGTGTCTGTTGACGGGGCTTCCGGCCAACCTGTACGGAAGCACCATACTCACAAACCCGGCGGGCCAGGGCAACTTCTTGCAGGGTGGCAATCCCAACCTCGATCCTGAAACAGCGAGGAGCATCACTGCGGGCGTGGTGTGGCAGCCCATGCGGAATTTCAACGCGTCGGTCGACTACTTCAATATCAAGGTCGATCACGTCATTGTAGCGGGCGTTTCGCCGACATTGGTTTTGAACCAGTGCCTTACCTCGGGCACGTTCTGCGACCTGATCCACCGCGACTCGCGCGGCACGCTCTGGTTCTCCGGGGGTGGTTTCATCACCGCCACCAACATCAACCTCGCGAAGCTGGAGACCTCGGGCGTCGATGTGAACGCCAACTACACCCAGCCTCTGCCGGGCGCCTGGGGGAGCGTTGGGGTCCAGTTTCTCGGAACGTACCTCCAGCACTTCAAGTACGACGCAAATACCGGTCTGGGTTCGTTCGACTGCGCCGGACTTTACGGCATCACTTGCGGTGGAAATGGCACGAATGCTGGGGTGTTCCCGACATGGAAACACAGGCTTCGCGGAACCTGGTCGACGCCCTGGAACGTAGATGTTTCGGCGACATGGCGCTACATCGACAGGGTGAAGCTGGAGGAGACCCAGTCGGATCCACAGCTGGCGGGTGCCTTCGATCCCGTCAACGCCGAACTTGGGACACGAAATTACCTGGACCTCGCCCTTTCGTGGGCCGTCACCAAACAAGTGACGATATGGACGGGGGTCAACAACGTCTTCGACAGGGATCCGCCAATCGTCAATCAAAGCGTCTTGCCGCTGGTTTTCGGCAGTGGGAATACCTTGCCCCAGGTGTATGACACCCTTGGGCGGCGCATCTTCGTGACGCTGACCGCGAAGTTCTGAGCCGCGACCGCGGTTCCATCCTCGACGGCGAGCTTCGGCTCGCCGTCTTTTTCATGGTCGTCCCGGCGCAGGCCGGGACCCTGTGTCTAAGGCTCTGCGCCGCCCGAGCCACCCGTAAACGCGTTCATGCCCGCCGTCAGCGCTGTGATCAGCGCCCGCTCGGGCGGGCTCAGATGGGGGTGCCAGATGTCGAAGATGAGGACGACACGCAGCTTGTCGCTGTCGTTCCAGGCCTCGTGCTCGATGGTGTCGTCGAACACCCATGCTTTGCCCGGAACCCATCGGCGCGTGTCGTTGCCGACCCGGAATCCGCAACCTTCGGGGACGATGAGGGCCAGGTGCGTGACGAGGCGGACATTGGTCACGCCGGTGTGCGGCGGAATCCGGGTCCTGGGCTTGAGCAGCGAGAACATCGCAGCCGGGGTGCGCCCGGGTTGATCCGGCTGGGGCGCGCCTTCCAGCGCTTTCATCGTCCTGGGGCACTTGGCGGCGTTTTCCTCGATCAGCTTGCCCATCTTGTAGAGGTGAAACGCGCTCCAGCGCGGCGAGTTGTTAAGCTCCACCCACTGGTTGAGCGGCACGCCGGGGGGATAGGAAATATAAGGACTGAATCCCTGTTCGGCCTTGAGGATCTCCAGGAATTCGTCCCGGATCTCGTCCGTCGCGGCCTCGATCGGGTCGAGCCAGGGAAAATCGGCGCGGTCGAAGAACTCGATCGGCGCGAGACCGGGATAGTGATAAATCTCCGATCTCGAGTCGTACCTTCGCTTTCTGCCGACCATGATGTCGAGGGAATCACGGAACCGCTTCAGATTCTCGCTCGCACACGTCTTGTAATAAGGGTCCAGGTATTGGTCCAGGAAGGTTCCGAGCTCCCTGCCGTATTGCTCCCGATACTCGAACGCGTGCGAGACGGCGGGCCGCAGATCGGGATGGAGACGCTCCAACGGCGGAGAAACCTGAGCCACCGCGACGCAGGCCAAGGCCGCCTGGTGGGTCTTGCCTTGCCGTTCGAGGAGGTTCGCGCGCAGTATCAGCGCCACCAAATGCCTCGGATCGAGCTCCAGCGCGCGTCGAATGGCGTTCTCCTCGGCAGGCTCGTCGCTGAGCCGCTGGCAGGCCAGCGCGAGATTGATCCATTGCTCCGCATCTGCGCCATCGGCGTCGACGAGGCGCTGGAACCCTGCGCGGGCGGATTGAAAGTCTCCGTTACGAAAGGCGCGCTGGCCGAGCGCGGTCAGGGTTCGAGGATGGTTGGGGTCGATGTCGAGGATTCGCGCCCAAAGGGAGGCCGCCTCCGCGTCCTTGCCCCATTGGGCCGCGCGCACCGCTGCCGCTTCGAGAGCCGCGACCTGCGCCACGCCGGGCGGATCGTTCTGCATCGGCTGCGATTTACTTCAACCGGGAAACCTTGATCAAGCCGTTCCTGCCCTCGATCGTCAGGTTGTAGCTACCCAGGACGCCGGTCTCGATCGTGACCTTCATCTTTGTGTCCGGCGCCGGGTCGCGCACCTCCGTGCCGTCGGCATCGAGCTGCCTCCACACCTGGCCATTGTCGAGGATGAACACGGATTTGCCACGGGGGTTCTTGGCAAACTCGAGCACGGTAGCATTGATCTCGGTGATCTCCTCCCCGGGTCCGGGCTCCGGGGCGGGCTTGCCGAAATCGTCAGGCTTGGTCACGGGCTTTGGCGGACGCGCAAATCCAAACCACTCCAGAAGGCTCTTTTCCGGCGCTTTCTGCGCCGGCGCCGCGAGCGCGCTTTTGGCGCTCGGCACAGCGGCGTCGAAGCACTTCAAGCGCTCGGACGCCTCCGCGATATCCGCACATTTTGCAATCTCGGCCAATGCATCCCGCGTGGCGTCGGCGTGCGCCGGGCCGGCAACGAATAACGCAAGGGAAAGAAGCAGAAGGATTCGCATGGGAGGTTCGGAATATGAAGTGGGAGTCAGATCTCCCAGGCCGGCTTCTGGCCGCTGTAGGCATCGATCGCGTCGAACATGGCAATCACGAGTCCCCGTTCTTCCTCGGTGAGCTCCGGGCGCCAGGTTTCGAACAGCAGGATCACGCGAGCCTGGTCGCTCCCGTTCCATGCTTCGTGCTCCATCGTGTCGTCGAACACCCAGGCCCTGCCTTCGACCGGCACGCGAATGTCGTTGCCGACGCGGAAGGCGCAGTTCGGCGGCACGATGAGCGGCAAGTGGCAGATCAGGCGCGTGTTGACGAGCCCGTTGTGAGGCGGAATGTGGGCGCCTGGCCGCAGCAGCGAAAACAACACCGATGGCATGCGGTTCCTCACCCGCAGAGCAGGAACCCCGGCGAGCGCATTTAAGGTCCGCGGGCAGCGGGCAGCGTTCTCCGGCACGATCTCGCCGTCTTTCCACAGGTAGAACGCGCTCCAGTCCGGGTTGTTCAGCATTCCTTTGTATTCGCTGTGTGGCCGCTTAAAATTGCCCTGGACATAGGGCTTGAACACGGACTGATCCTTCATCACCTCGATCAGCTCGGCCCGGATCTCCGCCGTCGCGGCCTCGACTTTGTCGAGCCAAGGGAAGTCGTTCCTGTCGTAGAACTGGATCTGGGGAAGCTCCGGGAAGAAAAAATATTTGGGCTCCTGAAAATAGATCTGTTTCTTGCCAAAGAGGATGTCGAGCGAATGCCTGAAACGTTTCGTGGACGCCCGCTCCTCTAGCCCCCGACCCACCCGATCCCGCAGGAAGGCCTCGTATTGCGCGGCGTAGCGCTCGCACATCGCTTGGGCCCGACCCAGCTCGCCGCGCAGCTCCGCCGGCAGCTCGTGAGCCGGCGGAGCGATCCGGACCGCCACGTGATAGAACGAGGAGGCGGCGCGTTCGTCGCCCTCGGCGGCCAGATGATCGGCCTTGAGTATGAGCGCGCCCAAGTTGCGTGGCTCGAGCGCGAGCGCCTTGTCCACCGCGGCGTGGGCAGCCGCATGTTCCTTGAGGGCGCGGCAGGCATGGGCGAGAGCAAGGCAGGTGGATGCATCCGCCTGGCCGGCCGCGACGATCCGTTCGAATGACTCGCGCGCCTTGCGCGGGTCGCCCCGGCGCAAGGCCTGGACACCGGATTGGGCGAGCGCGCGCGCGTCGATGGGTGGCATGTGCATGATCAACACCGATTCAGTTCTTCCGCCGAGCGGCGTCGTAGCCAACGCCGCGTTGCATGAAGGATAGCAAATTCAAACCCGTTTCGACGGCCGCCAAGCCGTGGTGGCGGCTTGGTTGGGCGCGCAGACCCGGCGATCTCGCCCGGAACTTTATCCATGCCCGAGCCCGGTGGTGGAACGGCCGCTCCGCTGGGACGGATCCGAACCGAAGGGTAGGATTCGCGTTGCTAGGATGTCCTACAATAAACGAGAAGGAAACGACCATGAACCCGCGCAAGCGACCGTGCCCAAGCATCGAACAGCGATACGGAGCGATGGGGCGGAGCAGAAAATGTTCCTGAAAATCAAAAACCTTCTTGCAACTGCGGAGATCGCGCGGCTCACGACGCTCAGCCGCGAACTGCGATTCGTCAGCGGCCGGGTATCGAATCCGGCAAACGTGACGAAGGACAATCTGCAGGTCGATCACGGCGATCCGAAATATGCCGAATCGGTTCAGATCGTAAGCGTTGCGTTCGCGCGCTCACGCGAGTTCGTCGACTTCGCCATGCCCAAACACGTGGCGCCGCCGTTGCTTTGCCGCTACACGCCGGGCATGAAATACGGGGCACATGCGGACGCGGCGCTGGTTCATATAGGCACTTCCCGCTTGCGGTCCGACCTTTCATGCACCGTCTTCGTCAACGACCCTTCTGCCTACGACGGTGGCGAGCTGTCGATTGTGGTCGGCAATCAGGCGATCGCATTCAAGGGTGCCGCGGGCGATGCCATCGTCTATCCCTCGACGGCGCTGCACGAGGTCATGCCGGTGCGTTCCGGCGAGCGCCTGGTGTCGATCACGTTTATTGAAAGCTATATCGCCGATCAGCACCAGCGAACACAGGTCTATGAGCTCAATGAAATCGCCGCGCTCGAAGGACTTTCGATGAAATGGGAAAACCGCGTGCGCCTCGACGTCGTGCGCCAGAATTTGCTGCGCATGTGGTCGACGACTTAGGCGTCTGCGCCATTCACGATCTCTGCGACAGCACGGTCTGATCGCGCCCGGAGTTCGAGCCAATCCATCCCTTTCCGGATTTCCTCGCTGTTGTGACGGCGCGAATCACGCAATACTTCCGCGCGGACATTCGGTGTGTAGGCGTATTCGGGCGCTTTTGAATAGCGCGTCAGCACCGGACTGCGACCCACCTCCGCTAGATATCGGGGGTCACGGGGCAAGCCGAAATGGGTGAGGATGCGTCCCATGTTGTCAGCGACGGCCGACAGGAACTGATCGAAGTCCAGCGCGATGACCCTGCCGGCGGACCGCTGCACTGCATCGCGTTGTGTCCAGGATTCCACGAGCCAGCTCATCGCCGCCAATTCGCCGATCGACAATGTATGCAAAGGCGCAACAGGCGCAGCAATACGCGACTGCAATCGCCGCATGCGCCCGGGTCCGTGGCCGCGCAGATCGATGGGCGAGTTCTGTCCGGCTAGAAGTGTCGCTAGATACGGTTCCGCGCGCAGGTTCATATAGATGGCGCGCGACCCTTCACTTGCCGCCAGAATCGGCGCGACCAAACGCCCGGCGCTGCTCGTCGCCTTCACGATGACGCTGCGCGTCGCGTCATAACCGCGACCCCACAGCCGCATGAACATCGCCAGAATAAGGTCGAACTGCGCGTTACTCAAAAGTGAGTCGGGTTGGCCCAATACATCGTGTGCGTCGGCGAACGTTCTGAGCGGCAAGGGTTCTCGCAATGACAGTACCTCTCCCGTCTCATCGAGCAACCGGCTCACGAGTGTCGAGCCGACGTGACCGGTATGAAAGATGAAATGGACGGGACGCGCGTTTGTAACAAGCCGCGCCGCCTCGGCGACACGGCCGACGGCAAGCCACCCCCCCTTCGTGGCCGGCCCTAAGAGCCGGTCGTCCAGGAAACTTGCCAAACGGTATGCACCCGCATCGAATTGAATGAACAAGACCATCCAGCTGTTAACATCAATCTTCTGCGGATACGCGTCGGGTGACGCGGGCAATCGCGTCAAAAGGTCATCTGCAATCGAGGGGAGCCGTTCTGCAGCCATAGCGAATCGTAGCTAACTGTGCCGAAACTACCAAAAGACCCATGCGAACCAGGTCTCGCGGCTCGGTCACGACGAGCGGAGGGCCGCATCCGGAGGCCCCACTGGCAGGAAGTCTAACCACACGACCCGGAAAAGGTCAGCCTCGACCGCCTGGCTCGAGCGTCAACGGTTGCGACCACGTACCGTTCCTGTCCTGATCCCGCGTGGGGATGGGCCGAGGGAACGCCTATCAACCGCCGGCGATCTAAAAACGTTACAGGATTCATGTTAGTGGAACTTTTTTTGCAGCGCACCAGATAGGAGTTACCATGAAAAGTCACGCGCTTTTTGTTTTGTCCATTGCGGCACTCGGGGCGGCTCTGGCGGCCCCGTCCCAGGCGGCCACCCCCGCGACGTATGAGGGCCTCGTGGCGGTGCGATCCTGGAATCTCGATGAGCTCTATCTGCGTCCGAACGCGGATTTTGCCAGCTATCGTAAGGTCATGATCGACCCCGCCCAGGTCGCGTTCCGCAAAGACTGGAACAAGGATTCTCCCGATCTACACGGTGTGACACGCCGGCTCCGGGAAGGTGACGCGCAGCGCCTCGCCGACGACACGGCTTCAGCGATGCAAAGTGCCTTGGCCGAGGCGTTCAAGGCACGGGGCTACGAAATCGCCGTGGCACCCGGACCGGGCGTGCTGCGCCTGGCGCCAAGCATTACCGACCTTTACGTCAACGCTGCGGAAGATCTATCGCCGGGAACGACCAAATCGCTTACCAAGGACGCGGGGGAGGCGACCCTCCTGCTCGAGGCGCGCGACTCCGTCTCTGGGACGCTCCTCGGCCGCGTCGTCGACCATCGCACAGCCCGCGAAACAAAGGGTACCCAGAGAAGAGACCTCATCAGGACGACCAGCGTTTCGGACAGTTTCTGGTTTAACACCATGTCCAAGCGATGGGCGGCGGACTGCATCAAAGAATTCGAAGCAGCCAAGAATCGCTCATGAACCCGGTATAGGCGACCGCCAGGAGCAATAACGCGGGAGGTACGCCCAGTATCGGACGCGCATTCCGCGCTTGTTCCGGCCATCGAACCGGCTCTATCAATTGCGGGCTGCCCGGCGCGGTCAGACCTTTCGTCCGCGCGATCTCGGCAGAGTAACTCAGGGAGCTTGCTTGCCCGCGGGATGCGTGCGCGCGCAATTTGAGACGCCGCGCTGTCGGTCGTGCGTCGCCGCAACGCGAAGTCGAAACGCGGTTGGTCGTCGTGGTTCCCCACGCCGGACGACCCTGGCGCGAGGCCGAGGGCCCATCGAGCCCCAAAACCGGCGCAGCAAAAAATATGCTAAAAGACGCGCTGGAAGGGGCGCGGCATCGCTCCGAAACTGCTACCGGCGCTCGCGACCAACTACGCAGCCGCTGCGTGCTCTGCTGCGGACTTGTGAACCCGCGCTTTCCTGCGGCGCGTCCGACAGATTTGGGACCCGCCGCGTTGCATTGACCGCAACCGACATCGAGGGAAAACGATGAAGAAAAACTTTGCCGCCATCCTGTTCTTCGCCGCGACGATTGCGGCGCAGTCCGCATGGGCCGAAGACAAGATCGCGGACGTGACCGATATGCAAGCGTTGCGCGCGGCCGTCCGTGCCGACAAGAAAGCGTTCGTGGCATCGACGCTCAAGTTGACCGCCGCCGAGGCGAAAAGATTCTGGCCGGTCTATGACAACTACCAGCGGATTGTCGATTCGGCAAACGAGCGGCGTGTCGTTGCTGTGGAAGCTCTGATCGTGCTGGACAAGCCAATTTCCGATCTCTATGCGAGAAATCTCGCGAACGAGCTGGTCGCCACCGACGAGGTGGAGATCAAGGCCCGGCGAACGCTTCACAATCGCCTGATGAGGGGCGTGCCGACGAGGATATTGCCGCCGAAGAAGGCGGCGCGCTACCTGCAGCTCGAATCGAAAATCCGCGCCGTCCAAGCCTACGATATAGCCGCCAACATTCCATTGGTGAAGTAGCGACGCGAGCCGGGAAGTAGCGGCAGCGCCCGCGGGGCCGGGGTGCGACCAGGCGAGTCGGCGCATGAGGCCGACACGCAATCGGAGGGTCGCGCAGTCGACGATCGATACGCGTCAGATCTGCTGCTTGCGCTTCGGTTGGACGCTACGGACGTGTACCGAAATGAACGCCGGCTCGCGGGCCGCAACCACCTCAATGCTGGCGGGCTCGATGACGACCGGTGTCGGTATCGGCACAACGGACTCCCGTGCCGCAAATAGGCCAAGCTCTCGGCTTCCGGAATCGATATTCGCAGGTGCGATGACCGAGGCACCGATGGTAAGCGCCGTCAAAGCGATGGCGGCGATCATTAGAGCCGCGCGGGGGGTCGAGGTTTGATAAGGGTTCATGTTCCTTCTCCTGGTTCGTATTCTTGCTGGTCTTGGATGCATTGCACGGGGTATCGGGATTCACGATTTCTACGCCTTGCCGCCGGAACCGCCTTTACCGTCGGTTGCATCGTAGCAGGCGCGACGCTGGCCTCAACCTGTGCGCGACAGACCGGGCGAATCGAGGAGCGAACGTGCCGGACGCGTGACGAAATGCAAGCGCCAGTCGGCGCCGGGTTGGCCCGAAGCTTGTGCACCTGCACAAGGCGGCCGACGCATCCACTCTGGCGGATGCCGCGTATCGACGAACGACTGGGCATGCTGCGAGTGGAGCGGGCCGACCAAGACCGGCGCCGGGTCGGATCGCCCTCGTGCGACCCGCCGCTCGGGTTTCAGCCCTACATTTGAGGTGGACTTTTTTCTGCGGTTTTGTGTAGAATCCTGCGACTTTCTGAGGAAAGCTTGGCCCCGCCACACGGCGGGGCCAATGCGTTTAGGCGTTTTGCGCGCCCGGCCAGAGACTGCAACCAGCAGCGGCTTCGCGGAGGCACTGTCGCAACAATTCGGGCCGCTGCCGGCCGTATCCGAACCAGGTCCGCATTCGTCAGCCTGTCGGGCTCGCCCTAGAACAAATCTATCTGTCTGGAGACAATATGTTGAAGATGATTCGTTTGACCGCACTGGCTGCGGCGCTGCTCGTCGCCGTTGCCTCAGCGGTCGTCCCGCAAGCGGCACAGGCTCAAGCCCAGCCCCCGGCGCCGACAGCACCTGCTGCGCCGCCTGAATCCGCGACAGGGACTCCGCCTGCGGCGGCGCCTGCGGCGCCGGCAGGCGGTACAAGGGTGACCGAAGTCGTCGAGAACCCCTACGGCCTCGAAGCGATGTGGAAAGGCGGCGACATCGTTCTGCGAATTACCCTGGGCATCCTCATTATCATGTCCATGGGAAGCTGGTACGTCATCTGCACCAAGGTGTACGAACAGGCCAAGATGGGCGTGCAGGCGCGCGCCGCAGAAAAATCGTTCTGGACCGCGCCTTCGGTGCGCCAGGGCGCCGCGGGTCTGAAGGAAGGCAGCCCCTATCGCTACATCGCCGAATCCGGTCTCGAGGCGACGACCAAGCACGTGGGATTGCAAGAAAGTGTCGACGTCAACACCTGGGTCACGATGTCGATTCAGCGGGCGATCGACAACGTGCAGAGCCGCACGCAGGATGGGCTCGCCTTTCTCGCCACCGTCGGCTCGACGGCGCCCTTCGTGGGGCTCTTCGGGACGGTCTGGGGGATCTATCACGCGCTGACGGCGATCGGCATCGCGGGACAGGCGTCGATCGACAAGGTCGCGGGACCCGTGGGCGAAGCGCTCATCATGACCGCGCTTGGGTTAGCGGTGGCGGTTCCGGCGGTGCTCGGCTACAACTGGCTGATCCGCCGCAACAAGGCCGCCATGGACCAGGTCCGCGGTTTTGGTGCTGACCTGCACGCCGTGCTGCTCAGTGCGCCGAAAACCGCGTCCCCGGCGCCCCCGTCCCCGGCGATCCCGTCCCCGGCGAGGGCATAGATCATGGCCATGGGCGTCGGCCCCTCGATCGACGACGAGGAGGTGGTCTCCACGATCAATACCACGCCGCTCGTCGACGTGATGCTGGTGTTGCTGATCATCTTTCTGATCACGATCCCGGTCGTCACCACGTCGATTCCGGTCCAGCTGCCGAAGGAACGCAACGAGATCCGCGAGACCAAGCCGGAGAACATCACCTTGTCGGTCGACGCGGGCGGCCGTATTTACTGGAACGATCTGCGGATGGAAAGCACGACTGCGCTCATCGACAGATTGAAGAAAATCGCCGTGCTCACGCCGCAGCCCGAAGTGCAGATCCGCGGCGACGGCGCCGCGCGCTACGAGGGCGTCGGACGGATCATCTATGCCTGCCAACGGGCAGGAATTGCGAAGGTCGGCTTCATCACGGAGCCGCCGCCTCGCGGCGGCTGAGATGCGCTTGGCTGATTATTTTTCGAGGAATACGCCATGGCAATGAACGTGGGCTCGGGCAGCATATCGCGCGATCCGGAGGTCATGATCGACATCAATACCACGCCGCTCATCGACGTGATGCTGGTGATGCTGGTCATGCTCATCATCACGCTCCCGATCCAGCTGCATGCGATCAATCTCAACATGCCCACAGGCAATCCGCCGCCGCCCTTGGTTCTGCCGCAGGTCGTGAAGATCGACATCGACGGCGCCGGGACGACCTATTGGAACGGCGAGGTCGTGCCGGATCGGGCGACGCTCGAGGACAAGATCAAGGCCGCCGCCGCCCAGGTACCGCAGCCCGAAGTGCATCTGCGTCCCGACAAGGCCTCCAAATACGCGGTAGCCGCCGGCGTGATGGCATCGGCGCAGCGGCTCGGCCTTACCAAGATCGGCATCGTCGGCAGCGAACAATTCATCGAGGAGTAGGCTGCGGCGGATCGACGCTTGCGGCCGACCCTAAGCTAGCCGCCACGCAGCGAGGAAGCCGCGGCGCGAACGCCGGCAGGCGACAGGAGTCCAAAGGCAATGGATTTCGCACGGCAACAGAGAGACCCGACCCGGCACTTGATCGGAATCGGGTTCGTCATTCTGATCCATCTATTGGTC
>Ga0070699_100004976_pt1 | contig 11715 bp, 11 predicted proteins | sample KBSK1503metaG_FD_65473 | JGI IMG/M metagenome (GOLD analysis project Ga0070699, IMG submission 65473) | Corn, switchgrass and miscanthus rhizosphere microbial communities from Kellogg Biological Station, Michigan, USA - KBS K1-50-3 metaG | ecosystem: Host-associated > Plants > Roots >...
GCCCGGACCCTGGTCAGCGCCATCAGCATGTACTCGGCGACCTTCGGGTCGTTGCCGGCCGCGCTGGCGAACCTGACGGCCCTGGCGACGATCTCGGGCGTGAGCGGCGGCCCGTTCATGAAGTCGGTGCCGCCGTCGCCGTCGGGGTGGACGGCCTACAGCTACTCGTCGGCGACCGACGGGACCTTCACCGTCACGGCGAGCGGCGACAACACGGCTGTCTCGTCCCCGTAGCTCTCGAGGTTCGGCGCACTCCGGAGGGGAGCGCTCTCCCCTCCGGATCCGACCCGCTCGCTCTCGATCCGCGGTCGAATGAAGCGCGCGCTGTTCTGCCTCGTCGGCATCAGCCTGACGCTTGTCTGCATCGAGCTGCTGTCCCTCGCGGTCTACCGCGTGTCCGAAGGGCGGGCGGTGTCCTTCTCGGCGCTCCAGCGCGAGCGCGCTGAACTGCAGGCCGAGGCGCCCGGGGAGCGACTCGACGGCCAGCCACCCGACGAAGTGATCCACCCGTATCTCGGGTTCGTCTTCAACCCCGAGGCGAACGGCGGGTGGCTCCAGCGCAGTCACAACCTCTTTCGCTCGCTGGCGGTACCGCCGGTCGGTGTCTCTCCGTACGGCTTCATCGACGATAAATCGCCGATCCAGGCCCGATCGCGGGACCGCGTGATCATCGGAGTCTTTGGCGGCTCCATGGCGATGTGGCTCTCGCTCCTCGCGAAGGATACGCTCGTGTCCGAGCTCAGACGCGCGCCTCGATTCCGGCACAAGGACATCGTCATCGTGCGAGCCGCGCTCGGCGGCTACAAGCAGCCGCAGCAGCTTCTCACCCTGAGCTACCTCCTGTCGCTCGGGGGTGCGTTCGACGTCGCCGTCAATCTGGATGGGTTCAACGAGGTCGTGTTACCGGTGGTCGAGAACTTGCCCAAGCGCGTGTTCCCGTTCTATCCGCGCCTCTGGTTCTGGCGGGCCCAGGGGCTGCCGAATCACGCCGCCCTGTTGATCATGGGCGAGGTGACGCTCGGGCAGGCGCGGCGCTCCCGCCTCGCCCGAATCGTGTCGGCCACCTGGCTCCGATACAGCGTGACCGCTAACGTGATGTGGAAGCTCGCCGATCGGTATCTGGAGAACGAGATCAATCGGCGCGCGCAGAGGCTCCTGGCCTTGCAGGGGCGGACCGAGTCGTACGTGGTGAGCGGCCCGCCCGATGCGTACGACGGCACGGCCGCCGCCTATCGCGGCCTCGCCGAGTTCTGGAAGAGGGCGTCGATCCAGATGCACCGGATCGCACGGGCGAACGGCGTCGCCTACTATCACTTTCTGCAGCCGAACCAGTATGTCGCGGGCTCGAAGCAGTTCTCCGCGAACGAGCGGCGCATCGCGGTGAACGAGCGATCCCCCATGGGCGTGGCGGCACGCGAGGGCTATCCGTATCTGCGTTCGGCCGGCGCGGAGTTGCGGAAGGACGGGGAAGACTTCTTCGATCTGACCGGATTGTTTCGCTCAGTGGAGGGCGACATCTACATCGACCCCTGCTGCCACGTCAACCCCCGGGGGAACGCGATGCTGGCGGCGGCGATCGCCGGGAAGATCGTCGAGGGCGAGAGATAGACTCATGGCGACGGCGTCGAGGGGGACCCGCCCGGATCGCGCTCCGCGGGAGACCGTCGCCGCCCGCGCATGGGCACGGTGGAAGGTCGTCGCCCGCACCCTGGGCACCGTCCAGGCCCGCGTCCTTCTATCCGCGTTCTACTTCCTCGTCGTCCCGCCGTTCGCGCTGGTGATGCGGGCGCGGCGAGACCCGCTCCGGCTCCGGGCGCACCGGGGCTCCACGGGCTGGATCGAGCGGCCGGCGGGGGGTGCGTCGGTCGAGGCCGCGCGCCGCCAGTTCTGACTAGCGATGTACGTGCTGGGAATCTCGTGCTTCTTCCACGACGCCGCCGCCGCGCTCCTCCAGGACGGGGTGCTCGTGGCCGCGGCCGAGGAGGAGCGGTTCACTCGGAAGAAGCACGACTACGGCTTTCCCGGCCAGGCGATCGCGTACGTGCTCGCCTCGCAGGGCATCACGGCCGAGGACGTGGACTACGTCGCGTTCTTCGAGAAGCCCTTCCTCAAGTTCGAGCGGATCCTGCTGACCTCGCTCCGAATGTTCCCGCGGGCAGCGGGGGTGTTCCGGGAGGCGACGCTGACGTGGCTGCTCGACAAGCTGTGGGTGAGCGCCCTCATTACCGAGCGCCTTGGCGTGCCGCGGGAGAAGATCCTCTTCGCCGAGCACCATCTCTCCCACGCCGCCAGCGCGTTCTTCTGCTCGCCGTTCGAGGAGGCGGGGATCCTGACCGTGGACGGCGTGGGGGAGTGGGCCACGGCGACGATGGGGTCGGCGCGGGGCACCGAGATCCGCCTGACCCGCGAGGTCCGGTTCCCGCACTCGATCGGGCTCCTCTACTCCACGTTCACCGCCTTTCTCGGCTTCGAGGTCAACGAGGGCGAGTACAAGGTGATGGGGATGGCGCCCTACGGGCGGCCCCGGTACGTGGAGGAGGTCTGGAAGCTCGTGCGGATGTTCCCGGACGGGAGCTTTGCCCTCGACATGGACTACTTCGCGTTCCATCGCTCGACGCGGCTCCCGTACTCGCGGAAGTTCCTGACGCTGTTCGGCCCGCCGCGGTCCCGGGACGACCGGTTCTTCACCGAAACCTCGGGCTATCCGTCCTACTTCGACCCCCGGCCCGCCGACTTCGCGGCGCAGGCGCGCCGCAACCAGCACTATGCGGACCTGGCCGCCAGCATCCAGGCCGTCACCGAAGAGCTCGTCCTCAACATGGCGCGCGCGGTCCGGCGGGAAACGGGCTCGCCGCGGCTCTGCCTGGCCGGGGGCGTCGGGCTCAACAGCGTCGCCAACTGGAAGGTCCTCCGGGAGGCGGGGGTGGAGGAGCTCTACGTGCAGCCGGCGGCTGGTGACTCGGGGGGCGCGGTCGGTGCGGCCCTCTGGGGCTACCACGCGATCCTGGGAAAGCCGAGGGGCTTCGTGATGGAGCACGCCTTCTGGGGGCAGGCCTACCCGGAGACCGCAGTGCGGAGTTTCCTCGACCGGGAAGGAATCGGCTACGAGGTCCTGCCCGACGACCGGTTGCGGGATCGAACCGTGGAGGCCCTGGTCGACGGACAGGTGATCGGCTGGTTCCAGGACCGATTCGAGTGGGGCCCCCGGGCGCTGGGCCACCGGTCGATCCTGGCGGATCCGCGGCGCGCGGACATGAAGGACCTCGTCAACACGAAGATCAAGTTCCGAGAGCCCTACCGGCCCTTCGCGCCGTCGGTGCCGGAGGAGCGGGTGCACGACTACTTCGACGCGCCGGGGGTGGAGCGGCAGTATCCGGCGCGCTTCATGCTGCTCGTGGTCGACGTGAAGCCGTCGAAGCGCGACGTGATCCCCGCCGTCACCCACGTCGACGGCACCGGGCGCCTGCAGACGGTGCGCCGGGACAGTGACCCGCCCTACCACTCGCTCATCGAGCGCTTCGGGCAGGCGACCGGAGTGCCCGTCCTTCTCAACACGTCCTTCAACCTGCGCGGCGAGCCGATCGTCAACACGCCGCGGGAGGCGTACGCGACCTTCGCCCGGAGCGGGATGGACGCCCTCGTCCTCGGCAACTGCTTCATCCGCAAGGGGCGCACCAGTGGCTAACCGGCTGGGCGCGGTCGGCCGCCGGGCCGCGATCACGAGCGAGCTGCTCGGCTTCCTCTGGGAGCGGAAGCTCTGGTGGCTGATTCCGATGGTGTCGGTCCTTCTCCTGCTGGGCATCCTCCTGATCTTCGCCCAGTCGTCCGCGATCGCCCCCTTCATCTACACGCTCTTCTAGGCCGCCCGGCGGAGGCCGCCGCGATCGCAGCCCCGCGCTCGCGTCAGCTCGCCGGCGGGGGGCCGAAGGTCATCACGTAGGTGGGCCGGACCTTGAAGAGGACCCGCACCTCGCCCTTCGGGTCTCGCAGCGGATACGGCGTCGTGTTGATGTAGCGGCGGGACAATTCGTCGATGGTCTCGGTCGCTTCACGGCCCCGCTGCGGATCGGTCTCCTCGATAGTCTCCACGACTCGTCCGTTGATGGCGACCCAGTGGTAGGGATTCTGCGGGTTGACGCACAGGATGCTGACATCCGGCCGTCGCCGCATGTTCCTGTCCTTGAGACGACCTTTCTTCGTGTTGACGAGGATATTCGTCCCGTCGTGACCCACCCAGATCGGTGTCAGCTGCGGCAGCCCGTCGGACTTGATCGTGGCCAGCGTCGCGGTGACGTTCTTCTCCAGCATCCAGCGATAGGAGGGATCGAGTCCGGCGATCGACGAGATCTCGCCGCGCTTGCCGACCTGAAAAGCGTTTTCGTTGCCGGGCATGATGACGTCCGCGGTCCGAATGGCCATCTGCGCCTCCCTTTCTTGCGCTCGCGTGTGAACGACGCTTGAACCGGCTTCACTCCCCGAGGAACCAGCGCCTCCGGAGGTGCGGCGCGTAGCTCAGGCCGAACTCGCGCACGGCGACCTCGGTGATGGCGGTGACCGCTTCCCGCGGCGAATCCGTGAGGAAGATGCGTTCGACGTCGGACGGCTGGCACGTCCCTTCGGCCACGAGGCGGTTTACCAAGAAGTCGATGAGAGGGCGCCAGAAGGCGACCCCGATCAGGACGAGCGGGAACTCCCGCATCTTGTGGGTCTCGATCAGGGTGGCGGTCTCGAAGATCTCGTCGAGCGTGCCGAAGCCGCCGGGGAGGGCCACGAACGCGTACGAGTACTTGACGAGCATGACCTTCCGCACGAAAAAGTGCTCGAAAGTGATCCAGCGATCGAGGTAGGCGTTCGGCCGCTGTTCGCGCGGCAGCTCGATGTTGCAGCCGATGGAACGTCCGCCCGCCTCCTTGGCCCCGCGATTGGCGGCCTCCATGATCCCGGGTCCACCTCCCGTCATCACCGTGAACCCCGCGCGGGCGAGGAACGCGCCGACCTCGCGACCGAGCCGGTAGTACGGATGATTCTCGGCGAAGCGGGCGGAGCCGAAGACGGTCACGCAGGGGCCGACGAAGTGGAGTGCTCGGAAGCCGCGAACGAACTCGAGAAAGATCCGGACGGCGCGCACCAGCTCGAAGCTCCGGCGCTGCGGGCCCCGGAGGAAGCGGAGCACCTCTGGATGGTCCTGAGCCGAGCCCCACCGGAGGGGCGCGCCCCCATCCACCATGGCTCACCCCTCCCCGAGGTCTCGCCGCTTGGCGTCGAACTCTTCCTTGCCGATCTCGCCGCGCGCGTAGCGCTCGCGCAGGATCTGTATCGCGGCGTCGGGTCGAGAGCGGCTTCCCGCCTTCGCCAGCCAGCGGATGCCGAGCGCGGCGCCGATGATGGCCAGGATCACCGGGGCGAGACTCACGAGCGCCCACACGGCAAGAATCACGAGCACGATGGAGAGCGCCCAGCCACCCAGGATCCACCAGAGCGGATGAAGCTCGCCGTGCCACTGCCATTCCCAGACCGATCCGTCCGTCCCCGTCCCGATGACGGGGGAGAGCCCGGCCAGCACACCCGCGACAGCGGCGAGCTTCATGCGACGGCCTAGCGTACGCCGGAATCGGGCGGAGGGCCGCAAAAGCTCGCGATTGTCCCAGGGCCCGAGGCCGTGCATCCTGATGCCGTCGAGTCGGTCCGGGGACCCAGCCGGAGCCGGCCTCTCAGGAGAGCGCCCATGATCATCGACCGACGAAGGATCCGCGCCACGTCGACATCGGAAGACGCGAAGGGCAGAGCCCCCCGGAGGCGGATGACCGTCGCCGCGCTCGCGGCCTGCCTCCTCCTGCTGCCCGGGAGCGCCGTCGTCCGCGGCGACACGGCCGCCGCGAACGGCGTTCTGCGCGCGACACTCGACAACGGCCTGCGGGTGGTCGTCGTCAAGAACACCCTCGCTCCCGTGGTGACCATCGAGCTCAACTACCTGGTGGGCTCGAACGAGGCTCCCGCCGGCTTCCCGGGCACGGCCCACGCCCTCGAGCACATGATGTTCCGCGGCAGTCCCGAACTCTCGGCCGACCAGCTGGCGAGCATCACCGCCGCCATGGGCGGGATGCTCGACGCCGCCACCCAGCAGGTGGTGACCCAGTACGTCTTCACGGTCGCCGCCGAGGACCTCGCCGTGGCGCTCCGGATAGAGGCGATCCGGATGCGTGGCATTCTGGCCAGCCAGACGCTCTGGGAGCGCGAGCGCGGCGCCATCGATCAGGAAGTCGCCGAGGACCTGTCCAACCCCCAGTACGTCGCATACACGAAGCTCCTCGAGGTGATCTTCAAGGGCACGCCGTACGCCCACGACGCGCTCGGATCCCGCGCTTCTTTTGCGAAGACCACCGCGGACATGCTCCGGAAGTTCCACGAGACCTGGTATGTGCCCAACAACGCCGTCCTCGTCGTCGTCGGTGACGTCGAGCCGCCGTCGGTGCTGGCAACGGTAAAGGAGCTCTTCGGCGACATCCCGGCCCGGCCGCTTCCGGCGCGGCCGGCGGTCCGCCTGCAGCCGGTGAGCGCCCGGACGTTCGAGCTCGGAACCGATCTTCCCTACGGCCTGGTCCTCGTCGCGTTCCGGATGCCGGGCTCCGGCAGCCCGGACCAGGCGGCCACGCGCGTGCTCGCCGACGTCCTGGCGAGCCAGCGCGGGGAGATCTACGCGATGGTGGCCGACGGCCGCGCCCTCGACGCCGGGTTCTCGCTGACCCTGCTGCGCGAGGCGGGACTCGGCTACGCCTTCGCCGCCTTCCCGCGCGGCGCCGATGCGGCGGCGCTCCTCGCCCGTGTGCGACGGGTTCTGGCCGAGACGGCGGCGAAGGGCGTGCCGACCGACCTCGTGGATGCCGCGAAGAGGCGGGAGGTCGCCCGGGTCGAGTTCCAGAAGGACTCTGTGCCCGGGCTCGCGGACGCCTGGTCGCAGGCGATCGCGGTGGAAGGGCGCCAGTCACCCGAGGAGAACATCGCGGCCCTCGAGCGCGTCACGTCGGACGACGTGAGCCGGGCCGCGCGGACCTACCTGGTTCCGGCGGGCGCCGTCGTGGCCGTCCTGAAACCCCAGTCGTCGGGCAAGCCGGTCTCCTCGAAGGGCTTCGGCGGCAAGGAAGCGCTCCCTCTCGCGCAGAGCGGGCCGGTCCGGCTGCCGGCCTGGGCGGAGGCGAGCGTCAACCGACTGTCGGTGCCGCCCTCCACCGTGCATCCCGTCGTGACCAGGCTCCCGAACGGTCTCCAGCTCCTGGTGCAGCCCGAGTCCATCAGCAACACGGTGAGCGTGTACGGCCACATCCGGAACAATCCGTACCTGGAAACGCCGGCCGGTCAGGAGGGAGTCGACGAGGTCCTGGACCGGCTGCTCTCCTTCGGAACCACGTCGCTCGATCGACTCGCCTACCAGCGTGAGCTGGACCGGGTCGCCGCGGACGCGGCCGCGGGCACCGACTTCTCGCTGGAGGTGCTGGCCGACCACTTCGAGCGCGGCGTGGAGCTTCTCGCCGACAACCAGCTCCATCCGGCGCTCCCGGAAGCGGCCTTCAGGATCGTCCAGCGGCAGGTGGCCTCGAGCGTGGCGGGCCGGCTCGAGAGCCCGGACTACCTCGCGAGCCGCGCGCTCCGGGCCGCCCTCTTCCCGAAGGGCGATCCGACGCTTCGCGAGGCCACGCCGGCCACCGTGGAGTCGCTCGCGCCCGGCGCGGTGCGCGCCTACTTCGAGCGCGTCTTCCGTCCCGACCTGACCACGATCGTCGTGATCGGCGCCGTCACTCCCGAGCGGGCGCAGGCGGTGATCGCGAAGCACTTCGGCGCCTGGAGGGCGCCGGGGCCGGCGCCGGAGACGCTCCTGCCGCCCGTTCCTCCCAACACGGCCTCCGCCACGGTCGTGCCGGACACGAGCCGGGTCCAGGACAGGGTGACGCTCGCCCAGACGCTCGGGCTCACCCGGTCCCACCCGGACTACTACGCCCTCGAGCTCGGCAACCGCGTCCTGGGAGGCACCTTCTACGCGACCAGGCTCTACCGCGACCTCCGGGAGCAGGCCGGCCTCGTCTACTTCGTGAGCTCGACCTTCGACGTCGGAAAGACCCGCGCGCTCTACGCCGTCGAGTACGCATGCGATCCCCCGAACGTCTCGCGGGTGCGCGCGATCGTGGAGCGGAATCTGCGGGACATGCGGACGACGCCCGTCGGCGCGGACGAGCTCCAACGGGCCAAGGCGCTCGCCCTCCGGCAGATCCCGCTGTCCGAGTCGGGGACGGGCGCCATCGCAGAGCGGCTGATCTTCCTCGCGACGCGCGACCTCCCGCTCGACGAGCCGGTCCTGTCCGCGCACCGCTACGTGGAGCTCACCGCGGAGCAGGTGAGAGCGGCGTTCGCCCGCTGGGTCGCGACGGAGGCGCTGGTGGAGGTGACCGAGGGTCCGCCGCCCCGGTAGGCCGGGCGCCAGGACGGGAGGGAGCCGATGAACGTGGACGAGGTGATCGAGTCGCTCCTGGAGCACGCTCGCCGTGGCGTCTACTACCCCGAGAAATGGAAGGGCCGGCTCACCCAGGCCGACGCGTACGCGATCCAGTTCGGCATCCTCGCGCGGAGGGTGGCCGGGGGCGAGGTCCACGCCGGGTGGAAGGTCGGGCTCACCGCGCGGGCGATGCAGATCCAGCAGGGGGTGCACGAGCCCGTGTTCGGCTGCCTGCTGGCGAGCGGCGCGCGGCCGAGCGGCACCGCGTTCGACTTCGACGAGCTGATCCGGCCGGGGTTCGAGAACGAGCTCTGCTTGACGATCGGCACCACCCTGCGCGGGCCCGGCGTGACGCTCGCGCAAGCCCGCGCGGCGATCTCGGCCGTCGCGCCGGCGCTCGAGATCATCGAGCGCCGCGGTGACTTCGCCGCCGATCTCAACCTGGCCCTCGCCGACAACGCCCAGCAGAAGGCCTTCGTCACCGGAACTCCGACGAGCCCGCTCCCGCCGGGCCTCGACCTCGGCTCGACGACGGTGGACGTTTTCGTCAACGGCGCGCACAGCGAGCATGCGACCGGGGCCGCGGTCATGGGCGATGCGGCGGCCGCCGTCGCCTGGCTCGCCAACAAGCTGGCCGAGTTCGGCTGGCCGCTCGCGGCCGGTATGCGCGTCATGTCGGGCTCGTTCACCCGGCAGTACGTCGTGAACCGGGGCGACAGTGTGGAATCGCGATTCACGCCGTTCGGGGCGGTGACGGCCGCGTTCCACTGAGGCGGCGATGCGCTGCTTGGGCGCTGTCGGACTAGTTGGGTTCGAGCGCCGGCTCTGCCGGCGCAACCTGGGGGGAGGTTCGGAAGGGGGGCGAAGCCCCCCTCCGAGGATATCTAGGCGGGCGAGCGGCTCGCGCGCGCGTCTTCGCGCGCGTACGCCCAGAGGAGGAGGAGGATCGGCAGCAGGTACATGTGACCGCTCGCCCACATGATCCCGCCGGCCAGCGTTTGATCGTCGACTGGATCGGCCCCGCGCGCGGCGGCCGTCTGGAGGTATGCCCGATAGAGGGCGCGTTGCGGCAGGCTCAGGAACATCCCGAGAAGGGTGTTCTGCGCGGTGGCGGCGATGAGGTAGAGGATCTTGAAGCCCGGATTCAGGCGCCGTCTGAGCCGCGGGGCCGGCTCGATGATCGGCCACCAGAAGAGGATCGCCGTCCCGAGGAACGCCGCGTGCTCGAGCACGTGGATCTCGAAGTTCCGGATCGCCGCCTCGTAGAAGAGGGGCAGGTGCCAGGCCCACAGGTCGACCACGTAGAGCGACCACGCGAGCGGAAGGGCCGTCAGCGACCAGAGCGCTCGGCGGAGCGCCCCACCCCGCATCAGCGGCCGCGCCGCGAACCGGCGCGCTCGCCGGGGCAGACCCCAGAGGACGATGGGCAGGGGGTTGCCGAGCAGGAGCAGCGCCGGCGCGTACATCGTGAGCAGCTCGTGCTGGATCATGTGCGCCGAGAACAGCTTCTCGGCGAGCGCCTCGAGGGGCGACAGCAGGGCGACCGCGAGGCTCGCGAGGCCGGCGAGATAGAAGGGAAGGCGCCACACGAGCGCGAGCTTCCCGTGGCCCGCCGCGCGGAGACGCCACCAGCCGAGCGCATACGCGGCTCCGAGCCCGGCCAGGAGCAGGGCGAGGAAGGTCTTGAGGATCAGCTCGTCCAAGCGCTTCAGCTTACTACACGGGGCGCGGCGTTTGACCGGCTCCCCGACCGCCTCCTATACTCCAGGCGACTTTTTTCGCGTCGCCTTCGACACCCGGCCTGCCGCGCGGCCCAGGGGAGATGACGACAGCTCGGGAAATCACGGTCCGCGGCGTTCCGGTTCGCCTGCTTTCAGGCGGCGCCGGTCCCCCGCTCCTGTTCCTGCACGGCGCGGGGGCTGCCGGGCGCTGGCTTCCGTTCCAGGAGCGCCTCGCCGAGCGGTTCGCGGTGGAGCTCCCGAGTCACCCAGGGCACGGCGGCGCGCCGGCCGCCGAATGGATCGAGCACATCTCTGACCTGGCCTTCCACTACCTCGACCTGCTGGATGCGCTCGGGCTCGAGCGCGTGCATCTGGTCGGCGCTTCCCTGGGCGGCTGGATCGCCGCCGAGGTCGCCGTGATGGCCTCGCACCGCCTGAAGTCGCTCGTGCTGATCGACCCGGTCGGCATCAAGGTCGAGGGCTGGATCTACCCGTTCCTGTTCGCGATGGACCTGCCGGAGCTCGTGTCCACGGTATTCCGCGACGTGATGGCGGCGGTGCCGCTCCTCCCACTCGACCAGAGCCCGCAGACGCTCCTCGAGCTGGCCCGGGAGCGCGCGGCGGTGGCCCGCGTGGCCTGGAATCCCTACCTCTACAACCCGCTCCTCCGGAGGCGTCTGCCCCGCATCGAGGCGCCCACCTTGCTCTGCTGGGGCGAGCACGACCGCGTCGCGCCGCTCGCCTGTGCGCGGGTGTGGGCGGCGGAGATCCGCGGTGCACGCCTGGAGGTCTTCGGAGGCTCGGGCCACGTTCCCCACCTCGAAGAGCCGGCGCGCGTCGCCGCTGCCGTCGGCGACTTCTGCGCCGCGCGCGAGGACTCCCCGTGAAGTTCTACTACTTCCACCTGATGCCGTACCCCCTCGAGCACGACGAGCCTTCCTCGTGGGTGACGCTCTCGAACCGCCACTATGATCCGGCCGTGGGCCACGTCCTCTACAACCAGTACCTCGATCAGCTCGAGTACGCGGAGAAGCTCGGCTGGGACGGCCTCTGCGTCAACGAGCACCACCAAAACTGCTACGGCACGATGCCGAGCCCGAACGTCATGGCGGCCATGCTCGTCCGCCGGACCAGCCGCGCCCGCATCGCCATCCTTGGCAACGGCCTCCCGCTCCGCGAGAACCCCCTGCGCGTCGCGGAGGAGATCGCGATGCTGGATGTGGCGTCGGGCGGGCGCGTGATCTCGGGCTTCGTGCGTGGGATCGGCCCCGAGTACTACTCGACGGCCGTCAACCCCACGCACTCGCGGGAACGGTTCTACGAAGCGGCGGAGCTGATCATCCGCGCCTGGACAGAGGAGGGGCCGTTTCCGTTCGACGGCCGGTTCTACCGCTACCCGTTCGTCAATCCCTGGCCGCGCCCGCTGCAGCGGCCGCACCCGCCCGTCTGGTGCCCCTCCCAGGGAAGCTCGGAGACGGTCGAATGGGCCGCCCGGCGCCGCTTCCCGTA
>Ga0070699_100004979_pt1 | contig 11713 bp, 7 predicted proteins | sample KBSK1503metaG_FD_65473 | JGI IMG/M metagenome (GOLD analysis project Ga0070699, IMG submission 65473) | Corn, switchgrass and miscanthus rhizosphere microbial communities from Kellogg Biological Station, Michigan, USA - KBS K1-50-3 metaG | ecosystem: Host-associated > Plants > Roots >...
GGTTGTGACTCGGGTCGCTGGTCCGGTCGAGGAGGTGCACGCCGGGCACGTTCTCGATCGCCGATGCGAGGCGTTCGACGACGTCGAGACGGCGGCCCTCGGAGACGTTCGGGACGGATTCGACGAGCCGATCGCGGAGGTCGGGCATGGCCTAATCGTGCCATGTGTCGACGGCCGCCGGACGGCCGCCTGAGGTCGCTGCCTCGCGTTGACTAACGAGTGTTAGACAGTAAACTAACGTGCGCCGCCTCGGCTCGCCCAGCCATTCTCGAGAGGCCTCTTCCCGTGACGAACGCGCCCGCGGAGCCGCCGCGCAGCTTGTTCCGCCATCCCGACTTCGTGAAGCTCTGGACCGCGGAGACGATCAGCCAGTTCGGCACGCAGGTCACGCTCCTCGCCCTGCCGATCATCGCGGCGTCGACGCTGAACGTGACGCCGTTCGAGTTCGGCCTCCTCGGGACGATCGAGTTCCTGCCGTTCATCCTGCTCAGCCTGCCGGCCGGCGTCTGGGTCGACCGTCTCCGCCGCCGCCCGATCCTCATCGCAGGCGACCTCGTTCGCGCGGCGTCGTTGGCGTCGATCCCGATCGCCTTCGCCTTCGACGCGCTCACGATCTGGCAGCTCTATGTCGTCGGGTTCATCAACGGCTGCGCCACGGTCTTCTTCGACGTCGCCTATCAGTCCTATCTGCCCGCGCTCGTCGAGCGGAACCAGATCGTCGACGGCAACTCGAAGCTCCAGACGAGCCAGTCGGCAGCCCAGATCACCGGCCCCGGCATCGCCGGCGTGATCATCGGCACCGTCACCGCGCCGTTCGCGATCGTCCTCGACTCGATCAGCTTCATCGTGTCGGCGCTGTTCATGTTCGCGATCCGCCGTAACGAACCCGCGCCGGAGCCGACGGTCGACGAAGCCGGGAACCGGCCGTCGATGCGCACGGAGATCGCCGAGGGCCTGCGCTATGTCGGCGGCCACCCGTTCCTGCGGAGCATCGCCGCGACGACCGCTTCGTCGAACCTGTTCTCCAACGTCGTCTACGCGATCCTCATCCTGTATCTCGTCCGCCAGCTCGAGTTCAGCCCGGAGCAAATCGGCCTGGCGTTCTCGCTCGGGTCGATCGGGTTCCTGCTCGGGGCACTCACCGCGAACCGGATCGCGAAGCGGGTCGGTGTCGGCCCGACGATCGTCGCATCCTCGTTCGCGTTCGGGCCGTCGGCGCTGCTCGTCGCGATCGCGCCGAGCGATCTAGCGCTGCCCTTCGTGATCGCCAGCGTGTTCTTCGGCGGCCTCGGCGGGGCCATCTACAACATCAACCAGGTCAGCCTTCGCCAGGCGATCACGCCAGACCGCATGCAGGGCCGCATGAACGCGACGATGCGGTTCATCGTGTGGGGGACGATCCCGATCGGGGCGACCCTCGGTGGCTTCCTCGGCGGGATCATCGGCCTCCACGAGACGATCTGGGTCGGTGCGATCGGCGGGCTCTTCGTGTTCCTGCCGGTCCTGTTCTCGCCGGTCCGGGGCATCCGCGAGATGCCCGCCCCGATCGAGGACTCCGCCGCGACCGAGGACGACGTCATGCCGGTCGGGCAGCAACCGCGCGCGGAGTCCATCGAGCCCGACGACGCCGCCTGACGCCTGACGCGAAGCGGCCGGCCCGTCAGGGCCGGCCGTGCCTCGCAGTCTCGGGGCTACTTCACGAAGTGGAAATCGGCGTAGTGGAACGTTCCGTCGTCGAGCTTCACCACGAGCCGGCGGCAGGTGTTCGCCCACGACTTCTGGGTTTTCCAGACGTACGTGTATGTGCCGGTCGCGGCGTCGTACGTCAGTCCGCCACCGCCCGCGCCCGTCGTTGATTCGATCGCGTCGGACGGCGCCGAGGCATCGCAGGTGAACTCCACAGAGGTCGGATACCCGGCCGCGAGGATGTCGAGGCCCTGGTCGCCGCCAAGCGCGAACTTGATCGGGATGCCGGCGCCCGCGTTGGCGACATTGACGATCGGCAGGTTGTCGACCGGCTGGAAGAAGCCGTTGAACGGCCAGATGACGTTGACGGTCGCGGAGTCCGTTGCGGTCAGGTCGCCGTCGCTGACCCGGACGCGGATCGTCAGGCTCAGCGGAGCGAGGAGCCCTGCGGCCGAGAACGTCGCCGACTGACCGCTCGTCTCGAACGATCCGTTGTTGTCGAGATCCCAGGCGTAGGTCAGCGGGTCGCCGTCCGGGTCGCTCCCGGTCGCGGTGACCGTCACGGTCCCGCCTCCGACCACGGCGTACGGACCGCCGGCATCGACCGTCGGCGGGCCGTTGAGGTTCAGCCCGACGATGACCGGATCGTGATCGGACGACCGGTAGGCGTCCGGCGCGTAGAACGTGTTGATCTGGTTGGGTGTCTTGAAGTTCGTGTTGTAGTCGAGCACGCCGGGCTCGTCGGGGTTGATGTGCCACTCGGTCACGTCGCTGACCTGGGACGCCAGGTGGCCCGACGCGAGAGCGTGGTCGAGGTACCCGGACTGGCCGTCGAACACGTAGGAGTACGCGTCGGCGCCGATCTTTGCGTTGATCGTGTCGACGAACCCGCCGGTCTTGAAGGCCGTGATCGGGTCCTCCATCGCGTAGGAGTTCATGTCGCCGATCAGGAGGACGTCCGGATCGCCACTCCCCGTCGGGTCGGTGGCGAGCCAGTCGACGAGGGCTTCGGCGGCGTTCGTCCGGGTGATGTTGCAGTTGCCCTGGCCGTCGCCCGTGTCCGGGTCGCCGGCGAAGTTGCAGTCGGAGCCCTTCGACTTCAGGTGGTTGACGACGACCGTGAGGCGGGCCCCGGTCGCATCGATCTCGAAGGTCTGGGCGATGGACGGCCGGTTCAGCGTGTCGACGAATCGCGGGTCGACGGTCGAGTCGATCTTGGCGAATGCGCCGACGGGGCTGACGACACCCGGCTTGTAGAGGATCCCGACGCGGATCTGGTCCGTCCCGACGATGCCGGTGTTGATGAACGCGTAGGTTCCCGGCGCCGTGGCGGCGTTCAGGCCGGCGACGAGGTCCTCGATCGCCGAGAACTCCGTGTTCGGATCATCGTTCTCGAGCTCCATCAGCCCGATGATGTCGGCGTTCATCGTGGTGATCGCCGCGACCTCCTTGGCTCGCTGGCGATTTAGCTCGAAGAGCGTCTCGGCGCCGCGGGCCGTCGGGAAGCCGCCGCCTTGACCGTCGCCGTTGAAGTAGTTCAGGACGTTGAAGCTGGCGACCCGGAGGTTGCCACCGACGACCTCCGGCGCCGCGGTCCGCGGGTTCGTGTGGTCGAAGGAGATCGCGCCGATCGGCTGGACGCGATACACCCCGAACCGGAAGTCGAGGACGCCGGTCAGGCTCGGCAGCGAGTCGCCGACCCTGAGCGTGTTGGCGGCCGACAACCCGCCCTGCGGGTAGATCGTCGGGTCGATGTTCTGCTGGTTGTTGCCGTCGTCGAGGAGGATCCGGCTGCGATTGTTCAGGTCCTGGAGGGCGATCGCCGCCGCGCCCGGCGTCGTGACGTTGGTCGGGTTGCGGAGCCGGCCGCCGACGGACAGCGAAACCTCGCCGAAGCGGCCGAGGTTGAAGACCTCCGTCACCGTCAGCGTCTCGCCGAACGTCACGCGCATCGACTCGAACGCCTCGAGATCGTTGATTGAGGCCACGGGCAGGTCCACGGAGGTTGGCGTCACGGAGCCGCCGTTGCCGGTCGAGCAGACGAGCGCGCTGGAGACCGGGCTGATCTCGGTCAGGCCGAGGAACTCGACGACCGTGCCGGAGACGCGGACCTTGTCTCCGGGCGACACCGCGGTTGCGGTGTTGAAGACGAAGATGCCTTCAGACGTCGCGGGGTTCGCGTCGGCGTCCGCGTCCTCCTCCTGGACGTAGTAGCCGCCGAACGATCCGGTGCCCTGGTAGTCGCCGGTCACGACGCCCTCGATCGAGACGGACGTTCCGGCGATCGGGCTCGCAAGGCCGCTGCCCTGGATGTCGTGGATGAAGGTCAGGCCGGGATCGCCGCAGGCGACCGCCCTGAAGATCGTGAAGGTGAACGAATAGTTCGACGCCATGACGTTCGGCGGATCGTCGGTGTCGAGGTCCGTGACGCTGGCCGCGAGGACCGTGACGGTGCATTGGTCGCCCGCCACGAACGGCAGCGTCGTGACCGTAAAGATCACCGGTCCGCTGTCGACCGACGCGCTCTTCGCGCCCTGGATCACGCAGCTGATCGTCACGCCGCCATCGGCGATCGCCACGGGCTCGCTGAAGGTGATCGTGATCGTCGGGTTCGTCCCGACGCCGGTCGCGCCGTCGGCGGGAGTGGTCGCGATGACCGTCGGCGCCTCGACGTCGTTCGTCGGGCGGGGATTCGGCGAGCCCACGACGAAGTCCGCCGAGTTGACGTTGGTGTCGGTCGCACCGTCGGCCAGGCGAAGCGCGGCCGACGTGTTCGTCAACGCAGCTGTCGGCGAGCCCTCCGAGCAGTTCGCGGTCGGCCCGTAGCCGACCAGGTCGATGATCGCGGGACTCGTCGGGCAGGCGACCCCGAAGGCGGCCGTCTGCGAGGCCAGGAGAACCTTGCCCGCAGTCGCGCTCATCGCGATGGAGCCGCTCGCGTCGGGCGTCGGGATGTTGATCGTCCCGCCCGCTCCGGCGGCTTCCCTGATGAGGTAGTGGCCGCCGGCGGCGATGGTGCCGGTCAGGGCCGTCGGAGTCCACGTCGCTCCCGTGGCAGAGCCGTACTGAACCGACCAACCGATCAGGTCGATCGACCCCGCCGTTCGGTTGTACAACTCGATGAAGTCGTTCTTGTAGGTCGCGCCGGCGTTCCCGCCGCCGCCGTAGACCTGGCTGATGACGACCGATCCTGCAACCGGGCCTGCCGGCACGACCGACAGGGCAATCGACGTCGTGCTCGATCGGGTCTGCGCATCTGCGACCGTCGCCGGCAGCGACTTGGGTCCGGCGGTCGTCCCGGCGTCCACGGTTGCGGAGAACGAGAAGACGTTGTCGCCGGCCGTGACGTCGCCGTGTGTCGCGTCGTCGAAGAGGCCCTGCGTCGCCGATCCGCCGATCGCGGACAGGTCCGCAGCCACCCCGAGGCCCGTGCTGGTGGGGTTCGTGCCGGGCGTGACGGTGACCGTGAGCAGCGTCGTGTCGCCGGGGGCGACTGTCGACGGGTTCGCGGCGCCGACGCCGGTCGGGTCCGTCGGGGTATCGGTGGAGTGGGGCGTCAGTGTGAAATCGTCGACGCCCAGGCCGTCGTCGCTGCTGGTCGCGTCCACGTCGGTCCAACGAATCCAGAACGTCGCACCGTTGCTGACGGCAAGGCCAGCGATCGTCGACGAGATCGGCGTCCGGTTGGCGTTGGCGTTGCCATCGAGGGCGCCGGATGCGGGCGCCTGCGTCGGGGCTGTGAAATCCAACGCGTTGACGTCGGCCCACGTGCCGGTCGTCAGGCTTGTCGCATCGGTGCTGATCTGGAAGTCGATCCGATCGGTTCGTGCAACCGCGCCGAGGCGCCATTGCTCACCGGTGTACGCGACGTCGAGTGAGCTGATGCTGACGCCGGTCGCGTTCGTGAACGACGCGCCAACGGTCGGCACGAGGGCGCCCGAACGCAGGCCGCCAAAGGCGCGATCGGTCGCGGAGGCCGACCCAAAGCTGTACGTATCGCCCGCGGTGCCGGAGCCAGTTCCCGCGGTGTACGTCGTGTTGGCATTGGTTCCGGTCTCGGAAAAGTCCCAGCCGGTGGGGACGACACTCGACGTGCCCGTGTTCGCGAGCGTGTCGAAGTTCTGGGTGTACGGCGTTCCGATCGCGCCTAGCGACACGCTCCCGGCGGCCAACACGGCCGCAGGCGCGGCCAGTGGCAGCAGACCGGAGAGGATGAGGAGCGTCCCGAACAGGGACAGGGCGGAGCCGCGGGAGCGGCGGGCGTGGGCAGTACGCACGACGGTTCCTCCACGAGCGCAAGTGCCTGCGCCGTCAATTCATGGTATCCCTGTCGACTACCCCGGAGTCCACCGAACCTCACCGGACTCCACCCTCAGCGGTGCCCGTTGGCACCGCGTTATCGGGCCGTCAATCCTCGTCGAGCATCGGAATCCGGATGCCGCGCTCCCGGGCGACCTCGATGGCTCGGTCGTAGCCGGCATCGACGTGTCGGACGACGCCCATGCCCGGGTCGGTCGTCAGGACGCGCTCGAGCTTCTGCACCGCGAGCTCCGAGCCGTCTGCGACGACGACCATCCCAGCGTGCTGGCTGTAGCCGATGCCGACGCCGCCGCCGTGGTGGATCGAGACCCAGGTCGCGCCAGCCGCGGTGTTGACGAGGGCGTTGAGCAGCGGCCAATCGGCGATCGCGTCCGAGCCGTCCGCCATCGCCTCCGTCTCGCGGTTGGGCGACGCCACGGAGCCGGCGTCGAGATGGTCGCGACCGATGACGATCGGGGCGCTGACCTCGCCGCTCGCCACGAGCCGGTTGAACTCGAGGCCGGCCCGCGCCCGCTCCCCATACCCGAGCCAGCAGATCCGCGCCGGCAGCCCCTGGAACGGCACCTTCGCCTGCGCCATCGTGATCCAGCGCCGAAGCCCCGCGTCCTCCGGGAAGAGTTCGAGGATCGCGGCGTCCGTCCGGGCGATATCGGCCGGGTCGCCCGACAGCGCGGCCCACCGGAACGGGCCGCGGCCCTCGCAGAAGAGCGGCCGGACGAACGCGGGGACGAACCCGGGGTAGGCGAACGCGTCGGCGACGCCCGCCTCGAACGCCTGGGCCCGAAGGTTGTTGCCGTAGTCGAAGACGATCGCCCCGGCGTCGCGGAACGCCAGCATCGCCCGGACGTGGTCGGCCATGGAGCGCATCGAGCGGCGGACGTATTCGTCGGGCTGCCGGTCGCGCAGGATCGCCGCGTCGGCGAGCCCGATCTCGGCGGGCACGTACCCGACGAGCGAGTCGTGGGCAGAGGTCTGGTCGGTGACGACATCGAAGCGCTCGCCGGCCCGAGCCCAGGCGGGCTCGATCTCCGCGGCGTTGCCGACGAGGGCGATCGACTCCGCGCGACCGTCCGACGCGGCGGCCCGTGCCCAGGCCAGGGCTTCGTCGGGTGCGTCGGTCAGTCGGTCGACATACCCGATGTCGAGCCGCCGGCGGGCGCGGACCTCGTCGACCTCGATCGCGATGACGGCACCGCCGTTCATCGTCACGGCAAGCGGCTGTGCGCCGCCCATGCCGCCCAGCCCGGCCGTCAGGACGACGCGCCCTCGGAGCGAACCGCCGAAGTGCTGGCGCGCGAGCTCGGCAAAGGTCTCGTAGGTGCCCTGGAGGATCCCCTGCGTGCCGATGTAGATCCACGACCCGGCGGTCATCTGGCCGTACATCGTGAGCCCGCGCCGCTCGAGGTCGCGGAACACGTCCCACGTCGCCCACTTCCCGACAAGATTCGAGTTGGCGATGAGCACGCGCGGTGCCCACTCGTGGGTCCGGAACACCGCGACGGGCTTGCCGGACTGAACGAGCAGCGTCTCGTCGTCGGCGAGGCGCCGGAGCTCGCGGACGATCGCATCGAAGGCGCCCCAGCTCCGTGCCGCCCGACCGGTCCCGCCATATACGACCAGCGCGTCGGGGTTCTCGGCGACCTCCGGATCGAGGTTGTTCATCAACATCCGGAGCGCGGCTTCCTGGCCCCAGCCACGGCATGACAGCTCCGGGCCGCGCGGGGCTCGAACCGGGCGAGGGCCCGCGTCAGTTGCCAAGGTTCGACATCACCTGCTCACCGAACCGGGCCTTGCCGACGGACGTGAGCGACACGAGGACGTCCTCCCCATAGCGGGTGTGGTAGGTGAACGCGCCGTTCACGCACGACCCGATGAACACCTGGCGGTCATCGATCTTCGTCTCGGCGTTGCCGGCGACTCCGCCCGCTTGCGCGCAGGCGGCGCGGTCGTAGCTGTCGCGCCAGCTCCGGAAGAACGCGTCGTTGAAGATGTCCGGGCGCAACCGGACGACGCTCGCGATCACGAGGTCCTGGTCGGTCGACGAGCCGCTCGACACGGCCAGTCCGATCGCGAGAGCCTCGACGGCGATGGCGAGGGCCGGATCCTTGGCGACGTCGGCCGCGGTCTCGGGCGACGGGTCCATCGAGGCGCCGCCGACCTCGTCGGGCAGGATCGAGAGCAGTGACGGGTCAACGGCGACGCCGCGGCCGCTCGCCGCGCTCGATGGCGTCGCGGATGACGATCGCTGGCTCGCGGGCGGCGCGTTCTGCGCGGGGGATGCTGGTGGAGACGCCGTGCTCGGGCCGCACGCGCCGGCGACGGCGAGGATCGAGAGCACGGCAACGGCGACGCCGGCCCGGCGCTTCGCGCGTGACCCGCCGCGGATCAACCGGTCACGCGCTCAGGATCGGCGTCCGGTCGAATGAACGCCGATTCGTAGAACTGGAGCGGATTGCCCTCAGGATCCCAGAGGAAGCAGAATTGGCCCCAATCGGTCTTGACGACGTCCTCGTGGCGCACCCCGGCGCCGTCGAGGCGACGCATCGCGAGGTTGAGGTTGTCGACGATGACCTCGGGGACGACCCCGCCGTGGCGGAAGTCCTTCGGCTCGGCAGACGCGTGGCCGCCGGCGATCAGCGAGAGGCTCGTGCCCTGCGTCGCGTCGAAGCGGACGAACTTCGGCGTCCGATACAGGAGGCGCATCCCGATGACGTCGCGGTAGAACAGCATCTCGGCCTCGATGTCCTCGACGAAGATGAGCGCTCCGCGGACCTTCGAGACGTTCCCGAGCGCCTGGATCATCGCCATCCGAGCCACTCCTTCCGCTGCGGTCCGCGCCACGTCTTGCGCGGCGACGGTACCACTGGTGAGGGACCGCGGTCGCGATCAGCCAAGTTCGCGGCGGACGACGGGAAATCGCTCGTCGTCGACGGCAAGCACGAACCCCGCGGCGATCCAGAACTCCGGCGTCGCGGCGCTGGTCGCGTCCGGGCGCACGCCCCGTTCCGGATACGCCTCGATGGCGGCGAATCCGCGGCCCTCGAGATCGACGCAGACGTCGGCGACGAGGCGCAGGGCGAGGCCCTGTCTTCGTGCGTCGGTGGTCGTCGCGATGCAGCTGATCACCGCGGGCAATGGCGCCTCGGGGAGCTGCGGATAGAGCTCGCGGAGGCGCTGCGCGCGAGGGTAGGCCGACAACGGCCCGAACTGAACGTACGCGACGGCCACGTCGTCGGCGAGGAGGACCTTCGCGTAGCTGCCGAAGATCGCGAGCCCGCGGCCGAGGAGTGCGAGCTTGCGCGGCCCACCCGCAGTCGGTGACGGCCGCCGCTCGCGGCGGGGCGCAAACGGGTTGTCCTCGAGCGGGTTGTCGTCGAGGGCGAACGGATTGAACTCCGGCCCCGCTCGCGGCGCGGGCGCGAACGGGTTCACGATCGGTTCGTCGTCCGTGGCAAAGGGGTTCGCGCTGGGCGCCCGGGCCGGGGGTTCAGGCGCGGATGCTGGATCGAACCAGGCGAGTCGCGCGGCTTTCGAGCCTCGGTCCGCGTCCTCCCAGTAGTCGCACGATCGGTGGTCGAAGCCCGGATCGGCGCAGGGCGGGATGAGCCCGAACGATGCCTCGTCGGTGACCTCGACGATGAGGATGGCCGGCATCGGTCGAGTCTAGCGTCGGGCCGGACCGCGAGGACCGTCGACTGGTACGATGGCCGCGGAGACGCCCGTCACGTCTCCGCACGGGCGCAGAAGAGGGGCTCGCTCTCGCCACTCATGAGTTCCTTCGATCCGTACGCGGTCCTGCACGTCCCGCCCGAAGCCGGGGACGAGGCGATCGCGACGGCGTTCCGCACGCTCGCTCGTGCGAACCACCCGGACCTCGCAGGCGAGGCGTCGACGTCGGCCATGGCCACGATCAACGCCGCGTGGGAGCTCATCGGAACGCCCGAGGCGCGCGCCGCCTACGACTGGGACCGTCGCGAGCGGCTCCGGGCGATCCTGCCGCCGGACCCCACGCCGGACCAGGCGCGGGCGGTCGCGACGGCGCCCGAATTCATCCCGATGGCCGATGGCACCGGGGCGGCGGGACCGCCGCCCGGGCGGGTTCGCGGCAGCATCCTGCCGTTCGGTCGGCACCTCGGCTGGTCGCTCTGGGAGGTCGCCAAGGCCGACCCGGGCTACCTCGAGTGGCTCGAGGATCGGCGACTCGGCCAGCCGTATGCGGCCGAGATCGACGAGGTCCTTCGGCAGATCGGCCGGCGCGACGCGAAGGCGCCGACCCGGTCGAAGGCGCCACGCCACCACCGCTGGGCTCGCGTCTAGGCGTCTCGGCGTCCAGGCGCCTTGGCCGTCGCGGGACGGACCAAGTCGGTCAGGGCGCCGTCTCGAACGAGCTGGGTCGCCGCGGCAAGGTCCGCTCCCGGCTCACGATCCCGATCCAGGTGGGTGACCTTCTCGCGAACCCGGCGATGCGCCTCCGCGACCCCCGCTCCGGGCGCAAGGCCCGACGTTGCCGCCAGCGCCATCCGAAGATCGAGGGCCTGAGCGCCGACGATCAGTTCGATCGCCAGGATCCGCTCCACGTGTTCGAGCACGGTCCGGGCGTGGCGCGCCGCGATCGGGCCCATCGAGACATGGTCCTCCTGGTTCGCACTCGTCGGCACCGAATCAGCGGAGGCCGGATGAGCGAGGACCTTGTTCTCCGACGCGAGGGCCGCGGCCGTGTACTGGAGGATCATCATCCCGGAGTCGAGCCCGGACTGCGGCGCGAGGAACGCCGGCAGTCCGTCACTCAATCGCTCGTCGAGCAGCAGGGCGGTCCGGCGCTCGCTGATCGCACCCAGCTCCGAGATCGCGAGCTTCGCGAAGTCGAGCGCCAGCGCCATCGGCTCGCCGTGGAAGTTGCCGCCGCTGATCACGAGTCCGCCGCCGGTCGCGAGTGCGTCCTCGTCGACGACCCCGCCCTCGGGGAAGATCAGCGGGTTGTCCGTGGCGCTGTTCATCTCGATGTCGAGGACCCGACGGAGGTGATCGAGCGCGTCGCGGACGGCGCCGTGGACCTGCGGAACGCAGCGGACGGAGTACGGGTCCTGGACCTTGTGGGCATCGCCCTTGTGGCTCGCCTGGAGCGCGGAGTCACGCAGGAGGTGGCGGAGCTCGCCCGCCACCGCGACCTGGCCGGGGTGCGGTCGGGCGAGCTGGTACGGCGCGGCGAACGCGACGTCCGTGCCGAGCAACGCCTCGACGCTGAGCGCCGCGGCGACGCTCGCGGTCTGCGTCAACCGGTCCGCGTCCGCGAGCAGCAACGCCCCGATCGCGCTCATCAGCTGCGTGCCGTTCAGGAGCGCAAGTCCCTCCTTCGCCTCGAGGACGAGCGGTTCGAGCCCGACCTCGCGCAGGGCGATGAGCGCCGGGACGATCTGCCCGCCGAGCTCCACTTGACCCCGCCCGATCAGGGGCAGCGCGAGGTGGGCCAGCGGGGCCAAGTCGCCTGATGCGCCGACGGACCCCTGCTCGGGCACGACCGGGTGGACTCCGTGCTCGAGGAAGGCCAGCAACCGATCGACGATGAGCGGCCGGCAGCCGCTGTGGCCCAACGCCAGCGTGTTCGCCCGCAGGAGGAGCATGGCGCGGACGATCTCGACCGGCAGCGGCGCGCCGACGCCTGCCGCGTGGCTCATCAGCAGGTTTTCCTGGAGGCGGGCCGCATCCT
>Ga0070699_100004980_pt1 | contig 11713 bp, 11 predicted proteins | sample KBSK1503metaG_FD_65473 | JGI IMG/M metagenome (GOLD analysis project Ga0070699, IMG submission 65473) | Corn, switchgrass and miscanthus rhizosphere microbial communities from Kellogg Biological Station, Michigan, USA - KBS K1-50-3 metaG | ecosystem: Host-associated > Plants > Roots >...
GAACAACAACGACGGGCCGATCGCGACCAATCCGAATACCACCAACGGCGGCAATTCCAACTTCGGGATCTTCCCGTACAACGGAATTTCTCCGTTCGGATTCAATGGGCGGTTTGCCTACGTCAAGGTGAGTTGGGGATACTGAGGTCGGTAGGTCGGTAAGTCGGTAAGTCGGTAGGTCGGTAGGTCGGTAAGTCGGTAAACTGAACGGCCCGGGTGAGAACCCGGGCCGTTCGCTTTTCTGACCACGTAGCGTCCTAGCGTCGTAGCGTCTAGAACCCCAGGAACGGCACCCGGATTCCGCCGGTGATCCGGATATCGTGCTGCTTGGTCTCGGCCGTCTTGGTCCCGTTCACGTCGAACGATGCGTTGTAGAGGTAGTCTTCCGCGCCGATGTTGATGGCGATGAGCCGCCCGAGCCGGATCCCCGCCGACGCGCCGATCACCCCGCCGACGTTGGTACCCGGCGTGACGGTCGGTGACCCTTGGGTGCCGGCCTTGAAGGTGTGCCGAATGGCCGCTACGCCGCCGCTCACCCCGATCCAGAATGGACTGGTGCGGGGAATCAGGTAGAAGGTGGCCCGGCCGCTGCCGCTCAGGATGCGGACATCCTGGTTGAAGGTGGTGCTGCCGCCGGCGCCAGTTTCGAAGTCCACCGAGCCGGGCGAGTAGCCCACGTCGCCCTCGATGCCGAAGCGCTGCCCCAGCCCGATGCCGAGCCGGCCGCCGAAGGTAAGACCGACGGCGATCTTGGTGATTTCCGTGGCGGTGCCGTTCTGGAAACTGTAGAGGTCCGCCGTCGGGATGTTGACCCCGATATACGGCGTGATGGAGACCCCCTTCTTCTGGGCGGGAGCCCCGACTTGGGCCAGGAGCGGCCCGGCGGTGAACACGGCGACAATCCCAAGAATGGTGCTGCGGACGGCCCTGCGCATTGTGATTCTCCTCGGAGTGAACGATGATGCCCGGGTCGATCTGGGTGGTAAACTATGCGCAAGGCATCAGCGCCGCTTCACTGTCCGATCATCGCGGGATCATCACGACTAACCCGTTGCGCCTGCGCAGATTACCGAGTTTCATTTCGCGCCACACGCTTCAGCGGGGCCAATGATCGAGTGGAAGGACTATCCCCTTACCGGGACCGGAGGACCCGGACAGGCCGCCCTCAAGGTCTACCCCGAGGTGCTGAGCCCCCAGCTGCGGAACTACCGGGACATCCTGGTGGCGCTGCCACCGGGATATGAGGAAGGTAGGCACCGTCACCCGGTGGTCTACATGCAGGACGGGCAGAACCTGTTCGACCCGGCTACCAGCTATGCGGGCGACTGGGGGCTGGTCGGGACCCTGACCGCGATGGCCCCGGAACCGGCTCCGCCCATCCTCGTCGGCATCCCCAATATCGGGCGCCGGCGTCGCTATGAGTACAGTCCTTTTCGCGATATTATCCACGGCGGAGGCGGGGGGGATCGTTACCTCGCCTTCATCGTTGAGACGGTCAAACCGCTGGTCGACGCGTCGTTCCGGACGCGTCCCGAGCGTCCCAATACCGTCATTGCCGGGTCGTCACTGGGTGGCCTGATCAGCCTCTATGGCCTCTTTCGCTACGCCGATATTTTCGGCGCGGCGGGGGTCCAGAGTCCGGCCCTCTGGTTCGCGGATGGCGCCGTGCTCCGCTTCGTCGAGGAGAACGGCGCGCTCGCCGTCGGCAGGGTGCACCTCGATGTGGGCACGGAGGAAGGCGACGAGGCGCTGCACGATGTCCGGGCGCTCAAGCGGCTGCTGGTGAACGCCGGGCATCGGGAGGGACGGGACCTCTCCTACGTCGAGGAGCAGGACGGCGAACACGACGAGGAGGCGTGGGGGCGGAGGTTTGCGGTGGCGCTGCCGTTTTTACTAGGGAGTCAGGGAGCCAGGGAGCCCGGGAGCCACGGAGGTTGACTATGAGAACGCCGCTGTTGCTCGTTGCGCTTGTCGGCGCCTTCACGGCACCGCTCGCCGCGCAGGCGCGCAAGTTCGTGGTGCCCGGCATCCGTGGGGTCCCGCCGACCGAGCTGATCGATACGATGGGCACCCCGCGCGAAGTGCCGTTCACCCCGACCAAGGTGTTTGCGGCGCTCGAGAAGGTATACGCCGATCTCAAGCTCAAGACCGAGGTGAATGCCCCGCCCTTCCAGATCGGGAACCAGGCCTTCTATGCCAGGGGCAGCTTCGCCAAGACCCGGATGTCCGCCTGGTTCGACTGCGGCTCGGGCATGACCGGCCCGATCGCGGACGACTTCAAGGTCTATCTCGGGCTGGTCACCTTCGTCGAAGTCACCCTCAGCAACACCTCCATCGTCCGTTCGGTCCTGGTGGGCAACGCCATCAACGTGACCGAGGGCAGACTGCCTACCCAGCGCTGCAAGACCACCGGCGAGCTGGAGCTCAAGATCCACGAGATGATGGTGAAGGAGCTGACCAAGATCGAATGAAGCAGGAGCATCACAGCTGGATCAGCCCCGCGCTCGGGCGGGAAATGCATATCGAGGTCTTCGGCCACGCCGGAGCCCGCATGCTGGTGTTCCCGACTACGCTGGGCAGCTGCTACGAATGGCGGGACCGGCACATGCACGAGGTGCTCTCCGATCATCTGGACAACGGCTGGCTCCAGATGTTCTGCCTCGATCACGTGCATGACGAGAGCTGGTACAACAAGCAGCTCCATCCGGGGGCCCGGGCCTGGCGCCACCTCCAGTACGACCAGTATCTGGTTTCAGAGGTGCTGCCCTTCACGGAGAGCGCCAATCGCAATCCCTTCCTGATCGCGTGCGGAGCGAGCTTCGGCGCCTACCACGCCGCCTGCTTCGGCTTCCGGCATCCCGAGCAGGTCGACCGGATCATCGGCCTCTCCGGCATGTATGACGTAAAGTCGATGACCGAGGGGTACTCCGATCTCAACGTATACAGCTGCAATCCGTTCGACTTCATGCAGCACGAACACGATCCGGCGCGGCTCGCGGCGTTCCGGCGCCAGGACATCATTCTCGCGATCGGCAAGGAAGACCCGTCCTACGGGAACAACCTGGACTTCTCCGGGATTCTCTGGGGCAGGATGATCGGGAACGCGCTCCGGGAATGGGACGGCTGGGCGCACGACTGGCCGTATTGGGAGAAGATGATCCGGCTGTACGTCGGGGGTCATGACTAGAGGAGCTTCACGCATGGCAAAGATCGGACTGATCGTCGGCCGCGAGTGGTCGTTCCCGCCGGCCTTCATCGAGGAGGTGAATCGCCGCAACGAGGGCGTGACCGCCGAATTCGTGCAGCTCGGCGCGCCCCATATGGACGATCCCCCCGAATACCGCGTGGTCATCGACCGGATTTCCCACGAAGTGCCGTTCTACCGGACGGTGCTCAAGCACATGGCCCTGCGGGGCGTGACGGTGGTGAACAATCCGTTCATGTGGAGCGCCGACGACAAGTTCTTCGGCGCCACCCTCGCCACCTCGCTCGGGCTCGCCCATCCCAGGACGGTCGTGCTGCCCAACAAGGAGTACATCCCCGGGATCGTTCATAGCGAGTCGCTGCGCAACCTGGTCTTTCCGCTCGACTGGCAGGCCATCGTGGACTACGTGGGGCTGCCGTGCATCCTGAAGGACGCGCACGGCGGGGGCTGGAAGGAGGTCTACGTCTGCCGGACCATGGGCGAGCTGCTCAACAACTACGATCATTCCGGGCTGCTGACCATGATCGTGCAGGAATTCATAGAATGGGACGAGTTCGTCCGCTGCATCTGCCTGGGCCAGGAGGTCATCCGGCCGATCAAGTACGACCCCAAAGCACGGAAATACCATCCCGAGCTGGATTTCCTGCCACCGGCGCTCATGCAGCGGGTGGTGGACGACTCCCTGACGCTGGTTCGCGCGCTGGGATACGACATGAACTCGATCGAGTGGGCCATCAAGGACGGGATTCCCTACGCGATCGACTTCATGAATCCGGCGCCGGACATGGACATTTATTCCCTCACGCCGACCCACTTCGAGTGGGTCGTCTCGAGCATGGCGGACATGGCCATCCGGCTGGCGACGGAGCCGCCCGCCGCGCCCAGACCGTCCTGGGAGGGCTTCCTGGGTGGCCGGCGCCGGAGCGGGGCCGCCGCCCCCGCCAAGCCGGTCAAGGGTCGCTGACCCGTTGACCAACAGACCTGACCACCTGGGCGACGCGATTTCGGCGTGGCACGACGCGCTCACGCCCGAGCTCGCCGCCGAGTCGTCCGGCTGGCTCACCGAACAGCTGCGGATGCGCGGACTGTTCTTCGGAGACCGGCCCCTCTGCACGGTGCTCCGACCCCGGTTTCTCACGCCCGCTCAGTACGACATGCTGCGGGCCCGCATCGCGGTCCTGCTCGGCGCGTTCGACACCGCCCTGGTGGCCGCCCTGGCCGAACCCGCCCTCCTGGACCAGTTCCGCCTGATGGACTGGGAGCGCACCCTGGCCCTCGAGAATCCGCGGATGCCGGCCTCGCCGGTGTCGCGGCTCGATGCCTTCTTCGATCCGGATGACGGCCGGCCGCGCTTCACCGAGTACAATGCGGAGACTCCGGCCGGCTCGGCCTACAACGATGCGCTCACCGAGCTGTTCCTGGCGATTCCGGCGGCGCGCCCGTTCCTCCGGAGCCATGCGCTCCGGCCGCTGCCGGCCGCGCCCAACGTCCTCCACGCGCTGCTCTCGACCTATGCGCAGTGGTCCGGCCGGAGGGAGCTCCCGGTCATCGGCATTCTCGACTGGAAGGACGTGCCGACCTACAGCGAGTTCGTGCTGTATCAGCGCTACTTCGAATCGATGGGCCTGCGCTGCGTCATCGCCGACGTGCGCGACTGCGAGCTCACCGGCGGGAAGCTGGTGGCCGGGGGCACGCCGATCGATCTGATCTACAAGCGGGTCCTGATCCACGAGCTGATCGGCGAGGGCGGCCTGGACCATCCGATCGTGCGCGCGGTCCGAACCGGCGCGGTGTGCATGGTGAATCCCTTCCGCTGCAAGGTGCTCCACAAGAAGGCCTCACTGGCGGTCCTGTCCGACGAGCGCAACGCCGGCCTCTTCAACGACACCGAACGTCAGGTCATCGCCGAGCACATCCCCTGGACCCGGGTCGTGGAAGAGCGTAAGACTCTGGTGCAGGGGAATCCGGTGGACCTGCTCCCCTGGATGGCCGCCAACCGGGAACGGCTGGTCCTGAAACCCAACGACGACTACGGTGGAGCGGGGATCGTGCTGGGCTGGGAGGTGGACGACGAGGCCTGGAGTGCCGCCCTCCGGAAGGCGCTCGCCGAGCCGTTCATCGTCCAGGAGCGGATCGGCCTCCCCTCGGAGATCTTTCCGAGCTACGCCGACGGCCAGCTCCATTTCGCGGGACGCATCGTGGACACCGCCCCTTTTGTGTTCGGGGGAGCCTACGCCGACGGCTGCCTGACCCGCGTCTCCACGGCCACCCTGGTGAATGTGACCGCGGGCGGTGGGAGCACGGTGCCCACGTTCGTAGTTGAGAAGAGATGAGGAGGGCTATGGGCTATGGGCTATGGGCTATGGGCCTACGGTCCAATAGCCCATAGCCCATAGCCCATAGCCAACAAGGACCACCGTGAAGCCTCCAAGCCTGACCCTGGGCATCGAAGAGGAGTACCAGATCATCGACCCGGCCACCCGGGAGCTCCGCAGCTACATCACGGAGATCCTCAAGGAAGAGTCGATGGTAATGGGCGAGATCAAGCCCGAGCTGCACCAGTCCATGGTGGAGGTCGGGACCAAGGTCTGTAACACGCCGTCCGAGGTGAAGGCCGAGCTGGTCCGGTTGCGCCGCCTGGTGATGGACCTGGCCGCCAAGAAAGGGCTCAAGGTTGCGGCGGCGGGGAGTCACCCGTTCTCGTCGTGGATGGACCAGGAGATTACTCCGCTGGAGCGCTACATAGGGGTGCGGGAGGATCTCCAGGACCTGGCCCAGGCGCTGCTGATCTTCGGCACCCATGTGCACGTCGGCATCGAGGACCGCGAGTTCCTGATCGACGCGATGAATGTGTCGCGCTACTTTCTGCCCCACGTGCTGGCGCTTTCCACCAGCTCGCCCTTCTGGATGGGCCGCCGCACCGGGCTCAAGTCCTACCGAAGCGTGGTGTTCCGCTCCTTTCCCCGCACCGGCATCCCGCGCTCGCTGGGCACCTGGGGCGAGTTCGAGGATGTCGTCAACGTGCTGGTGGACACGGGGTCGATTCCCAACGCCTCCAAGATCTGGTGGGACGTCAGGCCGAGCTGGAACTATCCCACGCTCGAGTTCCGCATTTGCGACGTCTGCACCCGGGTGGACGAGGCGGTCTGCGTCGGCGCTATCTTTCAGGCCATCATCGCGAAACTGTGGAAGCTCCGCTACGACAATCTTTCGTTCCGGCTCTACCCGGTGGCGTTTATCGAGGAAAACAAGTGGCGGGCCCTCCGGTACGGGCTCGACGGCAAGCTGATAGATTTCGGCAAGCAGCGTGAGCTCCCGGCACGGGAATTGATCCGGGAAATGCTCGAATGGTTCCTCGACGATGTCCTGGATGAGCTGGGGAGCCGGAAGGAAGTCGAGTACGCCTTCAAGATCCTGGCCGAGGGAACCAGCGCGGACCGGCAGCTGGCAACTTTCGAGAAGACCGGCAACCTGCACTCGGTGGTAGATCAATTGATCGCAGAGACGGAAGCGGGAGTTATCGCGTGAGCCGGCCGTTGATCGGCATTCCCGGCCAGACCCTCCAGGCCATCGACGACATCCCGGAAGGGCTGCCGCACTCCTGGGTCATGAACTCCCGCTATTTCACGGCGGCCGCCGAGGCCGGCGGGCTCCCCGTCATGATTCCGCTGTTCGTCGAAGACCACGATGTCCTGCACGCCCTCTACGATCGCCTGGATGGGGTGCTGCTGGCCGGCGGCGTGGACATGCATCCGATCACCTACGGAGAGCCGCCCCATCCCCGGCTCGGCAAGACCGACGAGGCGCGCGACATCGTGGAGCTCGCGCTGGCCAAGTGGGCCATCGCCGATCGCAAGCCCATCCTGGGTCTCTGCCGCGGAAACCAGGTGCTGAACGTGGCCCTGGGCGGCACGCTGTGGCAGGACATCGAGGCGCAGGTACCAACGGCCATCAAGCACGATTGTTTTCCGACCGAAGGGTATTCCCGCGACTATCTGGCCCACGAGGTGAGCATTGAAGCCGGGTCGCGGCTGCACCATGCCTTCGAAACAGCTTCGGTGCCGGTGAACAGCATGCATCACCAGGCGGTCAGGACCCTGGCGCCCGCGCTCCACGCATCCGCGCATGCCCCCGACGGAATGGTGGAGGCCATCGAATCGGGAACCGACCATTTCCTCGTGGGCGTCCAATGGCACCCGGAGATTTTCGAAGACCGTGACGACCGCACCCGGAGGCTGTTCCGCGAATTCGTGGCCGCGGCGCGCCGGACGGGCGCGTAGCGGTTGCGCCTCGCCTCCGTTCCATTCGCTCTCGTCGCCCTCCTATTGCTCCCTGTCGAGCAAGTCCGGGCGCAGCAACCCAAAGCCGATTCGGCCACCTATGCCAGGGCCAACAAGCCGATCATCCGCTGGGGAGAAATCCTCGGCGTTGCGGCGACCACCGGCATTGCCCTGGCCTTCGACCAGACGATTCGCGACCGGCTCCATGACCCGCACGATGCCCTGGGAAGAACCCTCGCCGACATCGGGAACGGGTTCGGCGACGGCGTCATCGTCTACTCCACGCTTCTGGGACTCTCGGTGGGCGGGAAGGTGCTGGGCAAGCGAGGCATGTACGGGGTGAGCTCGCGCGCGCTCAAGTCCACCCTGGTGAGCGGCGCGGCCGCGATCGTGCTCAAATCGATGGTAGGGAGGGAACGCCCCGCGGACTCACCGGACAGTCCTTTTGCCTTCCATCCGTTCAAGGTCAGCGACAACTCCTTCCCCTCGGGCCACTCAGCCGTCGCCTTTGCCCTGGCCACCTCCCTTGCGCGGGAGATAAAAGGCCAGTGGGACGACGCCGCCTTTTTCACCCTGGCCACGGTCACCGCTTACTCCCGAATGCACGACGATAGGCACTGGGCCTCGGACGTGGTGTTCGGGGCAGGCATCGGCATCCTCTCCGCCCGCTTCATACATCGCCGCGAGGCCAAGCTCGCGGTCAAGCGGGGGATGGTGGGCCTGAGCTTCAGCTTTTAGCATCGCACGCCGGTAGCCGCCGCGGTCCGCGTCAACGCACCTGCGTTGGACAATCCCAAAAATCGCCCGTAGGTTATCGATCCAGCCTCATTTTCAGACACCTCTCTAAAGGGAGGTCGCTCTGGGAGAACGCGGACGTAACCCATTGTATCGGTATGGGTTACTCGTTCTGGGTCTGCTGGCCGGCTACGGTCTCTTACCCGGCAGGGTCGCGCTAGCCCAGGGGCCCTGGACCGCGTCGTTATTTGTCGATCCGTTCCCTTCTCCTTACTCCAGCGATTGGGAGACCAACCCCAACGTCAGCTCGCTGACCATCATCAATCCGGCCGGCGTCGAGCGTGATGTCCGGCTGGTGTACCAGGTCGCCAATAGCGCCGGGCGAATCCTCGCGAGCGGGCGCAGCGATCCCCTGCCCATTCCACCGGGTGCTCCGACGGTCTTCACGTCCTATATCGACATCGCCGGATCTTCGCAGCGCGACGGGGAGATTCAGCGCCAGATGGAACGCACCGGGCGAATCCCCGAGGGCACCTATCAAGCCTGCGTGACCATGGCCGACGGCAACGGCTTCGTGCTGGGTGAGTCGTGCGCCACGTTCACCATCGTGTACCCGGACCCTCCCCTGCTCCTCGCCCCCGGCGACGGGGAAGCGGTCAGCACCGCCGCCCCATTCTTTCAGTGGACCCCGATCCAGGTGCCGCCGGCGTTTCAGGTGCGCTACGCATTGCAGGTCGCGGAGCTGCTGCCGAATCAAACGCCGGAAGAAGCCCTCCACTCGACGATCGTGCACTACCAGGGGCCCGACATCGACATCACCAACTTTCAGTATCCCATCGACGGGCAGCCGTTTGAACCGGGCAAACGCTACGTCTGGCGGGTGACCGCGGTCGACCAGAACGGGTTCCCGCCAGCCACGAATGGCGGTGGCAGCGAGATCCGCACCTTCCGGTTCGATAACGGCACCGGCGTGGCGGGTGGAGCGCGGACCCAGCTGCGGCTTTCGCTGGCCAACGATTTCGACGATGAGCCGGAGGAAACTGCGGCCGCTGCGGGCGACGAGTCAGAATCCCGGGACATCAAAGAGCTCTGCTCGCTGTGGAACGACCCGCCCGAGAGCGTGACGATTTCCTCGGCCAGCCCGCTCGGCCTCAGGAAGTTCGCGGGAGCGCCCGCCGTCCTGTTCCGGGATTCGGCGGCCGGCCGATGGTGGATCAGCACCCAGAAGGCCGGCAGCCGGCGCAACGTGCTGGTGGGCGGAGACTGCAAGGGAACCAAGACGCGGGTCCGCTGGATTGCGAGCAAGGACTCCACCCTCCAGGCCAACATCAACAAGATGGTGACAGTCGTGCCGGCCGGCATCCCTGGCGTGACGCCGATGGTCGACTCGCTCCCCTTCGGCATGGTGGTCCTGGCGACGGGCAAGGACAAGGTGGAGGTACCGGCGGAGTTCGAGGAGGGCCAGGCGTTTCTGGGGTCCCGAACTCTCGACGTGGCTCCGGGCATCAGTTTTTACACCGTGCTCAGCCTGGTGGACTGGGGCGCCTGGTGGGTGTTCCAGGCGATGGGCTACGGCGAGAAGGAGATCGAGCTCAAGGGATTTCTGGGCTGGAATGCCGCCATGAATATCGGTGGCGCCATAGGGGATCAGCCCGGTGTCGACCTGTCCGTGGAGCGAAAATTCCTGGTGCTCAGGGCTGAGCTGCCCCGGCGAGCTCCGGTCCTCTTTCTGAGTGGCCTGGTTGAGTCGATGGGACTCGCGATCGAGATCTCCGTGGGGGATTCGACCGGACGGGCATTCTCCGACCCCATGTTCAAGAAGGGAGGAGGCGGCTACTCGCTCGACCTGGTCGGCAAGGTGATTCACAACATCAAGATCAACGACAGCGTTTCGCTCGAGGGATACGTCGGCCTGGATCTGGCGCGGGAGAGCAAGATGCCGCTCCCGAAGGAAATGATGCTTCGCTGGGACTGGCTGAGCGAAAAACTCGGTCAGAAGGCGGCCAAGCCGGAAGTCGGTCTGGATCTCACCATCGGGTACGCGATCAAGTCCAGGCTCGGGCTGGGCAAGACGCCCCTGCACCTCGACGGCGTGTCGGTCGATTCCAAGATCTCGCTCAAGGAAAAGAAGCAGACCTTTGCCGTGTCCGGCACTCTCGGCGTCGGCGCAGTGAACGAGCTGGGCAAGCTCGGCTTCTCGGTCCAGCGCAAGGTCGCCGCGCCGGGGGACACCGTCGCTCTGAAGACACAGTTGGCCGCGGCGAAGACCAAGCGGGATAATGCGCTGGCGGCCGCGGGAGGCACGGTCGATTGCGCCGATCAGGTCGACCTCAAGGATCGCGACTACTGTGACGCCAAGCGCGACGTGACGCGCCTGGATGACGCGTTGATGGCGGCCCGCACCCCAGCGAAGGCAAAGTACGAATGGCGGGCCCGCCTCTCGGTTGGCCACATGCCGTTCGGTGGGCTTCTGGATCTGTTGCGGAGCTCACCGTGAAACGCCGTCACGCCGCGGCACTCGTGCTGCTCCTGGCCGCCGCGGCGCCCGCGGCGGCCCAGGGCCCGATGGAGCAGCTGAGGCAGGCCATCGCGAATCTGCCGCCCGGCTTCTTCGATCTCAGCAACATCGACCTGGTGACGGGAGACGACGGCGTCACCACCGCCACCGCGGTGACGACCCTGGGCGCGACCCGGACCGATGTGCTGGTCTCGTTCTCCCGCGGGACCGGCGCCCGGGGCTACATCCTGGCCCTCCGGCCCGATGAGTGGTCCCTGGGCAAGGCACTGCCGCAGCTGCAGAACCCTGCCCTCGACGGGCTGACCCTCTCCAACGTGGCGCTGATCATTTCCGGCGATAGTGTCACCCGGTCCTCGTCGGACATGCAGGGCGGCGAGCTGGAATTCTTCAAGGAGGTCTTCAAGTCCGACGAGTTCACCCTCACGCTGCGTGCCGGCCTCAACCTGATCGCCGCGATTCCGGTGGACCGGCTTCCCGCGGGTCATCCGCTGCTCGGAGTCATGGATGCACTCGGCATCGAGCGCGGCGTGGTCCGGGTGCAGGGAACCCTGGGGAAGAGTCTGACGCTGCTGGCACAGCCGGGCGCGGGCGGCGCCGACGTCATTCGCGATCTCTATCTCCGGGCCGAGCTGCCCCCGATGCGGCCGCCAGGCTCGCCCGAGTGGTTCCGCTCGGGTCAGCTCGCGCTCGAAATCACCGGCGATCCGTCGGTGCGGCTGGTCGGGGAGATGAAGGTTCGCATTCAGGAGGACGAGCCGCTGTTCTTTCTCTCGGCTGCACTCGCCCGGACCGGCATGTCGCTGTCCGGCGGACTTCGGGAGGGCGCCGCCTGGCCGTCGCCGTTCGGCATCGAGTGGATGACCCTGAACAAGGTGGTCCTCAAGCTCGGCCTGACCGCCATCGGGAGCGTGCAGCTCGGGTTCGCCGGCGATCTCGTACTGGGCACCAAGGAGCTGGCAGTCGCGATCGCGATCG
>Ga0070699_100004982_pt1 | contig 11713 bp, 9 predicted proteins | sample KBSK1503metaG_FD_65473 | JGI IMG/M metagenome (GOLD analysis project Ga0070699, IMG submission 65473) | Corn, switchgrass and miscanthus rhizosphere microbial communities from Kellogg Biological Station, Michigan, USA - KBS K1-50-3 metaG | ecosystem: Host-associated > Plants > Roots >...
CCCACACGGCGGTGTTGCTCTCGAGCACGAACCAGGAGGGGACGATCGTCTCGTCGGCGGGCAAGGGGGTGGAGAAGTCGACGTAGTCCGGGTCTTCCGGGTTCCAGAAATGCTCCTCGGTGCGGGCGATGATCTCCTCGAAGTCCGCGGAGCGGCTCGCGTAGCGCGCGGGCTCGATCATCGCGGGGAAGTCGTCGGGGTCGGCGGTCCGGTAGGCGGGGTCGTTGGCCATCGCAAGCGAGCATGCGCGTGGCGTGCGAGTCGAGTCAAGCCAGCGCTTGGAACGCGGGCCGTGGCTTGCTAGGGTCGTCGCCCGTGCTTCCCGAGAACTGCGTCCTCTTCAGCGGCGCCGCCCAGGGCGCCGAATCCGCCTTCGGCGCGGCCGCCGAGCGCCACGGCATCGACGAGGTGAACTTCACCTTCGAGGGGCACAGCGATGCGCGCCGGCGCGGCATCCGCGTGCTCACGCGGGCGGAGCTCCGGCAGGGCGACGTGAGCCTCGCCTACCTGACCAAGTTGATGCACCGCCGCTACCCGGACACGCCGCTCTTCCGGAGGGTCCTGCAGAGCATCTGGCATCAGGTCAACAACGGCCGCGAGGTGTTCGTGATCGGCCGCATCCAGCCGGACCAGACGGTCACGGGCGGAACGGGCGTGGCGGCCGAGTTCGCCAAGCTCTTCAACAAGCCGGTCTACGTCTTCGACCAGCCGCGCGACGGCTGGTTCCGCTGGGCGGGCGACGCGTGGGAAGCCGCGCGCGATCCCGTCATCTCGGAGCCACACTTCTGCGGCACGGGTACGCGCTTCCTCGAGGAGAACGGGCGGGCGGCGGTCGACGGGCTCTTCGCCCGCACCTTCCGATAGGCGAATTCTCCTTGACCGTACGGCTCCGGCGGAGCTAGTTCTTCCGCGTTCGACCGGCGCCGCCCGCGGCGGGAGGAGATGCTACATGCGACAGCAGGGGTGGGGTCGCCGCCTCTCCATGTTCGTGTTGTGCCTCGCGCTCGGAATGACGGTGAGTCGCCCGGCGAGCGCCACGGTCGACCTCACAGGAATATGGGTGATCGCCACCGACCTCGTGGGGACGTTCGAGGCAACGCTGACCCAAACGGGGAGCATGCTCGGCTGGGAGCCGGGCGGCTTCACCGGGACGGTCGACTCGACGACCGGCGCCTTCTCGCTGACCGGCGCCTCGTACCCCGGCGGGGTCCTCCCCAACGGCGTCCCGTACGGGCCGTCGCCTCCAACTGCGATCACCGGGATCCCGAGTGCGGACGGCGCGACGTTCGACGGGACCTATGTGACTTGGATCATCAAGGTGACCCCGCCGGTCGATTTCACCCACTTCCCGTGGTTCGGCTTCGCCCTTCCCATCCACGGAGTGCACAGCGCCCCCCTTCTCCTTTCCGCAGCCCGTGTCCATCTTGGAACCGCGAGAGACCGGGTCATCGTCGACGGCTCGATCGACGAGACCGCCGTCAAGGCGGGATTCACCTCGGTGACCGTCATCACCGGGTCGCCGACCGCCAGCCGCTCGTGGTCCGTCTCCTGCTCGCCCCGCCGCGCACGGACCCGACGCTGCGTCGACGGCAGCGGGCATCTCACCATCTTTCTCTTCCGGCGCCACCCCGAGACGAACTGGCGCCTCCGGGTGGTGGCGCGCCAGCTCTCTTTCGGCGGACCGGTCGGCGGGCCCGTGGGCCTCACGTTGACCGATGGCGCCGGCCAGGTGTGGAAGGACGAGATCAGCACCTGTACCCTCGCGTCCTTCTCTCTGCTGCGCTGTCGCTGAGCGACATCTCCCCCCATCCTGTCACGCCGCGGCGGTGCACCTCGTCTAACGGTCAGGAGGTGCCGCCGTGAGCCGACCCGCTCTTGCCCGATCGACCCCTTGCCCATCCGCGACGCCGACCGTGCCCGAGCCCGGCCGCCCCGCCTGGGTGGACCCGGATCTCTTTCCCTTCGCCAGCCGCTTTCTCGCGGTCGACGGCCATCGCATCCACTACGTCGATGAGGGCTCGGGGCCGGTCCTGCTGCTCCTGCATCCCGGGCCGGGATGGTGCGGGTACTTCCACGAGTTCGTGCGCGAGCTCCGAACGTCCTTCCGCTGCGTGGCTCCGGACTACCCGGGCTTCGGCCTCTCCGTCGCCGCGAACGGATACCGGTACTCGGTGCGCGAGCACTCGGGCGCCATCGAGCGGTTCATCGAGACCCTCGGTCTGGGCGACATCACGCTGCTGGTGCACGACGCGGGCGGCCCGATCGGCCTCGGCGTAGCAGCGCGCCGGCCGAATTGGTTCCGGGCCTTCGTCCTCACCTCGACCTTCGCCTTCCCCCTCGACGATTTTCCGCAGGTGCGCTTCATGCTGCGGTTGGTCTCGAGCCCGCCGTTCCGGGTGCTGCAGGCACTCACCAACTTCCTGCCGCGTCTGGTGGTGAACGCGGCTCCGAGACGACGCCGGCTGTCGACGGCCGAGAAGCGATTGATCACCGCTGCCTTCCCTGATCCGGCACACCGCCTGCGCATCCTCACCCTGTTCCGCTCTCTGGCGACCGATCGCCAGTATCTGACCTCGGTCGAGGAGGGCGCGCGCCGCCACCTGGCCGCCCACCCGGCACTGATCCTCTTCGGCGAGAAGGATCCGGCGCGCGCCGCCGGATTCGACGCCCGCCTGCGTCGGCTCTTTCCGCGCCATCAGTCCTTCACCGTCGCCGCCGAGCAGCACTTCCCCCATCTGGCGGCAGCGCCCGAGATGATCGAGCGCATCCGTGCCTTCGGGCGGTGGGTCGATGCGGAGTAGACTGTCCGCTTCGATGTCCCGCGACACGGCGTTCGACCAGCACCGTCCGATGCTCCTCGGCATCGCGAGCCGTATGCTCGGCAACGCCCCGGACGCCGACGACGTCGTGCAGGACGCCTTCGTGCGCTGGCAGGCAACCGACGCCGAAGCGATCGACTCGCCGCGGAACTTCCTTGCGACCATCGTGACGCGCCTCTGCCTCGATCACCTGAAATCAGCCCGGCGACGGCATGAGGAGCTGCGGGCGGAACCGCCCGACGCGCCAGGGACCGGCGTCGACCCCGAGCAGACGATGGCGCTGGCCGATGCGCTGTCGGCCGCGTTCTTCGTGCTGCTCGACCGTCTCACGCCGGTCGAACGCGCGGTCTTCCTGCTCGTGGAGGGCTTCGACTTCTCGCACGCCGAGATCGCCGCCATCGTCGGCCGGTCCGAGGAGAGCTGCCGTCAGCTCCTGCGCCGCGCACGCCAGCGCCTCGCCACGGAGCGCCCATCGCCGCGCCCACGAGGCGGGGACCGGAAGATCGTCCGGCGCTTCCTCGCCGCCTGTATCGCGGGCGACGTCGAAGGCCTCCTCGGGCTCCTGACCGACGACGCCGTGCTCGCCGTCGAGAGCGCGGGGCCGCAGGCGACGTACGGCCGGGTCCGTGCCTTCCAGCGACCGATCCGCGGCGCCGCCGTCGTGGCTCGTTTCCTGGTCGCCGTCCAGCGCCAGGCCCCGGCGACGATCCGTCACGCGGTGGTCGAGAGCCTCGGAGTGCCCGCCGTGCTCATGTACGAGCGTGGCCGCGTCCACTCGCTGCTTCGTCTCGAGCTGGAGGGCGGCCGTATCCGTCGCATCGGAGTCGCGGTGGCGCCCGTCCCCTGAGCGCGCGGGCTCGGCGTCAGTCGCAGGTCGAGGGCTACTATCGGCGCCGGGTACCCTAACCGCTCATGCCCGGCGACCCCGTGTCCCCCTGCGGCGTCCGTCGACGGCCCTTGCGCGCCACAGGCGGGCCGAGCCACTTCGCGAGCAGTAGATGCAGCGCCGCCATCTGGATCGGCTTCGCGATGTAGTCGTCCACCCCGGCCGCCAGGCAGCGCTCCCGGTCACCGGCCAGAGCGGCAGCGGTCACGGCGACGACCGGCGTGTGGCGCGCCGCGCCCTCACGCGCGCGCAGAGCCGCGGTGGCCGCGAGCCCGTCGAGCTCGGGCATCTGCACGTCCATCAGCACGAGGTCGTACTCGGCGCCGGCGAGCGCCTCGAGCGCCTCGCGGCCGTTCGTCGCCACGTCGGCCGTGAGGCCGGCGGCCTTGAGCAGATGGAGCGCGGTCAGCCGGTTGTCGGCGTCGTCCTCGACCAGCAGGATGCGCCGAGGGCCCGGCCTCCGGCTGGTCTTGCGCTGCGCCGCCGGCAGGCGACGCGTCGGCCGCGACGCCGCCAGCGCCGTCACCAGGCTCTCGAGCAGCTGCGCCTCGCGAATCGGCTTCGTCAGCCGGACGGCGAAGAGCCCCTCGTCCTCCGCGGCGCCGGCCAGCTGGCCGAGCGAGCTCAGGAGGACGAGCAGCGAGTAGTCGAGCGTCGGGTCGGCGCGGATCGCCCGTGCCAGCGCGGCGCCGTCCATCCCCGGCATCTGCATGTCACAGATGACGAGTCGGTACGGATCGCCCGCGCGGGCCGCCGCCCGCAAGAGGTCGAGGGCCGCCTCGCCGTGCTCGGCCGTCGCATGGCGCATGCCCCATCCGCCGAGCTGCTGCTCGAGGATCGTCCGGTTGGTCTCGTTGTCGTCCACCACCAGGACCGGGACACCCCTCAGCTCCGCGGGGGCCGGCCGGGCGGCGCGCGCCACCCGCGCGAGCCGCACGGTGAACCAGAACGTGCTCCCGCGTCCCTCCTCGCTCTCGACCCCGATCTCGCCACCCATCAGCTCCACCAGCCGCTTCGAGATCGCGAGCCCGAGACCCGTGCCCCCGTAGCGGCGGGTCATCGAGCCGTCGACCTGGGAGAAGCTGCCGAAGAGGCGGTGGCGCTTGTCGGCGGGGATGCCGATGCCCGTGTCGCTCACGGCGAAGCGCACCGTGGCCTGCTCTTCGCTCTGCTGGGCCAGCGTGGCGCGCACCACGATCTCGCCGCGCTCGGTGAACTTGACCGCGTTGCCGATGAGGTTGAGGAGCACCTGTCCGAGCCGCCCGGCGTCGCCCCGCACCGTGCGCGGCACGTCGGCGTGGATCAGCGATGCGAGCTCGAGCCCCTTGGCAGCGGCGCGCGGCGCCAGGACCACCATCGCGTCGTCCAGGACGGCGCTCAGGTTGAACTCCCGGACGTCGAGCTCGAGCTTGTTCGCCTCGATCTTGGAGAAGTCGAGGATGTCGTTGATCACGGTGAGCAGGTTCTCGGAGCAGCGCCGCACGGTGGTGAGGAAGTCGCGCTGCTCGGGGCTGAGCGGCGTCTCGAGGAGGAGATCCGTCATCCCGAAGATGCCGTTCATCGGGGTGCGGATCTCGTGGCTCATGTTGGCCAGGAACTCGGACTTGAGCCGCGCCTGGTCGAGCGCGGCGTCGCGGGCCTGCTGGAGCGCCACCTCGACCCGCTTGCGATCGGTGACGTCGCGCAGGATTGCGATCGCCAGCCGCTGCCCGCTGAGGTCCACCTCGCTCACCGCCACCTCGAGCGGGAAGGTCGACCCGTCCCGGCGCCGCCCGACGAGCTCGCCGCGCGGTGCCTGCGTCGCGGCCTGGACCGGATCGAGCTCCGGCACGACCAGGCGGACGTCGCGGGCGATCACCTCGGCCGGCGGGCAGCCGAAAATGCGCTCGGCGGCGGGGTTGAACGACTCGACGACGCCGGCCACGTCGAAGGTCACGATGCCGTCGGCCACGTTGTCGAGCACGGCCCGCACGCGCGTCTCGCTGGCCGCCACCGCGTCGAGCATCGCGTTGAGCGTCGCGGCGAGGGTGCCGATCTCGTCGGGGCCGAGGGCGGGGGCGTAGGCCGCCGCGTCCCCCGCGGCGCGCCGGTCCATCGCCGTGCGGACCAGGGCCAGCGGGCGCAGGACCAGCCGCCGGAGGAGGAGGTAGGCAAGCGCGCTCACCAGCAGTACCGTCCCGCCGAGCGCGCCCATCACGCGCCACAGGGTCTTCGAGAGGTCGTGCTGCATGCTCCGGCCGTCGAGCTTCAGCACCAGCGCCCCGTCCGAGCGCTGCAGGTTGTTGAGGAAGAGGTTCGACATGCGGAGCGGCGTGGTGAAGTGCCACTCCATCGTGTCGCGCTCGAGGTACCCCCGCGGCTGGTGACGCTCGATCGCCTCGCTCACGTCGTCCCTCGCCTCCTCCTCCGGCAGCCCGCTGGCGGGCAGGTTGATCCAGGCGTTGCGCGTGGAGGCGACGACGCGCGGCGGCCGATCGGCGACCACGGCGATGAAGAGCACGTCGTGCTCGCCGCCGAGCGAGTTGACCGTGCGCACGAGCTCGGCGGGGTCGGCGGTGATCTCGACGGCATAGGTGACGGCGTTCATCAGGAGCTCGGCCCGGTGGCGCACCTGCTGGGCCACGAGCGCTGCGAACGTGCGCTGGGCGTACCAGGCCCCGCCCGTTCCGACCGCCACCCCGACCGCGATCAGCGGCAGCACGACCTTGGCGCGGAGCGACCGGGCCTTCATCCGCGTCGGCCCGCCTGCGCGAGGGGCTCCGGGGCAAGGCAGTCGACCACCGCGCCGTCGTCGCGGAGCTGACCGGTCGCCTGCATCCCGGCCGCCAGGGCCTCGACCGCCGTCACGAGCGGCCCGTCCGGCGCGAACAGCGGCCGCTGCTCGCGCGAGGTGAGCATCCGGATCTCCGCCAGCGCGTCGCGGAGCTCCTCGACGCTCACCCCTGCGTGGTCCGCCATGAAGTCGTCCGCCTCGGTCCGGTTCTCGGCCGCGAAGGCGATCGTCTGGTCCCACGCGCGCACGAGCGCGGCGGCATCGCGTGGCCGCCGCTCGAGCACGTCGGCGGCGAGCGCGAGGACGTCGAATACCTCCTCCCCACCCTCATCGCCCGTTTCGACGTCCCCGACGGTCACCGCCGCAGCGCGGGCCAGGATCGCGTCCGCGGTGCCCGAGCTGCCGAGGGCCATGAACGCCCGCGGCGCTCGCCGCGTCCGGTCGCGCGACTCGAGCACGTCGGCCAGCGTCCCCGTCATGCCGTCGATCTCGCCGCGGTCGAACGCGCGGACGACGTCGTCGAGCGAGCTCGCTTCGACGAGCCGGACCGCGACCCCCTCGGCGGCCAGGAACCCCTTCGCCTCGGCCAGGAAGAGAAACTCGTTGGCCGGCCAGGGCGTCAGAGCGATGCGGAGCGGCCCCTGCCGACCAGGGACGCAAGCGACGAGAGCGACGGTCCACACGGCGCAGACGAGCCCCGCCACGGCATAGCCGTACCGCCGTCGCGAGCCCCGCGGCGTCCCGTCGCACTTCATATGATGATCCCTGTCGGCTCTATCGGCCTGACGGCGGCAAAACTTCAGTGCCTCCGGGCGATGCGCTAAGGTCCCGAGGGCCGGATGTCAGCCCTGCGGATCGACGTGGTCGAGGACGACCGGGCGCTCGGCGGCCTCGATGCAGACTGGAACCGGCTGCTCGGCGAGACGCCGGGAGCGTCCGGGTTCCAGTCGTTCGCGTGGGCCTCGGCCTGTCGCGCGGTTCTCTCGTCGCCTGGCCGGCGGCTCTTGACGCTCGTCCTGCGTGACGGTGCCGAGACCGTCGCGATCGTGCCGACCGAGCTCGCTCCCGGCGGCACGCTCGGTCTCGTCGGCGAGGAGGTGAGCAACTACCTCGGACCCGTCTACCGTGCCGCACGGCTGGACGAGATCGTGCACGCGCTGGGCGGGTTCATCGCTGCCGAGCGCCGGGTGGCGCTCCTCGATTTCCGCGGACTGCGTGAGAGCTCCCCGTTCCTCGAAGCGTTCGGACGCCTCCGCCTCCCCGGTTGGACGACGCTTCGCATGATCGCGACCGCCACCTGCCCGTACGTCGACCTGTCGGGCGGCTGGGGCGCCGTCTACGGCGCGCGCAAGAGCCGGCAGCGGTCGAACTTCGCGCGCAAGTGGAAGGCGCTCGAGCGGCTCGGGCAGGCGGAGTTTTCGGAGGTCGTCGGGCCGGACGGGGTGCAGCCGGCGCTCGCGACGATGTTCGCGCTCTTCGCCGAGCGCTGGGCCGGCCGTCACGAGTCGGGTGGCTTCGCCGGAGGCTTTCGACGATTCCACGAGCGAGCGGCGCCGCAGCTCGCCGCCGCCGGCCACGTCCGCCTGTCGCTCCTCACCCTCGACGGCGAGATCGTCGCCTACTCGTACGGCATTCGCGCCGCAAGCGTGACCTCGAGCTACGTCCTCGCCCACGCGAACGCGCTCAACGTCTGCTCGCCCGGCGCGCTCCTCCTGGTCCGCATGCTCGAGGCGGCCTGCCAGCGTGGCGATCCCGAGTATGACTTCTCCCTCGGCGAGGAGTCGTACAAGGAGGTGTGGGCGACCGGCACGCGCCGCGTCTTTCGGCTGCTCGGCTGGCGACGCTGGTCGCCGGCAGCCGTGCGTGGCCGCGCGCGGGATATCGGCGGCCGGGCATGGGTCGCAGCGCGCTCGGTCGAGTGGTTGCGGGACGTGAGGCGCGAGGGGCTCGGGCATGTGTTGCGGAGAGCGCCGACACCCGACGTACGCCAGGGGGTCGCGGCGCACGTCTACCGGCTCACCGACGGGACCGGCACCCGCCGGGTCGTTTGCGAGCCCTCCAGCTACGCCTCACTCAGCCGATACCTGTCGCGACCGGCGCTTGCGCTGGCGGTGGACCGGAGCTTCCGAGGCGACGTCGCGCTGGCCGTCGTGCGCGACGGACGGGTTCTCGGGGTCGTCTGGCGCGCGCACGGCGCCCGCCGGCAGCTCGTGACGGGAGGCCTGGAGCTACCGCCGGAGGAGGTCGTGTACTACGACCCCGTTCCGGTGGCGGGCGCGAGCCTCGAGGAGGTCGTCGACGCACTCGCGGCCAGCGCCGAGGCCTCGCGCGAGGTGATCGTGGTCACGCCCGAGCCGCTGGCGGGGGCAGCGGCGCGGCACGTCGCGACGTTCGTCGTGGGTGACCGGCCGAGGAGCGAGGATTGAGGGACCTCGCGGTTCCGACGACTGGCTCTCATGGTTACTGAGTCGTAGGTCGGGAACGGAGTCACGTGGATCGAACAGCCAGCGACCGCGTTCACGGTAAGCACCGCTGCGCACGATACGAAGCGAGGCCGCTCATCGAAGTCGACGAGACCGTGGCGGCGCCAGCCAACGGCCGCGAGCCAGGTACGCGCGCGAACCACCGGGGCCGTAGGCGGCACGGTCCCGATGGGCTGGCGCCAGCCATCGAAGTACAACGCCGACGAGCAGGGATCCAGGCCGCGTTCTTCCCCGCCGTGCTTTCGGCGGTTCAACACGTAGACCAGCGCGTGACGCACCTCCCGTGGCGACGTCAGCGCCCGGGCATGATAACGGTCGCCCCAGAGCACCGCGCTGCCCGAGCGCGCGGTTCACCGCCCGCGCGACGCGGATCGCGAGGCCCCGGACGCCCCGCCCGAGCGTCTGGCCGTCATCCGCCTCGACGATCAGATGGAGATGGTCGTCCTGGACACTGAAATGGAGAATCCGGAAGCCGCCGTGGGAGGAGACGGCGAGAGCGCGGCGGACGGCCGGGAAGACCCGGCCGGCTCGGAGGCAGCGGACGAACGATCCCGTGCGGAGCGTCACGTGCACCGCGTCCGGATCGCTCGGCGCCGATCAGGTGCGGCCGGCTCTCGCTACGCTCGGACGTGCACCCTTCATGACTGCCCGACCGCCGACGACGCGCGTCGAGCCGTATGAGTCACGCGAACGACTCGCTACGCCGTCGACGACCCCACCCGTGCCTCCACGTGACCCCTCGACGCCCCGCGGCGCTCCACTAGAGACCTCGCCGCCTCCGCCATCGACCGGCTCTCCATGCCGTGGATGTCGCGCAGGCGCGCGAACGTGGCCAGGACGCGCCGCAGCACGGCCATGTTCTCCCGCAGGTGCAGGCCGAAGTCCTGGGGATGCCACCAGAGATGGAAGAGTCGTCCGCGCCGCGCGGCGGTGCGCAGGTCGGCCTCGATGCGGTGGACCAGGAGGGGCTCGAGGTGGCGCAGGGCCGGGGCGTACGGCCGCAGATAGCGACTGGCGGGGACGTTGACGGGGGCGGGCTCCGGCGACGGGGGTGGATGCGAGCTCGTGCCGGTGATCGGCAGGTAGGCGTCGGCGAGCCGGACGGCGCGGCGGACCTGCGACTCCGCGGACGCACCGCGGGCACGATACGCCCAGGCATCGGGATTGCCCCGGTAGGCGACGAAGCCGAGCTCCCGGCAGACGTCGAGGTAGGTGGGGCTGTACTGATTGCGCGGAAAGACGATGCTCTCCGGGACGCGTCCCACCTTGCGACGGGTGACGTCCATCGCCGCCTGGACGTCGGCGCGGAAGTCGGCGGGGTCCTGTCCTGGCTCGAGGCAGTAATAGTGCGACAGGGTGTGCGTGCCGATCTCCTGGTCGGGCGTGGCGGCGATCCGCGCGATCAGGGACGGCGCGAAGTGAAACGGGTCGTCGCGCTCGCTCGGCCCGATCGCGGCCAGCGCCCCGTAGGGCGAGAGCGCCGGCTCGGCGTAGGCGGGCAGTCGGGCGGGAAGTGCCTCGAGCAGCTCGCGCTTTCCGTCGAAGAAGAGGAATCCCACGATCGCCCACGTGGCGTGGATGCCGAAGGCTTCGAACAGCTCGAGCATCGCCGGCACCGCTTCGCGCGCGCCGAGCAGTCTCGCCCGGTGCTCGGCGACGGTGCAGCGGTCGCGCACGCCCCAGTGGAGCTCGAAGTCGAGCGAGACGACGAGCACCCCGGGGCGCTTTCGGTCACGCACGCTCGCAGACCCAGACGATGCGCTGCGCGAGGTAGTCGCAGCGCAGCCGGCGGCTCCGCTCGAGCGCGAGCAGCGGGCGGAGATGGGGCAGCCCGAATCCCCTCCACTGCCGAACGTGCAGTCCCGCCTCGGCGATCATGCGCCGCATGTCGCGGATCCGGTCGTAGCGCGTCTCGACCGTGATCGGGCTGAGACCGAGCGCCGCCAGCAGGGGCCGATGCGACCATTTGTTCCACAGATCCAGCACCACGACACCGGTGGCCGAGGCGGCATCGCGGAGCTTCTCGATCGCCCGCACCGGGTCGGGAACGTGGGGCAGGATGCGGAGGGCGACGACGGTCGGAAATTCGCCGAAGCCCTCGACCGCTTGGAGCTCGTGGATGTCGAGCACCTGCGTCCGGAGTCGCGGGTGGCCGGGAACCTTGTCGCGCAGCTTCGCCAGCATGCCGGACGAGATGTCGACCGCCATCACGTCGTGGCCGCCGGCGAGGAGGAACGTGGTGACCCGGCCGGTGCCGGCCCCGACCTCCAGGCAGGGGCCGGGCCGGAGGTGGGCGGCCGCGAAGCGCAGCTCGAGCTCGGCGGTGACGCGGTCGTAGAGACGCCCGTAGCGGACGGCGTCGTATTGGTCGGCGATGTCGTCGTAGTACTCCCTAACTGCCACCGATGACCTCCCGGTAGACCCCCGCGAGGTGACGGACGGTTCGCGTCGGCTCGTAGCGGGCCGCGCGGACGTAGGCCTGCTTGGCGCACTGCTGGTAGAGCGCCGCGTCGCCGAGAAGGCGCTGGAGAGCCGAGGCGAGCCCCCATGCGTCCTCCCGCCGGAACACCGCGCCGCACCCCTCGGCGACGCGCGGCATCTCGCCGACGTCGGAGACGACGACCGGCCTGCCGTAGCTGAGCGCCTCGATCAGGCGCAGCGGGAATCCCATGCGCTCCTCCGAGGCGCGCGGGATCACGACGAGGTCGTGCTCCTGGTAGAGGCGCGCGGGATCGTGCCCGCCGCCCTCCCA
>Ga0070699_100004984_pt1 | contig 11705 bp, 13 predicted proteins | sample KBSK1503metaG_FD_65473 | JGI IMG/M metagenome (GOLD analysis project Ga0070699, IMG submission 65473) | Corn, switchgrass and miscanthus rhizosphere microbial communities from Kellogg Biological Station, Michigan, USA - KBS K1-50-3 metaG | ecosystem: Host-associated > Plants > Roots >...
GTGCAGCATCGGCTGCCCGGCCTCTCCCTTCTCCGGGAGTATGCCGAGGCTGGACTGCTCCTGACGTACGGGCCCAACCAGGTGGCCCAGTACCGGGGCGCCGCCACCTACGTGGACAAGATCCTCAAGGGCGCCAAGCCTGGCGATTTGCCCATCGAGCAGCCCACCAAGTTCGAGCTCGTCATCAACCTCAAGACCGCCAAGGCCCTCGGCCTGACCATTCCCCCATCTCTCCTCCAGCGGGCCGACCAGGTCATCGAGTGATGGATCGGCGTGCGTTCATCTCCGGCATCACTGGCGGCCTCCTCGCCGCGCCGCTCGCCGCTGAGGCGCAGCCGGCGAGGAAGGTCTGGCGGATCGGCATGCTGCGCTCCGAGTTGACCGAGGCGGCGCCGCTATTCCGGGCCTTTGATGATGGCCTTCGAACGCTTGGATACACCGTCGGGCGGGACCTTCTCATTGATCAACGATCGACCAACGGCAGCCCGGAACAGGACGCCGCCGGCTACGCGGAGCTTGCTCGACTCAACGTTGACCTGTTCGTCGTGACGGCGGACCGGACGGCCGTAGCAGCGAAAAAAGTAGCGCCAAATACTCCGATCGTTATGGTGGCTGCGGAAGACCCGGTGGGCGCCGGTCTGGCCGAAACGCTTGCGCATCCTGGCGCCAACGTCACGGGCTTGACGATTCTCGTCTCCCCTGAAATCAATGGCAAGAATCTGGAGCTACTGAGAGAAGCCCTTCCACGAGGAGCGCGAATAGCCGTCCTCTTCAACCCAGCATCTCGCACCAATCGTTCGTATCTTCAGGCTACAGACGCTGCGGCCCATACGATGGGCGTCGAACTTGTCCCGGTGGAGGTCCGCGAGCCGGAGGATCTGGAGCCGGCATTCACGCGAATGAAGCGAGCGACTGTCGCGGGGCTATTAATCTTAGGGGAGCCACTCTTCTACAGGCATCAACGACGAATCAACGAGTTGTCAATGCAGACCAGGCTGGCCTGCATCTGGCCGACTCGGCAGGGGGCCGGGAGCGGCGGGCTCATGTCATACGGTCCCGACATCGCGGACTTGTTTCGGCGTGCGGCCGGCTATGTGCACAAGATTATCGGCGGTGCTAGCCCCGGTAACTTGCCGATAGAGCAGCCCCAGAAGTTCGAGCTCATTATCAACCTCAAGACCGCCAAGGCCCTCGGCCTCACGATCCCGCAGTCAATCCTCCAGCGGGCGGATCAGGTGATCGAGTAGTGGAGCGGCGGGCATTCATCTCCGGTGCAACGCTCGGCCTCCTCGCCGCGCCGCTCGCCGCCGAGGCGCACCGGGCGGGGAAGAGGTTTCGCGGGCGAGCACTGCCCGCTGCCTTGGTGGTAACAATCACACTCGCCGTGCCCTTGAACACCGCGGTTGCGCAACCGGCGGCGGGCCTGCGCCGCGTCGTCGTTGTCACGAGCGGCGTGAACCCGCGCTCGGCGCCGTTTAACGTGGCGTTCGAGGACCGCCTCCGCGAGTTGGGCTGGGTTTCGGGTCAGACGCTTGCCGTTGAATTCGTGGCTGCGAAGCCCGGTGAGGGCCTGGCCGAGGTCGCGACCGCAGCGGTTCGGCGCAAGCCCGACGTCATCGTCGCTTCCGGGCCCGAAGAGCCGCTTCGGGCGGTGCGGCAGTCGACCGCGACGATCCCCATCGTCATGGTCGCAATCAACTACGATCCGGTCGCAAAGGGCCACGTCGCGAGCCAGGCGCGGCCGGGAGGCAACGTCACCGGTGTCCTCTACCGGCAGCTCGAAGTCGACGCGAAGCAGCTCGAGTTGCTCGCGCAGATACTGTCGAAAGGTGCTCGGGTCGCCGTCATTTGGGACCCGACCTCCGCCGACCAGCTTCATGCGGTCGAAGCGGCAGCCCGCGTGCTGGGGACGCCAATTCAGAAGGTCGAGGTTCGTCCACCGTATGATTTCGAGACGGCGTTCAAGACCGCTCAGCAGGGGCGGGCGGAGGGCGTCCTCGTCCTCGGCTCGGCGATGGCGTTTCGCGAGCGCGCCCGTATCGCGCAACTGGCGCTTCGCCATCGGCTTCCGAGCGCGGGTCCGGCTAGCATCGCGCACGGCAGCGGCCTCCTCCTGGGGTACGGGCCCGACTTGAACGCCCTGTTCCGGCGCGCTGCCGAGTATGTGGACCGAATCCTGAAGGGCGCCAAACCCGCCGACCTTCCCGTCGAGCAGCCGACGAAGTTCGAGCTGGTCATCAACCTCAAGACCGCCAAGGCCCTCGGCCTGACGATTTCCCAGTCGCTCCTGCAGCGGGCGGATCAGGTCATCGAGTAATGGACCGCCGAGCGTTCATCTCCGGTGCAACGCTCGGACTCCTCGCCGCGCCGCACGTGGCCCGGGCGCAGCAACCCCAAAACAGCTACCGTATCGGTTTTCTGTCCCACTACCCCTACAACCCTGCGCGTGCGTTCTCGAAGGTGTTCCTGCCCGCACTGCGGGACCTGGATTACGTGGAGGGCCGTAATCTTCGGATCGAAGTACGATCAGCGAACCAGCACTCGGAGCGCCTGCCCGCCCTGGCAGCCGAGTTGGTGCACCTCAACGTCGACGTGATCATCACCGCCGGGGATGGCGAAGTGCGGGCTGCGAAGGCCGCGACCGGCCGGATCCCGATTGTGATGGCGCCAAGCGGCGATCCAGTCAGAGCCGGCTATATTGACAGCTATGCTCGGCCGGGGGGCAACGTCACTGGACTTTCATGGGCGAGTCCGGAACTGAGTGCCAAACTGGTGGAGATCCTCAAGGAGGCGCTCCCCAGCGCGTCACGGCTCGCGATCCTCTGGCATGCCGCGAATCCCGTGAAGCGGTTCGATTTCGAAGACACCAAGCGCTCTGCGACGACGCTCGGCTTGATGGTGTCCTCCATCGAACTGATGGCGGCGAGCGACCTAGAAAGCGCGTTTGCGGCGATCAGGCGAGTGCGTCCGGATGCCATGGTGATTCTCACAGATGAGGTGCTCAGTGGCGCGGTCTACGCCCGAATCGTTGCCTTCGTGATGCAGCAGCGCTTGCCGTCGATCCTCGGCGAGTCAGGTTTTGCCGCAGCGGGTGGCTTGATTGGCTATGGGCCGAGCGGCGTCGATATGTGGCGTCGCGCCGCCATCTACGTCGACAAGATCCTCAAGGGTGCCAAGCCGGCCGACCTTCCCGTCGAGCAGCCCACCAAGTTCGAGCTGGTCATCAACCTCAAGACCGCTAAAGCCCTCGGCCTGACCATTCCCCAGTCGCTTCTGGTCCGCGCCGACCAGGTCATCGAGTAATCGTGGACCGGCGGACGTTCATTGGCGCCTTGGCTGGCGCCCTCCTCGCCGCGCCGCTCATCGCCGAGGGGCAGCAGGTAGGGAAGGTGGCTCGGATCGGTGTGCTCGTACCGGCGGCACCAGAGTCACCGACGGAGCCCAACATGGGGGTGTTCCGCCAGGCGCTGCGTGACCTCGGCGCTTGCCGATATGTGGCGGCGTGCGGCGATCTACCTCGACAAGATCCTCAAAGGTGCCAAGCCTGGCGACCTCCCCATCGAGCAACCGACCAAGTTCGAGCTGGTCATCAATCTCAAGACCGCCAAGGCCCTCGGCCTGACGATCCCCCAGTCACTCCTCCAGCGGGCGGATCAGGTGATCGAGTAGATCGACCGCCATGCTCGAGATGCTCGCCGCCCTCGACGCCTTCCTGTAGGCGTGCCCGGACGATCCCGTCCACTTCGCCGTCGCCGACGAGGGCGAGGTGAAAGCCCGAGGGTGCACACGGCCGCACGTCGCTCACCTGCTGAACGCTCGGACCGCGGCCAGTAGTTCGTCGTCGGTCGGGAACTTGCCGAGCCCGGCGAGACCCTCCCGACCACACTCGATGTTCGTCCAGCGGATAATGCCCTCCCGGTCCACGAGGAACTGCCCCGAGAGCTGCAGGTACGGCTTCGCCTTGGCCCAGCGTCGCGCACGACCGCGCGCACGATCTCCATCCTACTCCCGCCGTTCGCGCCAGAGCCACATTCCCAAAGTCCCGAGGACGATGAAGGCCACGCTGCTGGGCCAGAGCGGTATGTCGTGGCTGCCTGCCGTCACTCGTACTCGGAGGAGGACGCGAAGCAACTGCGCAAGGGCGACGAGCCAGAACACGATCGCAGCGACAAGCGACGCCGGCTTCTTCATCTCAGTGCCCTCCATCAGCTTCGGTCACCGACCGAGGACGTGGTTGACCGAGCATGACCCTGGAATCTACGCCGAAGGGCACCGGGTGTCTACGGCCACGCCCGGCAATCCGCCCGGAGGGGAGGGGCCGTCCTCTTGAGGCTGCCCCTTTCGGGCTCTTAGTTTTTGGTATTGACCGCTGCCCCGGTCTCCTTCCATATTCCTCTCTATGTACGGATACCGGTTTCTCGTAGATAACGACTGCCGCGAAGTCGTCTCATTGCTGCCAAGCGGTCGCGCGCTTAACCTCAAAGACGTCGGGCTCTCCGAGAACTCGTCGGATGAGGAAATCATTGAAGAGGCTGTCTCGCGCCGATACATCATCATGACGGCTAATGGCCATGACTTCGTAGACAAGGTGAATCGTTTTGTCGCCTCCAGCACGAGGAAGGAATGGGGTTGCCACGATGCCGCCGGGTTGGTCGTGGTGCCCAACGACCACGCCAGCCAGGAGCGCCTCATTCCTTGGGCCGAGGAGAGACTGCGGCTCGATAAGCGGCGGATCACTTGGCCGGATGTATGGTCAGAGAGCTTGTTTGTGCGGATCAAGAAGGATGAAAACCACGAAGTCCGCCAGCTTCCGCGCTGCCCTACCTGCGTCGAGAATCTAGCTCGCCGTTAGCCCAGCCAACCTCCGCTCAACCTCAGCCAGTCGCTTCTGCACCCGCCGAATCTGCCACTCCCGCATCTCCCGGCGCCCTCTGTTCTGGACCGGCGTGGCGTCGAGCTCCCGGTGATGGGCCGCGATCTGCTCCAGCAGCTCCGCTAGCTCCTGCTCAAGCGCTTGCCGCTCGTTCCGGGGCCGTGGCATCGGGGTAGTTTACCCCGGCTCGCATAGGCGCCGGCCATCAGGGCGCCTCGTCTACTGCCCCTTCCCGTCCCGCGCCGACCACCACCCGGCCACGGCGAGCGCGATGACGATCACCACGAGCAGCGCCCACAGGGCGATGTCCGCCCACCCGAAGCGAGTTCTCCATTCCTCCACGCCGTCACGTCCCGGAGGCGGAACCGGCTGCCTCTACGTCGCCTCCCCTCCACCATGACCAGCCGCGAGTATGGCCCGGCGTAGTGGGTGCACGTCACCTCTGTCGCCCTGGCCCGCGGCCCAGCGAGGCGAATCCGACAAGCGAGAGCGTGCTGAAGATCGCGCCTCCGATAGAGGATCGCGAACCCGCCTCGCCGCGGCAGGGGACGCCGGACGATCGGGATCCGGAAGACGCCAACGTCCGGGATGGTGAGCTGGACGGCCGCCCCCCACTCTGGCCGACCGGCCCTTGGGCGGCGCGATGACCGCGCCGCATGGCAGCGTCCGGCCCGGTATTCGTCCACTCAGTCGGTTTCTACTGCGGCTTCTAACGGAAGAGCGGGCAGCCCAACTTTCCTTGGAGCGGTTCCGTGCCTATTCCCGTGCTTCCCCGCTAGGGCCTGGTTGAATCTGATTGGTCGGGCTGCCTCGATTCCCCGACAAGCGAGCGGACATAGCCGACCCTCGCGCCCGTCACTCGTGCAATGTTGTCCGGCCGCATTTCGAAGGAATGCAGTCTCATGATCACCGCGTCGCGGGCACCCGACTCGACGAGTTCTTGAAGACTCGATGGCAGTGGGATGGACTCGTCGCGAAGAGCAGTTCGATAGTCATCCCTAGGGAAGATCATGCTCCACGAGCCAGGCGCTAAGCGAAGAAAGGCCCTGGTAGCGTGCAGTATCGCACGTGTTGACCTAAGCCGACGCGGTCTACCGCGTTGGCTGGCTGGTCCGATCTTCGAGGCGAGCCGACCATCGGCGTGGATCTCGGGCCGGGATGCGTGGCCTACCGCCTTCCTGACAAGCAGAATATAGTTTCGCTTCAGACGGCGTGCAGAATCAGGTCCACGCCGCCGCACGATGGGCGGGCGCTTCCGTGCGGGGTCAAGGCCCCGACGCCAGCAGTACCAACGCCAGGCCAGCCAGCAGAGCTGATGCCATTCACGGTCGTAGCGAACGAGCCCGCAGAGCTGACACAGACGGAACCGCTTTCTCAGTAGCGCCTGAGCGATGTGGGCGGAACCGATTCTCTTCCGATGCTGCTCTGTCTTGAGGCTGATGCGTCTCGGGCGGCGGTCACGCCCCCTCGTTCGTCCTGGGCGGTTGATCCGCAGGAAATTGGCGCGACCGATCGCCCCGCGGACACACCTTGCGCAATCCCACTCAACGACCCCGTCTGCGCGTTGGGGCATTAGGGGGAGGCCCTGACGTGCGCGCCGACGGGTGGCACGGTAAAGATTCGACTTGGTCGTGAACCACATGAGTCCGCAATTCGGGCAGACGGCCCGGATCGAGGCTTTCCCCGGCCGAAGGTGCTCGAGGTATTCGTGGTAGGGGGCTTCATCGATCCCGAGCGCTCTGAGCACCTTCAGAAGGGTGTTGGCTCTTGGCACCGCTGGCTTTCGAGGGTTGGACGAGAACCAAGCCTGTACGACACCGCGCTGCACTCCGCCAACCAGGAGCGGGAGCGGCGCGCGCACGTCGATCTCCTGGGCGAACTGGGCCTTAACATCGCGCCACAAGAGCCGAGCTGTTCGGAAGCGGTCGGTCACCGCCCGGGCTACGCCAGGCTTGCGTCGCCTCTCCATAGAGACAATTTACGTGACAATTTACCGCCGTAAAATTCTGGCTCGAATACCGCAAAATTTGAGTTATTTAATCAACAGTTCCGGAGCAACGACCGCGAAATTATTTACCCTAACTTGGTCAGCTCGGCTCCTCACGGGGGTCAAGATCATGACCATGAAGGAGGTAAACGAAGGGAACCCGTCCGGGCCCACGGTGAAGCCCTGCCTTTCCTTCCTGCTCTCGGATGCCTTCCCCGGCGCGCTTCATCCCCATCACCTGGCTGACCTGCGGAAGTCGAGCCTCACGGATGAGACGATCCGCCTTCAGCGCATCCGCTCTGTCCCGCCGGCAATGATTGGGCGCCTCTTGGGGTTCGACCCGCCCTCGATCCGCTCCGCGGTGCTGATCCCGTTCCCGGATCCGGCGGGCGCGTTCATGGACCACATCAGGGTCAAGATCTTCCCGCCCGCGAATGACAGGGATGGCCACAGCATCAAGTACCTTCAGCCCAAGCACTCCGGCAGCCGGCTGTTCTTCCCGCTGGCCACCCTCGGCCGGGTGCTTGCCACGAACAGCCCGGTCTGGCTCGTCGAAGGGGAGAAGAAGGCGCTGGCAGTCGCTCAGCTGGGTCTGCCCGCTGTGGGGTTCTGTGGCATCGAGGGCTGGCATGCCGGTGGGTCGCGACAGTTGCTGGCTGACTTCGAGGTGCTCCACCTGCAAGACCGCGTCGTCGAGCTGGCGATTGATGGCGACGTTGACACGAATCCCAACGTACGGAGGGCGGCGCGGCGGCTGGCTGATGCCCTCCGGGCCCGGGGTGCGCAGCCTCGCCTCGTCGTGCTCCCGGTGGCGGCATGAACAAGCTGAAGGGCAAGCCGAAGGCCAAGAAGACCGGCATCGACGATCACATCGTTCAGGCCGGCGCGAGCGGGCACGACTTGGAAAACCTGCCCCGTCAAGACATTCCGCCTGCGACGACCGAATCGGAGCGCTACCTCATCGACAAGGGTCGGATCTGCCGCGTCAAGAAGACAAAGGACGGGGCTATCACGGAGCCGCTGTGCAACTTCACCGCAGTGGTGACCGAGGAGATGACCCTTGACGACGGTGTGGAGAGTACGCGCGCCTTCTTGGTCCAGGGCTTCCTTGAAACCGGAGAAACTCTCCCGCAGCTTCGAGTGCCCGCCAACCGGTTCTCGGGCATGAACTGGGTGACCGACGGCTGGGGCTTCCGCGCCGTGATCCGGGCGGGACAGGTGACGCGGGACTACCTCCGCGAAGGTATTCAGAGCCTCTCGCCTGATCTTCGGCAGCGGCAGGTGTTCACGCATACCGGCTGGCGGGAGATAGGCGGCAACTGGGTCTTTCTCACCACCGGCGGAGCTGTTGGGCAGGACGGATTTGAGGTAGACCTCGGGTCCGAACTGACCCGGTATCGGCTGCCCCGCCAGGCCGACGATCCTGTCGGAGCGATGCGTGCCAGCCTGGATCTTCTCCGGGTGGCTCCCCTCCGGGTAACGGCTCCACTCTGGGCCGGGATATACCGCGCGCCACTGGCCAGCATATATCCCCTCGATCTGTCGCTCTGGCTGGAAGGCCAGACGGGCTCCTTAAAGTCCACCGTCTCGGCCCTCTACCTATCGCATTTCGGCGACTTCGACCGGACACATCTGCCAGGAGCGTGGAGCTCCACGGCGAACCAGCTCGAGCGGCGGGCCTTCGTGCTCAAGGACGTGGTCTACGTCATCGACGACTACGCGCCGACGGGCCTCGACATGCGGGAGATGGAGACGAAGGCCACGCGTCTATTGCGCTCCCAAGGGAACCTAGCAGGGCGCGGCCGGCTGCGCTCGGACCTCACGGAGCGGCCAGCGTTTCCCCCACGGGGGCTGATCCTTGGCACTGGGGAGCAGCACCCCCCGGGCCAGAGCATCCTAGCCCGGACCCTCCTCATCGAGATGGAGCGCGCCGATGTGAATCTGGTAGCCCTCACGGTCGCCCAGTAGCAGGCGAGCCGGCTGCCCCATGCAATGGCCGGGTACATCTCCTGGTTGGCTCCGCAGGTGCCGACGGTGCTCCCCTTGCTCAAGGAGACTTTCGAAAACATCCGAGCCCGAGCCACGGCTGCCGGGGAACATCTGCGGGTCCCGGAGGCGCTGGCTCACCTGTGGATCGGGCTGCACTGTGGGTTGCAGTACGCCGAGGACATTGGGGCGTGTTCGGCCGCTGAGGCGGAAGACCTGCGCGGGCAGTGCTGGGAGGCACTGGAAGCCCTTGGCCGCGCCCAGGGGCATCTGGTTGAGGAGGAGCGGCCGACTCTGAGGTTCCTCAAGGTCCTGCTGACCCTCGCTACTCAGCGCCGCAGTGCTGTACGTCACCGAGATGACGAGGAGAGCGGTCCCGACCTGCTGGGCTGGCAGGACGACGATGGCCTGTACCTGCTCCCAGATGCCGCGTTTGCCGCCATCGCCCGGTTCTGCCGGGAGGGCGGGCCGCCCTTCCCGACTAGCCAGGACCGCCTGCGTCGAGACCTCGACAAGGAGGGACTCCTAGAGGGCGGCCCGGGCAGGTACACGAAGCCCGTCAGGGTCGGCGGGAAGGTGCGCCGGGTGCTGGTGTTGAAGCGCGCCGCCGTCGAGACCCGCCTGGGTGAAGGGTTCCCGGACCCGTTACCGCTTGTAACCGATGTAACCAGTTACCGGGCCTAGAGAGACATGCCCTACACGGTCAAGCTTCCACCGACTATGCGCAGGCAGCAGAGATCTCGCGATGTCGCCGCCAGCTCTCCTCTGGCGACGAAACCGGTTACAGCGGTTACAACTGGTTCCGGAGCCGGGATGAGCACCCTGGATCCGCTGGTTATGTCGCAGGCGGACAACGCCGAGCCAGGCGGCACAGGGCCCAACGCCACCGCGTTGGCGAAGCTGATGGGGATGCCGCTGGACTTATTTGCTCGGGAGGGTCAGCTGCTCGAGGTCCGGGTGCCATACCTGGCCCAGACCCTCTGGTTCGTGCCGGGCGAGTCCGACGCCGAGAGGCTGACCCAGGAAGGCATCAGCCGCGGCCGAATCTGGACTGCCCGGGAACTCGTCGACTTGCTCAGCTGCGGGGGGCTCAGGCCCGATCACGTCAAGGCCGTGGCGCTGGCCAAGATCGAACTCGGGGGTGACGTGGTGGCGGTGCGCCGGCGGTGAAGGAGTGCATTGGCCGACCGAGCGAAGCCTGCCGCCTGCTGGCTCCCGACCAGGCAGCAGTCTATCTTGGCCTCGGGAGCCGCTGGGCGATCTATCGACTCGTCGCGGCCGGAGCGCTGCCAGCAGTGAAGCTGGCGGGAAAGCTCAGGCTGGATCGGATTGACTTGGACCAGCTGATCCAAGAAAAGAAGCGGCCAGCGTCAGCCATTTTGCCTGCGCCCTCTCAACTGACGGACCGACCGCGCACGAGCCTCGCCCCACTCAGGTCGCGGCATCGCCGGACGGTGACAGTTCAGTGACAGGGCACGTGCAAAGGCCAGCGAAGGCAGGGAAGATGGCTGGCGCTCCGGATAATCAATCCGGTGCCCAGGGACCGGAATGAGTGGCTTGAACGCCTCGCAGGACGATGCCAGGATCGCCCCCACTCGCGAGAGGAGGACGACCATGGCTCGACGCGCGCGACGGGGCTCCGGGCATCTCTATCGCCGAGGCAAGATTTACTGGTTCAAATGGTCCGACGCGAATGGGCAGCCTCACTACCGCTCGTCGCACTCGACGGACCGGGCCGTAGCTGCGGCCATGCTCCGAGAGCAGCTTGCCCATCGTGACCGTGGGGCGCCCGTTGTGCCCGACCCGCGACGAGTCTCCATCGAGATAATCCTAGACGGCCTGCTCGCCGAGTACCGCACCAACGGCCGTAAGAGCACCGGCCGCGCGGAGCTCTCTTGCCGGCACTTGCTCCGCTACTTCGCCGGACGGTCTGCCGCAGCGGTGACGGGGGCCGATATCGTCCGATACGCGGATCTTCGATTGAAGGAAGACGCGGCACCCGCCACGGTTAACCGGGAGCTCGCAGCCCTGCGGCGCGCCTACCGCCTGGCCATCCTTCAGGGTCTGCTGCTGACCGCTCCGCCGCTTCGGACGCTGCGGGAGGACAACGTCCGCACGGGGTTCCTCGAGGAGAAGCAGGTCGAGGCAGTTTGTCGCCACCTGCCTGAGGTGCAAGCAGACGTCGTGCGGTTCTGCCACATCACCGGGTGGCGGAATAAGAAGGAAGCCTTCCCGCTCACATGGCCCCAAGTCGATTGGGCAGGGGAGCTCGTGCGGCTCGAGCCAGGCACAACGAAAAACTCAGAGGGGCGGGCCTTCCCACTGGTGCCGGAGGTGCGAGCGATCCTGGAGCGGCGGTTGGACTATACCCGGCGCTGCGAGCGTGCCCAGGGGCGAATCATCCCGTGGGTCTTTCATCACGGCGGTAGGCCGGTCAGGAGCATGGATAAGTCCTGGCGCTCCGCCTGCCGGAAGGCAGGGCTGCCGGGCCGGCTCCCCCATGATCTCCGGCGCTCGGCCGTTCGCAATCTAGAGCGGGCTGGTGTCTCCCGCTCGGTGGCCATGAAGCTCACGGGCCACAAGACGGAGAGCGTCTATCGGCGCTATGCCATTGTGAGCGAGTCCGACCTTCGCGAGGCTGGCCGGAAGCTGACGGCGATCCGGTCCGTAGGTGACAATTTGGGGGTAGTTAGGTGACAGTCGCGCGGCTCCCTGGCTCTGGTGGTACACTGAAACGCTTGATTTCAGGCGCAGTTGTGGCATCGGAGGCGTATAGGATCCCGGTGGGCCTCCCGGACTTCAAATCCGGCGTCCGGCTCTAGACAAGTCGGAGGTGGGTTCGACTCCCACACGCTTCCG
>Ga0070699_100004985_pt1 | contig 11705 bp, 9 predicted proteins | sample KBSK1503metaG_FD_65473 | JGI IMG/M metagenome (GOLD analysis project Ga0070699, IMG submission 65473) | Corn, switchgrass and miscanthus rhizosphere microbial communities from Kellogg Biological Station, Michigan, USA - KBS K1-50-3 metaG | ecosystem: Host-associated > Plants > Roots >...
TCCCCGCACGGCTCCGCTCTTCGAGCCGCAGGTGCTCCACGAGGTCGCCCGCGCCGCCGTCGGCCTACCACACGACAAGATGGTCCGGCAAGTGAGCGACGAGCTCGAGCGTCGCTATCCCGGTCACATCGAGACCCGCCCGAACTGGATGCTGAGCCTGGCCGGCGGGGTGATGGGGATCATGACGGTGCTGCATGGCTCGCTGTCGGAGTACGTCCTGATCTTCGGCACCCCGGTGGGCAGCGAAGGATTCTCCGGTCGCTACCGCCTCGAGATCCACGACTTCATGCTCGCGGGCGAGATGTGGACCTACACGGAGTCCGAGTTCGCCGAGCGCCACGTCTACCGTGCGGGCGACGCCGCCGTGCTGGCACGGCGCGAGGCGAAGGGCGTGAGGATCTTCGAGGGGGCGTGGATGCTCGAGTACGGCCGCGGACCGGTGCCCACCGCGCTGCCGTTCGCACTGAGCGGAGCCATCGCATCGCTCGAGCTCCGCACGATCGCCCGCACCATCGGCGTCTACGGCCGTCTCGTCGTCCGCGAGCTGCTGCAAGGCAAGCTCTGAACGTGTCGCGGCGCACGATCGGGCCGCTCGCGCTGATGGTCGGGCTTCCGCCTCTGACCTACTACTTCTGGGTGTGTCTGCGCGACCACGGCGGCACGCTTGTGGTGCCCTCGATAGAGCTCGCGCGCGCGGTGCCCATCGCGACGCCCCGGGCGCTCGCGCTCTACGGCGCGTGGCTCGCGGTGCAGATCGCGCTGCAGCTGTGGGCGCCCGGGCGCGTGCAGGCCGGCGTGCCGCTGGCCGACGGCACGCGGCTGCAGTACCAGCTGAACGGCTGGGTCTCATTCTGGGTCTCGCTCGCGCTCGCGGTCGCCGCTGTCCTGGCTGGCCTGGTTCCCGCCGGCATCGTCTTCGACGAGTTCGGCGCGCTCCTCACGACGGTGAACCTCGTCGCGTTTGCACTGGCACTCGGCCTCTACCTCCAGGGGCGACGGGCCGGATCGACCACGGGCGATCCGATCCGCGACTACTTCATAGGCACGACGCTCAACCCCCGGGTTGGCGGCCTCGACCTGAAGTATTTCTGCGAGAGCCGCCCCGGCCTCATCCTCTGGGTTCTCTTCGATATGTCGCTCGCGGCCGCGCAGTACGAGCGCCACGGCACGGTGACCACGGCGATGCTGCTGGTCAACGCCTTTCAGCTCCTCTACGTCGCGGATTATTTCTTTCACGAGGGGGCGATCCTCACCACCTGGGACATCAAGCACGAGAAGTTCGGCTGGATGCTCGCCTGGGGCGACCTCGTGTGGGTCCCCTTCACCTACACGATCCAGGCCTATTACCTGGTGGACCACACGCACGCGCTGCCGCCGGCGGCGACGATCGGCATCGTGGCCCTCAACCTGGCGGGCTACGCGATCTTCCGCGCCTCGAACATCCAGAAGCACCGCTTTCGCCGTGATCCGGGGCGTCCCGTCTGGGGGCGGCCGCCCGAATACATCCGCACCGCCGCCGGCTCCCTGCTGCTCACCTCGGGGTGGTGGGGCATCGCACGCCATCTGAACTACCTGGGCGATCTGGTCATGGCGCTCGCCTGGTGTCTGCCCACCGGGCTCGCCCGGCCCTTGCCGTATTTCTACTTCGCCTACATGATCGTGCTGCTGGTCCACCGTGAACGGCGCGACCACGAGGTCTGCCGCGCTAAGTACGGGACGGACTGGGACGCTTACTGTCGCAAGGTTCGCTGGCGGATCGTACCGGGGGTGTATTGACGTGAGCGACGCGCGCGCGTTCGACGTCGTCATCGCCGGCGGCGGCACCGCAGGCGCCGCCGTGGCTGCCGCACTCGACGGGGTGGGGCTGCGCACGCTCGTGGTCGAGCCTGGGCTGGACGCCTCCAAGCGTCTCGCCGGCGAGCTGATCCATCCACCGGGGACCACCGATCTGGCGGAGCTCGGCCTGCTCGGCGCGCTCGAGGCCGTCGGGGGCGCGCCGGTTCGCGGCTTCGCCGTCCTCGCCGACGGCCACGCGCACCTGCTTCCGTACGCGCGTGTCGCAGGCTTGCATCCCAGCGGGCTCGCGATGGAGCACGGGGCCATCGCCACGACGCTGCGCGACGCACTCGCGCGGCGATCACGCATCACGGTGTGGGTGGGCGCGCGCGTCGTTGCCCTCGACACGAGCGCCCGCGACGTCGTCCGCGTCACGGTCGCCACGCGTGGCGACCACACGCAGCTCTCTGCACGACTACTCGTAGGCGCCGACGGCGCGACCTCGACCATCCGTCGGCTGGCCGACATCACCGCACAGCGGCGGCGCATCTCGTCCATGCTCGGCTTCGTGCTGCCGGCCGATCGGCTGCCGCATCCCGGCTTCGGTACCATCTTTCTCGGCGGCCCCGCGCCGGCGCTCGCGTACCAGATCTCGTCCGACACCGCGCGGGTGATGTTCGATGTGCCGGGCGATCTCGACGGCCACGACGTGCTGGCGCGCAGCCGAGCGCATCTCACGACCCTGCCGGCGCCGCTGCGCGAGGCGGTCCGCGAGGCGATGGAAGCCCAGCGCGGCCTGGTGTCCGCGAACTACTCCGTCGTCCCCGAGACCGTCGTACGTGGGCGCGTGGTGCTGGTGGGCGACGCCGCAGGATGCTGCCATCCGCTGACGGCAACCGGGCTCAGCGTGTGCACGCGCGATGCGATCCGCCTGCGCAACGCGCTCGCCGCCGACGGCGACGTCGCGGCCGCCCTGCGCCGCTACGCGGCCGGCCGCGCCGGACCCCAGCGCACCCGCCTGGCGCTCGCCGAGGCGCTCTACACGGTGTTCGTCGCTCGCACACCCGAGACCCGCGTGCTGCGCGCCGCGCTCCTGCATTATTGGAAGCACAGCGCGCGCGGCCGCGCCGCCTCGATGGCGCTCTTGTCCACGCAGGAAGGCCGCATGTCGATCATGGTGCGCGAGTACATGCGTGTGGTGCGTCACGCCCTGCCCGGTCTGCTGCGTCGCGGCAGCGAGCGGCGGCCGCTGACCGCACGCACGCGCGTGGCCGTGGCGCTGTCGCTCGCGACCCTGCGCTACGCCGGCGGCGCGTTGCGCGGGCGGCTGTCGTGACCCACGCCGCCGTCGCCATCGTCGGCGCCGGGCCGGCGGGAACAGCGGCGGCGTTGCGGCTGGGCCAGCTCGGGGTTCGGGACGTCGTGCTGCTCGACCGCGCCGATTTCCCGCGCGACAAGACGTGCGGCAGCGGCGTGTCCCCGCGCGGCATCCGCACGCTGCGCGAGCTGGAGGTCTGGGACGCGATCGCGCCTCACGCCTACCGCGTGACCGGATTGCGGCTCGTGACGCCGGGCGATCGCGAGGTCGTCATCTCCGGCGGCGACTCTGCCGCCGCCGTCGTCTGCCTGCGGCGCACGCTCGACTCGGCGCTGCTGGCGCGAGCGCGCGCGGTCGGTGTCGAGTTCGTCGCCGGCTTCGCCGTCGAGGCGCTGCGCCGCGAGGGCGATCGCGTCGCAGGCGTGGTCGGTCGCGACGGCCGCGAGATCGCCGCGCTGTGGACGATCGTCGCCGACGGCGCGCATTCGCGCCTGGCGGTGGACGCGCGGCCGCCGCGGCAGATGCAGGCGATCATGGGGTGGTGGGAGGGTGCGCCGTTCCGTGCGCACCACGTCGAGATGGTCTTCGATCGGCTCGTCACGCCCGGGTATGGCTGGCTGTTTCCGGAAAGCCCCACGCGCGTCAACATCGGGATCTGCTACGAAGACCCCGAGCACCGACGCAACGGCCGGCGCGTCTTCGAGGCGTTTCTCGACAGGCACTATGCGCGGCGGCTGCACGCGGCCGAGCAGATTGGCGGATTCAAGGGCCACCCGATCGCGTACACGTTTCGCGTGGGACGCTTGACCTCGCCCGGCCGCCTCGTGGCCGGCGAAGCCGGACGCATGGTCCACCCCGCCACGGCGGAAGGAATTGCGCAGGGCATGCGCTCCGGGATCTTCGCGGCGGAGGCAGTGGCGGCCGCGCTCGACGGCCGTGTGAGCGAGCGCGCCGCGCGCGCGCGCTACGAGGCGCGCTGTCGGCGCGCGTTCGGTGCGTCCTTCGCCGCCGCGCGGCTGTGGCGCGCGGCCGTCACGTCGTCGGCGCTGGACCGCGTCGTCGCCGCCGTGCAGCGGCCCGTGGTCAAGACCGCGCTCGCTCGCCTCATGGCCGCGATGTGACGTCGGCGCTCGCCGCCGCATGACGCGCCAGCGCCCACGCGGGGAAGTACGCTGGGTAGAGCCGGTAGTGCAGCATCGCGGAGCCGAAGAAGACGCCATTGACGGCGCCGGGCTCCCAGCCGCCGTCGGCGCGCTGGCGCGCCACGAGCCAGTCGACGCCGCGGCGTACCGCCGGCGCCCTCGCGCCCGCGACCTCGAGCAACGCCAGCAGTGCCCATGCCGTCATCACCGGCTGGCTCTCGGGGTGCTCGACATAGCGATCCTCGCGACAGCCGGAATGATGCTCGCCCCAGCCGCCGTCGGCGCGCTGGCGCATGACGAGCCACGCGGCTGCGCGGACGAGGGCGGGATCGTCCGCGCCGACACCGGCCGCGCGCAGGCCCTCGACGAAGTGGAAGATGCCGTAGGTGAAGTTGATGCCCCAGAATCCCGGTACCGAGCCGTCGGGACGCTGCGCGGCGCGCAGAAAGCGCACGGCGCGCTCGATCGCGTCGTCCACCCGCGCGCCGGCGAGCTCGGGCCGCCCCGCGCGCAGCCGCGACAGCGCGCCGAGCGCGGAGGCCGTGCACTCGACGTACGAGCGCTCGGTCATGCAGCGGCCGAACATCTCCGACGGATTGAGACGCTCGAGCCATGCTCCGCCGCGCCGCCGCTCGTACGTCGCGAAGCCGCCATCGGCATTCTGACGGGCGAGGATGAAGTCGCGCGCGGCGGCCAGGCGCTCGGACGCGAGCGGCGCGCGCGCCTGGAGCAGCGCGCTGACCGCCTCGGCGGTGCAGTCGCTCACGGGCCAGCGGTGCGCGCCGTCGGAGAAACACCAGCCGCCGAGGATCGCATCGCGATCCTGGGCGCCGGCGTCGGGAAGCTCGGCGATGATCTGCGCGCCGCGCAGGAACGCCGCGCCGCGGCCCACGGCGCCGCCCGCCCGCGACGCGTATGACGGCGCCGCCGTGAGCGCCCGCAACGCAAATGCGGTGTCCCACGCGGTCGAGCGCGCGCCCGCGTATCGAAGACCCTGCTCGCCGTCGTGCCAGCGCCAGTCCTCGAGCCCGGCGAGGCTGGCGTCGAGATCGCCATGGCCGCGGGACCAGAGGACCAGGCAGTTCAGGAGCCCGTTCACCGGTGACAGCGCGTGATGGTTGGTCACCCGCTGCTCGTAGACGACGCGCTCGACACAGGCGTCGAGTGCGCGACGGCGCACGGCGGACGGAACGATGCGCTCGAGAGCGTGCAGCGTGCGCCACACTCGGCGCAACGCCGGGGTCGGTGACACGTACAGGTCGGACGGTGCGACGTCGTCGCGGTGAGCCGGGAAGTCGAGCGTCGCCCACGGCGCGGGGTAGAGCTCCTCGCGCAGCTCGTCGGTGATCGGCCCGAGCCGCGCGCGGACGCGCGCCCCGTAGAGACAGGCCATCGCGAGATAGATGTAGCGCGTGTGGCAGTAGTAGCGCGACGGATGCAGCGGCAGCGCGCGCGGCAGCAGGAACAGCTCGGGTGGGCAGGGATTGACGCCGCGCCAGTCGTAGAGATCGAGCAGCGCGAGCCAGAACTTGCCCCACGTCGGGATGGCGAGCACACCGCCGGGCTGGCTGCCCAGCCAGCGCCGTGCCTCCTTCGCGATCGGCTCGTCACGGGCGACGCCCAGCACGCGCAGCGCGACGTACACGAGAGCGGTGACGAACACATAACCGCTCGACTCGGGATGGAGCCCCCAGGCGCCGTCGGCCGCGCGTGAGACGTGGAAGTAGCGCACGATCCCCGCGCGGGCCGCGGCATCCGCCGGGCGTCCGACGGCGTGGCGCACGATCACGTACTGAGCCGTGATCATCGGACACCAGACCATCTCGCCTTCCCAGCCACCGCCAGGCGACTGCAGGCTCAGCAGATGATCGAGGGCGCGCTCATACGCCGCCGGCGCGCTCGAGGTGCTCCTCCCACTTGCGCACGGTGAGCTGCTGGAAGAGCGCCACGGCGGGGTTGAGGTCCGGCACCGGCAGCGCGTGGTGTCGCTCGTAGGCCTGTTGCTCGGCCTCGACGGCCTCGCCGTCCTGCCGCAGGAGCGGCGCCACGAGCAGGCGATTGGCCGCGCGCAGCAGCGGCGTCATGAGCACGCGCGGAATGCGCACGCGCGTGAGCGGCACGCGCAGCGATTCGAAGTAGAAAAGAAAGAACGTCCGCGTCGTCTGCTCGTCGATCGGCAGGAAGAAACACCAGTGCTTGATCTTGCCGTCGGTGTTCGACCACTGGTACGGATAGTCGTAACAGAGTTCCATGGCGTCGGTGTTGACGCGCCGGCGATCGACGAAGAGGCCGGAGATCTTGCCGCGCCCGACCTTCGTCTCGTACGAGACATACACCCGGTCGCCGACCGCCTCGCACCGTGTGAGCCGCGCGTCGGTGAACGGCCGGTACGCGCGGTGCAGCCAGGCGTGGCTGAAGTCGCTCACGTTGTCCACGATGAGCGAATGATGCGCGTGCCACGTGAAGTCCAGCGGCACGCACGCCCATCGGTCGGGCCCTTCCAGCTCGGGAATGTCGGGCAGGCGCCGCTCGGCGGCGCGCGCGGGATCGCCGGGAAAGATCCAGACGAGGCCATAGCGCACCTGCACGGGGTAGGCCCGCACGCCGACCGAGGGCATCGGATGGCCGAAGAGATCGTGGGGCACGCCGGCCAGCCGGCCCGACTCGTCATACGACCAGCCGTGGTACATGCACGTGAGGCGGCAGCCCTCGACGCTGCCGAGCGTGAGGGGCAGATGTCGATGCGCGCAGCGGTTCTCGAGCGCGCGCACGCGGCCGTCGTCGCCGCGGTAGAGCGCGATCGCCCGATGCCAGAACTTCACCTCGACCGCGCGGCCGCGCGGCAGCGCGTCCTCGCGCTCCACCGCGTACCAGTAGTCCGGATCGAGGCCCGCGACGCGCGCCTTGTGCCGCCGCTGACGCGCCTCGGCGAACGTCGGCGGCGCGCTCACCTAAACCTCCCGCCGATGGCTCGGGCCGTCCGCCAGGACGGGCGCCGCCGCCGGCACCGGCACGCGCCGTCGCCGATAGCGCATGGTGCAGGGCGGTCGAGGTCCCACGACGAAGGTGGTGTAGTCCGGGCGGTGACCGGTATGCGCGAGCGAGACGTCGAAGCGGCGCAGGATCACCGACCAGATCACCTTGATCTGCTGCTGGGCGAACGTGGTACCGATGCACCGATGGTGTCCGCCGCCGAATCCGATGAGGCCGTGCTTGGTGCGCCGGTCCTCCTCTCGCGGTGGAGCGAAGCGATCGGGATCGTAGCGGTCAGGATCCGCGAACACGTCCCGCAGCCGGTGCGCGGCCGCGGGAGCCACCATCGCCAGCTCGCCGGCCGGGAGCGTCCACCCGTCGTACTCGAAGTCACGCACGATTCGCCGCATGAGGATGATGAGCGGCGGGTGCATGCGCTCGGCCTCCTTGATGCAGCGCTCGAGCACGACCAGCCGCCGCAGCGCCTCGAGGGTGATCTCGCCGTCGCCGAGCTCGCTGGCCAGCTCGTCGAGAACGCCCGGCAGCCAGCTCGAATGCTCAAGGAGGAGAATGCCCGTCCACGCGCCCATGACGGTGCTCGTGTGCTGGCCGGCGAAGATCGTCGAGATCAGCATGCCGACGATCTCGTCGTCGCTCAGCGCCCGGCCGTCCGCATAGCGCGCGCCCATCAGCACTTCCAGGAAGTCCTCGCCGGCGTCGGCGCCCGCCCGCCGCTCGGCGATGACGCGCGTGATCAGCGCGGCCATGCGCGCCCGCGCGCGGTCGCGACGACGAAACGCCGGCAGCGGGAGGTACGGGTTCACCATCGCGACCAGGTTGATGCCGCGCTCGAGATCGTGGAACAGGTGCGCGAGGTCGCGTGACAGGCGCGAGCGGAACTCGGCACCGACGAGACAGCGGCTGGCGATGAACACGGTGAGCTCGTTGAGCGCCGTGAGGAGATCGATCTCCCCCTCCTCGCCCCAGGCCGCGACATAGCGCTCTGCCTCGTCCTGCATGATCCGCGCATAGACACGCAGCCGTGCGTCGCGCAGCGCGGGAAAGAGGAAGCCCATCTGCTCGTCCATCACGGCAGGCGTGGTGTCGTAGACCACGCCGCGGCCGAAGATCGGAACCGTGAACTGATAGACGTGACGCGCGCTCAGGTGATCCTCGGTCGCGCCGAAGAAGGCCGCCTGAGCGCGGGGGCCGATGAGGGCCGTCGCGCGCGCGCGAGGCAGGCGCAGCGAAAAGACCTCCCCGAACCGCGCGTGGCCATCCAGCAGCAGTCCCACCGGATCGCGCCGCAGCGCCAGTGCGTGGCCCAAGGCGGGCAAGCCGCCCGGCAGCATCGGCGGCGCGCGACGCGTCGCGGTCGTCACCGGGGCGCCGGCGCCAGCCCGCGCCGCACGAAGTCTGCATAGGCGTCGCGGATGGCGTCCTCGATCGACGTCGGCTGATAGCCGAGCTCCGTTCGGGCCTTCGTGATGTCCGCACGCCGCCGGGAGCGGAGCAGCCGCACCGCCCCCGGTGTAAAGCGAGGCTCACTCCGCGGAGCGAGGCGGCGCGCGACGGCGTCGACGGCGACGGCGACAGCGAGCATCAGGCCCGAGGGCAGGCGTAGCCGCGGGCGTGCCCGTCCGGTGACGCGCTCGAAGATCGCCATGAGCCCGTCGACCGTCTCGAACGCCGTCGAGAAGATGTACTTCTGGCCGGCGCGTCCCTTGTCCATCGCGAGCCGATGACCCTCGACGATGTCACGCGCGGCGACGAACTCGAAGCCGCCGGGGATATACGCGCGCAACCGGCCGTGCGCGAAATCGAGCAGCACGCGGCCCATCCGGGAGGGCTTGAAATCGTGAGGGCCGACGATGGCGCACGAGGTCGCGATGACGACATCGAGTCCGTCGGCGGCGGCGCGCAGGCACTCGTGCTCGGCGGCCACCTTGCTGCGTGCGTACGGCAGCAGGCGCTCGAAGGGATCGACGGGCATGCGCTCGTCGCTGGGGCGGCCGGGCGCCCAGCCGACCGCGCTGAACGAGCCGGTAACGACGACCCGCTCGGTGCTTGTATCGAGCGCGGCGCGCAACAGGTGGCGCGTACCGACGACGTTGGAGTCATGAATGTCGCGCGCCTGGCCCTCGCCGCTGGAGACTTTCGCCGCGCAGTGATAGACGCGCCGGCAGCCGCGGACGGCCTCCCGCGTCGCGTGAGCGTCGCGCAGGTCGCCCCAGACGCGCTCGACGTCCAGCCCATCGAGCGCCGCGTGGTCGCTGCCGCGGCGGAGGAGCACGCGCACAGTCTGGCCTTCGTCGAGCAGGCGGCGCACGAGATTGGCACCGAGGTGACCACTGCCGCCGGTGACGAGGACGCTCATAGCCGGCTCAAGCATGCACGGGTCACGGCCCGGCTTCAACCGGTCGGTCTCGTTGACGCTCCGCCAACCGTCCCGTAGAGTGCGACGTCATGCGCGCGCCTTTGAGGCTGGCGCTGCTCGTGCTCGCGGCGCTCGCCGGCGCCGTGATGGCTGCGGAGACCCGGCTGGAGACGGCCCGCGCGCTGCTCGCGGCGTGGAACGAGGAGCCGGCGCGGATCGATCATGCACGAGCGCTGCTCGAAGCGGAGGTCGCCGACCGTCCGACCGTCGATGCGCTCCTGGAGCTCTCGGGTGCGTGGTTCCTCACCGGCGATTTTCGCGCGCGCTCCGATGGCGAGCGGCAGGCCGCGTATGAGCAGGGCGCACGCGCCGCGCAACGCGCGATCGCCATCGAGCCCCGCAGCGAGCGCGCCCATCTCCTGTTCGCCTTCAACAACGGCCGCTCGGCGCAGATCACGGGCGTGATGCACGCGCTCGGCCTGGTGGGGACGATCCGCGGTGAGTCGGAGACGGTGCTGCGGCTCAATCCGTCGAGCGTCGATGGCCTCATCCTGGCCGCCGGCCTGGCCGCCGAGATGCCGGCGCTCATGGGTGGCGATCGCGCGAAAGCCGAGGCGCTCTTCACTCGTGCCCTCGCGCTCGACCCGCATCAGACGGGTGGCCGGCTCGAGCTTGCGCGACTCTACGTTGCGCAGCGCCGGTGGGGCGACGCCGCGCGCGAGCTCCAAACGATCATCGCAGACGAGGCGCCCACCGATCGCCCGCGCTGGGTCATGAGCGACCTGCCGCGCGCCCGCACGATGCTGTTCGAGCTGCGCGAGCGCGGTCGCGTGCCCGGAGTGCCGCAGCAGTCTCCTTGACGGTTTCATGGGGATGTCGCTTGCGCTCGCGCACGTCATGGCCAAGAAAGAGACGCGTCGTCATCGATCGAGCGGGGCCGCGGCGAAACGGCGCGGCAGCTGGGTGCGGACGATCGCCGAGCGGTCGGACGCCATGGATCCGCGCGGATTTTCAAGGGCACGCCCGTCGGACGAAGGGCACGAAGTTCCAGTCGGCGATGTCGATGCTGAACCTCTACGTCAACCGCGCCGGACGCTCGCTCCGCGCACGCGATCGTCGCCGATTGGAGCGCGCGAAGGTGTGGAGGGCCATCTCGGGGCCCCCCATGTTCTATGTCTCGCCTGTCCAGTCCAGCGCGGCGCGCTCGGACCAGCGTGTGCGAATCGCGTCGAACTCAGCGGCCGGCAGCGGGCCGACCTCGACACGCCGCGCGTTCTGCGCCCAGCGCTCGGGCTTGCTGGTGCCGGCGATGGCGGTGTGCACGCCGGGAACGCTCAGCGTGAAGCGCAGCGCCGTCGCCACCGCCTCGTCCAGGGGCCGCGTGAGAAAAGGGTAGTCGAGCGCCCGCAGCCGCTCCCAGTACGCGCGGTGATAGGCGCTGGCGGGCGGGCGTGATCGGCTGCGCCACGCGACGTTCGCGACCGGCCGCTTGGCGATTACACCCAGGCCGCGCTCGCGCGCCGCCGGGATGACCGCGTCGAGGGCCGCCTGGTCGGCGATGCTGACGGAGATCTGTACCGTGTCGAAGCGTCCGGTCTCGACGGCGTAGCGCGCCGCCGCTCCGTCACCGCTGTAGCCAATGTAGCGGGTGAGGCCGCGCTGCCTCGCCGTCTCCAGCGCGGTGATCGCGTCGCCCCGGCGCAGCACACCCTCGGAGCACGAGTGCAGCTGCACGAGGTCGACCGCATCGGTGCGCAGCCGCTCGAGACTGCGCTCGATGGACTTGAGAATTCCGGGCGGCCGCCAGTCGTCGCGGCCCCAGCCGCCGGCGTGGCCGACCTTGGTGAACAGGTAAAACTCGCGGCGGCGGCCGCTGACCGCGCGCCCGATCAGCGTCTCGCTGTCCGCATAGCACTCGGCCGTGTCGATCACGTTGAGGCCCGCGTCGAGCGCGGCGTTGAGGAGCCGCGTCGCGAGGCTCTGGCCGACGCCTTCGTAACCGATCTCGCTGCCGCCGAAGCCGAGCGTAGTGACCTCCATGTCCGTGCGTCCCAGGCGGCGACGCTCCATCAGGCGTCCTCGTGCGGATCGACGCCGTCACGCCGCGGCGGGAGCATGT
>Ga0070699_100004986_pt1 | contig 11704 bp, 12 predicted proteins | sample KBSK1503metaG_FD_65473 | JGI IMG/M metagenome (GOLD analysis project Ga0070699, IMG submission 65473) | Corn, switchgrass and miscanthus rhizosphere microbial communities from Kellogg Biological Station, Michigan, USA - KBS K1-50-3 metaG | ecosystem: Host-associated > Plants > Roots >...
GAGCAATCGGTCGTCCTGAACTCGCTCAAGACGCGGGCCGCAGAGGATCGTTCGCTGGCGTATCTGGAATGGTCTGCCGACGGACACCTCGAGGCAGGCGATCATGCCGGCTGGGTCCAGGCGAACCCGTCCATCGGCCACTACCCCCAGGTCCTCCGGGATCTGGAGAAGGACTACGTCGCCGCGGTGCTCGGCGGGAACCTCGAGGGCTTCGAGGCGGAGGCTCTTTGCCGGCGCGTGCCGTCGATGGAGCAGCGCCTCGTCACCGACGATGCGTGGGCAGCGCAGGAGTTCTTGAAGGAGCCCGGGACGCCCGTCCGTGCCGCGATGGGTGTGAGCATGGACAGTTCGGGCGAGCGGGCCTCGGTGGTCATCGCATGGGTCAACGATGAGCACGTCATCCTCGACGTCCACGACACGCAGGGCTCGCCGATCGACGTGACAGTGCTTGGGCCGGACATCGCCAAGCTCGGCATCAGCAATCGGGTCATCGACACCGCCTATGACCCGTACACCGACGTCGATCTTGCCCGCTATCTGCGCAAGGCGAAGGCGATCAACGGCCGCGACTACGGCAACGCCTCGGAGAAGTTCGTCCGCCTCGTCACCGAGCGGAAGCTGCGTATCCACGATCCCAAGGGCGTGCTGACCGAGGATCTGCGCTGGACGACCCGCAGATCCGCCCCGAATAAGTCATACATGGCCGTCCGGGCCAATGACGAGCACTCCAACACCGCCGTCCTCGCTGCCATCCGGGCGACCTGGCTGGCGACCAATCCGAACCTCCAAGCGCCGCTGAGGATGCACTGATGGCCTTCTGGGACCGCGTGGCGCAGTTCCTCTCGATCGAGCTCCAGCAGGACCCCGAAGTCATGCTCTCCACGCCGTTCGAGGATTCGGTCGACCGGATCATCCACCGGCGGGAGCATCCGCGACAGGGCGCGTGGCGTATCCCCACGGTCCGCGAAGCTCTCAGCGTGCCGCCCATCCACCGGGCCGTATCGCTCATCGCGTCCACGACCGGGATGCTGTCAATGCAGGCGTTCCGCAATGGCGAGGCGATGGACGATCCCCCACGCCTCGTTGTTCGCCCAGACCCCGATGAGGCACCTGGAACGTTCTACGCGAGCACCGCCGCGAACCTCGCCAAGCACGGTGAGTACGTCTGGTACATCGCGTCCTTCGATGGCGACGGCAACGCCGCCGCGCTCGTCAATGTTCCCTTGTATGAGCTCCACGTCGACGCCAACGCGGAGAACCGCCGCCGACCCCGATACCAGTGGGGCAAGATCGAGAGCACACGCTGGACCCCGACCAACCCGACCGGGCGGTTCGTGCATCGCAAATACGCACTGACCGATCCGCTCTCACTGCGAGGTGAGGGGCCGTTGCAGATGGCGAAGGCCGCGGTGTCCATCGCCGTCGAGTCCCAGACGTGGGCGGCCAACTTCTTCGGCGACGGGGGCTTCGGCCGGGACGTCGTGAAGTACGCCGGGTACCTCGATCCGACACTCAAGGATGAGCTCGGTAACGCTGACCCTGAGAACGGGTTGTCCGAGGCCGACCGCTTCCGGGCGCAGTACATGGCCCGCGACAACAACGTCCCGCTCGTCATCGACCAGGCGATCGAGTCCATCACCCATCCGACGATCGACCAGCAGACGGCGCAGATGATGGACGCGAGGCTCCACCAGCGCGGTGACGCGGCGCTGATGTTTGGCATCCCCGGTAAGTTCGCCGAGTACGTCCAGTCCGGGACGAGCCTGACCTACCAGACGCTCGAGTCGGCCTTGAAGGATCTCGTCGTGACGTGCCTCCAGCCGCTCTACCTCGAGCCCATCGAGCAGGACATGAGCGATCTCCAGACCCGGACGACCGTCACCCGGTTCAACGTCAAGGGCTTCCTGCGGGCCGATCCGAAGACGCGCGCCGAGATCTACAACATCCTCGTGCCGCTCGGAGTCATGACTATCGAGCAGGCACAGGAGGAAGAGGGCTACCGGCCGGGTGACGTGGAGTACGCCCCGGTGCCCTTCTCGCCGGTGACTCCTGCTCCCATCCGGGCGGCCTCGCTCGGCGTTCGCTGCCCGTCCTGCAATAAGCTCGTGGCGCGGATGCTCGGTCCGGGCTCGGAGCTCGATTGCCCGCGCTGCAAGGCCGAAGTTCGGATCGCATGAGGTGGCCGACTACGAGATCGTCGCTCGGCGGACCCAGAACGGCAGTCGGTGGGGCATCGTCCCAGCCAACCTCGGCGATGTCGGTCCGCCCGGGCCAGTAGGTCCACGAGGACCCCGCGGCTATACCGGCGACCCTGGTCCCGCAGGACCAGCCGGCGGCGGCGGCGTTGGACCACAGGGCGAGCAGGGCGAGCCTGGTGAAGTAGGGCCGCAAGGCGAGACAGGTCCGGCAGGGCCGCAGGGTGACCCCGGTCCCCAAGGCGATCCTGGACCACAGGGCGACGTTGGCCTCACTGGCCCGGCCGGCGATACGGGTCCAGCAGGCCCGGAGGGTCCACAAGGTCCTCAAGGCGACGTAGGGCCAGCCGGTCCCGCCGGCTCTGACGGTGCTCCCGGTGCCGATGGTCAGGAAGGTCCGGCTGGCCCTACGGGAGCAACGGGACCGCAAGGTGCTACAGGTCCGACGGGCGCTCAGGGACCAAAAGGCGATACGGGTGACACGGGAGCGACCGGATCGCAAGGCCCGCAGGGCGACCCCGGAGCCGACGGGGCGGACGGCGCTGATGGTGCAACAGGCGCGACGGGACCGCAGGGCATCCAAGGCCCTACCGGAAACACTGGACCCCAAGGACCGGCTGGCGATCCGCTCTCAGTAGGCGCAGCGTGGCCGGTCGGCTCGATCTTCCTCTCGGTCATCTCCACGAACCCGGGAACGCTGCTCGGAGTCGGGACGTGGGTCGCCTTCGGTGCCGGAAAGATGCTCCTCGGTTGGAACACTGGCGACACGGATGAGGCGACGGGTGGGGCGAGCACGCACGCTCACGGCTTCACGCAGCCGGGGGCCCATTCCGACCATGCGGCACTGAGCCACTCGGCCCATGCAGGCTGCGCCGTTGCAAACCACTCGTTCACCCAACCGTCTGCCCACGGCACGATCAGCTCTCACGCCGGCACCGCGGTCGGAACGTCAGGGGCGGGCGGCTCGCACCTCCACTCAGGCCCCAGCCATACCCACGATTACACCCAGGTCCCGAACCACGTCCACGTCGAGAACATCAACACCGCCACGACGGGTGGGCTGTCGGGCTTCCCGGCCCTCGTTGACACGTCAACGTCTGGCTCGGCAGCTCTCGGACTCTCCACGGCCAACCCGACTGGTGGCGTGGCGACGGGTACAACGGTGGCCGGCGGCACCGGCAACACCGGAGCCGAGTCGGCCCACACGCACGCTGCCGGGACCGTTACCCAGCCCTCGGATCACTCTGCGCTGACGAATAACCATTCAGGCGGGGCCGTGGATGCACACGGCGTTACCCAGGCGTCGGCGCACAGCGATCACGCCGCGCAGAGCCACTCCGCGCACTCGGGCGGTGCAGTCGCGGACGGGACCAACGCTCCGCCGTACATCATCGTGCGGATGTGGAAGCGAACCGCATGAGGCTCCTCGCCCGCCGACGCGACCAGGTCATCGTCAAGGAGGTCCGCGCCACCTACGGCGAGGTCCCGGTAGGGCCGACGGACATCGTTCTGGATCTCGGCGCGAACATCGGAGCGTCAGGGCGGCTGTTCCTCGACAAAGGCGCAGGCAGGCTCATCGCCGTCGAGCCTGACCCAACGTCCGCGCTGTTCGCCACGCGCAACCTCAAGGACAAGCGCGCGGTCCTGATCTGGGCAGCGGTCGGCCCGAACCGCGGCCGGATGATCTTCTACCCCTCGCCCGACCGACCGTACCTGTCCTCGAGCATCCCCGCGAAGGGCCGGCGTGGCATCCGAGTACCTGTCCTGACGCTCGGCAGCCTGTTCGCCCAGTACCACCCGACGATCGTCAAGTGCGACATCGAGTTCGGCGAGTACGACCTCCCCGAGCTTCACGCCCTGCCCGACTACGTTCGTGTCCTCGCGATGGAGCTCCACATCCGCCGCGATCTCGTGGTCGACGCCCGTCAGGATGACGCTGAGCTGACCGACCAGCGGCAGCAGGCGGTCGACCTCATGGACTCGTTTGCGGCACAGGGCTTCACCATCGCCAAGCGCAAGGACAAGCAGGCCAAGTCCGGTCCGATCAAGGACGACACGGGGCTCGGACCGCTGGTGAAGTCGATCGACGCCATCTGGACCCGGTGAGGCACTACCTCCTCACGCGATCTGCCTACGGCCCTGCCTGGGATCTCGCCGCGAACCGCCGCCGGCTGGCCCTGACCCGCGGGATCACGGTGCGCTCGATCGAGGCGCAGACGACCCACGACTTCGTCTGGTACGTCCTGCTCGATCCCCGCGACGAGTTGCTCGAGGAGCGGAAGGCGGCGTATCCGGGTGCCTGGTTCCTGTACGCCGCGCTTGATGGCGGTGCCTCAGATGCGGCGTTCGCGGGGTACAAGGTCAACTGGGCGCAGATGGTTGGCTCGAGGGAAGACAAGATCGCCATGACCCGCCTCGATGACGACGACGCGCTGGCACCGTGGGCGATGGCCCGCATCCGAACTGCGGCGGAGAAGGCCAATCAACGGACCGCCCTTCTCCTGCCCCACGGCATCCGGGTCTGGCAGGGCTCGTTCACCGTCGTCCGCCACGCCTCGAACGCGATGCAGACCCTTGTCACACCGCCCGGTGATGCGATGACGGTGTACGACTACCCACATCGCAAGGTCCGCCACTGGGCAGCCGTCCAGAACATCGACAACCGGATCGGATGGCTGTGGAGCCGCCACGACGACTCGATCTCGGGCTGGCGCTTCTCCGATCTCCCGCTGACCGACTACTTCCGGGCGATGTTCCCGGTCGATTGGGACCTCCTTGGGCGAGCCACTGGGAGGACGCGCCTCGTCAAGTCACCCGTCTGCGCTGGGAGGACGTTCCGGTGAGGGCGCTCATCATGGCCGGCGGGGCTGATGAGAAGTGGCTCGCGTCCGGCGGTGAAGGACGACGACACTTCCAGATCGTCAACGGCGAGCGGGTCATCGACCGCATCGTGCGTCAGCTCCAGGAGCGGGGCGTCAAGGACATCGGCATCATCTGCCCCGAGATCCCCGGCTACGACGTTCCGGGGACCTACCGCGTCAAGGTAAGCCACGACGAGTGGGGCCACGAGGGATTGAACGGGCAGCATCTCTGGCACCTCGCCGACCGGGTCCTATACCTCTACGGCGACACGATCTTTTCGGACCGAGCGATGGACGTGATCGTCGGCTTCCAGCGCCGCACGTTCCAGATGTTCGGGCGCTTCGGCAACGGCGTCATCAAGGGCGGCGGCGGGGAGCTGTTCGGCTTTTCGTTCTGGCCCGAGCAGGCTGAGGCGTGGCATGACGCGCTCGAGATGGCCTTCGCGCTCAAGGCTCGTGGGGTCATCCGCAGGGCCGGTTCGTGGGAGGCGTACCGGGTCATGGGCGGAGCTCGAGGAGCACGGGTCGGCCTGCACCGCCACTACCCCGCCGTGTTCACGAACATCGACGATCGACTCACCGACGACTTCGACAACCTCCGCCAATATCGGAAGCTTCGAGCGCTGTTCGAGCGTTGACACGGCCGCGTGCGGCTGGGTACTATCCGGCCAACTTCATAGGCGACGCGCCGCGAGGCCCATCGAGGCCCGATCTCGCGTGACTATCGAGGACCACTGAGTCCCTGTACTCAGGAGGTCCTTTCTCTATGGCGGTCGACAACAGCGAATGGGACGGCCCAGCGGCCATGTCCCGCGCTACCCAATCCGACGATCCGGCAGCGGCATACGCCGCGATCTGCGCCGGTCGCAAGGAAGGCGATCCCGAGCTCCAGTCGAGCTGGGCGCTGCCCCATCACAAGGACCCCGGCGATCCACCGAACGCGGACGGTGTGCGGAATGCCCTGTCGCGCTTGTCCCAGACCGAGGGCCTAACCAACCGCGATGCAGCGCAGAGTCACTTGGAGAACCATCTCGAGGATGTCCAGGCGGCAGCGCAGCAGTCGCAGGACGATCCCGACGTCGAGCTCGCCGTGCCGATCCATCGGACGCTCGACCTCGACGAGCCGCTCCAGACGCTCTCCGTCGCGCAGCGCAAGCTCGGCCTGCGGATCGTGCCCTACGGCGTGGTCGCCGATTCCAAATACGGCCCGCTCATGTTCGAGCAGGGTGCATTCGGCAATGTTGATGCACCGCGCGTTCGCTTGCGGATGGACCACGAGGACCCACCGACCGGCCTCGGTACGTCGTTCTCCGAGAAATCCGACGGCGCGTACATGGACTTCAAGGTGTCCAAGACGCAGCGCGGGGACGAGCAGCTCACGCTCGCGGTCGATGGCGTGTCGCGTGGCGCGTCGATCGGTTTCGAGGATGTGCCCGGTGGTCCCCGGGTCAAGACCCTTGATGGCCGTCGCGTGACGGTCTACCCCCCGAACTCGGCGATCCTCGCCGAGGTTTCAACCACCTGGCTGCCGACCTTCTCTGAGGCCGGCGTGACATATGTCCTCCACAAGGAGGAGAAAGGAACAGCCCCAATGGGCGAGGCAGCGGAGGCCCCGACCAACGGGGCGATTGACTACGCGAAGCTGACCGAGGCGATTGTCGCCGCCGGCGCTTCGAACGCGCGCGACGACAAGATCGACACGATGCTTGAGAAGTTCGAGCAGATGGTCGAGCTCCAGCGGGCGTCGTTCAAGGTCCCCCAGGGCGAGGCGAAGAAGGCCAAGCTTCATGACTGGGTCGGCGTGACCCTGCGCCGGATGGCTGGCCAGCAACTCAGCCCGACCGAGCTCAAGGCGCTCGCGCTTGATGACGTCATCACGAGCGACAACCCTGGCCTCGTGCCGGACCAGCTCACGCCCGACTACGACGACCTGATAACGTCGGCCCGCCCGTTCCTGTCCTCGACGCGCGAGATCACGCCGCCGACGACGGGGACTTCGATGATCCTGCCGCTTATCACCACGCGGGCTGTGGCGGGTACCCAGTACGGCGGTGAGAAGACCGACCTCACCACCACCGCCACCAAGGTTGGCACCGGCACGTTCGCCTACCAGGGCGTGTTCGGCGGCGCGGACGTGGCGATCCAGATGATAAACCGGGCAGAGGCGTCGTTCTTCGACCTCCTGACTGGCGATCTCGGCGAGGCATATGCCCTCGACTGCGAGGAAAAGGCGATCGCCGCCCTGCTCAGTGGCTACACCGACTCAGCGTCGGGCAGCCACCAAGTCAATAGCGGTGGGGCGATCGACCCGACCGATCCGCAATTCGGCGTGGCGTGGGTCAACTCGATCACGTCGGGCTACAAGCGCGCACCGACGCACATCTGGATGTCGGCAGCGGCGGTCGGTGCGTTCATCGACGCCAAGGCCCCGATCACCAACGCGCCGTTGTACTCCAACCTTGCCGCGTCGTTCACGGCGGCGGGTGGGGCCGGCGGGTCCCTGTCGGGTCTGACCCCGATCTACGTCCCGGCGCTCGATACCTCCGGTGTCGATGTCATCGTCGGTCCGGCGCGTGGCTTCGTATGGGCCGAGGACCCGGCGCGCACGCTCCAGGTCGACGTGCCGTCCAAGGCAGGTCGTGACATCGCCCTCGTGGGCGGCATCTTCCCGGCACCGCGCTACGCGGATGCCTTCACGACGTACACCGTCGCGAGTTAGTGGATGCACTAGCGTCAGAACCGACCTATGTAGACCATCTGGCGGCGGTGTTCAACGCACTGCCGCCAGAGGTCCGGGGGAAGTTCCTGACGTCGGACGAGCGGACGACGAACCGGGCCAAGGTGCTCGGCTACGAGACCGCACGTCCCAATGGCGGCAGGGAGCCGGTCCTCGTCGCGTCCTACGGCGATCTGGGTCGGGCTCGAGGCATGGGTCGGCGCAAGATCGCGATCATGGAGCACGGGGCCGGCCAGTCTTACGGCGGCCGGCCCAGTTCCGCTCGGCATGGTTCCTACGCCGGAGGGCAGGGCAGGGGCGCGGCAAGCCTGTTCCTGCATCCCGGCGAACACCCCGCCGCGAGGGACAAGGCCGCTTATCCCAAGGCGCGCGTGGAAGTGGTTGGTGCGCCGTTCCTCGACAACCTCCCAGCGAAGGAGGGCAAGCCCGGTCGCGTGGTGGCCTTTAGTTTCCACTTCAACGCCCCGATCGCGCCGGAGGCTCGAACCGCCTACCCGTGGATCTTCCCGGCCATCGCTGCGCTCCGCGGGAAGTACAAGCTCCTCGGCCACGCCCATCCCCGGATGTGGGACGCGGCCAAGCCGCGCTACGAGAAGCTCGGCATTGAGCCGGTCCGCGACTTCATGGACGTCTGCCGCAGGGCCGACCTGTACATCTGCGACAACTCCTCGACCCTGTTCGCGTTCGCCGCGACTGGTCGTCCAGTCGTGGTGGTAAACCCGCCCTGGTACGACCGTCGGGTGGATCACGGCCTGCGTTTCTGGGAGGCATCGGAGGTCGGCGTCAACTGCAACGACCCCGCTGAACTTGCTCGCTGTATCCGCACGGCTCTTGCCGATGCACCCGAGCAGCAGGCCAAGCGCGAGGCGGCGCTGGATCTCGTCTACGCCTTCCGGTCAGGCGCTGGTGCCCGCGCCGCCGCCGCGCTGCTGGACTGGGCATGACGCTCGACTACAACGTCTGCGACTGGCCGACGCTCGAGGAGTTTCGGCGCGTTGTCGATGTCGATCCCGACTCCAACCGCTGGGACGAGACGATGGGCCGGCAGCTCGCCGCGGCGATTCAGCAAGTGAAGGATGACGTGGGTGACTGGGACGAGATGCTGAGCCTGCCCGACTGCAACCTCGCCGCCGCTGCGCTGCGGGCAGCGATCGTCCTCTCGTCCAATGACCCGAACCCGGAGAAGACGCTCCAGGCCGATGCCATCTACATGGCCCATCTCAAGGGCCACCGCCGGAGGTTCTCGTTCTCATGAGCGCCAAGACCAACGACGCCATCCGAGCCCGTGAGCAGGCGAAGATCCGCCCCGCTCCGATCGAGCCGCCGAAGAAGGCGAAGAAGATAAAGACCGCCGAGCCCGCAGATACCGGGATCGCCCCCGACTACGCGGAGTCTGCCGAGTGACCCTCCAGGGTGCGCCCGAGTTGCTTCGCCGTCTACATGCCGTGGGCAACGTGGGCGGCACGATCACGAAGCCGCTGGCGCAGCGTGGTGTCGATCTGGCACGCCGGCGCGTGCCGGTCCGCACAGGTAAGACGCGCTCGACGATCCGTGTCGGGCGAGTCACCGAGAAGGCGGCGTCGATCGTCGGCTCGGGCGTGGCGGTGATCCTCGATCGCGGGGCCCGAGCGCACGCCGAGGAAGCCGCGGACGGGGCGCTGCGCTTCAACATCCGGGGCAAGACGATCTTCGCCAAGAAGGTCAACCGCAAGGCGCAGCGTGGCTCACGGTTCATGCAGAAGGCTATCCACGACGCCGCGAACGACCCGCACGCCATCGATCCCATCGTGACGGCATGGAACTCGGCAGCCTAGATGGCGCGCCTGCCGCTCCAGACCAACGCCCGCGCGGGGACGTTCGCGCTCATCAGCGCGTATCGAACGGCGGCAGGCCTTGATCTGGGTCAGGTCTACCGAGCGCGTCCAACGCGGATCAAGGTCCCTTCCGTGTACATCGACCGGATTACCGAGAGCACGGACGGCTTCACCATCGAGGAACGCCAGCGCACGGTCCGGGTCTACGTCCGTTGTGTGTGGGGCGTTTACGACGGCGGCGACACGGTCGACCAGCGCGACCGGTTCGTGGATGGCTTCTACGCCTACGTCGCCGACAACGGCAGGGACTCCTTCGGGGCTAACGCTGATGCCGTGCGCTGGGTGGGCGTCGAGGACGATGAGAACTTTCAAGCCGACTGGATCGACACCTCCAGGTCGCGCTCCGCGCCTCCGTCCAACGAGCCCCTGTACATGACCGAGATCACCTTGGAGGGCTTCGCCTCGACGTAGCCCATCCACGCTCCAGCGGCAGACCGGGCGCGGGTCGGTACGCGCCATATCCGGCAGCACTTAAGGAGAACCAGCGATGCCAGTCAGCCTGCAAGGCTTCGTCAAGCAGCGCCGCCACATCTTCGGACGCCAGAGTGCGTTCAACACCAAGGTCACCGGCAAGCGTGCCTATCCGTTCAAGGGCGTCCCCGAGGCTGATGTCAACTGGGTCGATCCCGACGTCGATGTCGGCTCGCTGGACCTCGTGGTGGCTCCCCATCGCGAGGCACCGAATCTCACCGCCCCGCTGACCGACCCCCAGCTCCGCTACAACACCCTGCCGCTGCTCCATTCGGGCTTCTTTGGCGGCAACGTGTCGGGTACGGGCTCGCCGGCAGTGGTCAGAACCTACGGTCCGGCCTCCACGACCATTGATCCGTTGGACCCGTTCACCTACAGCTTCGGCGACGATGTGCTCGACGGCTGGGAGCAGTTCGGCGATGGCATCCTGACCTCGGTCGAGATCACCGGCCCCGAAGGGTTGGGTGCCCTGACCACCTCGATGTCGTGGCTGTTCGGCTCCTACGCTGGTCCGGGCTACACCGACTATCCGGACTCGCCGCCGGTCCCGGACGCGATCAACGTCGTGCCCAACGAGACCATCGTCTACTTGAAGGACATGGCGATCTACATCGCCTCGGACCCCTACGACGTGACGTATTCCGGGGCACGTGTTGCCGACGCGCTGCACACGTTTACCATGCGCTGGACGCGCGAGATCGACCAGAAGCGCTTTGCCAACGGCGACCAGAGCTTCGACGCGGACGCCTTCGCCACGGCCTCTCGGACGCTCGAGCTGGAGTGCTCGTGGGCCGAGACGCCAGACATCGTGGGTCTGGGTTCCGAGTCGGACGCTTGGAACAGCACGCAGGCGGTCGACCGCTATATCCGCCTAGTGGCTGAATCGACCGAGGAAGCCGACACGGGCGTTCCCTATTCGTGGGACCTGACGATGCCGATGCGCTACTACACAAGGACCCACGGAGAGGTCGGCGGCAACGCGATCATCGTCTTGACTGCCAAGGCGAACTACGCCCCCGGCGTGGCTCCGGTGTATTCGGCACAGGTGGTCAACACTCTCGCGGACGTCAACTTCTGATGGATGTTCAGATCCCCTGCCCCTGCCCGCTGAAAGCGGATGGGACAGTTCGGCACGAGTCGGACACGGTATCGCTCAAGGACACCCTCACCTTTCGGGAGCGCCTGTCGCTGCGCCAGACGATCAAGTGGGCGAGAGAGACGAGCGACGACATCAGCGAAGGCGAGTTGCTCGCGGCGCTGACCGAGGGCTATGTCCTCCAGTGCATCTCGGCATGGTCGCTCGTCGACGAGAAGGGCAAGCCGCTGCCACCGTCACGCGCGAACATCCGCGAGGTGCTGCTCACCCGGGATGACCTCGCCATGCCCGTAGCCGATGCGGCGGACGAGCTGTATTCGGAGGTGATCCTGCTCCCTTTGCTCCTCGGGGCGTCGAACTCCTCGCGCTCTACGCAAACGCCGGAAAACCCGGCCTCCCCTCCACGGACATCAGTCACGCCGGATGGGAAGACGCCCCCGAAGCCCTCGAAGCGATCCTCGACTACCACT
>Ga0070699_100004987_pt1 | contig 11699 bp, 14 predicted proteins | sample KBSK1503metaG_FD_65473 | JGI IMG/M metagenome (GOLD analysis project Ga0070699, IMG submission 65473) | Corn, switchgrass and miscanthus rhizosphere microbial communities from Kellogg Biological Station, Michigan, USA - KBS K1-50-3 metaG | ecosystem: Host-associated > Plants > Roots >...
TGAAGAGGTCGCGCCGCAGCGCGACGCTCGTGATGAAGACGACCGATGGCCTCGCGCGGCGAAAGATATCGATCGTCCGCCGCTCTTCGGGCATGAGCTCCTGCGACGACGTGGCCCCGGCCATAGAGAAGACGAAGATGATGACCGCCAACAGCGTGATCGAGGCACGTTTGATCGGCAGATTCAGCATCTCGGTGGTGGGATTATTGCATGCCCTCCATTCGCGATGAGAGAGGACTTCGAAGATTATATCCGTGAGCGAAGGGAGCAGACGGAGCAAACCCGCCGGCTCCTGATCGGCGTGCTGGCGGCTACGTGCATCGCGCTCGCCATCTCGAATGTTGCGTTGGCGCTGTGGATCACCTCGGGGCGAGCGCGACAGACCGCGGAGTCCCCCGCGCACCCGAGCCGTGAGCTGTCGGCGCGGCCGGCGCCGGTCGCCGAACCGCCGCCGCCGTCGGCGTCGATTCCATCCCGCCCCGACCCACCGCCATCTGTGACGCTGCCCAAGACGACCGAGCCCGCACCGGCGGAGCCGCGCACCGCGAGCGCGCCGGCCGAGCGGACCACGCGCGCCGAGACACCGCGCGCCGAGAGACGACCATCGGACGAGCCGGCATCGCCCGCGCTCGAGCTGCCGCCGCGCTCGCCTGCGCCCACCGCCGCCGCACCGCGCGCGGCCGCGAATACCACTCCCGCGCCGGCTCGCGCAATGTCCACGACGCCGGGGTTTGCGGCGCCGGAGGAGGCCGCGTCCGCCTGGATGCTGACGACGTACGGGCGCCGCGACGCCGAGGCGCGCGCCCGAGCCGCCCTCGAGTTCTACGACGCGACGTCGGCCGAAGGCCGATACTGGCGCCGCGTCCTCGGCCTCATCACCGCCGCGCGCTGATTCACGCTCGATCCCGCTGGCGCAATCGAGGACAATAGGCCGCATGGAAGAGACCGCGCGCAGTGCGGAGACCGTTCAGGGGTTGCTCGAGCGCGGCGATCGCCGTCGCCTCGTCGATCTGCTGACGGCCGCGCATCCCGCGGACGTCGCGGCGCTGCTCCGCGATCTGCCGCTCGAGGCGCAGGTGACGGTCTTCCGGCTGCTGTCCGCGCAGCGCGCGGGCGAGGTGCTCTCCGAGCTCGACGATCAGACGTTGCTGCAGCTCGTGCAGGCGCTCGATCAGCTCGAAGTCTCGCGCATCCTCGACGAGATGCCGCCCGACCACGCGGCGGAGGTCGTCGAGGAGCTGCCGCCCGCGCAGGCCGAGAGCCTCCTCGAGATGATGAAGGAGGAGCAGTCCGAGGACGTCCAGGAGTTGCTCGAGTATCCCGAGGACACGGCCGGACGCCTCATGTCGCCGAACGCGGTGGCCGTGCCGGAGTCGGCGACGGTGGCCGAGGCCATCGAGCAGATTCGCAAGTCGGCGCCCGAGGGCCGCGGCTTCGAGCTCTACGTCGTGGACGATCATCGTCACCTCGTCGGCGTGGTGCCGCTGCGGCGCCTGCTCACCGCCGCGCCCACGACGCCGATGTGGGCGATCCGCGATCCGAGCGTGGTGAGCGTGTCGCCCGAGACGGATCAGGAAGAAGTCGCGCGGCTCGTGGCCAAGTACGACCTCGTCTCGGTGCCCGTGACGGATCGTGAGCGTCGGCTGCTCGGCACGATCAGCGTCGAGGACGTCATCGACGTCCTCGGCGAAGAGGCGTCGGAGGACATCTTCCGGCTCGCCGGCTCGGATGCCTCCGAGCTGGACCGGCGCTCGCCGCGCGAGATCGCGCTCATGCGGCTGCCGTGGATCCTCACCACGCTCCTCATCGAGCTCTGCGCGGGCATCGTCATCCACTATTACGACGCCACGCTCAGCCGCGTGATCCTGCTCGCCTCCTTCATGCCGGTGATCCAGGCGATCTCCGGAAACACCGGCTTGCAGTCGGTGACCATGGTGGTGCGCGGACTCGCCACCGGCCACGTCCAGCTCGCGCGCTGGTGGGAGCCGTTGCTGCGCCAGATCCAGACGACGTCGATCATCGGCGCCGTGTGCGGGCTCGTGGTCGGCGTGCTCGGCGCCTTCTGGCACGGCACGGTGTCCTTCGGCCTCGTGGTCGCGGTGTCGATGTTCATCTCCGTCAACCTATCGGGCGCGGCCGGCACCGCCATCCCCATGCTCTCCAAGAGCCTCGGGTTCGATCCCGCGCTGACCGCGGGCCCCTTCGAGACGGCGCTTCAGGACGTGCTGGGCGTCACGATCTTCCTGGGCCTCGCGACGGCTCTGCTTCGCTTCCTCGCGTGAGCGCCTGACCGATCGCGTGGCCGAGCCCATCTCCGTCGCGCGCGTCGTCCGCTCCTTTGCGCTGACCGGCATCCTTTCCATCGGCGGCGGACGCGCCGCGTTCTTCTACGATGCGCTGGTGACGCGCCGCCGCTGGATGCGCGTCGACGAGTTTCTGCAAGATTTCACGCTCGCGCAGCTGCTGCCCGGCGCCACGTTCGCCAACCTGTCGATCACGCTCGGCCATCGTCTTTCCGGCCTCGGCGGCGCCTTCGGCGGCCTGGTGGCGGTCATCGTGCCCGGCGGTGTGATCCTCATCGTCCTCGCCGCCATCTATCTCGCGCGCGGCCTCACGGCCGATGTCGCCACGCTGATGCGCGGCATGAGCGCGGCCGTGGTGGGGCTGGTCGCCGTCACCACGCTGCGCATGGCGCGCCCGGCCCTGATCAACGCCCGCGCGCTCGCGATCGCGGCGGCGACCTTCGTCGCCGTCGGACCGTTGCGGCTGAACACGCCGGTCGTCATCGTGATCATGGCGACCGTCGGCCTGTGGCTCAATCGCCCGGGCGCCGGCGATCCGCCCGCGGGAGGTCGTGCATGACCGACCTGCTGGTGATGACGTGGACGTTCCTCTGGCTGAGCCTGCTCTGCGTGGGCGGCGGGCTCGGCGTGATCCCCGAGATGCAGCGCCAGGTCGTCACCACGCACGCCTGGGTCACCGCGCGCGAGTTCGTCGACGGCTATACGCTGGCTCAGCTCACGCCGGGCCCGACGATGCTCGTCGTGGCTTTCGTCGGCTATCGCGCTCATGGCCTGCTCGGCGCGGTGCTCGCGACCATCGCGATGTTCCTGCCGACCTCGATCATCGTCGTGCTCGTCACAGCGCAGTGGCAGCGGCTGCGGACCCATCGCTGGGCGGCGTCGGCGGAGCGCGCGCTGCTCCCGATCGGGATCGGGCTCTCGACGGCCGGCGCGTATACGCTGGCGCGCTCGGCGCTGCACGACGTCACCACCGTGGCGGTGGCGCTCGTTGCCGGCCTGCTCCTCTATCACGGCCGGATATCGGCAATCCTCGTCGTCGTGCTCGGCGGTGTCGTTGGATGGCTGCTGCTGTGACGGCGTCCCCGGCGCCCTCCGTTGCCATCGTCGGGCTCGGTTTCGGCCGCGCGCACGTGCCGGCCTTCCAGGCCGCCGGCGCGCGCGTCGTCGCGGTCTGTCAGCGTGACGACGCGGCCGCTTGCCGAGTGGCGGCCGCCTACGGGGTGCCGCACGCCTACACGCGCTGGGAGGAGATGCTCGCCGCCGAGCATCCCGACGTCGTCGTGGTCGCGACGCCGCCGCACCTGCACCGCGCGATCGTGCGGGCCGCGGCCTCGGGCGGCGCGCACGTGCTCTGCGAAAAGCCGCTCGCGACGTCGCGCGAGGACGCAGAGGCCATCGTGGCCGACGTCGCGCGCACGCGGCGCTTGGGCATGACCGGCTTCAACTGGCGATTCACGCCTTCCATGCAGAAGATGCGCGCGCTGATGGGCGAGGGTGCCGTCGGCCGCGTGCTTCATGTCCGGGGGCACTGGCTCGGCGCGCGCTGGGCGGACGAGGCGAGCCCGACGACGTGGCGCATGGACCGCGAGCAGGCGGGACACGGCGCGATGGGCGACATGGGCGTGCACCTCGTGGATCTCGTGCGCTGGACGTGCGGCGAGTTCGCCCGCGTCGCCGCGCACGCCGGCATCGCCTACCCGGCCAAGCCCGTCGCCGGCACGACGAAGCCCACCGACGCCGAGGACTTCGTGAGCCTCGTCGGCGAGCTGACCTCCGGCGCGCAGGTGTCGCTCGTCGCCAGCCGCGCCGCCCACGGACGCAACGACCACGCGCTCGAGGTCTCGGGTACGCGCGGCGCCCTCGCCTACCGGCTCACGCGTGAGGGACCCGGCTGGTATGCCGGCACGTTGGCGATGGCCGCCAGCGGCGGCGGCTTTACGCCGGTCGCCGTCGAGACGACGCCTGTCGAGGGCAGCGATCCGATGGACGTGATCGGGCGCGCCACCATCGCACCGCTCGCCGCGCGGCTGCTCGCGGCAATGCGCGGCGAGGCGTCCGCGGACCCTTCACTGGCGGACGGGCTCCGTGCACAGCTCGTGCTGGAAGCCGCGCGCGAGGCGGCGGCGCGCCGCGCGTGGGTGGAGATTCCGACTACCAGCGCTTGAAGAGTCCGTACAGCCACTGACCCAACAATCCCATCACCGGCGGCAGCAACACGCCGGGGATGAAGCGAGCCAGCGTCAGCGGCCAGCCGAGCAGCGGAGCTTCGTAGGTCAGCATGCGGATCGGGCTCACGAGCGTTTTCGCGGTCAAGAGCGTGATGAGCGGCGCGGGCGCGGCGCCCTGGCGCAGAAGATTCGCGGCGATCGGAAAGAACACGTACGGGCCGCCGGGGATGAGCAGGCCGGCCACCCAGCCGATCACGATGCTCTGACCCAGGTGCTCGCCACCAAGCCAGCGAGACAGCACCGGCCGCGGAATCAGCACCTCCAGGAGGCCGGCCAGCAGAAATCCCAGCGCCAGCTCGATCCACACACCGCGCAGCAGCTGCGCGCTCGCGGTGAGGCCACGCCACGGCAGCGCAGCGTCGCGCGCGAACGCCACCGCCGTCGCCACGACGACGAGCGCCAGGAGGATCCAGAGGCTCGCGTCCACGCGTCTGCGCTTCACGCGCCGTCGGCGGCGTGCGCCGCCCGATAGATGACCTCGGCATCGGGCGCCTGCGCTTGCGCGCGTGCGGCTTCGATCAGGCCGTGCGTCGGCGCCAGCGAGCAGGCCGGATCAGTGGCCGCCGCGTCGCCGGTGAGATGGTAGGCCTGGCAGCGGCAACCGCCGAAATCGATCGTGCGACGCTCGCAGCTGCGACACGGCTCCGGCATCCACGCCTCGCCACGAAACGCGCCGAAGGCGGCAGACTGGTGCCAGATCTCCGCCAGCGACCGCTCACGCGCGTTGTCGAACGTGAGCCCGGGCAACGTGTGCGCGGCATGACACGGCAGCACGAGCCCGTCGGGAGCGACCACGAGAAATCGGCGCCCCCAGCCGTCCATGCAGGCTTTCGGCACGTCGGCGTAGTAGTCGGGCGTGACGAACAACACCTCCATCCGCCCGCGCAGCCGCCGCCGCGCCTGGCGCGCCACCTCACGCGCCGCGTCCAGCTGCGCGCGGGTCGGCAGCAGCATCCGGCGATTGGCGAGCGCCCAGCCGAGATACTGCGTGTTGGCGAGCTCCAGACGATCGGCGGCGAGCGACTCGGCGAGGGCGATCACCTCCGCGACGTGGTCGAGATTCTCGCGGTGCAGCACCACGTTGACGGTGAGCGGCATCCCGAGCCCCTTCACCCAGCGCGCGACCTCGAGCTTGCGCTCGAACGAGCGGTGACCGGCGATGCGCTCTGAGCCCGCCGCCGTCACGTCCTGGATGGATACCTGCACGTTGTCGAGCCCCAGCGACTTCAGACGCGCCAGCCGCTCGCGCGTGAGCGGGATCCCGCTGGTGATCAGGTTGGTGTAGAGATCGAGCGCCCGCGCGCCTTCGACCAGGTGCTCGAGATCGTCGCGCAGCAGCGGCTCACCGCCGGTGAGGTTGAGCTGCACCACGCCCAGCGCCTCCGCCTCGCGGAAGACGCGCAGCCAGTCGTTGGTGCCCAGGGCGTCGGCGTGCCGCGCCAGGTCGCGCGGATTGGAGCAATACACGCAGCGGAGCGGGCAGCGATAGGTGAGCTCGGCGACGAGCGTGTAGGGCCGCGGCTCCTCAGTCATCGTGATCACGAATCAGTCCGCGGTCGGCCATGCTCACGAGAAAGGCCAGCACCTCGCGCTCGACGGTCTCGCGCGGCTGCGGCGCGTACTTGGCCGCGAGCCGATCGATGATGGCGCCGACCGTATGCTCCCCGGTGCACAGCTGGATCACGTCGGCCGCCGTGGGGTTGAGGATCAGACCGCGTTCCGGATACAGCAGCAGGTGGCGGGACGTCCGGGCGTCCCAGCGCAGCCTCGCTTTGGCCGCCACGATCGGACGGCTGTCGGCCGTGATGGCGCGTGGTTCGCTCACACGCGCGCGCCGCCGGGCCCCCAGCCGGGCTCGACATAGGCGACGTACAGGCAATCGAGCAGGTGCCACAGGATCTCGGTCTTGCGGATCAGCGCGGCAATGCATTTCTCCTGCAGCTCGTAGGTCGTGGCATGCGTCACGACGAACTCGATCGCCTCGTGCGAGTCCTGCCGCGCGCGCGGCGGGCGCGTGCGGAAGTAGTCGAGCATGTCCTTGGCGATCCACGGATAGTGCCGCTCCCAGGCCAGGACGCGCCGGGTCATGAGATCGGGCGAGAAGAACTCGGTCAGCGACGACGCCACCGCCTCGAGGAGGCTCCGCTCGCTCACCAGCTGGACATAGCCGTCGCAGGCGAAACGCACACCGGGCAGCACCGAGCGGCACGAGGCGACTTCCTTGCGATCGAGACCGACGCCGTCAGCCAGCCGGAGCCAGAGCTCGAGGCCGCCCTCGCCCGCCGCGTCGCCGTCGTGGTCGCGAATGCGGCGGATCCACATCCGCCGGAACGTCGGGTCCTCCGACTTGGACAGGATGATCGCGTCCTTGATCGGCACGCGCGTCTGATAGTAGTAGCGATTGAGTACCCACTGCTGCAGCTGCAGGCGCGTGAGCTTCCCGTCGTGCATCAGATGGTGATAGCGGTGATGGTCGTGGTAGCGGTACTCGCCCTCGCGCCGCACCCACTCGATGAATTCCTCCCGCCCCAGCGGCGGCCGCACGGCGTGTTCGCTCACAGCCGGACCTCCATGCCGTCCCACGCGACCTCCCAGCCGGCGGCGGCGACAGTCGCGCGCTCGCGCGAATCGTCGCGCAGCATCGGGTTCGTGTTGTTGAGGTGGATGTAGATGCGGCGGCCGGCGCTCACGCCGGCCAGCTGCGCGAGGCTTCCCGCGGCGCCGCCGACCGGCACGTGCGCCATGTCCTCGGCGCGCTTGGTACCGAGCCCCTGCGCGGGCAGCTCGTCGGGCGACCAGAACGTGCCGTCGAAGAAGACCGCGTCCGCGCCGCTCAGCGCCTGCCGGACGTCGGCCGTCACGGCGCCCACGCCGCTGAAGTAGGCGAGCAGCCGACCACTCCGTGTCTCTCGGATGCGAAATCCCACGCTGTCCTCGGGATCGGGCGGACGCGACCGCTCGAGATGCACGGGCGCCTTGCCGGGGACGATCACCGGCTCGGCGGCGAGCCCGGTTGGCCGTCCATCGACGTCGACGATTTCTTCCTCTCGACCAGCCTTCACGAGCCGCCACGTCACCTGGCCGGGGAAACGCTCGAGGGTGCGGTAGAGGACGTTGTCTTGCGTGAAGCCGCGCCGGACGGACTCCGTCGCGTACACGACGAGCGGATGGGACTCACGCAGCGACAAGAGTCCGAGGCAGTGATCGAGGTCGCCGTTCGTCAGCACGATGGCGCCGATCGGTGAGTGACGCGGTCCGCGCGGATGCAGACCGGGAAAGCTCTCGACCTGCGCACGGATCTCCGGAGAGCAATTCAACAGGACGAAGGACGCCGCGCCGTCGGCGCCGACCGCCACACACTCTTGCGAGCGCGCGGTCGCTCGCTGCGTGCCGTCCCGCACCCCGCGGCAGTTCGGGCAGCCGCAGTTCCACTGGGGGAATCCGCCCCCCGCCGCCGAGCCCAGCACACGGACCAGCACGCGTCATCCCCCACAGATGCGACAGCCCCTCGCGTCGACCTGGAAAGGGACGCGAGGGGCTGCGGCTGACTCGTGGTGAGTCAGTTCAGATGTTAGAAACGGTCGTCCGGCTCGCTGCCGAAATCGTCCTGATAGGAGTTGATCTCGGCGTCCATCCGCACTTCCGTCACCTCGGGAGCTTCCCAGACCATGTCAGCACCTCCCAGCGGCTCGAGTCACGCCTCGCCCCGAACGCGGGCTAGATGCTAGTCGAGGGGGCACGCCTTGTCAAATGTCGGCCTGCCGGATGTCGGCCTGCCGGAATGTCGGCCGGACAGCGTTTGACAAGGGCGTGGCCCACGCGCTACGGTCTGGCGCCAACCGAGCCCAATATCTGTCCGCCGTACCGGAGGATCCATCATGAGGCTTAGCCCATTGCGGTACGCGCTGGCCCTCACCGTCGTCGTTGCCGTCCTGCTCGCCACGGGTCTGGTCGCTGCCCAGCAGGCGCCCGCACCGCCGACCTGGAAGCAGGGACAGCCCAAGGACATGGAGAGCTCGACGCTATCGCCCATCGCCCAGCCGCCGGCGCCGAAGGCGGCGAGCGAGATCCCCGTCGACAAGATCAAGGTGCCGCAGGGTTTCAAGGTCGAACTCTGGGCCAGCGGCATCAACAACGCGCGCGCGATGACGTGGGGCGACAAGGGCACGCTGTTCGTGTCCAGCCGCGTCGCCGGCAACGTCTACGCCGTCGTCGACAAGGGCGGCTCGCGCGAGGTGAAGACCATCGCCAAGGGCCTCAACCTGCCGAACGGCGTGGCCTTCAAGGACGGCACGCTCTACATCGCCGAGATCCACCGCATCACCAAGATGGAAGGCATCGAGGGCAAGCTCGACAGCCCGCCCGAGATGAAGGTCGTCTATGACACGCTGCCGAAGGATGCGCCGCACGGCTGGAAGTATCTGGCCTTCGGTCCGGACGGCAAGCTCTACTTCAACATCGGCGCGCCCTGCAACATCTGCATTCCGCCCGACACCCACGCCAACATCTCGCGGGTCAATCCGGATGGCACCGGCTTCGAGTACTGGGCGCACGGCGTGCGTAACAGCGTCGGCTTCGACTGGCATCCGGTGACGAAGGAGCTGTACTTCGCGACGCATGCGCGCGACTGGCTCGGCGAGGACGTACCGAACGATCGTCTCGACGTCGCGCCCAAGAAGGGCCTGCACTTCGGCTATCCCTATTGCCATCAGGGTGACATCCCGGATCCGGAGTTCGGCAAGGGTCGATCGTGCGGCGAGTTCGCGGCGCCGCTGATCAAGACCGGGCCGCACGTCGCGGGCAACGGCGTCGAGTTCTACACGGGCTCGATGTTCCCCGCGGAGTACAAGAACCGCATGTTCCTCGCCCAGCGCGGCTCGTGGAATCGCACGCAGAAGATCGGCTTCCGCGTCATGATGGTGACGCTGCGACAGGGTGACGTGCCGAAATACGAGCCGTTCGCCGAGGGCTGGCTGCAGGGCGACCAGGTCTGGGGTCGGCCGGTGTACACGCGGCAGATGAAGGACGGCTCGCTGCTGATCTCCGACGACTATGCCGGCGCGATCTACCGCGTCAGCTACGGGCGATAGATTCGAACGGTCGTCGCTTCGGAACGGTGTCGGGCGCAACGTGAACGGGGGGTTGAAAGGGGGGGCGCGACGCCCCCCCCTTTCGTTCCTCAACAAGGGCGTTCGAAATCTTCTCCAAGCATTGAGTGCGTTCCTTCGCCAAGCCTTGAATACACGCCCGGCTCGAGCATTGCTCCTCGCGCTGATCGCGCCGCTGATTGCTCCTCCGCTCGCCCCCGCCGTCGATCTCGAAGCCGGCCGTCGCAAGGCCGCGGCCTGCGTCGCCTGCCACGGCCCCGACGGCAACTCCACGAACCCAACGGTGCCGACGCTCGCGGGGCAGGTCGCGACGTACCTGCACTGGCAGCTCCTGCTCTATCGCGACAAGCGTCGGGTGGATGCGCAGATGGCGCCGATCGCGGCGGCGCTGAGCGAGCCGGATATGGCCGATCTCGCCGCGTTCTTCGCGGCCCAGCGGCCGGCGCCCCCCACGGCGACGCCGGCCGATGCCGCGCGCAGCGACGCGGGACGGCGACTGGCGGAAACCTATCACTGCAACGACTGTCACGGCCGCGATTTTGGCGGGCGCGAGTACGCGCCGCGCCTGCGTGGCCTGTCGCGTGACTATGTCGTCGCGCAGATGCGCGGGTTCAAGGCACGTACGCGCGGCGATCTGGATGGAGCGATGACGCAGGCCGCCCAGCCGGTCGCCGATGCCGACATCGAGCCGCTCGCCGATTACATCGGCTCGATACGCTGAGCGATCGAAGGCATGTCCCTTGCGACTCACGTGGGAGAATGACCCACATGAATGGTCGACGATCGGGCGTCGTGCACGTCCTCGCGGCTGTGATGGCGGTGGTGCTGGTGGGCGGCTGCGTGTCGCCGCGCGGCAAGACCGTCTACGAGAAGCCGGGCGTGGCGCAGGCCCAGAAGCAGGCCGACGAGGCGGAGTGCACGAAGGCCGGGCTCGACGTCGCCGAGGGGCCACGCGGCTCCGCATTTCTCGCCGTCGACCGCGACGCCGTCGACCGCTGCATGCAGGCCCGCGGCTACCGCATCACCGTGCCGAGATAAGCCTCAGGACGGTTGCGGCGCCGGCCGGCGCCAGAAGAACACGCGTGAGACCGCGTGGCTGGCCAGGTACTTCTGCGCCGACTCCATATAGAGGTAGAGCACCGGCGTGATGTAGAGCGTCAGGAGCTGGGAGACGACGAGCCCGCCCACCACCGCCAGGCCCAGCGGGCGCCGCGCGTCGGCTCCGGCGCCGATTCCCAGGGCGATCGGCAGCGTGCCCAGCAGGGCCGCCATGGTCGTCATCATGATCGGGCGGAAGCGCAGCAGGCAGCCCTGATAGATCGCCTCCGCGGGCGACATTCCGCCGCGCTCGGCTTCGATCGCGAAGTCGATCATCATGATCGCGTTCTTCTTCACGATACCGATCAGCATGATCATGCCGACGAATCCGTAGACGTTGAGCTCCATGCCGAACAGCCACAGCGTGAGCAGCGCGCCGGCGCCCGCCGAGGGGAGTCCCGACAGGATCGTCAGCGGGTGGATGAAGCTCTCGTAGAGGATACCCAGCACGAGATAGATGACGAGAATCGTGATGAGCAGGAGCATTCCCTGCCCTTGTAATGAGGCCTGGAACGCCTGCGCCGTCCCCTGGAACGTGCCGGTCACCGTGGCCGGCACTCGCAGCTCCCGCTGCACCCGATCGACCTCCTCGACCGCCTGGGACAGCGCGACGCCGGGCCGCGTGTTGAACGAGATCGTCACCGCGGGCAGCTGCCCGAGGTGGTTCACCGTGAGCGGACCGATGCCGGGCGTCATCGTCGCCACCGACGCCAGCGGCACCAGCGTGCCCTTCGTGTTGCGAACGTAGAGCAGGCCGAGGGCGGTGGGATCGCGCTGGAACTGCGGATCGACCTCCAGGATCACCCAGTACTGGTTCGATGGCGTGTAAATCGTGGAGACCTGCTTGGCGCCGTACGCGGCGCCCAGCGCGTTCTCGATCTGGTCCGCGCTGACCTCGAGGGTGGAGGCTTTGTTGCGGTCGATCTCGACGGTCAGCTGCGGGCTCGTGATCTGCAGATCGG
>Ga0070699_100004988_pt1 | contig 11699 bp, 10 predicted proteins | sample KBSK1503metaG_FD_65473 | JGI IMG/M metagenome (GOLD analysis project Ga0070699, IMG submission 65473) | Corn, switchgrass and miscanthus rhizosphere microbial communities from Kellogg Biological Station, Michigan, USA - KBS K1-50-3 metaG | ecosystem: Host-associated > Plants > Roots >...
GCCCGGCCGCGTCCCGCGCGACGACGACTGACGCGCCCACACGGGTCAGCGCGTGCTCGATGCTCATGAGGTTCCCGGCGCCGTAGTCGACCACGGCGATCCGCGGCGGCCCCGCCGTCCGCGGCGGCGGCAGCGACGACACCGTCACCCGAGCACACCCTTCGTCGAGGCCACGCCATCGCGCCGTGAGTCGGGCTCGCAGGCGGTGCGGACCGCGTGAGCCAATGCCTTGAACGCCGCTTCGGCCAGGTGATGGTCGTTGCGACCGGTGCCGCGCAGGTGAAGCGTCGTCCCGGAGGTCCTCGCGAACGACTCCAGGGCGTGCTCGATCAGCTGGAGCGGCAGGGCGCCGACACGCTCGCTGCGGAACGGCAGGTCGATGACCGCATATGGCCGTCCACCGACATCGACGACCGCCGTGGCGATCGATTCGTCCATCGGCACGGTCGCCTCGCCGAAGCGACGGATCCCCGCCCGATCGCCAAGCGCCTCGGCGAAGGCCGCTCCGACCACGAGCGCGACGTCCTCTACGGTGTGGTGCTCGTCGACATGGAGATCGCCGTCGGCGCTGATCGCCAGGTCGAACAGCCCGTGATGTCCGAACGACCCCAGCAGGTGGTCGTAAAAGCCGAGCCCGGTCGCGATCGAGGTGTGGCCCTCGCCGTCGAGGCCGAGCGTGACCGTGACGTCGGTCTCGCGGGTCGCTCGAGCCACGGACACGCGTCGGCCCTCCCGGGCGCCGACCTGGTACTCGCCGGGTGGGGCCGTCACGACGGACCACCCGCGGTCATCTCGGGCACCGGTGTGATCGACGAGGTGAACGTTGCGGGTGTCGGGCTCATCGGTCGGCGTCCGCGAAGCGGTGAGTGACGGCGTCGCGATGGGCCAGCAGCCCCTCGATCTCGGCCAGCGTCGTCACGGTCTGGGCGATCGCGGCCAGGCCGTCGCGCGTGATCCGCTGGACTTGTACGAACTTCCCGAAGGTCTCGACCGCGAGCGCGCCCGAGGAACGGGCGAGGCCGCCGGTCGGCAGCACGTGGTTGGCGCCGGTCGCGTAGTCGCCGGCCGATTCGGGCGCCCACGGGCCGACGAAGATCGACCCGGCGTTGCGGAGTCGTTCGACGGTCGGCTCGAGCGGTTCGACGTCGACCGAGAGGTGCTCCGGGCCGTAGTCGTTGACGAATTCGATCGCGGCATCCAGGTGGGGCGCGAGCACGATCCAGCCGTGATGCCCGATGGCGCGCGCGAGGATGTCGCGGCGGTGGGCAGTGGCGACCAGGCGCTCGACCTCGCGCTCAACGTCCGTGGCGAATGTCGCAACGGTCGTGACGAGGATGGCCGGTGAATCCGGGCCGTGCTCGGCCTGGGTCACCAGATCCAGCGCGACGCGACGAGGGTCCGCGGGCGGCGTCGCGAGGACGAGGCCCTCCGACGGGCCGGCCGGCACGTCGATTCCCACCTCGCCCGAGACTTCGATCTTGGCGGCGGTCACCCAGGCATTGCCTGGCCCGACGACTCGATCGACGGGCTCGAGACCGGCGTCGGGCAGCCCGTAGGCGAGTGCCCCGATCGCCTGGGCCCCACCGGCGACGACGAAGGCATCTACGCCCAGAAGACCTGCGACCCCGAGCAGGAGCGGATGCGTAGCCCCGTCCCGATCGGCCGGGCTCGCGACGGCGACACGCTCCACGCCGGCCACCCGTGCCGGCACGACGGTCATGATCAGGGAGCTCGGATACGGGGCTGAGCCGCCCGGGACGTAGGCGCCGACGCTCGACAACGGGCGCCAGCGGCGCTCGATCTCGATGCCGGGCCCGATCTCGGTCTGCGTCGAGACCGGCTGTTGGGTCTGGGCGAAGCGCGTGAGGTGGTCGATGGCCTGGTCGACCGCGCGCCGGGTCCGGGCGTCGAGGGCCTGACCGGCCGCCCGGAGCTCGAGGGGCTCAAGGATGAGCCGCCCGTCTGTCCGGCCGCCCCCGACGAGCGCGTTCGCGTCGCCGACCGCGGCGTCGCCTCGTGCCCGCACATCTGCGAGGGTGTGGCGGGCCGCGTCCCGAACGTCGGGATCGGGCACGGCGCCCCGTCGGACAAGAGCACGCCGCATGGCGACAGCGTCGGGGACACCAGCCATCGCATCGGCGAGATCGAGGCGTCGAATCCGCATGGTGGATACCCGGGAGTCCTCGATCGTCGTCATCGGGGACGTCACGGGACGATCTTCTCGATCGGAAGGACGAGGATGCCGCTCGCCCCGGACGCCTTCAGTTGGGGCAGCAGACCCCAGACCTCGTCCGCCCCGACCACCGAATGGATGGCGATCATGCCGTCGTGTGCGAGCGGGATGACCGTCGGAGACTCAAGGGCAGGGAGCAGCGCCTCGAGCTCGGGGAGGTGGCTCGCCGGGGCGTTCATCATGAGGTACTTCCGGCCTCGTGCCGCGATCACCGCGCCGAGCATCGTGTCGATGGCCGCGAGGTCAGCGGCGCGTTCCCGATCCGCGGTGGGGTTGGCGACCAGGACAGCTTCCGACTCGAGCACGTCGCCGATCTGGCGCAGGCCGTTCATCACCAGCGTCGATCCGGTCGACACGAGGTCGACGATCGCTTCGGCGAGCCCTAGCCTGGGTGCTACCTCGACCGCACCGGAGATCGGGATGATATCGACGGGGATATCGCGACCATCGAAGAACCGGCGAGCGATATTGGGGTGGGCGGTGGCCACGCGCAGGCCGGCCAGCTCGTCGACCGACCGATAGGGCGTGTCGTTGGGGACAGCGGCGGCCAGGCGACACGTCCCATACCCTAGTTCGCGGATCCGGGGCAGCTCAGCGCCGGTCTCTGCGAGGAGGTCGATGCCGGTGATCCCGAGATCGGCGACGCCGTCGCCCACGAACTCGATCACGTCGTTGGTCCGCACGAACAGGATGTCGAGGTCGAGGTTCTGGACCCGCGCCACGAGGCTGCGATCGTGCTCATCGAAAACCAGGCCCGCGTCGTGGAGCAGCCGCAGGGTCGGTTCGACCATCCGTCCCTTGTTCGGGACGGCGAGGCGGAGGCGTTCCCTCATCGTTCGACAGCGGTGGGGTAGGGGTTCGTGCCGGAGCGCGAGGCTGCATCCAGTTTCTCGAGCATCGCCCGATAGCCGCCCTCGCCGTGGTTGAGCCACGACGCGATGCGCGTGATGGTGGCCGTGCTCGCGCCAGTCGTCCTGGAGATCTCGGCGTAATGGATGCCCGCATCGAGCAGGCGGGCGACCGCCCAGCGCTGGGCCATGTCGTGAAGCTCCTTGAGCGTGCACAGGTCGCGGAAGAAGTGCTCGGCTTCCTCCGGTGTCTCGAGTCGCAGGATCACCGCGAAGAGCGCCTCGATGTTGGGCGTGCGCCAGTCCTGGGCCATCCGATCCTTTCCTCGCTACCCTGCTAACGTAGTAGCATGCTAAAACGCTACCACGGTGGACCGGAGATTGACAAGCAACTTTGAGATCTTCCCGGCGATCGACCTGCGCGGCGGCCGGGTCGTGCGCCTGCGGCAGGGTGATTTCGAGCGCGAGACGAGCTACTCCGACGATCCGGTCGCCGTGGCCGTGGGTTTCGTCGATGCTGGGGCCCGGTGGCTGCATATCGTCGACCTCGACGGGGCCCGGAACGGAGAGCCGGCCCATAGCCGACAGATCCAGGACGTGATCGAGGCCGTGGGCGATCGGGCCGCGCTGGAGGTCGCCGGTGGGCTGCGGACCGCGGCCTCTGTCGCGTCGGTGCTCGCCTCAGGGGCAGCGCGCGCCGTCGTCGGCACCGCCGCCCTGCGCGACCCCAACTTCGCCGGCGGACTGATCGCCACCCATGGTCCCGACAGGGTGTGCGTCGCCCTCGATGTGCGCGACGGCCTGGCCGTGGGGGAGGGCTGGCGCGACGGTGTCGGAGGCATCCGCGCCGAGGATGCCCTGGACCGGCTCGCCGACAAGGGCGTCAGGACCTTCCAGGCGACCGCCATCGATCGTGACGGCCTGCTGTCCGGCCCGGACCTGGCGCTGCTAACAAGCCTCGTCGCAAACGGTCGGGGCGAGATCATCGCGTCGGGCGGCTTCTCCTCGATCGATGACCTTCGAGCTGTCCGAGCCATCGGTTGTGCGGGCGCGATCGTCGGTCGTGCCCTGTACGAGGGGCGGCTGGACCTTGCCCATGCGATCCTTGGCTGACCCGCGGCGGTCGTCGCAGACGTCGAAGCCGACCTGCACCGACACGCCACGATACGACGCGGATGAACCTGGGCATGTCAGGCACCTGCAGGTGGCGGGCGGGTCTGAGTGAGGTCGAAGCCGCAGCATCTGGTGGTTAGGCGTTCGCTGTGCCCTAGATGCTGTGGTTCGGCTGGCGAGGAAGGATTCGAACCTTCGATCTCCGGATCCACGCGGATGGACTAGTGCGGTATCAGAAAGGGCTGACCAAATGATGGGTTACCTGCCGCGCGTCGTCCGCAGGGCGACACGCGGCATGACCGAAGGAGGGATCACATGGCCCGGTCGATCGTCAGACGCGCCGTCTTCACGGCGTTGATCGTCGCCCTCGCCCTTCCAGGAGCAACGCTCGCCGCGAAGCCGATCGCGGCGCTCCATGACCATTTCACTGACAGCTTCCCGAGTGATATCTGCGGGATTCCGGTCCAGGTCGACCTCGTCGTCTCGGACAGCTTCTTCGAGTACGCGGACGGCAGTTTCAAGGACGCTGCCTCGTTCATGTCAACGTTCACGAATCCGGACAACGACAAGTCGGTCGTGTTGTCGTCAGCGGGGACCGTGACCGGGACCGCGGTCATCGACGAGCAAGCGAACACGATCACGTTCGTCACGACCTTCAAAGGTCTGCCGGAGAAGATCCAGACGGCACATGGTCGGATCCTGACCCGCGACGCTGGGATCATCTCCTTCCGCGACACTTTTGATCTGACCACGGGTGACTTTCTCGGCACTGAGGTCACCATCAATGGGCCTCATCCCGAAGCGGATGCCGACTTCGCGCTCTTCTGCGACGTCGTCACGGGGGCGCTGACCTAGCGTCAGTCTCGCCAGCGCTCGTTGGACATCGCTACTGGCGGGAACCGGGACGGTCGTCGGGCCCGGTTCCGGCAGGGCATCCTCCGCCGGATCGAGATACCAGTCGAGCGTCTTGGGCAACAGGCCTCGCGCCCGACCCGAGACGAGGCAGTCGGCCAGGCCATCGGCGAGGGTGAACGTCGGACCAGACGCCGAGTCAGGTGACCGAACCGGCCTGACGAGTCAGGTGACCGGACGGGGAACGAGTCAGGTGACCACGAGCCATTGGGAATGCCTCCACCCTGGTCGGCGCTTCCATGCTCGAACCACAGGATCTGGTGGTCTGATCAGACCATTGCTACCAGATGGTGTGGTGTTGGCTGGCGAGGAAGGATTCGAACGGCCGCGTTCGTCCCGATACGGGCGAGACGTTGATCGGCCTCGGTAATGGCTACCTGCCCCCGGCACCGCTGCAGCCAGGCCATCTCGTTTGGCTCGGCGCGCCATTTGCCTCCCCGTCACTCATCGCCCCGGAGTTCTTCCGGGCCGACTTCGCGGCCGATATCAATCCGAAGCTCGCGGGACGACTCAGCAACCAGCAGCGCCCCACTAGCTTCGGACTGTTCTTCGAGCCGGCCGGTCCGGTGGCTTGGCACGCGCTGCCCTCGTGGTACGCCGTGTCCGGTCTCGACCGCATGGTCGACCCGCCCTTCAACGCGCGCTGGCGGCCCGGATCGGGGCCACAACGGTGACCTTGACGACGCGAGCCACGCCGGCGGCTACACGCACTACGCAGCCCGCATGGTGAAGCTTCTCGAGACGGCCGCGACGACCGGCTGGCGGGTGACGTCGGCGTCAATCGACGACATCGTTGGCTCGCCGGGAGCGGGCGGGGACGCTCGCTCCCGGAGTCCGTCTTGGTTGGCAGCCGTTGGCAGCCGTCGACAGCCGTCGAATGGGGGCAGTGGGCCTCTAGTTCGCGGTCACCTGGTAGTAGGTGACCCAGCCCGGTTCGCTTGCCGACGTCACCGACGACCAACCTTCGGGCCCGGCAGTCCCGAGGGGGACGGTCCGAAGATGGATGACCGCGGTGCTCGTTTGGCACTCACCCGCGCGGAGCGAAGCGCCTTGACTCTGGCCGAAGCTCGGCAGGAAGGCCTTGTCGGTGGCGTCCGGGCATCGCGCCGGATCCTGCAGGTATTGGGCAGCAGTGATGCCCAGGATCGTCGGGAAGAACCCGATTCCCTTGTGCTGCGAGCCAAGAGCGGTCTGTCCGTCGTGGATGTGCCAGTTCGGAGGCAGGACCGAGGCTTCGTTCGCGGCCATGGCGGTCGCGCCAAACGCCGTCAGGACCAGGATCGCGGCCGCCGCGCCCGGCATCAGCCACGACCGGATCATGCGGTTCCGCGCTGTTACCCAGACGCCTGCCGAGCTTGTCGATTCGTCCATCACGTTCTCCCTTCACCCGACGCCACGGACACCGCCACGTGCTCGATCTCGTGGAAGATCCGTATGCCGGCACCACCGTCCGGGAACATCGCCCGAACGGCCTCAGCGATGTCGGCCGGGTCGAACGCCCAGCCCTCCAGCACGACCCCTACCCCCGAGCGGTCTGCGAGCAGCGAGATGCGGGTTACCCCTAGGCGCGCGAGGCGCTCCGCGGCTTCCGGTCCGACGACCGGTTCCGCGGTTGGGGGACCGACGACGAGCATCACAACCGCCACTCGGGCCACCTCGATGGCTGCACGACCCTTCAAGGGATCTGCCTGCGAGGCTAGGCGGGGGCGGGACCCTCATTCATCGGGCGAATCCCGTACCACGGGCGAGCGGACGAGCGAAGCGAGCTCCGTCCGGTTGCGTAGCCCGAGCTTGGCAAAGATGTTTGTCACGTGCCGCTCGACCGTCTTGGGCGATACCACCAGCGCCTCGCCGATCTCTCGGTTGCTGGCGCCATCCGCAACGCGACGCGCGATCTCCAGCTCCCGCTCGCTGAGGCCGAGCAGGCCACCCCCGGCGCTTGCGGCGCCCCGACGCCACGCCCGGATGCCGAGGCGACGTAGTGCCTGCGCGGCAAGGCGGCCTTCGCTCACCGCTCGACAGTCTGCAGCCAGCTCGGCTGCGGACGTCAATGCTGCGACCGCGCGATCGCGGTCGACTGTGACCAGACAGCGCCCAAGGTCGATCCGAGCCCAGATCAGGTCGAGCATCAAGCCGGCGCGCTCGAGGCGTTCGGCGAGGGTCTCCTGGAGCGAGATCGCGTCCACGAGATCACCATCCGCCGCCGCAATCGCGGCGGCCGCCCGGATCCGCCAAAGATCGCGGCTGGTGCGGCCGGAGGTTGGCCCGCGATCCCATTCGGCGAGACCCTGGCGCGCGTCCTCGATGCGTCCGATCCGAGCGAGCAGCTCGACGGTCGCGAGTGCCAGGCCGGCGCTGTGTCGCGGGCACCGGGCGAGGTCGGCGTCGGCGCGCGCGGCCACGAGCTCGGCCTCCACCTCGACCGTTGCCGCGGCGCCCGCAACACGTGCTTGCCAGGCGGCAATCGCAAGATGGAGGTCCTGGCTGTAGTGCGGATCCGGTTCCGCCGCAGCGTCGCGGCGAAGCGCCCGCAGGGCGGCAGCCGCGTCCTCGAACGACAGCTCGATCAAGTGACCGATGGATGGCCCGCTGCCCCAGTGCCGCGGTGCGTCGGTGAAGCGCGCCTCGAGCTGCTGTGTCTCGACGGCGATGGCGTGGGCTTCGGCGAGACGGCCCATGTCCCGAAGGACGCGCGCGAGTCCGCTGCCGGCAAGAATCGTCAGCGTCGGCAGCACTAGCCGCTTCGAAGCGTCCCACGCCTGTCGGCTCTGCGCCTCGCCCTGGCGGGGGCGCGCAACAGTGCGCAGGGCCTGTGCGGCACGGATCTGAGCGGCGATGTGTGACTCGTCGTCCAGACTCGCGGCGACGCGCAGGCAGTGCTCGACGAGGCCGACGATGTCGTCATCGCGATCCTCCTGCATCGCGCCATCGATCGCGACTTCGAGGGCTGCGAGATACGCTCGGCGGGCGGAAGGAGGAAGCCGCTGGAGTCCGCCGCTGGTCGACGCCATCTCCTCCGCGGCGGCGACAGCACGCTCCGACGTCCGGCTTCCGGCCTCGGTCTCGTGGTCGAGCCAAAGCTCGACATCGGCCTGCAGGGCGTCGAGTCGCACCGTCGCCTCGGGCTCCGCCGCCGGCAAGGCTCGGGCCCGATCGAGGTGCTCGTGGGCATCGCGGCGTCGACCGAAGCGGTACGCCGCCAGGGCCGCCTCGGTCTCCGCGTGCCGCCGGTCCGTGTCCGAGCCTGCTTCTTCGCTGACGCGCGCCCAGCGTTCGAGGGCCAGCTCCACGTCGCCGATGACTGCACCGAGCTCCGCGATAGCGCGGTCGATGCCGATCCGCTCCATCGCACCGGGGTCGAGACCGTCGCTGATCGAGGCGAGAAGGCGAAGGTCGTCACCGTTCAGCAGGCGGCGTCCCGGCGACGAGAGCAGTCGCAGGGCCAGTCCGGCTGACGGCTGCCCCGCGGCGAGTCGATGGTCGAGCGCCTCGCGCAGCAGCTTCACGTCGTCACCGGCCGCAACTTCGAGACGATCGGCCAGGCGCGCATCCAGCCGCCGCCGAGCCGTAGGCGGAATGCTCGCCGTCGTGGCCTCGCGAATCAGGTCGTGGACCAGGCGGATCGTCCCGCTGACCTCAAGGCCGAGACCCCGAGCGACGAGCTCCGCTGAGGCGTGTCGGACTCGGCTGACCTCCCACTCGAGCAGCTCGGCGATCTCGTCGATCAGGAATGGGCGCGCTCCGACGGCCAGCGCTGCAAGCAACGCGCCGGCCTCGCCGCTCAGGGCCCGGAGCCGCTCGGCGATGAGCCCCGACGGCTCGACGTTGCCGCCGCTCCTCGCCAGCGCGTCCAGCCAGAAGGGCGAGCCTCGAGCGCGCCGCCACAGCGCTGCGGCTGCGGTCTCACTCAGTGTGTCGTCGATGGCACGGGTCAGTGACAGGCCGTCCTCGAGGGGCAGCGGACCGAGCTCGATGATCGCCCGCCGCTCGGGCGGCAGCGTGCCTTCGACCGTCGATCTGAAGGCCGTGCCGGCAGCCGACGGGCGAGCGACAGCGATCACGCTCAGCGATTGACGCGTGGGCTCGGCTGCGCGAAGCAGGTAGTGGATCATTCCGAGGGACTGGTCATCGACCCACTGGAGGTCATCGACGCCGATCAGGAGTGGCCCATGTGACGAGAGCGCCCGATGTGCCGCCTCGAAGATGCGAAGGGGCGCGCGAATAACGTGATCGCGGCCGCCGAACACGAGCTCTTCGAGGCTGTGGCCATGGACGGCCACGGTCGACAGGTGGCGGATGAGTTCGCCGACGGCGGCCAAAGGGACCGCCTGATTCGGCTCGAAGCCGACGACGCGGACGGGTCGTGCGGTCCGCGGCACGGCCAGGATCTCCGCGAGCAGCCGGGACTTGCCGCTGCCCGGCTCGCCGGTGACGAGCGCGGCGCTGGGCTTTCGATCGTGGCTCGACTGCCGGATGAGGGCAGCGACCTCCGAGAGTTCCCGACCACGCCCCACGAACGGCACGCCCATGGGTCAAGGGTAATCGTGGCCGGCGGGCGTCAAATCGCCTCCGGACCATGCCCGGCATCTTCGGACGAGTACCACAAGATTTGGTGGTCACCCCTCACCTTGAGGCCCGTATCTTGCGTGTTGGCTGGCGAGGAAGGATTCGAACCTTCGATCTCCTGATCCAGAGGAGTCCCAACGATTTGGCCATTGGACAGTGCGGTTTGAGCGTGGCGCGGACTCGAACCTTGTGAATCCGGCGGGCAATCAGGTTGAACGTGCCTTGGCGCTGATCAGGAAGCCGTCAGACGTGGCGTCGTGCGTCCTCTGAACCCAGACGGCGTCCACCTGCCCGTCGACATCTACATCCCCGGCTGCCCACCGCGGCCGGAGGGCCTGATCTTCGGGTTCCTCAAGCTCCAGCAGCTGATAAGGATCCGGGCGGCCACTGGCCCGACCGAGCCATCGGTCCGAACGTGCCAGACCTCGTCTGGGCGCTCGAACAGGCGACTGAAGGTCGCGGGTCCGCAACGTTTGTAGGGCTTCACGCGTCCCAGTCCCGCCAGCCGAGCCGACCGTCGCGTGACACACTCGCGTGTACGCGCGATGATGTCGCGCCTGCCAGCGACGAAAACCCGACCCAAGCCGACCGCGTATGAGCATCTGATGACCGACCTGCCCAACTCCGCAGCCGACCGAGCTGCCAACGCCTCCACACCCGACGGCGAGTCGCCCGCGGGCGATCCCGAGCTTGCCATGCTCGTCCAGCGTGACGCGCCGCCGGACGACGCCGGCCCGTCCCTGGCCGATCGGGTGAAGCGCCGGCGGCGGCGCGCGTCCTCGGCGGTCCCGGCCGCCCCGGCCGCGGCGGACTCGACCTCGCCCGATCCCGGCGACGCGGCTGATCCGACCACTGTCGTTGCGACCCCGCCGGCCGAGCCGGCCGACACGATCCCGGCGGACGCTTCGCCGATCTCCGAGAACGGCGTCGATGCCGTGCCGGTCCTGCCCCTTGCGGCCGCCGTGACTGACGCCGAGCTCCCGGCACGGCCTCGGCGCCGACGGTCGCTAGCCCTCCGCTTCGGCGTCTCGTTCGTCCTGGGCGTCCTGCTCGCCGCCGGTATCGGCACCGGCGTCCTCTACGCATGGGGCCAGCAGTACGACGGCCGGGTCCTGCCCGGCGTGAGCGTAGGCAGCACGGCTCTCGGTGGGCTCACCCGCGAGCAGGCGGAGGCGGAGATCGCGAACGCCTATGGGTGGCTCGGTACCGGGCAGATCACGCTCACCGGACCGGACGGCCATATGACGAAGATCAGCTACGCCGACGTCGGCCGCGGCCCCGACACCTCGGCGCTCGTCGACACCGCACTCGCGGCAGGCCGCCAGGGCGAGCCCCTCGCGAACCTGATCAGCGCACCGCAGGCCGCGATCCACGGCGTGACCCTCGACTCCGCCGTCGTCTACGACCGCGACAGGCTGGTGGCCGCCGTCGAGACCCTCGCGACGACGATCGACCAAGCCCCCATCGACGCCTCCGTGTCGCCCGGCCAAGGCGGCACGTTCAGCGCCTCCGGGGCGAAGGACGGTCGCGCCGTGGACAAGGCGGACCTGCTGACCGCGCTCGACGCGCAGCTCGCGGCGCTCCGCACGCCAGAGTCGATCACGCTGGCCGTCCCGATGGTGTCGTTGCCACCCGCCGTCGCCACCGCCTCGGCCGAGGCGGCCAAGGCGGCCGCGGATCGAATGGCCGCCGACGTGGTCGTCGCCCGAGGCGAGGACAGCTGGACGATCGCTGGCACAAGCCTCGCGCCGCTGATCTCGTTCTCGACCGCGGCCGACGGGAGCATCACCCCGATCCTTGACGAGTCGGGCCTCGATCCGATCCTCACGAAGCTGGGCAAGCAGGTCAATCGAAGCGCGCGCGATGCGGGTTTCAAGCTGGTCAGCGGACGCGTCGTCGCCATCGGGACCAGCCGCGAGGGCCGAACGCTCAACCCTGCCGGCATGAAGGCCACGATCTTGAGCGAGATCCAGGCCCGCCAGGCGGGTGCTGCGGCAGCGCCGGTCGCGGCCGTCGTCAAGGCCGTC
>Ga0070699_100004989_pt1 | contig 11698 bp, 10 predicted proteins | sample KBSK1503metaG_FD_65473 | JGI IMG/M metagenome (GOLD analysis project Ga0070699, IMG submission 65473) | Corn, switchgrass and miscanthus rhizosphere microbial communities from Kellogg Biological Station, Michigan, USA - KBS K1-50-3 metaG | ecosystem: Host-associated > Plants > Roots >...
CTGAAACGTCGGCCGCACATGGCTGTCGATCGGCAGCCTCGTCATGCTGGAGATCGAGCGGACCGTCCATCGCGGCGCCGAGATCGCAACGCCGACGTCGAAGTCAGCCGCCGAACCACCCCACAATGCCAGGCCCCGCTCCTCGACCGCCGCGAACGGCTGCAGACTCGTGTGCGAGGGTGCGCGTTCCGGCGCCGCCACCGTGAAGACGAGCTGCGGCGTCTGCGCGGACGTGCGTACCACGGCCGATGCCGCTATCGTCAGAGTCAACGCCGCAGATCGCCACAGGCGCAGCATGGACCCTGACAGTGCGCGCCGCGTGTGACAACGCACCGATGACGCAGAAAAGAGAATGTAAACGTCAGCGCGCGGCCTGCGCCATTTCGAGAAGCGTGGTCACCGTCCGCCAGTTGCGAGCCGTGGCCGCGACGCCGAGCAGCCGCTCGGCGCGCGCGGCGAGCTTCGACCGGCCGAACCCCTCCGGCGTGTGCAGATAGAACACCTTTCCCTTCAAAGCGAAGCGCTCGGTGCCCGTCTTCAGGGCCTCGAGCGACTTCACGTCGGGTTTGCTCGGGCGCTCGGCGAGGAAGAACAGGTGAACGCTCGCCGGGTTATCGCCGGCCTCCGCGAACGGGTTGGCGGCGGCCGCGCTCGCCAGCTCGCGCGGCGTCAACACGAGCACATGCGGTTCGAACCCATGGCTCTTCGACACCGCCGCGGTGAGCTGCCTGGCCAGGCGCGACACGTCGGGCGCGGCGCTCCGGAAGATCACGTTGCCGCTCTGGATGTAGGTCCGAACGTCGACGCACGCGTTCTGTTCGAGCAGCCGCTGGAGATCTTTCATCGGCAGACGGTTGTTGCGGACGAGATTGATGCCGCGAAAGAGCGCGACGTAGGTCTTCAGCGCAGCGGCATTCATAGCTGTCGCGTTTCTCCGTGCGCGAGCGTCCAGTTTGCCGCGTCGGGCAATCCCGCTTCCCGCCAGCGCTGCGCGAATCGCGCGGGCGGCTCTTCGACGGGTTCGTCGGTCAGCCGGAACGTTCCCCAGTGCATCGTCAGGCAGGGTGGTGGGGCCGCCGCGCCGTCAACGAGCGCGCGGTATGCGGCAATCGCGTCTTCCGGGTTCATGTGCACCGTGCGCATGAACCAGCGCGGTTCGTACGCGCCGATGGGCAGCATCACCAGGTCGAACGGCCCGAGGCGCGCGGCAATCTCGCCGAACTCCGGGTGCAGCGCGGTGTCGCCCGCGAAGAAGACGCGCGCGCCGTCGGCCCTGATGACCCAGCCGCACCATAGCGTGTCGCCACGGTCGCCGATCGTCCGCGAGCTGAAGTGCTGCGACGGCGTGCACGCCGCCGAAAAGCCTGGAGCGTCAACCGTCTCCCACCAGTCTCGTTCCACGGTGCGGCGCACGCCGAGCGTCTGCAGCAGGGTGCCCAGCCCCATCGGGCAGAGCCATGGCGTCTGCGGGAACCTGCGCGCGATTCGCTTGACGGTCGGCGCATCGAGATGATCGTAATGATTGTGGGAGAGCAGCACGACGTCGATGTCCGGAAGCGCGTCGAAGTCGATCGCCGGCGCCATGACGCGGCGTGGACCAATCCATTGGAACGGCGACGCGCGGTCGCTCCACACCGGATCGGTCAGCACATTGAGCGCCCCGAGCTGCAACAGTATGGTCGAGTGGCCAATCCACGTCACCGAGCGATAGCCGGGGTGCGCGTGCGGCCTGACGATGACGGGCGTTCGCGTGGGAAGCGAGTCACGCGGAGGAGTGGGCGCGAGGCGGCGGCCGCGCCGCTCGACGAACTGCCAGCGAAGGAAGTCGCGAAAGCCTGCGGGCTGCGTGCCCGGCCAGGGATTCTGGTAGCCGCCGCCAGGACGATGATGTGACATGCGCCGCATTTCCTTATCATGATTGCGTCTTTGTGAAAGGCAGCACGTCGTGTCCGACTCCGTTCAGGTAACGCCTGCCATCAACGTCAGCGCCTCGCACGAGGCGCCCATGTTTCCGACGCTGACTCCCGAGCAGATCGACGCGATCGCGCGCCATGGCGCGTCGCGCGCCGTGGAACGCGGCGAGGTGCTCATCGAAGTCGGCGATCCCGTCGTCCCGTTCTTCGTCGTCAGGAGCGGGAGAGTGCAGATCATCCGGCCCGCGATGCGCGGCGAAACGGTCGTCGCGGTCCATGGGCCGGGTAATTTCTCCGGCGAGGCGAACCTCTTCCTCGGGCGCCGCTCGTTGACCCGGGCGGAGGTGATCGAAGCAGGCGAAGTCGTCGAGCTGAGCCGCGAGGCGCTGCTCCGGCTCGTCCAGACCGATGCCGACATCAGCCAGATCCTGATGCGGGCATTCATCTACCGTCGCGTCGAGCTGTTCGCTCATGGGTTGGGCGACGTCGCGCTGATCGGCTCGACGCATTCGGCCGCCACGCTCGGGATTCGGGAATTTCTGACGCGAAACGGACACCCGTTCGCGTACTTCGATCTGGATCGTGAAGACGACATTCAGGTCCTTCTCGACCGGTTCGACGTCGCGGTCGACGAGATCCCGGTGCTGATCTGCTGCAACGGGCTGGTGTTGCGCAATCCCACCAACCAGCGGATTGCGGAGGCGCTCGGCTTCAACGAAAGCATCGACCAGACGCACGTGCGCGACGTGGTGGTCATTGGCGCGGGACCGGCCGGACTCGCCGCGGCCGTCTACGGCGCCTCGGAAGGGCTCGACGTGCTGGTGATCGAATCCCACGCGCCGGGAGGCCAGGCCGGATCCAGCTCGCGCATCGAGAACTACCTCGGTTTTCCCATGGGCATCGCGGGGAGCGAGCTCGCGGGACGCGCGTACGCGCAGGCGCAGAAGTTCGGCGCGCAGATCGCCATCGCCGAAGGGGCGACGCGGCTCTCCTGCGATCGGAGGCCGTACGCGGTGTACACCGACGGCGGCCCTCCCGTCCCGGCGCGCACGGTGATCATCGCCACAGGCGCCGAGTACCGGAGGCTCGCGCTCGAGAACGTCTCGCAGTTCGAAGGCGTCGGCGTGTACTACGGCGCCACGCTCATGGAGCAGCAATTGTGCGGCGGTGAAGAGGTCATCGTGGTCGGCGGCGGCAACTCCGCGGGTCAGGCCGCGGTGTTCCTGGCGCCACGCGGCTCGCATGTCCAGATGTTCGTGCGGGGCAACAGCCTCGAGGACAAGATGTCGCGCTACCTGATTCGCCGTATCGAGGAAAACCCTGGGATCGTTCTCCGCACGCAGGCGGAAATCATCGGGCTCGAAGGCGACGCCCATCTGGAGCGGGTGCAGTGGCGCGACAAACGTACCGGCTCGGTTGAAACCAGCGACATCCGCCACGTGTTCATGATGACCGGCGCCGCTCCCAACACCGCGTGGCTCCAGCGATGCGTGGCGCTCGACGGCAAGGGATTCGTCAAGACAGGCGCCGACCTCTCCGACGACGAGCTGGAGTCGGCACGCTGGCCGCTGCAGCGCCGGCCGCACCTGCTCGAGACGAGCCTTCCCGGCGTGTTCGCGGTCGGCGATGTGCGCAGCGGCAACGTGAAGCGCGTCGCGTCCGCTGTCGGCGAGGGGTCGATCGCCATCGCACTCGTTCACCAGGTTCTCCACCAGTAGCCGCGGCGACATGAAAGGAGGACGTCTGCCTCAGGGTCTGGTGCATCATCCCGACGGTCTCGTCCGCTGCTGGTGGGCGGGCCCCGATCCGCTCTACGTGTCCTATCACGACCGTGAATGGGGGACGCCCGTCACCGACGATCGCCGCCTGTTCGAGAAGATCTGCCTCGAGGGATTCCAGGCCGGCCTCAGCTGGCTGACGATTCTCCGCAAGCGGCCGTCGTTTCGCGAGGCGTTCGCCGACTTCGACATCGATCGCGTCGCCCGGTTCGGGGCGCGCGACATCGCGCGCCTGCTGAAGGACGAGCGCATCGTCCGGCACCGGGGCAAGATCGAGTCGACGATCAACAACGCCAGGCAGGCGGCGGCCCTGCGCGACGAGTTCGGGTCCCTCGCCGGCTACTTCTGGCGATGGGAACCGGACGCGGGCGCGCGGCCGCGGCGTCTGACGAAGAGCGCCCTGATGCAGCTCGCGCGGTCGCCCGAATCGGTCGCGTTGAGCAAGGACCTGAAGCGGCGAGGCTGGACGTTCGTCGGACCGACCACGGTCTACGCCTTCATGCAGGCGATGGGGCTCGTCAACGATCACCTCGAAGGGTGCGCGAAGCGACTGTCCGTCGAGGACGCGCGCGCGGCGCTCCGCCGGCCGGCCGCCGCGGTCGCGGCTACAGCCGCATCGCGCCGGCCAGGATCAGCACCAGCTCCAGCACGAGGATCAGCACGACGATGAGCTCGAGGAAGTGGCCGCGCGCCATCGACGCCTGCTCGACGGCGAAGCGGTAGATGTCGCCCAGCGTGCGCAGCTTCTCCTGCACGCTGGCTTTCCACTGGTTCAATCCGAGACGGGCGGCGGCGAGCGCGAAGAGCCGCGCCGCGTAGACGTCGCCGACGATCTTCAACGCGTTCTCCGTGCGGTCGGTCAGCTCGTTCAGGTCGATGAGGAGCGAATGCACCTGGCGCACCGCGCGTGAGTAGCGGCGCGCCAGCCAGTTGGAGAGCCATCGGCCCTGCTGCAGCTGCGGGTAGATGCGTTCGAGCTCCGCGTCGAGCAGCTCGTCGTAGTAGCGGAACTCGAGCAGCTGCGAGTTGGCGAACTCGAGGATCTCGATGGCGCCCTGCGCGCCCGACTCGGTGTCGCGGACGAACGCGCTGTTCCACGTGACGATCACGAGGTCGTCGGCGAAGTACGAGATGCGATGGCGGAGCACTTCGTCCCGCTCCTCGCCGCTGAGCGGGCTGCGCTCGCCGCGCAGCAGCTGCGCGATGGTGCCGCCGTGCGAGGCGACCAGCGCGTCGGCCGGCGGCGACCCCCCGATGCCGGTCACCGTGAAGACGAAATAGTCCTCCGCCAGGAACTCCGGCCGCAGCCGGGTGATCGCGGAGCGGGTGCGATCGACCAGCGCCCGCGCGAGGCGTTCCGCGTTACGCGGCAGCGCCGCGTTTTCCAGGCAGCCAAGCCCGAACGTCAGCCAGTCGGTCCAGGTGCCCTCGACGTGACGCGTGAGCGCGACGGAGAGGACGCCGTAGTCGAACACCTTGAACCGGACGGCGAACCCATCGGTTTCGGGCATCGCCACGGCGGAGCCGTCGAACGTGATGGGCGGCTGGCGGTACTGCACGTAGGGCGGGGTCGTCGGCTTCGGGGCGAGACGCGCCGCGACCCCGGCGCCAAGGTCGCGCTGGACGCGCGCCAGGTCGATCGCATCGGCCACGTCGAACAGAAAGAAGGCCGTGATATGGCCGGCAATCGCGTCACCCACGGGAGCCATGCTACCCGCTCGGCGGAGGTTTTACCCATCAGGATCCAACCCGTCACAACGGCGTTACACCCCACCCCTACCCTCGAAACGGACGTGAAAGGAACCGAGCAACTCAACAGGAGCGCTATGCAGAATCTACTGAAGACGTTTCGAGGCGTGACGGCGGCCGTCATCCTCGCAGCCATGATTGCGCCGGCCTACGCCCAGGGCGACGCGCGTTTCTCTGGCACGGTGCTCGACCAGTCGGGCGGCTTCGTGCCGGGCGCGACCGTCACCGTCAAGAATCAAAAGACCGGTGAAGTCCGCACGGCGACGTCGGGGGCCGAAGGGCGCTATGTGGTGCCCAATCTCAAGCCGTCGGTCTACACGATCAGCGTGGCCTTCGGCAGCTTCCAGCCGCTCGAGTACACGGACATGTCGCTTGCCGTGGGACAGGAATTCAGCATCGATCTCGAGCTGCACGCCGCAGGCGTGACCGAGACGGTCACGGTAGAGGCGCACGCGACGGCGATCGACTTGAGCTCGGCCCGCATCGGCGCCAATGTCAGCGAGCGCGAGGTGCAGGCGCTGCCGGTCAACGGCCGCCAGATGTCGCAGCTGCTCCTCCAGGCGCCCGGGTCGCAGAACGCGGGCACCGGCACGTGGCAGGACATCCGCTTCAGCGGGCGCGCGGTCGAACAGAACGTCATCAAGTACGACGGCATCGAAGGCTCCGCCATCATCGACGCCTCGCCGGGCAACGTGAACGGCGAGAACAACACCCCGTTCAAGCTCCAGGCGAGCCTCGAGAACGTCCAGGAGTTCCGCGTCGAGTCGAGCAGCTATCCGGCCGAGTACGGCACCGGCACCGGCGGGCAGGTGAGCGTCGTCACCAAGTCGGGCGGCAACGTGTTCCATGGCGCGCTGTTCGAATACGCGCGCCGCGACAAATGGGATGCGCGCAACTACTTCGACTCGACCCGCAATGTCGACGGCAGCGTGATTACCGCGCTCCCGAAGTCGAAGTTGAAGCAGAATCAGTTCGGCGGATCGATCGGCGGTCCGCTCGCCACGGATCGCGCGTTCTTCTTCGGCAGCTACGAGGGCTATCGCCTCGACGCAGGGTTGAACTTCGTCGAAGCGCTCCCGAGCAACCAGGCGTGGGCGCGCGCGGCGGCCGCCGTGGCACCACTGCGATCCGGCTTCCTCGCCCCCGGTGCAGTCATCCTGGCGGGAGCGTCGGCGAACCCTGACTTCGACATCGCGCAGCTCCAGACGAGCCAGAGAGTCACCGAGAACGCCTTCAGCGCGCGTCTGGACCTCAAAGCGACCCAGAACTGGACGACCTACGTGCGCCTCTTCCGCGACAACGCCACGAACAACGAGCCGCAGGGGGTCACCGGGCGCATTTTCCAGACGACGGCCAAGCCGACCAACGTCGTCTACAACCTGCAGGGCGTCATCGGCACGAGCCTGACCAACGAGACGAAGTTCGGGTACAACGCGGCGAAAACGACCGAGCGCGGCGTCGCACCCGCGGGCTTCGAGAACATCATCCTCAACCTCAGCGGATCGGTGGCCAACACGGGCATCGCCGGACAGGGCTCGACCTCGGGCCTGGCGATTCCTGGCGGCCTCGTGCGGGTCAACAGCGCCGGCAACGGCCGCTCGGCGCCGTACGATCCGTACTCGCTGACGTTTGCGGACACGCTCAACATGGTGCGCGGCAACCACTTCATGAAGGCCGGCGCCGACATGCGCCTCATCCGCATGGCGACGGACCAGCAGGGCGGCATCACCTACAGCTTTGCGAACCTCGATGCCTTCCTCGCGAATACGCCGGCCACCATCCAGTACTTCGGGGACCTGAGCGAATCGAACCCGTTCCATCCCGGTGTCACCGGCATGAAGCACATCGTGCAGAACTACTACGTCGGGTTTGCGCAGGACGAGTGGCACCTGAACCCGAACTTCACGCTCAACTACGGTCTGCGCTACGACTTCTACACGCCGCTGCGCGAGCGCGACAACCGGATCGTCAAGTTCAACATCGACAATGGCAATCTCGATCCCGACACGACACCGCTCTACGATTCGCTGAAGACGAATTGGCAGCCCCGCCTCGCGGCGACTTATAACGTCGGGGGGAGGACGGTGGTGCGCGGCGGCTTCGGCATCTTCGTCGGCCCGGGCCAGACGGAGGACCAGATTCAGCCGATCGAGGCCGAGCGCATCAGCACGACGCTGTCGGCCGGTGCGCCGGGTGCCGCGTACCCGGTGAATCCGGATCTGATTCGCGCGAACTTCATCAACAACCCGAACAACCGGTCCTATCAGCCGCGCGCCTACGCGAACGAGTACTCGATTCCGGAGAAGGTGTATCAGTACACGGCGTCGGTGCAGCGCGACCTGGGCGCGAACCTGACCGCGACGGTCGCGTATGTCGGCAGCCAGGGACGTAACCAGTTCCTGCGCAGCGTCTCGAACCGGACGATCGGAGTGCTGCAGACGAGCCCCACGGCGGCCGCCACCAACGTCCGCGAATTCGACATCGTGACGTGCTCGGACGGCCGGGTCCTCAACGGCACGGTGACGCCGATCACGACCACGGTCTGCGGCGCAGGCGCGACCGCCGTCAGCAAGCAATCGCCCTTCGCCGAGGTTGACTACAAGACCAGCGGTGGCCACAACAGCTACAACTCGCTGCAGACGTCGCTGACCCGCCGTTCCAGCAGTGGTCTGACGATGAACGCGCAGTACACGCTCGGGTACAGCAAGGGGAACACGGGAGGCTCGAATGAGGCGGTCACCGCGGGCAACAATGCCAGGGCGACCTCCGATTTCGACTATGACAACGGCTACAACAACTTCGACGTGCGTCACACGCTCAACCTGAGCGTGCTCTACGACCTGCCCGGCAGCGGTCCATTCCTGAGCGGCTGGAGCGTGGCGGGCATCGTCAACGCCCGCAGCGGCATCCCGGTGCCCGTGCTCGTTCAGCGCAACGACATCGTCTACGTCGATGCAGCGGGCAACGTGTTCAACAACGCCGCGGCGGATCGCACGCCGGTCGTCAACACCCCGGGCGGCGGCGCCTCGCGCAACACGCGCCGGCCGGATCGCGTGCCGGGCGTGGACTTCTACGTCAAGCAGGGTGGCTTGCTGTTCCTCAACCCGGCAGCGTTCGCGACGCCGGCGCCGGGGACGTTCGGCAACCTCCAGCGCAACGAGGTCCACGGTCCGTGGATGCGACAGGCGGACCTGATGCTGGCCAAGCACGTCGGCCTCCGCAACGGGCCGAACGTCGAACTGCGCGCGGAGATCTTCAACATCTTCAACATCACGAACTTCGCGAACCCCGTCGGCACGCTGCCGAACGCGCTGCCGGGCGCCTCGCTGGCCGAAGCCAACCGCGTGCAGCCCGGGCAGCCGTACACGGCGGCCGCCGCGGGTACGTTCGGACGGCTGACGAGCACCGTCGGCCGCACCGTCGGTCTCGGCACGCCGCGTCAGGTCCAGTTCGCGCTGCGGTTCAACTTCTGATGGGATGAGCGAGACACCGCGCCTGCGCGTGCTGTTCCTGTGCACCGGCAATTCCGCCCGATCGCAGATGGCCGAGGCGCTGCTGCGGCACCTCTCGAAGGACGGCATCGAGGTCTACAGCGCCGGCAGTACGCCGCAGGCCGAGGTGCATCCGCTGGCGAAGGAGACGCTCGAGTACCGCTACGGGATCGAGACCAGCGCTCTCTATCCGAAATCGATGACCGCGTTCCTCGGCGACCGTTTCGATTACGTGATTACCGTCTGCGACCGGGCCGCCGAAGCGTGCCCGGTGTTTCCAGGGGATCCCGAGCGGATTCACTGGAGCTTCGAGGACCCGGCCGCCGTCGAAGGTGAGGCGGCCCGGCGACGTGCGTTCGCCACCGTGGCCAACGGCATCGCCGGGCGCCTGCGCGTCTGGATGGCGCTGCCGGCCGTTCAACAGCGGCTTACAGCGCCGGCGCCAACCCGCGCGTAGCGATCAGTCTCCGCAGCATCCGCCGCCGCATCCACATCCGCACATATGCTCGTCCTTTCAATATTCGCCTACGCGAATATTTGACAGCGTGGATCGCCGGCGCTATATTTGTCAAGGCGAATATATGAGAAGCGCCGGAGATGCAAAGGCGGATCGGCTCCTGCAGCTCGAGGAGCTGTTCAAGGCGCTGGCGGACGCGACGCGGCTGCGCATCCTGCGGCTCCTGATGGCGGGGGAGGTCTGCGTGTGCGACATCCACGACACGCTGAAGATCCCGCAGGCCAAGGCGTCGCGCCACCTCGCCTACCTGCGGCGCGCGGGGCTCGTCACGACGCGGCGCGAGGGCCTGTGGGTGCACTACAGCCTGTCGACGTCCGCGGACCCGATCATCGCGACGATCGAGGATGCGACGACCCACGTGCTGGGCCACGTCGAGTCGCTGCAGAAGGATGCCGAACGGTTCGAGAAGCGGACCGGATGCTGCGTGCCGGCGGCGGGACGCACGCGCCTGGCGTGCTGCGCCGCGCGGAGGGCCCGGTCATGACCACCGCGGTGATCCAGCCGGCGAAGGTCTCGGACGTCGACCTCGTCGAGGCGCTGCTCGAACGCGAACAGCTGCCGCTGGCGGGTCTTCGCGATCACGTCGAGCACCTGCTCGTCGCGCGCGCCGGCAACCGCATCGTCGGCTGCGCGGGGCTGGAGCTCTACGAGGACGGAGCGCTGCTGCGATCCGTGGCGGTCGATGCCGAGCATCGCGGTTCGGGGCTGGGCGGCGACTTGACGCGCGCGGCCATTCATCTGGCCGGGCAGCGCGGCCTGCCCGCCGTCTACCTGCTGACGACGACCGCCGAGCGGTTCTTTCCGCGATTCGGGTTCGAGGTCGTCGATCGTGCCGACGTCCCGCAGGGCGTGCAGCAATCAGCGGAGTTCTCGTACGCCTGCCCTGCGTCCGCGCTCATCATGCGGAAGCGCCTCTAGCGCGGCCACGTGATGCTCGCCGGCTCGATCCGCCACATCGGGCCGCCCATGAAGAGCGTCGTCTCCGAACGGATGAACACGGGCGCGTCTCCTCTGAGAATCCAGAGGTGCGAATCGGGAGGCTCCTTGCCGACGAGCGGCGCCAGCAGGCCTTCGAGGCCGCCGATGTCGATCTTGATGACGTAGTGCGTCGCCTTGTAGCTCGCGCCACCGGCCGAGAACGGCGCGAGCCCTCCGTTCTGGATGACCAGCTTCACGAGGCGCGGCTTCGGCGTCGCCGCGACGTACGACACGGCACGCGGAAGCTCGGCAGGCTGAACGTTCTTCAGCACCGTGTTCATCATCCCGTTGCTCACGTCGGCAGGCAGGTCGAGGCGTTCGGTATCCGTTTTCGACTCGCCATGGTCGTCAACGGATCGGACGACGACCTGACCGCTGGCCGCGTCGATGGTCATATCGATCGCGCGGGGAAACGACGGCCCCCGCTGCACGAGGCTGTAGCTGATCAGGCGGAACGCGCCGCGCTGCGAGAAGGTGGTTCGCTCGTCGCTCAGTGAGCCGTCCTTGAAGCGGAAGACGAGGTGAAGGGTGATGCGATCGCCGCGGACGGTCTGCGTCTGCTCGCCGCTTGCGATGAGCCGTCCGTCCGTCGCTCGCAGCGAGAGCAGACCGTGATTGGTCCCCTCGATCTGACGAACCGCGATCGGATCGGCCAGCAGCCCGGCTGTCTGCAACAACACGGTTGCCACAACGACGACGGCGATGCGACGCAGCCTCATGATCTCCACCCTGGCAATGCCGGTGCCACCACCGGTTGGGGCGGACAGTGCGCCGCGGCGCGACTGTTGACCCTTCCGACATAGCCGCGTCACCTCAGCGTCAACGGTGCCGCCTAGATTGCCGCTTTGGAGGCAAATTCATGAGCACACGCGGCAGGAGCAGATGGAAGGTACTGTCGGCGACCGTCATCATCGCCGGCCTCGCGGGCGCGCAGGCATGGACGCGAAACGATCACGAGGATGGCGCCGCCACCCTGGAACGCGCCATCGAAGGCGGGCGCGCGAAGAACGTCATTCTCTTTCTCGGCGATGGTATGGGCGATTCGGAGATCACGATCGCGCGCAACTACCAGGTGGGCGCGCGGGGGCGCCTGTGGATGGACTCGCTGCCACTGACCGGCGCCTACACCACCTTCGCGCTGCAGGAGCGTAATCCGGCGCTGATTGACTACGTGACGGACTCTGCGGCGTCGGGCACCGGCTGGGCGACCGGCAACAAGACGAGCAACGGCCGCATCTCGTCGGTCGCTGGAACCGGCGCTGCGGTGACGCG
>Ga0070699_100004990_pt1 | contig 11698 bp, 10 predicted proteins | sample KBSK1503metaG_FD_65473 | JGI IMG/M metagenome (GOLD analysis project Ga0070699, IMG submission 65473) | Corn, switchgrass and miscanthus rhizosphere microbial communities from Kellogg Biological Station, Michigan, USA - KBS K1-50-3 metaG | ecosystem: Host-associated > Plants > Roots >...
TTCGACGCCGAGTCGAACCAGTACGTGGACATGGTGAAGGCCGGGATCATCGATCCGACCAAGGTGGAGCGCGTCGCGCTCCAGCACGCGGCCTCGATCGCCTCCCTGCTGCTCACCACCGAGGCGCTGATCACCGAGAGCCCGGAAGAGAAGGGGGCCATGCCGGCCATGCCCCATGGGGGCGGCGACTTCTAGACCTGAACGCGCCAGCCCGGCGGCGGGAGCCGGGCGCGGGCGGGGCGGCTAGGCCGGCGCCCCGTCCTCCTGCAGGTCTCGCGTGACCGCCAGCTTGACCCAGGCCTTGACGTTGAAGTGGTACTGGTACACGTGGCCCTCCTCGTCGAGCGCGAAGAGGTTGTTCTGCGACGCGCACAGCTGGATGAACCTGGTCATTCGATGATCCTCCTGCCTACTGGCCCGCGCCGATCGACACCACGAAATTGACGACCTCCTCGCGGAACGGGGACGGGATGTAGGCCAGCTCCAGGCGGATCTCCTTCAGCCGCTCCGCCTTCAAGGCCTCCACGGGAAACTCCACGTCGAGGACCTGGATCGTATCCTGCCCGGGGTCGAGCCGCTCGTTGCCGTACGGGGTGAACCGCACGATCGGCTCGGCGCGGTCACCCTCGAGCTTGATGACCTGCCCGTGGACGTCCATGAACAGGAGCTTGCCCTCCACCAGGCGCACCGTGCGATTGCTGGACGTGTTCTCGAGGCGGAGCGTTCCGGTGAGCCGCGCGGGCGACACGACGCGGTCGGTGTCTTTCTCGACCCGCTCGGTGACCTTCAGGTCGACGACCTCTCCGGTGATGATCCCGGACTTGACCGTCATCGACGGGGGCGTCACCGGGTAGGTCCGATCCTCGATCACCACGTGCCTCAGGGGCTCCTCTTGGCCAACGACACCGCCGACCGGCCGGCCGCCTGGAAGAATCCCTCCATCCGGGTGCCGTCTCGGTTGACACTGCAGGAGAAGCTCATCGCCGGGCTTCCCGGCACGGTGGGCCCGCTCCGGACGGACAGCGTGCTTCCGATCAGCGTCCCCACGAATCCGAGGTCGCGGTTGTCGGAGGGCGCGCCCGGCGTGTCCTGCCGGTACACGGTGCCCTCGACCCGGTCACCGCGCACGCGGCGGACCGTCATGTACACCGCGTCGCGGCCGCCGAGGCCGTTGTTCCACTCGCCGACCCAGTCGCCGACGAGGGCCTGCGGGTCCAGCGCTCGCGCGCTGGAGACCAAGCCCAGCCCCAGCAGCCCGCCCGTGATGAGCCCACGCCACATCGAGGGAAACGTTAGCAGCCTCCCGGACCGCCGCCCATTGGACCTTGGTCCCACTCGTCGCGGGCGACGCGGCTAGTCGCAGCGCCAGATGTTGTCGGCGAGCTTGATGCCGTCCTTCTTGACCGTGTAGGCCACGGTCAGGCCGGTCCCGAGAGCGAACTGGCTCGACGCCAGCTTGGCCGGAAGGAAGATCTTGGTCCCGTCGCGGAAGACGAGGTGATCCGCATGACGCTCCCGCAGGATGCCGACGATGACCCCGCCCGCCATGGTGAGACCTCCGATGACATCGCGATGCTGTGCCATCGCGAGGAGCGGAGACTTCGCCGCGCTACTTGGCGGCCGCGGTCTTGAGCAGGGCCGACGCGCAGCCTTCCGCCACCGCGCGATTCGGCTCGGTCTGCCCCGGGAAGGTCGCCCACCCGGTCTTCATCACGAACTCGGTCTGCTCCCAGGACGAGGCGATCGCGGTGAGCTCGCCCAGCTTCTTGACGCGGGCGACGTCGACCTTCTCCCCGGCGAGACAGATCGGCACCAGCGCCGCGGTGACCGCGGCGTCGGCCTGCTTGACCGCCATCTGGCCCGCGGTACCACTCGTGGTCCAGCCTCCCCATCCGAATCCCACGATCATCGTGAGCACACTTCCGACCACCGCACCCCAGACTCCCGGCTTGATCCACGTGGGTTGCACGAACATGAGTTGCCTCCTGGCCCTTCGGAGAATGAGTGAATCGGACCCAAAGTCTAGACGGAACGCTCGAGGCGAGATATTGGACCAAGGTCCACTACGACCGGGGCGAGCGGGCGGCCGCGCCCGGTGGGTGCGTCGTTGCTACGCGGGCCAGGCGGCGGGATGCGTCCCCGGCGGCACCGTCGGGCGAGACCAGCGCGCGGGCGTCTCCGAGAAGCGGGCGGCGGGCACGACGTGCCGGAGCCGGCCGAACGGCGTGTCCATGTCGGCGATCAGATCCTGCACCGCCTCGAGCGGCAGGTCGGGCGTGGCGCGCCCATCCACGCGGCCGAGCCCGTCGACCCAGCGCCCGGTCTGGGCCAGCGAGACCCGCACGAGGTAGGTGCCGCCCTCGCGCGCGCGCCGGGCCAGCGCCCTCATCGCCCCGAAGGCGGCGAGATAGCCGGTCCCGTGGTCCACCACCTGCGCGGGCAGATGCCGCGGCGCCTCGCCGCCGGCGGCGATGCCCTGCTCGTGCGCCATCCCGCTCACCGACTGGACGATGGTCTCGAATCCCCGGCGGGCGCGCCACGGGCCCTCGTGGCCGAACGCGGAGAGGGTCACGTAGACGATGCCGGGGCGGAGCCTCGCCACGTCCTCCGGCGCCAGCCCCCAGTGCGCGAGCGCGCCCGGACGATAGGACTGGCAGAAGACGTCCGCGTTCCCGATCAGGGACCGCAGGGTCGCGAGGTCGCCGCCCTGACGGAGATCGAGCGACGCCGAGAGCTTGCCGAGCCCGGTGTCGACGACCAGGCCGCGGAGATTCGGCAGGTGCGGCGCAGTGACGAGCAGCACGTCGGCCCCGTACGCCGCGAGCGTGCGCCCGCACACCGGCCCCGCGATGACGCGCGTGAGGTCGAGCACCCGGACGCCGGAGAGCGCGCGGGGCCCGTCGCCCGGCGCCTCGGGCGGCGCCTCGCCGATCCGCACGATCTCGAGCAGCGGGAGCCCCGCGACCGCGACGCCCTGCGGGTGCGCGTGCCACTCCGCCCACGAGCGCACCATTCCGGTGGGCAGCCCCGCGGCCGCGAACGCGTCCTCGAGATCGGCGGCCGCCCACTTCGCCACCGCGGCGCCGACCGCCTCGCGCGTGGCCTCGCAGCCCAGGATCCGCAGGGCCCCCGCGTGGTGATGCGGCAGGTTCGAGTGGATCTGGATCCACCGCCCGTCGCCGGCGCGGTAGAACCCGAAGACCGGATCGCGCCGATCGAGCGACGGATCGCTCTCGAGCCGCTGGTACCGCTCGCTGCGGAACGCGGCCACCGCGGCGCGGAGATCCACCGCCACCGTCTGGCCGCGCCCGGTCCGCAGGCGCCAGATCTCGCTGGCCGCAAGTGCGCCCGCCGCGATGGTGGCGGAGGCCGCGGTCCCGATCTTGAAGTCGGTGGGCAGGATCGGGTCGGTCCCGGTGAGGGTCGCGCGCTCGAGCGCGCCCGCCTCGCCGGCCGCCCGGCCCCACAGGTCCTCGAGCGCGCCGAACGCCTCGGTCCGCATTGCGCCGCTAGCCTGCCAGATGGTCCCGGGCAGGTCAAATCGGCGGCGCCCCGGGTTATCATGCCGCCCGTGGAGCGAGACGGAGCGAGGCTTACGTTCCGCGACGGCGGGGCGGAGATGACCCTGACCGTTGTGTCACCCCGCATCGTGCGGGTGGCGCTCGGCTCCGGCGAGCGCGACGGGGCGCCGTCGTACGTCGTCGATCGCGAGTGGCCGCCCGCGCCCTTCGATCTGGCGCCCGGCGAGCCGCCGCGGGTCATCACGGGCGCGCTCCGGGTCGAGGTCGCGTCGAGCCCGCTCCGCCTCACCTTCCTCGATCCGCGCGGGGAGTGGGTGGTGCGCGAGCCGGCGGACGGCGGCATGTTCCGCGAGGCCGCCGACGCCGGCGGCCGGCGGCGGGTGCGGGCCGCGCTCGCCTTCTCGGGTGAGCAGCACTTCTACGGCCTGGGACAGGGCGGCGGCGGGCTCGACCGCCTCGGGGTGACGCGCCAGCTCTGGAACACGCAGCTGGGCCACGGGCCGGGCTCGGACCTGGGCATCCCGCTGCTGATCTCGAACCGGGGCTACGGGATCTTCTGGGACAACCCGGCCGACGCGGTCGTCGCGGTGGGGCGCTCCGACAACGGCGTCCGCATCGTCTACACCGCCGAGACCGGCCCCCTCGTCTGGTATCTCCTGATGGGCGGCGACATGCGCGGCGTCCTGCGCGAGGCGGCGGAGCTGCTCGGGCGGGCGGTGCTGCCGCCGCGCTGGGCGCTGGGTTTCTTACAATCGACGCGCCACTTCCACGACACCGCCGAGCTGCGTGCGCTCCCCCGCACCATTCGCGAGCGCCGGATCCCATGCGACGCGCTGATCTACCTGTCGAGCTACGGGGATGCGCTCGGCTGGAACCGCGGCGTGGGCCATCTCGAGTTTCAGCCCGCCCTGTTTCCCGACCCGTCCGCGCTGCTGAAGAAGGCGCGCGACCAGCACTTCGAGGTCGTCACCCACGAGTATCCGGTCCTGCACTCGGACTCGCCGCTGTTCGCGGAGGCGGCGGCCCGCGGCTATCTCCTCGACGCGGGCTACGAGCGCGCGGCCGCGGCCGGCGCCAACTACCGGCAAGGCCAGCGCTACATCGACTTCTCGAACCCGGCCGCCGCCGCGTGGTGGTGGGCCGCGCATCGCGAGCTGGTGCGGGCCGGGGTCGCCGGCTGGTGGCTCGACGGCGGCGAGGGCCCGCCCGCGGCGGCCACCCTCCACGGTGGCGAGGGCCGGCTGCTCCACAACGTCTACGATCGGCTCCGCCACGAGGCGTTCGCGGCCGGCGAGGCGGCGGACCGGCCCGAGCAGCGCGTGTTCCTGCTCTGCCGCTCGGGCGCCGCGGGCATGCAGCGCTTCGGCGCGGCCACCTGGACCGGCGACGTCAACAACGACTTCGGGACGCTCGAGGCCCAGATCCCGCTCGGCCTCAACACCGGCATGTCCGGCGTGCCGTACTGGGGCAGCGACGTGGGCGGGTTCTTCCACGCGGTCCCGGAGACCGCGGAGCTCTACGCCCGCTGGTTCCAGCTCGGCGCGTTCGCCCCGATCTTCCGCTCGCACGGCTGGGTGTGGCGCGAGCACGTGCCGTGGGCGCACGGCCCGCGGGTGGAGGCGATCTGCCGCGAGTTCGCCGAGCTACGCTACCGCCTGCTCCCCTACACCTACTCGCTCGCCTGGCAGGCATACTCGGAGGGGCTGCCCCTGATGCGCCCGCTGGTGCTGAATTATCCCGACGACCCGCGCGTCTGGCAGCTCGGCCACCAGTTCCTCTGGGGCGACGACCTCCTCGTCGCGCCGGTGACCCGCGAGGGCGCGACCACGTGGCCCGTCTACCTGCCGGCCGGCGTCTGGTACGACTTCTGGAGCGGGGCGCGGCACGAGGGGCCCGGCGGCATCACGGTCGACGCGCCGCTCGAGCGGCTCCCGCTCCTGGCGCGGGCCGGCGCCATCCTGCCCCTGGGGCCGCTGGTGCAGCACACCGGGGAGCGGCCGCTCGACGAGATCACGCTCCGCATCTTTCCCCCTGCGCAGACGGGCGCCTCCTCACACTTCGAGCTCTACGAGGACGACGGGCGCTCACTCGGCTACCGCCAGGGCCGCTACGCGCTCACCAGCTACGAGTGCGCGACCGGGCCCGACGGCGTGACGGTGCGGATCGGCGAGCCCGCCGGCGACCGGGCGGTGGTGCCGGCGCCCCGCCGCTACCGGCTCGAGATCTGGGGCGACGCCGCGCCCGGCGCGGTGACCGTCGACAGCATCGGCGCCCTGCCGCGGCGGGCGGGTCCGGACGCGGAGGGGCCGGGCTGGTGGGTCGACGCGCGCTCCGTCACCACGGTGGGCCTTCCCGACCGGCCCGGCCCGATGGTGGTCTCCCTCAGGACTTGAAGTACCAGGTCTCGGTGTGGGCGACGTGGGGGTTGTCGCTCACCGCGCTGTTCCAGAGGCGCTCCGGGATGTTGCCCATGTTGGTCTTGATCACCCGCACGCCCTGGGAGGCGGGTGAGTTCGAGACCACCGGAATCATCCACAGCTCGTCGAGCGCGATCTTCCAGACGTCCTTGGCCAGCCGGATCCGCTCCGCGTCCTTCACGCTGAACGACTTGCGGTACTTGTCCATCAGCTCGCGCATGCGCGCGGGCGGGGTCTTGCCCCGGGCCCCCGCGCTCGAGTACCACACACCGTAGAGCGGCCCCAGCGGGATGCCGCCGTCCGCCGGGAAGATCCACGGGGTGTGGCCGTAGATGTTGTCGGCGCCCCACTGAGTCTCGAAGTAGATCTGGTGCTCGTTGGCGCGCAGCCGCGCGGTGGCGAGCCCGCGCTCCATCTCCTGCACCTCCCCGCGGATGCCGATCTTCTTCCAGTGCTCGACGAGCATCTCGGCGATGCGGGTGAACGGCAGGAAGCCGAGATAGGTGGTCAGGGCCAGGCGCAGGCGGCCGCCGCCGTCGGCCCGCAGCCGATACCCTTCCCCGTCCCGCTTGGTGAGCCCGAGCTTGTCGAGCATCGCGTTGGCCTTCTTGACGTCGTACCCGGTGTGGAGCGTCTTGTACTCCGCGCCCGGGAAGTAGAGCGTCCGCTCACCCGGGGCGCCCGATCCGGTCTGGCCGAGCCCCAGCACGAAGGTCTCGTTGATCTGCGCGCGGTCGATGCCGTGGGAGAGCGCGATCCGGAACTCCCGGTGGCTGAGCCACTTGGCGATCTCCGGGTCCTTCTCGTAAGTCTGGTTGCAGAAGAGCCCCACGTCGGCACCCTGGTCGGAGGGATCGAGGTACACGCGGTAGCCGCCCTTCTGCTGGTTCTCGAGGAACACGGGCAGCTTGCTGATGTCGATGTGCCGGGCCTGTGAGTCGTACTCGCCCGCGATCGCGCGCAGGTTGATCACCTCGAGGCTCTCGCCCAGCGTCATCCGGATCCGGTCGATGTACGGGAGCTGGTTGCCGTCCGCGTCGACCCACACGCTGTAGGGGTTCCGCTCCAGCACCCACGTCGGCGTGGTGAGCGGGGACGTCGTCTTCCACGGGGTCACCACCGGCAGGTCGACGTTGCGGCAGGCGTCGTTGCGGTTCTTGAACATGGTGACCCAGCTGTCGAACTTGAGGTCGGCCACCTTCTTGGCCAGCTCCTCGGCGGAGGTGTACTTCGGGTGGAACTGCTTCATGTAGTGGGCGGGGGCGAATCCCCCGAGCGCGTCGCGGCCGAATCGCGCGTGGTGCCCGATCCCCCACACCGAGGCCAGCACCACCGGCAGGGCGTAGTACGGCTCCGGCGACACGAAGCGGATCGTGCTCGCGTCCACCTTCTCGATGACGACCGGCTTGCCGTTGATGGTCATCACCGTGAGGGGCACCGGCACCAGCTCCTTGTTCAGGTAGACGTCCTGATACCAGAACACGAAGTCGTCGGCGGTGAACGGGGTGCCGTCGCTCCACCGCATCCCGCGGCGCAGCAGCACGGTGGTGACCTTGCCGTCCGGGCTCACCTCCCAGCCCCGCGCGATGTTGGGCACGACCTTCGTGCCGGTGTAGTCGTAGTAGAGGAGCTTGTCGTTCTGGGCCACCCGGTGCCCGTTGGATGTGTCGAAGGGCCCGGTGAACCCGCGGCGCCACGTGCCGCCGTACCGCCCGATCTCCCGCAGCGGTTTCATCACCAGCGGATCCTGTCCGATGCGCTCCTGGACCGGGGGCAGCTTGCCCGCCTTGACCAGCTCGGCGAGCGCGGGCGCCTCCTTGAAGGACTTGGGGAACAGGGCGGGATCCGTGATGAGCTCCGGCCCCTCGAGCTTCCCGATGAGGTTCATGCCGGGCTTGGCGTCCTGCGCCGCCGCCCACGGCGGGAAGGCGCCGATCCCGTGCGCGGCCACCGTCGCGCCCAGCAGCCCGAGCCGCAGCAAGGCCCGCCGGGACAGGTCGAGGTCGGCTTCCGTGGGGACTCGCTCCACTTCGTCGTGGTCGCTCATGAGGTCTCCCCTTCTTCGATCTCGCGGTTTCCGTCGCGCGACGCCGGGCACGCCCGGGGGCCGCATGCTAGCACGGTCGCCACCGCTCGGGCGCGTGGCATATCATGGTCGCGGAGGTGGCGATGCGAGCCGAGGACTCCCTGGTGGTGGGGCTGGCGCAGATGGCGCCGGTCTGGCTGGACCGCGAGCGGACGCTCGCCAAGGTGATCACGTGGGTCGAGGACGCGGCGACCCGTGGATGTGCGCTCGTGGCCTTTGGCGAGGCCCGCACCCAGAAGGAGCTGCACTCCCACTACATGGATCAGTCGGTCCAGATCGAGCGCGGCGACCTGGACTCGCTGCGGAAGGCGGCCGCCGCTCACCGCATCGCGGTCATCCTCGGCTGCATCGAGCGCCCGGCCGACCGGGGCGGGCACAGCCTCTACGCCTCGCTCGTCTACGTGACGCCGGCGGGCGAGATCGGCTCGGTGCACCGCAAGCTGATGCCGACCTACGAGGAGCGCCTCACGTGGTCCCCGGGCGACGGCCACGGGCTGCGCGTGCACGCGCTGGGGCCGTTCACGGTGGGCGGCCTCAACTGCTGGGAGAACTGGATGCCGCGCTCTATGCCCAGGGCGAGGACCTGCACGTGGCGATCTGGCCGGGCGGGCTCCACAACACGTACGACCTCACCCGCGTGCTCGCGAAGGAGGGACGCTCCTACGTGCTCTCGGTCTCAGGTCTCATGCGCCCCGCCGACGTTCCCGCCGCCACGCCCTACCGGGAGCAGATCCTGGCCGGGAGCGCCCCCTTCCTCGCCAACGGGGGCTCCTGCGTGTCGGGGCCGGACGGGAGCTGGGTGATCGAGCCGGTGATCGAGCAGGAGACGCTGCTGATGGCCACGCTGGAGCACCGCCGGGTGCGGGAGGAGCGCCAGAACTTCGATCCGGTCGGCCACTACTCCCGGCCCGACGTCACCCAGCTGATCGTGAACCGCCAGCCGCAGTCCACGCTCCAGATCAACGACCGGACGGAGTGACCGCCGGCTCCGGGTACGCGACCGAGATCTTGCCGAGCCGCCGCTCCGCCCGCTCGAGATCGGCGGCGAGCGCCGGGCTGAGCGGACCGCCCGCCTGCAGCCGGCCCACGTAGCGCGCCCAGGCCGCGCGGGAGCGCGCCGCGTCCGGCCCCGCCTCCACCTCCGCGGTGATGCGATCCGCGAGCGGCAGGTCCGGGCTCATGAGCTGGACGAGCGCCAGCGCGCGGTCGAGCTGGGCCAGCGCCGCGTCCGGCTGGTCGAGCCACGCGAGCGCGAGTGCCAGGTTCAGCGCGGCGTGCACCTGGTTCGGCTTGATCCGGAGCGACTCGCGCAGCTCGGGCACCGCCGGCCCCGGCTCCCCGCGGGCCAGATAGAGGGCGCCGAGCGACGCGCGCACGTCGGCGCTCTCGGGAGCCAGCTCGCGCGCCCGCCGCCCGTGCTCGAGACCGCTGTCGAGGTGGCCGAGCAGGGTCTCGGTGAGGCCGAGCCCCGCCTGCGCGCGCGCGTTCGCCGGCGCGAGCCGGACCGCCTCGCGCAGGTGCTCGTCGGCCGCGGCGATCTCGCCCCGCGGCAGCTCCACGAACGCGAGGTTGACGAGCGGGACCGCGGCGGCGGGCGAGGCCTCGATCATCCGGGCGTAGAGCCGATCCTCGTCGCGCCAGTCCTCGTTGCGCCAGAGGGTGAGGCCGAGGTAGCCGAGCAGCAGCACGGCCAGGCCGAGGGCCGGCGCGACCCGGAGCCGGGCCGCGCGGCCGAGCGTCACCTCGCCGAGCAGGCGCGCGGCGAGCCAGCCGAGGATCAGGGCGTAGCCCACCGTCGGCAGGTAGAGGAAGCGCTCGGCCATCAGCACGGTGGGAAGCGGCAGCAGGTTGACCCCCGCGGAGGGCGCCAGCGTGATCCAGAACCAGAGCGCACCGAAGCCCACCACCGGCCGTCGCGCGACGGCCCACGCCGTCCCGGCGAGCGCGGCGCCGAGGCCCGCCATGGCGAGCCACCAGGACGGATCGGGCGGAATGGTGACCGGCACGATGAGCCGGTAGGGGTTCGCGGGATACGGCGCGATCGTCATCCAGGCGTATGACGCGATCGTCTGAAGAGTCGTGAGCACGCGCGTGAGCGGCGGCGCCCACGCGCCCGCGACCTCGCCGACCGCGCCCCGCAGCGCGAGCCCGCGCAGCCCCAGGTAGAGCGCGAGCACGCCCGCGTACGGCGCGTAGCGGGCTGCCGCGCGCCACGCGGCGCGGCGATCGCGCAGGTCGCCGCGCACCCGCCAGTCCCAGAGCGCGAGGATCACGGGGAGCATGATCGCGACCTCCTTCGCGAGCAGCGCCAGAAAGTAGGCGCCGAGCGAGCCCGCGGCGGCGACCCATCCGCGCGCATCGCGGCTCCGGTCGTAGGCGAGCACGGCCAGCAGGAAGAAGAGGGTGGCGAGCACGTCGGTCCGGCCGGAGACGAAGCTGACCGACTCGGTGTGCAGCGGGTGGAGCGCGAAGATCAAGGCGGCGATCACCGCGGCCAGCTCCCCGCCGGTGACCCGGCGCGCGAGCGCGAGCACGGTCAGGACCACCGCGGCGTGGGCGAGCAGGTTGGTGAGGTGGAAGCCGAACGGCCGGAGACCCCAGAGCGTCACGTCCAGGAAGAAGGTCAGGGTGACCAGCGGCCGGTAGTAGTGGCTCGCCTCCCCGACCTCGGCCCAGAACTGCGAGACCAGGAGGCGCGGCAGCTCGCCCCAGTGATGGAGCCGCCAGCTCTGCTGGATGAGCAGGATATCGTCCCAGACGAGGTCGTAGCCGAGCGTCGCCGCGTAGGCCGCCACCGCCACGAGGGCCACCACCACCCCGGCGGCCCGGCGCGTCTTCAGGTTCTCGGACGGCTCCGATCGCGCGGAGACCGGCTCCATACCTGCCAGATTCTCACGAACGCGATTAATCGCCCTCGACTTCGGGATCAGCCGCCGAGCGCGGGGAACACCCGCTCCGCGAGCAGCTTGATGGTGCGCAGCACCTTGGCCTGCTCCATCCCCGGCCACTGCACCCGGAAGATGAAGCAGTTGCTGCGGAGGCGCTCGGCGTAGCGCCGGATCTCGCGGATCGCGTCGTCCGGGTCCCCCACGATGAAGCGGTCCGCCGCCAGCTCCTCGAACTCGTGGGAGAAGCGGTCACCCTCGGGCAGCGCCTTGTCCTGGCCCCAGGAGGCGTAGGCCTTGTACTTGGCCTCGAGGAAGGGCTGGCACTCTTTCATCGCGGTCCGGCGGTCGGGCGCCACGTACAGCTCCTTGATGATCGGCAGCTCGGCCGGGAAGGGCCGGCCCGCCTCGCGCAGGGCGCCGCGGTACACGTCCATCTGGCGCTCGAGCACCGCGAGCTTGGCGTGCGGGTTGATGACCCACGCGTCGCCGAGCCGCGCGGCGCGGACCACCGCCGCGTCGTTGTTGGCCGCGAACCAGATCGGCGGATGCGGCTGCTGCACCGGGCGCAGCATCATGCGGGCGCGGGTCAGGTGAAAGAACCGCCCGTGGTGCGTGACCTCGGTGCCCGACCAGAGCTGCTTGATGACCTCGAGGCCTTCCACCAGGCGCCCCACCCGCTCCTTGGGCGCGATGCCGAACGCCTCGTTCTCCTCCTCGCGATAGCCGAGCCCCACCCCGAAGATGAAGCGCCCCTCGGTGATCACGTCGAGGGTGGCCACCTGCTCG
>Ga0070699_100004992_pt1 | contig 11697 bp, 6 predicted proteins | sample KBSK1503metaG_FD_65473 | JGI IMG/M metagenome (GOLD analysis project Ga0070699, IMG submission 65473) | Corn, switchgrass and miscanthus rhizosphere microbial communities from Kellogg Biological Station, Michigan, USA - KBS K1-50-3 metaG | ecosystem: Host-associated > Plants > Roots >...
TCGCGAACTTTTTTGCCCAGCACCACACCCGCGCCGTACTGGCCGCGGGCGGCATCGGTCGGCGAGATGGGATGGATCGCCTGGAATAGCTCCGTCTTCTTGGCGCGCACGGCATCGGCGTCGAACGAGATCGGCGGCTCCATTGCGATCATGGCGAGGAGCTGGAACAGGTGGTTCGGCACCATGTCCCGTAACGCGCCGGTTTTTTCATAGAAGCGGCCGCGGTGCTCGACGCCCACGGTCTCGGCGACCGTGATCTGAACGTGGTCGACATGGTCGCGGTTCCACAGCGGCTCGAAGATGCCGTTGGCGAAGCGCAGCACCATGATGTTCTGGACCGTTTCCTTGCCGAGGAAGTGATCGATCCGATAGATCTGGTCTTCGGACAGCACCTTGAGGATCTGCGCGTTGAGGGCCTCGGCCGATGCAAGGTCGTGCCCGAAAGGCTTCTCGACGATCACCCGTCGCCAAGCGTTCTGCGACTGTCGCGCGAGCCCGGCGCGGCCGAGCTGCTCGATCACCGGGCCAAAGAAGCGGTCGGCGACCGCCAGATAGAACAGCACGTTGGCCGTGCCGTTTTGCCGCCCGCGTTGATCGAGCAGCAGCTTCTCGAGCTGGCGGTAGGTTTCGGGCTGCATGAAGTCTCCGCGCATGTAATGCATGCGACGGACGAGCCATGACCACGCCTGTTCGTCGATCGCCTGGCCCTGGCGCTCGCGCCCCCCGGCGCGGATGAAGGCTTGCAGCATCTCGGCCAGGCTCCGGCACCATTCTTCGGTGGTCTGGTCGTTATGGTCGACGCCGACGATGGCGAAGCCCTCCGGAAGCTTGCCGGCTCTCACCAGATTGTAGAGCGCCGGCACGATGAGACGCTTGGTCAGATCGCCGCCGGCGCCAAAAATCGTCAGCGTGGCGGGCGAAATGGCGTAGGCGGGAAGACGCTTTGCGGGAGCTGCCGCGGCGTCTGCAGCAATCGTCGTCATCGCTCTCCTCCACCCCCAAGCGACGTTGTCGAGTGTCTGTTGTGTAGAGGCGAGGGAGCGCTGCCTTCTCGACCCATGTCGGCTCTCCTGACCGTTCTTAAACAACGCGCTCGGCAGCGACTTCGTTCACTGGCTAGATCAAATCGGAAGCAACCCTGAGCTGCGCGAGCTTGGATGCTATGTCGCAGCGCTCGACCAGGCCGGGGTCTCCCTTGATGACTTCAAACGCCGTCTGTCCGCCCTCGGTCCAGAACCGGATGTCAAGTTTATGCTTGCCGATGCGAAGATCGCGCACCGTCAAATCCGGCAGCCAAGCCGGAAGCGACGGGTCGACATAGAGCTTACCGCGCGGGGCATCCGGGAGAAATCCCAATAGGGCCTGAGTCAGCATGAAGACGGAGCCGGCCGCCCACGCTTGAGGCACGTTCGCCCCCAGATACTGAACCGGGAAATTCGTCTCCGTGCGTTCGGCCGCGGTGTAAAGTTCCGGCAGCTGATTGAGCAGGAAATGGCTCGCCGCGACGCTCACGTCGTGCGCGACCCGCGCCGCCTCCGCGCTAAAGCCATAGAATTTGAACCCCATAGCGATGATGGCATTGTCGTGCGGCCACACCGAGCCTGTCTGATAATTGTACGGATTGAATGCCCGATGATCGGCGGACAGCGTGCGAATACCCCATCCCGTCCACATGTCCGGTGCCATTAGGCGGTCCACCACCTTCTTTGCACGCTCGCGGGGCACGATGCCGCACCACAAACAATGCCCGGGGTTGGATGCGACTGTCGGAACCTTGTTCTTGTTGCCGTCGAGCGCATAGACATAGAACCCCAATTCCTCATCCCAGAAGGCGTCATTGAACCGCTCGAACAACGCAGCAGCCTTGGCACGCAACTCCTGCGCGCGGTCGGGCTTGCCGAGCGCATCGAAAGCTTCGGCCATGCGGATCCAAGCATCGTAAACGTAGCCCTGGAGCTCGCACAGCGCCTTCGGTCCCTTCACCAGCGAGCCATCAGGATACATGACCGCATCGCCGGAATCCTTCCAGGCCATGTTCTCGTAGCCGACCGGAGAGCGCGTCTGGTACTCCTGAAATCCGTCGCCGTCGCGGTCGCCGTATTTGTCGATCCAGGCGAGGCAACCTTCCGCCGTTGGCAGATGCCGTTCCAGCAGCCCTTTGTCGCCGGTCGCGCGCCAAGCTGTGTGCAGGGTGATGAGATAGAGCGGCGTCGCATCCGCGGTGCCGTAATAAGGGGTGTGCGGGATCAGCTTGAAATGCGCAAGCTCGCCGTAGCGCAATTCGTGGAGGATTTTGCCCGGTTCGGCATCGCGGTATGGATCATCGTCCTTGGCTTGCAGCGAGCCCAGAATCTCCAACGCCCCGCGGGCGAATTCCGGATAGATCAGAATATTCTGCAGCGAAACGATCAGGCTGTCGCGGCCGAACGGAGCCACGAACCACGGCAAGCCGGCAGCAGGCAGGAACACCATATGGTCCGTGCCCCTGATCGGCAGACGTAGTGCAGCCATGTCCTCCAGCGCTTGGTGAAAGAGACGGTAGAATTCTTCGTTGCTCGTCTCGATCTTGACCACGGTCTTGAGCCATTCCGCCATCGTGGGATAATGTTGGGATTTGCGACTTTCCGCGAGGCAATCGTGCGGCGCGCGCAACTGTTGCTCGCGATCCTCGAGCGTATAGGCCAAGCAGGTGTGCCAAGCTTCGCCCGGCTGAAGCGCGACCTCGAAGCTGAGCCGTCCATTGGCGGAAACGGCCTTGCTCGTTGCACGCGACACTGTGATCGTCAGCGAGCGGTGAAAATCACGGTTTGAATACGCGGTACGAAGCCGTTGCCGTCGCTCCGACCATTCGGTGGTGATCTGGCCGCGGCGTACGATATTACCCGACTTCACCTCGAAGACGTCGGCAAAGTCGCATCGCAGCGCGACTTCGAGCTGAAAACGCACCGGCTTCAGGTTGTTGTTGGTGATGTCGAGATCTTCGTGCATGCCGCCGACGATCGATCGACTGATCGTGAGGCCGACGGTGCGCGGCGGGATCGGACCGTCTTCGGTGAGAATGGATTTATTGGTGAGGAAGATGCGCGCGGCATGATAGTTGACGGCACCGCCGTTCAACAGCTCCCACGGTTCGCCGTTGGCATAGACAGCCCAGTTGCTGACAATCCGCGTGTCGAGAAAGTAAAGGCCCTTCTCGCTCGGCCAGTTGATCTGCCCGTCCTGCTCGCTGACGAGCACCGTCTGGCCCTGATGGATGGCGATTTGAGGTGGACCAACGTGAACCTTGAATACCATGGTATCGTCCTCATGGTTGCACGCGAGGCGCCGGCGCGGCCGAGCTAACGTGGCACGTCGGACATCGATCGGGTGAACACCGGAACCTTAGACGGGTCCTTGCCTGCATCCTAGAGGAGAGGACGATTCTCCTTCGAAGCCGCATAGATCGACCCCCCTCGCAGAGGGGTCGTGGATATTTGCGCCGGACTCCTGCGTGAAAAGCCTCTGCGGCCACTGGTGAAGAGCGAGATCGCGCGTCTCACGCGGATCATTCAGGCAGCAAGGGCGAAAAAAACGGCTGACCAGCGCAGCAGGCGAGCTAATAAGACGTTTGGCGCCAACAAGTCGGGCAAAGGACCCCTAGATCCAACGCAACGCCGCCGGATGCTCGCGCGTTCTAGCCTGCCGCAGACGAATATTCGGCCAATGGACCCGGCGCGCTTCGGTCCCGCCGCCTGCCCCCATTGCGAACGGACCGCCTAGTGGACTTGTCGCGCGCCGATTGTTTGGCCGCCTTCAGCGCGATCGGCCCCACATTCGCAAGGAACACTTTTTCGTGCGCGCGCGTGAGCGTGTCGATGGCCTGTTTCAACGACAGCCATTTCACGGCCTTAATGTCATACGTCAACTCGCGCACCGGCCGGCCGACGGCTCGCATGTGCCAGAACTGGACGATCTTGATGTTGCCGTCGACGGCGTACGACATCGAACCGAGAAATTCGTGAACTGAAACCTGGTGTCCGGTCTCCTCCATCACCTCTCGCCTGGCAGCGGCAACCGCATGCTCGCCAGGATAGAGCTTGCCTTTTGGCAAGACCCAGGACTTGTCCCTTCGCAATCGCACGATCGCGATGCGCGTCTGGAACCTTCCCGTAGCAAAATTCCCCCCGCAGCCAGAATCGGCGCGCGGGCCTTCGCCGAATCAGTCATGTCAAAGCTATGCCGGACGAACGCGCGCAGAGCAAGCGCAGAATTCGCACGGCAGAGGCTTGGCCGATGTCTACGCCGGGACTCTGACTAAGCCAGTGAGCGCAGGTTGAGCGCCAGCACGATCCAAGCGCCGCCGTAAAAGATCAACTCGATTCCGACGAATAGGCCGATGACCCAGAGCCCGGAAACCGGCCATTGCGCCAGTATGAGGATGCCGAGCAACAATGTGATGACGCCATTGAGGGCCTGCCAGCCCCAGTCCGGCAGGGAAACCACGAACGGCGTGACCAATTGGAACAGACCGGCCACCAAGAAGAACGCTCCCATCAACAAGGTCAAAATCTCGGCGGTGACCAGCGGTCGCCATACGCAGCGCCCCGAGCACCCCGAACAGGACCGCACCCAGCCAATGTTGGAACAGGCCGGCCCATTTGCCGACCATGATCGCTTGAACGATCTCAATGCCGGCCGCGATCACCAGCAGCCAGCCGAAAAACAGCATGGAGACGACGGTGGCCGCCACGGAGCGCACGATCGCGAGAATCCCGAGCAGCGCCAAGCCGATGCCGAAGACCAGGAACCAGCCCCAGTTGTGGATGATCTCGGCAGGAATTCGCACATCCAGAGCCTGGATCTCGGTCATGGCGTGTTCTCTCCTCTTGCAAAAGGCGCGACGTTCTCTGTCCCTGGCGGAAAGCTCACCCTCGTCGGTACATTCTCTTTGGCTCGGCACTCGAACGCAAGCTGGTCCGGGAGACTGCCGCATCTCCTCGCGCTTTCAGCCCTGATCGTCGGCGCTCGTGGCGCCAGCTACAAGCGGGTTGATACCCGCAGGTTGAGTTGTCGGGTTTTGACACGACGCTGCACGCGCCGGTTCGCGGCACTTGCTGGGGCAATTGCGCAAGCGCGCTAAGTCGTGGCGGGCGCTAGCTTTTGTTTATCAAGTCGTAGGGTAAGGCTGGGAGCGCCATCTCACCTTCATGCGGCTTTGCTTCGATCGCCCCCACATTCGCCCAAGGCCCTGAGCCCACACGGTCACGTGACGCTCGATCTCCGCTATGTTCCTCCTTCGGGTCTCAAAGTTCCGGCTGGCCGCAACGACAGCGTCGTCAGGCATTGCGTTGCTAGCCTTGTACCAGGTGAGGAGCGCGGCGATTCCTATCATCAGCACGATCCCGCCGAGGTCGACCGCAAGCTGTGTCAGAATATCGTCGCGGAAGAAGGTCAGCAGGATATAACCAAGTACTGAGAGAACGATACCGAAACAGAATACCTGCAGCGAGTGCTGGCCGCACCTGATAATCAATTGAGCAATACGCCAGCGCAGGAATCTACTATTTTGACCCACGAAATGCGCAGTGGTTACGGCAAGTGCAAGGAAGCTGACCAGGCGTAGCGGTGCGAGATTGCTTTTGTCCTCGACCAGGGGCGAGAGCTCCCGCAACAACAAGCCCGGAAACGCATCATAAGCCCCATGGATGGTCCATGAAATGCTGATGATGCCGATCGCAACCGTAATGACGACGGCAAGTTTCGGAAGCCACGAGCTTTGCACCGGGAATACCCGACGACTGTATCGAGAATATCCGGCAGTCGCGCCAATAACGAAGAGGAACTGCCAGGCGAGGGGGTTGAAGTACCACCCCTCATTGTCGGGATAGCTGTGCGGCTGCCAACCAAAGTGCAACGTCAAAAGATAGACTGCCCCCGAGAGGACGAGTGGAAGTGGCAGGCAGCGCTCGAGCAGGAGCAGCACCACGGGAAACACGCCCAACAAGACCATGTAGATCGGCAGGATGTCGAGGAACTGGGGTTGATACTGCAGCAAGAGAACCTTGATGATCGCGACTTGGGGTTCGTCGATAAAATTATCGATCCCAAAGTCCTCGCTATAGGTTTGATTTTGGAGGTTGAGGGTTGCGTAGCATACCTCCGCGGCAAGGATCACGAATATGAAGATGTGTGCGACATAGATCTGCCAAATCCGGCGATAGATCTGTCCCGTTGCGGCGATACCTCCTTGCCGCTGCAGAGCCCTTCCGTAAACCGTGGCAGCGGCGTAGCCAGAAATAAAGATGAAGACCTCGGCGGCGTCGGAAAATGCAATCGAATGCAGCGTTAGATAGGACAGGACATTATTTGGAATGTGGTCGATGAAGATGAAAAGGAGTGACAGACCGCGGAAGAGGTCGAGCCTTAGATCGCGCCGGCTGTGCTGATTTGGATCAGCATCGGCGCCGCCGTACCGCACGGCGGACGCGCTTCTACGCTCGGACAATGGTCTGGATCCACGCATCGGATGCTACGCGAACGATCTCGCCGTGGGCTGGCTGTCTTGATCGATGCCGCCCCCTCGAAAGGCGACCCGCTATCGACGCGGGGCGCGTTCCTTTTCGCTCCGAGCTAAAAACGCGATCGCAGTCCGACGGGCTTCACCTAAGTCAGACCGCGGTTCGTCATGGGCGAGAGCTCCAACTTCACCGACGGTGAACCGATACGTCTCGTATGTTTGTCTGTTCACCACAAAAATATTGGGATGTTCATGACACACAACTTCAAAGCTCATGTTCCCCCTCCCCCTGCACAACGCAAACTCGCACCGGAAGCGTGGCCGCCGGTTTGGAAATAATTCTTAATCCGATATTTTTTGTGCAGCTTCCCACCCCCGGGCAGCACCGCGAGTACAGCAGCGACAAGCGTCGCTTCCGGGGCTCAATAAAGGCGGAAATAAGAAGATTTTTTGCAAAGAAACTTACCAGCGCCCGGCATTTCGCGGCAGGGGGATGCCGCGTCAACCGGAGCCTCACAAAATCCTTTCGCGGATTGGCTCATTTCTAATAAGTAACCCGGCGCGATCGGGGATTGGCACATCAGGTCGCGTCACCGCTGGAAGCTCGCGATGCAATCTCATGCGAGCGGGAGCCGCGGTTTTCGCGGTGAACTATTGTCTTACAGTTGCCAAAGATGTTCCCACTGTTGAGCGGTCAGTGAGGGGGACCGTTACCACGGCCAGCATGGCATGAGACAGCGCCAGCGCCAGCAAACGCTCGTGGCCGGCCCGCGTCGTGCATGGCTGGCGCGCTGCGTGGCCGGGCTAGCCGCCGTGTCCATCGGCGCCGCCGCTGCGCAAACGCCCGCAAAGCCCTCGGACGCCGAGGTTTGCCTGGCCGCCAATCAGAGCCTCTCGCTGGGCGCCTCTTTGCCGCGCACCACGGCCCGCCTCAACGCCGGAGCGACGCTGCAAATCGTCGCGATCGGCTCATCGTCCACCACCGGTTTATGGGTCGTGAACCGGGCCGCGACCTATCCCGAGGTGATGCGCCGCGAGCTCGCCCGGCTGTGGCCGAGTGCGCGCATCGAGGTCGTCAACAGCGGCCGCATCGGCGAGACGATCGATGGCAGCATATCGCGCTTCGAGCGCGACGTCCTTGCCTATGGCCCGGACCTCGTCGTGTGGCAGCTCGGCACCAACGATGTGGCGTGGGGCGGGCGCGCCGACGGTCTCAAGAATCGCGTGGTCGCGGGTGTGCGCAGCCTCAAGGCGACCGGCGTCGACGTGATCCTGATGGACCTACAATACGCGCCGCTCGTGCTCGCGTCTTCGCAGCACTCCATCATGGAGACCATTATCGCGGACGTGGCGCGGCAGGAGCGCGTCGGCCTGTTTCCGCGCTTCGAGCTCATGCGCCGGGCGATCGACGCGGGATTGTCGTCGGGTGCTCTCGTCGCGTGGGACGGTCTGCACAACTCCGCGGCCGGTTACGACTGCGTTGGTCGCGCGCTCGCCCGGGCCATTCACGCCGCCGGCCGCTGAGGCAGGCCGCCTCAGTCGGAAGCCTCGGCTTTCGTGCCGCGACCGATCGCAAATTGACCGACCGGGCCCTCGACGTGGAATTCGAGCCCCGTCATCTTCGCGAACAGTTCGATATTGGCGATCCCGATCGCGCATCCGCCCAGCCCCATATCGGTCGCCATCAGGTAGAGCGTTTGCATCAATGCGCCGACGTCCTTGAGAATGAGCGTATAGGCGATCGAGCTGTACTTCCATGACACCCGCCCAAAGCGAGCGGCGATCGTGATCAGGATCTGGGGCACGGCGGGCGCGCCCATCGCAAACTGGGCTCCCGCCAACAGCGCGTCGAGCTCATGGGTGCGGACGCCGATCGGCACCAGCGCGTGTCCACCGGCGTCGTAATGATAGAATCCTCGTGCCAGCCCTTCGCATGTGTCGACGGCCAGATAGAGCTCGAGCTCGTAGCTGCCGCCTCCCGACGGATAGGGCCGCACCGCGTACGCGACCACCGGGCCGCCGGCGCCGAGGTCGACGCTGCTGCTAAATCTCGATTGGACGCGCGCGGTGCCGTCGAGAAACCGCGAAAGCTCGGCGAGTGTGATCGGTCGCCGGTCATCGAAGGTGCGCGTCGAATGACGTTCACGCAGCAGCTTCGCCGCCGGCGAGGCTGGCTCCCGCCGTCCGGCCGAAAACTTGCGCAGATCGATTTTCTTTCCGGGCCAGCGGGGCCGCACCGCCGGCAGCGCAGCCATGACGCCCGCATACGGATAGACTCCGCCCAGCGGATTGGCGTGCCGGCCTTCCGTGCTGCGCGCGTGGAATAGGAGATCGTGAAAGTCCCAGAGAACGAGGTTGTCGTCCCCCTCGGCCGGCCGCAGCCCACTGTCGCGCGCAGGGCCGACCCTGAACAGGATTTGGCAATCCACCAGCAGGGCGAGAAGCTCAATCCCGGGAAAATCGTCCTGCCGACGGAGCCGCCCGATTTGTTGCGGTGACGACAGCGTGGCCATGGCGGCCGCAATCTTCGGATCGCAAATTCTAAACAGCGCACCGGCGCGCGGTGATTCCAGGACCATCTCGTTGCCCCGCCGTCGCACATACGCGAACCGCGACAGCACGAGAACGTCGGCGGTGCCGAGGTGCGGCATTTGCGGCCAATAATCAGGAACCTGCGGTTCGATGACGACCAGATCCTCTGCGTTGCGCCGGCGCCCGAGGCAGTACTCCAATAGACCGTGCCTGGCCAATCGCCGGACCAATAGATGAATCTCCTTGTCGAGGCGCCGGCGGCCGGACGCAAACGAGCCAAGCGGCAGACCCATGCGCAGGCCCTGCGCGCGATCCGCCGCGGCCGCGCTGAACTTTCCCAAGCCGACCGAATAGCCGTCGAAGCCGGCGACGATGTTCCCGTCCGCGCGCGTTTCGAGCGTGACGTGACCGCCGAGCCGGGCGGATAACGTTGCAACCCGTCGCCCTCGCTTTATGCCGGGAGCGCGCAAGCCGGATGACCCTCAGGTCTGCGGGTGAAGCGGATTGAGCTCGTTTTCCGACAGCGGCCGGTCTCGCCATCCAAGCTTGACCGGGACATCGTAAAGCCGGCCAGGCGCGAAGCGGCGATAGAAATGCCGCAATCCCGGAACGATCACCCTGACGACCGGGACCTCGATATCGGCACGCGTCTGGTCGAGGACGAGGAAATCGAGGCCCGCTCGCTTGACGAGGTTCACGCAGGCGGTCACTTGCTCGCGCGTGTCGAGTTTGCCGAACTTCGACCCGAAGTCCGGTCGAACGGCCGGAGCACCGCTCGGCGTCAAATAGGGATGGTCCTGCAACCGAAATGGAGGGGTGCCGCCATCATTGTTCGATTCTTGGCTCGACGGGTTCGCGTCCCGGCCGCCCATGAGGCCGATGGAGAGAAATTGATTGAGCTCGGTCATCGCGCGCAACGCGGCGATTCGCGAATCGAAGTGCGCGCCAGAACCAAACTCGATAAATTCCTGCGAGTTTTCCACCCAGTGCACTATCGTCACAAAGCTCGGAATCCCAAGATCGCTGGTGACATCGAGCACCCAAAGGCGGCGCCCGGTTTCGGCAAGCTGGATTTTGAGATCACGGATGTAGGCTTCGTCGAACTGGCCGAGATCCACTTCCGCCCGCTGCAATCGATTGTACCACCAGATCGCATATGCATCCCGTTCCACCAGCTCGAGGAAGCCCTGGACGATTGCCTCCTCCAGCGTGTTGCCGGCCGCGCAGCCGTTGGAATCCGCGTGAACCTGGTAGGCGGCAGGAGGGCCCCGGTAGAAAAAATATAGCAGGCTGGTGGGAAGATATTTGAATCGTTCGTCGCGCAGGGACCAAACCGGCGACCATTCGATCTCGGCCGATCGATCGAAGGGGGCCGGGATCGGCATCGCGTCCGAGTCGATCGTCTGCGCCTGATCTCGCCGGTACTGCGCGTCGCTGAACAGCAAGACGTCGTTCGGTAGAATGGCATCGCCCAGTGGGAAGTCCGTGAACCGCCGGGTCACTCTGATCTCATCACCCTGAAAAATCCCGGAGTAACGCTCGATCGCCTCCATGAGCGCGCTGGCTTCACCCTGCTCGGCAGTGCTGCCCTTGCCGAAGCTGCCGCCACTCAGTCCCGCCTTGAGCTCGTTGACCGTCCTGGCCGGCGCCGAAAAATTGTGCGTGGCAAGGTAGTTCGTGTTCATGGGCAAATCGGCTTCGATCCGCTCGAGTCGCGAGACCACGCCGGTGAGGGGGCTCACGTGTTTGCGGAAACGTGCGACCGTGGTCCGCGACGAAACGGTCCGATACCCTCCGCTCGTCATGACCAGCTGGCCGCCGGCGCCAAGTTCGACCGGCACCGGTGCACGGCGGGGGTCGCGCAGCTTCTTGCGGCCGCAGGCCGGGCATTGCGGACGGGCCGCGACGTAATGTTTGACGATGGTCGCGCCCAGCAGGTCGAGGCTGATAATGTGATTGCGCAGGTCGGTACGGAAGTCGGTGGCAATCGCTTTTGCGATCTCGACAGCCGCAAGCTGGATGCCGCTCTGGCCGACCATGTCCCGGGCAAGCGGCGAAGTGACGAGGCGGCGCGCCAGTCCGCGATCGAGAAGCGCCTTGATCTCTCGATTGCGTTTCATCCGTTCGGCAAGACAAGCCCAGCAGGCGCTCTTGCCCGGGCTGAGCACCGGTCCCACCAGGGGGAAAATGCCGCAGGGCTGGACGAGAACCCAAGGTGTGCGGTCCGACAAATGCTGCCGGTTCAATTCGGCCAGCCGTCCTTCGAGATAATCGCTCACCAGCGTGACCGTGAGGTCGGCGGAGCGCGTCACGACGCGAACGCCCAGCGCCTTCAAGGCGGTGGCGATCTCGGCGGCACCCTGCACGTCGATCGATTGAATGCGCACACTACATTTCTGGAGATTTCCCTCCGCGGTCTCCGGTGACAGGCCCAGGCTCGCCCAATAGGCGGCTACGGTGTCTGCCGAAGAACGTGGTTTCCCGACGACAAAGCGGCGATCGACCAGCCGCTTCAGGGCTTCGTGGATCTTGTCGGACGGAAAATCCGGCTCCAGCTCGCGAACGAGCTCCCGAAAACTCTTTCCACCCTCGCCTATCGCGGAAGCAAGCGCACAATAGAGCTCGCCGTGAAGAAAGAACTTGCGGTCCTCGGAATAGAGGCACACGAC
>Ga0070699_100004994_pt1 | contig 11692 bp, 15 predicted proteins | sample KBSK1503metaG_FD_65473 | JGI IMG/M metagenome (GOLD analysis project Ga0070699, IMG submission 65473) | Corn, switchgrass and miscanthus rhizosphere microbial communities from Kellogg Biological Station, Michigan, USA - KBS K1-50-3 metaG | ecosystem: Host-associated > Plants > Roots >...
TGGCTGCTCACATCGTAGAAACGAAGTCTGGTCACTTCGACCCTTCCCAGTTCGAGGATCGCTACGAAAACGCGCTGATCGATCTATTGAAGAAGAAACAGGCCGGCGAAAAGATCGAACCAGCTCGCGAATTTACCCTGCCGCGGGTCGTCAACCTGATGGAGGCCCTTCGCGCCAGTGTGGATTCTGAGAAAAAGAAGGCTCCAGCACCCAGCACGCGCGTTCGCCGGGCTGCTAAAAAGAAAGCAACTCGATAAAGTGAGTCGCTCCCGCGGAGGGCGACTATGGACGCGCGCAAGGCGGCCCGTGAAGGCGACACTGCTTCTCAGCGCCGAGCTGTCCACTTCGGCATGAGCCGGTCAGAAGCGTTCGAGGTGGTGCGCCAACGCGGCGGAACGCCCAGCCAAGCGGTCACGCGGCAGACCAATGTGCTAGTTGTTGGCGAACTCGGCTGGCCGCTGTTGGATGATGGCCGACCGTCGAACAAATTGAGCAGAGCAGGAACCTATGGCGTTCCAGTGGTAAGCGAGCGCCGCTTTCTCGAGTGGATCGGGAAGGTTGTCCCCGACAGCTTGAATAGGACCTATTCGGCCGAGCAGATCGCCGCATTGAGCAAGCTCTCAGGCAGCACGGTCGACGAGCTTGTGCGGTTCGGATTGCTCGACCCCCGAGGTGGTTTGTTTGGGTTTCACGATCTGGCAAGCGCCCGGCAAATTTCGAAGCTGTTTGCGCACGGAATTGCGCTGTCAGAGATCATTCGCAGTGTGAAAGAGATCAGGGCATGGCTGCCGCAAGCCGATTTGTCCAATTTGCGGCTGCATCCCGCCACTCACCACGCCATCGAAATCGAACAGCCCGAAGGGCGAACCGATAAGCGTGGCCAGTTTGTGCTGCCGGTCAGCCCTCCTGAGCAGAACGCCGATGCTCTATTTGAGCGGGCGCAAGCAACAGAGGACGCGGGGAACTTTGCAGAAGCCGAGCGCCTCTATCGCGTTCTAATGAAATGCGATCCCACCGATGCGGCGCCGCCGTTCAATCTCGGCAATATGCTCCGGGTTAACGGCCGGAAGGTCGAAGCGGAGGCCGCTTTGCTCGCTGCGACGCGCGCTGATCCGACGTTCGCGGAGGCCTGGTACAACCTTTCTGATCTATTGGACGAGCAGGGCCGGCCTGAAGCCGCGATCGAATGCCTGCGCAATGCGCTGCGAGCCGCGCCTGCCTACATCGATGCAATGTTCAATCTCGCGCTCCTGCTCCAACGAAACAATAAGCACGCGGAGGCCGCGGAGTATTGGCAGCGCTACCTCGCCAATGACGCTCAATCTGAATGGGCAGCACGGGCGCGGCGGTCTTTAAAATTCTGCGAAATGCAAATCCACATTTCGAGCTCTTAATTTGCTAGCGTGAATTTCTCCACGGGTCCCACGGGCCTGTTTTCTTGGCAGGTTGTCCGTGAGTCGTACTTTTGAGCAAGTCCTGGTACGCCCTCTCTACCTCGTCGGACTCTTTCTTCTTCCGCTCCTCAGCTTTGTTCGCCTCGGTTTTAGAGGGGTCTCCTCCCTGAGCGAGTGCAGGCACCACCAATGATGTGATTATCGCAGCTATCGCAACGACCCTCATTTCAATCTCCCGCCGTTCAGACCTTGCGATTAGGACAGTCGCTCATTCGTTCGGAATTAGGGCATTACCATCGCAATTCTGGCCCTCGACATAGCCGGTTTCTTTCAAGCCCTGACGGAAAGCCCGCAAGCGGTCGGTGTACAGGTCAGGCGAATCGCTGCCGAGAAAGCCAATCACCGGCATCGCCGCTGCTGCGCCCGCGCCGCGAGCGGCCACGCGGCCTAAGCGTGATGAACGCGCGCCGCCTCATTCGCGAACCTCGTTGGCCCGGGCGACGAACACATCCGACAAAGAAACGCCGAGCCATGCCGCCGTCTTCAGACTAACAGCCATATAAAAGCGCGGCGATTGCTCGATCGGCATGTCGAACGGCTTAGCGCCTCTTGCAATCCGGTGGACATAGCTCGCGATGTCGTAGAACAGCCCCATCAGGTCGAAGCCGTAGCTGATCAGCGCACCGGCCTCCAGGTTCTCACGGAATGCTGCAACCGATGGAATCCGGCGCTCGAGCAATGCTTGCGCGATAGCCTCACGATCACGGAAGAACATCGGGCTTGCCGGCAAAATGATCGGTTGGCCGCGGGCGTCGTCCATTGCGTTAAATGCAGCACCGTAGTCCTGTTGGCCTTTGACCTCGATGATGCGCGGCTCAAGCCCCAGCTTGCGGGCCGCCTCGGCTGACACATCGCGTTGTTCGCGCGAAATGGTGTCGAAGGCGATTCCAAGCACAGTCGCGCGCGGGAACGCCTCGCGCGCGATCTCGACGCGTTTGGCGGCGAGCTCGAGCTGGCGTACGAAAATGCCGGTTACACTGCCCCCGGGACGCGAGAGACTCGCCACATACCCGCTCGTCACAGGGTCGAAATCGATGGCCAGCAACACGATCGGCTTGCCTTCCGCAGCCAACAGCGCGGCACGTAGCGCCAGCTCGGTGCCGACCGCCAGGAACATGTCAACCTTGCGCGCCGCGAGCTCGCGATAGTTTCTCTCGTAGCCTTCGACATCCGGCGTTTGGATGTAGTCGAATGTGAAGTTACGGCCTTCTTGATAACCCAGTTCGGCCATTCGCTTGAGAAAATTGGTATAGACAGGCGCCTCCCGGGGTTGAATGCCGACAAACCCGACACGCAGCATCTTAGGCTGCTGCTGCGCGCGCGCCGCGAGCGGCCACGCCGCAGCCGCACTGCCGAGCGTCGCTAAGAATTTTCGTCGTTCGATGTGGCTTGCCATGTGACCCTCCGGTTGGGGGTCATTCATGCAATGGGGAATTATACCACGCTTCCATCGCGCGGTCAGTGACTAAGGCCGATAGTTTTATTAGGAGGGTGGAGAGCCTGCGGGCCATCCCATTAGCGAATCCGCTCGGCGTTCAGGCCAGTGTTATATATCTCGCCCGTAGTCCCCGCGACGACGCTAAATGCTCTCGTTGTAGCTCAAACGAGAAGAAGCTAATCTGTTCGCGTGTAATGGATCCCTGGCGCTCGGCAGCCAGGGCGAGCCACGATGATCCGCTCGATCGCACTTGCTGCAATGTTGGGGGCGTTCGCCGCGGCTGTGGCTCTCTATACGATCACGCGGCCCCCAGGAAATCCGCTTGCCGCGACCGAAGAGTGGCCGATTTGCAGCACCATGGAATCGCTCGCGGAGAGTGCCGATTGGGCGCAGCTCGATCCGGATTTCGCGGCGGGCAAGAAGGCGATGGCGGCCGGCGATTGGAGTGGCGCCATCGCGGTGCTCAAGTCCGCCGCCTTACGCGATCCGCGCAATGCCGACATCCAGAACTATATCGGCTATAGCTATCGCCGCTTGCGGGAGCTGGAGCCGGAATTCGCGCATTTTCGGCAGGCACTCACCTTCAATCCACGCCACCGCGCAGCGCATCAGCACATGGGCGAGGCCTATCTGACCATCGGCAATCTCGCCGCAGCCGAAGAGCATCTCGCGGCCTTGGAGCGCATTTGTCTGATCCCGTGCGACGAGTACGGCGATTTGCAGAGAGTGATCGCGAAATACAAGACCTCCGCCACGCACTGAGTCTCGACCGGCAGTGCATGTACCGGCCGGAACGGTTATAGACTTCAATCGTCTCCTTCAATTCCTCGAACTCTTCGCAAGGAATGAAGCAGGATCTGCGCCGCGAGGTGGTCTTCGGCTTTCGCGACGTTGTTCACGAATCAAATACACCTCGCCGAATGGCGTGGACTGAACGTGAGCCGCGCGGTCATTGCCTGCTATTGCTGCAAAAGGACTCAGCAGTACACCCCGCCAACAAACGCAGCCGCGATGTTCACGCCGGGCATCTCGAATTCCGGTGAAGTGGCCGCCGGCAGGGAGCGGCGGCCGTTTGCGTTCAACGGGCTGCGAGTGCTTGCTTGGCGGCGCGGATCTCGGGGCGATCGGTATCCGCGTTCTTTGTCAGCCGCAGAAGTTCGGTGAAATACGTTGTCGCCTTCTGCTTGTCGCCCAACGCCTCGGCGGCTTTGGCGGCGCCATAGAACCCGCGCAGGCGCTCGCGCGCGTTCTTCATCGATGCTTCGTAGGTCTTGAGCGCCTCACCGGCCTGGCCCTGCTCCATCAGTAGATCGCCCAGCAGCTCACGCATCGGATAAAAGCGGTTCTCCATCGCCACGTGTTTCTCGCTGCTGTCTTCGAGATCGGCGGCAGCGCGCATGAACTTGAGCGCTTCCTCCGGCTTGCTTTGAGCCTGTGCGATCCAGGCCTGGGCGGCCAGGACTTGGATCTCGACCTGCCCCGCCCAGTAGCTCTGATTTGCCTTCTCCAAACCTGCTCGGATCTCGATCAGCTTGGCGACATCCGCCTGCGCAGCGGCGACATCGCCGATGCGCGCGGCGCCCACGGCGCGAGCGAAGTGGGTGACGGCTTCCGCTGGCGGGATGTCGAAGCCGAGAGGCTTGAGCTGCGCCGCTCCCCGCCAGTCCTGCCGTTCGAGCATGTAGCGAGCAGGCACGGCGGCCTGCGCCATCCTGCCTGCTAGTTGCGGTCCTACCACCTTCTGGATCGCGGCGTTCTCCTCAATCAGGGCCTTCGCCTTGGCATCCTGACCGAGCTGTAGATAGGCGTACTCCATGAAATCGTATGCGTGCGGAACGCCGGCGAGCACGCCGTCGAGCTTGCTTTTCTCGGCATATTCCTTGGCTACCGCAACCGAAGCCAGATTGGACGCAATCGAGGCGTCCCACATGCCGACCATCGAATAGATATGCGCGGGCATGTGCTGGGCGTGCGGCGCCGCCGGCGCGATCTTCGCATACTTGTTGGCAGCAGCCACGCCACGGTCCGCCAAGGCGGGGAAGTCGTAACTGTGGATGAGATAGTGCGTGACCCCGGGATGATCAGGATATTGCTTGTCGATCGGATCGAGGATCTCGATAGCCTTGACTAGATTGGCCATCGTTTTGTGGTCGAACGTCTCATTCAAGGCGAGCGCGTAGAAGATCTTCGCCTCGACGTCGTCGGGGTACTTCTTGGCGAGCGCCTCCATCGCCTTCTCGTAGTTTTTGGCGCGCGTGTCCTGGTCGACTTTGTCATAGTCCTTGTAGAATTCTTCGATCGCCGCAAGCCAATCGCGTTCACGCTCGGTCTTGGCGCCGATGGCCTTGCCCTTCTGAACCGCCTCGAGACCGCGCTTAAGGGTTGCGGCATCAAACGGGCCGACAAGCGGATTGGGACGCTGGCTGACGGCGATTCCCCAATAGGCGATGGCGCAGTTGGGATCAGTTTCGGCAATTGCCGAGAACGCCTTGATAGTCTCGGGAAAGAAGAACGAGTGCAGCATGGCCAGCGCCCGCTCGAATTGCGCCTGCGCCTGCGGCGTGCACGAGGTTTGGAACACTACCCGGCCGAGCTCCTCGATGGATTTCCCTTTTGCCAGGTCGCCCGTCTGAGCCCAGACCCCAGTCGCCATCGTGGCCGCTGCCGAAGCGGCAGCAGCCAATCCGAATGCTTTTTTGAACATCGAACCCTCCCAATGAGACTTCCGTCTGGAGGATCCACATTGCCGCTTCGACGAATTGGGCACCCATCAGGGGAGTTCAGGCCGTGCAGACCACAGACGAAGCTAGGCAATGTGGAGCGTGCGCCCCGCAGGAGGGCTTGTCAATCTGCGCGGCTAATTCGTGCATTCGCGTCAATTTGGCGCAGCACGAAATCGGCGTTTCCACTAGCGGTCTTTTCTTGGTGAACGGAGTTTCGGGTCCGACAACAGATATGCTGTGACGCAGACGACGACGAGAGCCATGATAAGCACCGGCACCCAATCGGTCATTTTCCCCTCCCGTCTGGCAACCCCGGAGCATGACGGTAGAAGGGACGGCCACGATCATAATGCGCGCTATAGTCGCAGGCTTGACGGACACGCCGGGATGGCGGGAATGACGCGAATGATGAGCGGCGTGGCTATGTCGGCGCGCATCCCGAGCTGCGAGCGCCGGTCACAGCGCTCTCGCTCGGCGGGCTGCGGCGCAAGGTCGAGGCAGCGATGCTTCCCGAAGAGGTCATCGTTATGCTGAGCCTCGACAAGGCCGCATGCTGAGCCTCGACAAGGCCGCGGCTGGAGCGCGACCGCCGGCGACTCACCGGCCGGACGCGGCCGGGCTTCGCCGGGACGTCGGCCTAGGCATTCCCCGGTCAAGGGAGTAAGCAGCAGATGCGTAACAAGCCCTCGCCTGCCGACATCGACCTCGCCATCAATCAAGTCAAGCATGGTGGATGGATCGATCCGGCCGATGAACCGGACTGTTGGGAATGCCTAATGGCGAAGCCGACCGGTGGAGCCATGCGCGCTCTTTGCCTGATCCTTGCGTTGGTTGCGCTCGCGCCGCAAGCACGGGCGCAGCCCTTGCCGCCGGATCAAGCCTGCTCGGAGATAGTCAAGACGCTCGATCGCATCACCGGGCACCGGGACTCCAACCAGGAGGCGGTGCGTCGCGGCTTCATCGCCTGCCGGCTATTCCCGACGCGCAGCTCGCCGCCGCCTTCCGGCAATGTGATGGACGAGATCGAGCCTAACCCGCGCGGCATCACTCGCTCTGAAGTGGAGCAGGCGGTGGCCGAGTGGTGCCAAACGCACATGGATGCACCGCTGTGCAAGAAGCTGGAGCGGGACAGATGAACGAGATTAAGCCGTTCGAGGGCAAGAACGCGGGGGCGGTCTTAAGGGAGGCCCGCCTGCCGCGCGCTCGTAGGAAGCCCCAGGATCCTCTATCCTAGCCCACCCCGAATAAACGCCCCCTGGGCCTTCCCCAGGGCTTCCCCGGTCCAAGGCGGGGAAGCCGGTCTGGTCAGAGACATCGGTAGCAGGCCCGTTTCTTCCATTCCTTCCGGGTGCGGAATCCTCCGCATCACCAAGCAGGGCCTCGAAGCCACTATGCCCTTTAAAGTCGAAAAAGCATCGTGGAAGGCGGTGTTCATTTCCTTTGGGGGCCTCCTTCAGCACCAACATAATCGCGCAAGATGACTCGTGCATTCGTGGTCATCGGTCCGCGCGATGTCTTCGCGACTCTTTCGGCCAACCGTCCCGGCCCGATTTGGCGTACACTGGGCGTACACCGTTTTTGCCAAATCGTAGCCAGTTCCGGCCGATCTCTTGTCTAGTTGATTCCATGGTAATTTTTGGTGAGCCCGGCTGGGATCGAACCAGCGACCTACTGATTAAAAGTTAAAATCATACGGATATCGGGGGCTAACAATTCAGAGCGTCCGATGTCCCCGAACGCCCACCGCGCTTGCGTTCCTGCGCTCCCGGTATAACATCGCCTCACTTCAGGTAACAGCCCAAAACAGCCCTGTTTTGTTACCTATCGTTACCTACGGGACCTGCTGAATCTCCGACCGGATCCGCTGAATCACATGCCAACGCGCGCCCTTACCGCCGCCGCCGTCGAGCGCATCAAGGCTCCTGCACAAGGACAAGCCGACCACTTTGACAAAGGCTATCCGGGGCTCGCGCTGCGCATGAGCTATGGCGGTGCTGCGACGTGGGTCTACTTCTATCGCCTCCACGGCAAGCTGCATCGTATGACGTTGGGCCGCTCCCCCTCGATGTCGCTGGCGCAGGCGCGTGACGCGTGGCGCACTGCTCGCGCGCTGGTCGGCAAGGGCGAGAATCCTGCGCGCGCCAGACCAGCGGTCGCCGATAGCTTCGCAGCAGTCGTAGCCGAGTGGCTCAAGCGCGATCAGGCGCACAATCGATCGGCCGACGAAGTTAGGCGCGCGTTCGAGCACGACGTGATGCCAGCGTGGCGCGACCGGCTGATCGCCACCATAACGCGCCGCGACGTGATCGAGTTGATCGACGCCGTTGCCGATCGCGGTGCCGTTACGATGGCGCGCCGACTGCACGCTCATCTACACCGGCTTTTCCGATGGTCGGTCGGGCGAGGCATCATTGAAAGCAATCCGATGGCTGACTTGCCCAAGGTCGGCTCCGAGACGAAGCGCGACCGTGTGTTGACCGACGCCGAGCTCGCGAAGGTGTGGCGCGCAGCCGACGAAATGGGCTGGCCTTTTGGTCCGGCTATCAAGCTCTTGATCTTGACCGGGGCTCGGCGCGACGAGATCGGTGCCCTGCGCTGGTCCGAAATCCAAGGAAACGAGATCAAGCTTGCCGGCGCCCGCACGAAGAATGCTGAGGCGCACAGTATTCCGCTGGCCCGCGCGGCAGTCGAGATTATCAAGACCCTACCGCGTATTGCCGGCAACGGGCTTGTATTCACGACCACCGGCAAAACGCCCGTTAGCGGCTGGTCAAAGGCGAAGGCGATGATTGACGTCGAGGTGTCGATCCCGGCATGGCGTATTCACGACCTGCGCCGAACCTGCGCCACTGGCTTGCAATGGCTCGGAACCAGTCTACAAGTTATAGAGGCGGTGCTCGGGCACATTTCCGGCTCGCGCGCGGGCATCGTTGGCGTCTATCAGCGGCACGGTTTCGACGCTGAAAAGCGTACCGCACTTGACGCTTGGGCACACGAGGTCGAGCGGATCGTGAAAAGCCGACGCGCCCGATAGGAGATAATTCTTGAAAAAAAAGCTCGTCAAGGAGATTGAAGACCTCATCGATCTGATCGAGGGGTTGCCGTTGCACGATTACGCGGCACCAAGTGCCGTGCAAGATATCGCCCGCTGGTTCGCCCAGAATAGCGATGGGCGCAGCACGATATCAGATTCCGACATCGCCGGCATAGTGAGGTTAGGTGTGCTTCTCGAGGTTCCAGGTGGCGCGAAGACCCCATTTAGTTCGAGGGGATATTGCTACGGCCACGGGATTCTGCTGAAAAACTCTGATCGCGATAGGCTGATCCAGTGCCTGAGGGCTATTCTTCTGCCTGGAGAAAGAGGCAACCCCGGCAAGGACGACAGCGACAAGCTGAAGAAAGCAAGAGAGGATCGAAAGACGTTTGAAGCGGAGGTGAGGTTAGCAAAGGCGGAAGGCCGAAGGGACCCGAAGACGCGCGCCTATGAGAGGCTGGAAAAGAAATGGAATGTTGAAAACCGGGGCGCGCGAGAGAGAGTGTACGCAGCCCTCAGGATCACGGGCGAAGAGGATGATGACATGATCCCATTTTGAGGAAGATTAATTACGGATTAGATTTTCCAGGAAGAACTATTACCGATTTCATTATCCTTCCACCCATACTCGTGTTCGACTAAGTCTCCTCTCGAACGAGCGAGGAGACACCTAATGCAATCAGTTATGAGCACCGGCGCCAGCGACGCGGAGCAATACCTCCCGGCGCGCAAGGTCCGTCAACGGTATGACGTCTCGGCAATGTCCATCCATCGATGGCTTCACGACGCGAAACTGAATTTTCCGCGTCCGATCTACATCGGCAAACTGAGGTATTGGCGACTTTCTGATTTGTGCGAGTGGGAACGCTCCCGTGCAGGAGGAGGTGAGCCATGACAAACCTTGTTCAGGTCTCAACTACTGTCAAAGAGTACGGCGACAAATACAGAATCGAGATCGAACGCGCAGACGGCAGTGGCAGGGGCTTCGCAATTTGGTGACGGGCGAGAGTGCCATAAATTAATAAACACGAGGAGAGCAAAATGCCACGTAAGGCACAGTACGGCGTCAAGTTCGTTGGTTACTCAGCGTACGTCATTGCCAGGGGCAAATATGGACGTGAAGTTGAGTACGCTACGCTGGACTTCTTCAGCGGCGCTGCTTCTGTGCACGCGGACGGAGGCTGGGTGCTGGTGCCCAAGCGCATTGATCTGGAGCCATTTCTGAAAAGCCTTCCAAAAATCGCAAATGAGCTGCGAGATCGCTGCCATCGCGATGGCGAATTATCACAGCAAACTGCTGGCCTGGCCGAGCCAACCGGCGCTGCCGACGATATGATCAGATTGTCCTATGGTCAAAACACAGTCTCAGTAGCTCCCAGCACGAAGATCACTAGATTTATCCGACAAGTAACCAAGCGGTTCAGGGAGTTTGAGCAAGTACTCGAACAAGCCGAGGAGATTGGATTACGCATAAAGCGTCGGCCCTATTCCGAATATATCGGTGAGATCGCCGAGACTGGAATTTCTCGGGTAGAAGCCTTTGGCTTCGCATTGTACGTCGATGGAAAACTTATTTTTCAACCCGACTACCAAGTCGCACTTGTAAGATCGGCTGGGACTCGGCCGGGCACTTTCCAAGTGCTGCCACTACATCCGACATCGAAAATCGACGCTCAGTCCATTCACTAGAAGTGGTGACGAATAGGGGCGTGGGCGCGTAGAACGCTCTCGCTGAAAGCAAGCGGATTGGTCATGCAGCTGCAATCTACCAAAAGCGAAACGTTCAGACCGAAGTTCGGTTTCAAGCTTAAACCGTTCAAAGACCTAACGGTCGGATCGGAGCGGCCCTATCTCGTCAACGGCTTCATTCCGCGAGTCGGTACCACGGTCATCTGGGGGAAGCCCAAAACCGGAAAAACTTTCGTGGTGTCCGACCTGGCCATGCACGTTGCGCTGGGCTGGGATTACCGCGGACGGCGTGTGCACTCCGGGCCCGTTGTGTATTTCGCTTTCGAGGGCGCGTACGGGCTACGCGGGCGCGCGGCAGCTTTCCGCCAGACGTTCCTCAAGGAGGATAACCCCGAAGAATTTCCCTTCTATCTAGTGGAAGCGGAAGGGCAGCTCGAGCGCGACCAGGCCGCGATCATCGCGGACATCCGCGCACAACTGGGCGATCCCCCCGTCTGCATGGTTTTCGATACGCTCAACCGTTCATTGGGCGGTGACGAAAACAGCGGCATGGCCATGACGGGATACGTCAATGCTGCCGGCGCGATCTCGGCTGCATTCGGGTGCGCCGTGATTATCGTGCACCACTGCGGACACGACGACAGCCGGATGCGTGGCTTCTCCGGATTGGGCGGGAACGTGGACTGTCAGATTGCGATCACGCGAGATGCCCAGTCGGGCGTGATCGTTTCTACCGTTGTCGAGGCAAAGGACATGCCTAGCGGCGGCACCATCGCCAGCAAGCTGAAATCGGTTGCCGTCGGCAAAGACGTCGATGGCGAGCCGATCAATTCCTGCGTGGTCATGCCCACCGATCTGCCGGCCACGAGGAAGGGCGCTAAGAAGCTCAACGCGAAGCAAGTGCTGGTCATTCGCGCCCTAACCACTCTCGCGTCAGGGAGCCAAGGCAAGGCACTGCCGATTGACTGGGGACTGCCGGCCGGCCTTGTGGGCGTGCCTGTTGACGCATTGCGCGATCACCTCGTGAGCACCGGAGTGCTCGACGCGCAAAAGAGCGCTGGGAAAAGATTCTGGGACCTCCGCGACCAGCTGAAGGTTAAAGGCATGATCAGCGAGCGAGACGGTCTAGTCTGGCGCACTGATCTCGATACGCGGGGAGCAGGATGAGTAGCGGCGGCGAAGACACTTGGCCATCAGGTCCTCGGGACCGTCCGTCCGTCCGGGGTCTTCTAGACCCCTCGGAACGGACGGACGCTTTTGTCCGGCTTTGTTGAATAGTCGGACGGACACGGACGGAAAGTCGGAAGCGGCGACGCTGGGCAACTTCCCAGAGGATTTCGGATAAATCGCAGGC
>Ga0070699_100004997_pt1 | contig 11691 bp, 10 predicted proteins | sample KBSK1503metaG_FD_65473 | JGI IMG/M metagenome (GOLD analysis project Ga0070699, IMG submission 65473) | Corn, switchgrass and miscanthus rhizosphere microbial communities from Kellogg Biological Station, Michigan, USA - KBS K1-50-3 metaG | ecosystem: Host-associated > Plants > Roots >...
CCCAACAGAGGTTTACATCCCTAGAGACTTCATCCCTCACGCGGCGTTGCTCCGTCAGGCTTTCGCCCATTGCGGAAAATTCCTCACTGCTGCCTCCCGTAGGAGTCTGGGCCGTGTCTCAGTCCCAGTGTGGCTGTCCGTCCTCTCAGACCAGCTACCCATCATAGCCTTGGTGGGCCGTTACCTCACCAACTAGCTAATAGGCCGCGGGCCCATCTGAGAGCGTCTTGCGACTTTAGTTGTCAGATGATGCCATCCGACAACCACATGCAGTATTAGCTCTGCTTTCGCAGGGTTATTCTGCACTCTCAGGCAGGTTGCCCACGTGTTACTCACCCGTCCGCCACTAGCGCTAGCCACCCTTGCGGGCAGCTAGCACCCGTTCGACTTGCATGTGTCAGGCACGCCGCCAGCGTTAATCCTGAGCCAGGATCAAACTCTCCGTAAAAAACCTCGACCCAACAGGGCTGAGGTTAAAGAATCGAATCAGGGTCCCTACGACGTTTCGAAGGGCCTTCTCGGAGAAGTCCGTTCCACTCTTCAATTGTTAAGGTGCTCGCCTGGCCCTAAGCGGCGCGGAATTTCCTCCCGCCTCTCGGGCAGCTTGAGAATGATACCCCATCGGGCAGCGCAATTGTCAAGAAGCTGCAGGCGCCTCCTCAGGCTACCCTCGCCAGCGGACCTTTAAACTCCAGCCCACGACCCTTACCTGATCGGCGGGAGGTGCTCGAGCTCGTCCGTCGCAAGATCGGTGTAGATCCGGCGGGTCGTGATCTTCGGGATTCGGTCGGCGCGGACCTCCACCTTTTGACCGCCCCGAGCCAGCTTCAGGATGATCCCGTGAAAGATGTCGTCCTCTTTGTCACCCAGCACTTCCTCCATGCGGCCGATCTCTTCTCCGGACTCCCCCATCACCGGCGCCTTCTCCGGCATCGCTAGCCAGGCGACCTCCCGTTCCTCGTCGAGTTCGCTGCCATCCATTAGACGGCCCGCCTCCCCGAGAAGGCCCTGGCCAGCGTGAGCTCGTCGGCGTATTCCAGCTCGCCGCCAACCGGCAGACCATGGGCCAGCCGGGTGGTTTTGACTCCCAATGGTGCCAGTTGCTCGGCCAGGTAGGCCGCGGTCGCCTCCCCTTCCATGTCCGGATCGGTTGCCAGGATCACCTCCGAGACCGGCTCCCGACGTAGGCGTGCCACCAGTTCGGCGATCTTTAGCTCTGCGGGCCCGACCCCGTCGATCGGAGACAGCGCCCCATGCAGGACGTGATAGAGGCCGTGGTACTCGCCGGTCCGCTCGATGGCCAGGACATCCAATGGTTCCTCGACGACGCACAGTACTCCCCGATCCCGCCGGGGCGAGAGGCAGATCGCGCAACGCGGCGCCTCCGCGATGAAGAAACACTCGTCGCAAAACCGAATCCGCGCCTTAACCTCGACCAGGGCGGCCGCCAGCCGGTCGACCGACTCGCGCGGCGTGCGCAATATATAGAAGGATAGGCGCTGGGCCGTCTTCGGCCCAATCCCCGGCAAGCGTCCGAGCTCTTCCATTACCCGCGTCAGGGCCGCTGGCACGTCGGCCACGACCTACCCCATCAAGCCGGGCGGGAGTCCGATTCCCGCAGTGACAGCGCCCATCTCCTTGCTGGCGAGCTCGCGCGCCTTATCCATCGCGTCATTGACCGCGGCCAGCACCAGGTCCTGCAGCATCTCGACATCGGCCGGGTCGACGACTTCGGGCTTCAGCGTGACCGACAGCACTTTCTGGTGTCCATTCGCGACCACCTCCACCACGCCGCCGCCCGCGGTCCCGGTGACAGTCTTGCTGCCCAGATCCTCCTGGATCTTCGCCATCTTGGCCTGCATCTGCTGGAGCTGCTTGAGCATCTTGAACTGCTGACCCATCAGCCTCTCCCTCGCGGAGTGACCCGCAAATTGGTTGCGTCGAACCGGTTCATTGCCTCTTTGACCAGCGGGTCGTCCGCGATCGATGCCGAGGCGCGCACCGGCGCCGGCGCCGCGCTGACTGCCTTCTTCTCCTCCACCACCAGCTCGACGCGGGCTTCCGGCCCGAAGACCTCGCGCACGGCGTTGAGCAGCGTCTCCCGGTTCTTTGGACCATTCATCAGCTCCGCATGCGCCGGATAGCGAAACTCGATGCGCACCAGCCCGTCGGTCGCGGCGGCCAGTCGTGCCTCCATTAGCAGGCTGCCCACTGGCTTTGGCAATTTTTGTTTCAAGGCGTCCCAGCGCGAGTCCGGACCAACCACCGCTAGCTCGGCGTCCATCGCTGGCTCGATCAGTCGCTCGCCGCCCACCGCCTCGGCGGTTGGCGCCGCCACCGGCACCACTGCGTGCACCGGTTGGGTCATGTTCGACAGCAGCGTGACCTCCAGCAGCAGCCGCGCGTCCGCTCCCTTGCGTAGCTCCGGCTCCATCTCCATCAAACCTTTCCAGAGGCCGAGTAAGGCATTGCGCCCGGCTGCGCGCCCGATCCGTTCCAATCCTGCGGATGCGGCGCCGCCCAAACTCTCCGCATCCCGATACCCGACTGACAGCAGCGCCGCCTCGCGGATGGCGCCGAGCAACCCACGGACCAGCTGGCGGACGTCGCCGCCGGCGTCATAGAACCGCTGGAGCTCGCCCAGTGTCTGCGCCGCATCGCCCTCGGTCGTGTAGGCCAGCAATCGAACCAGCGTGTCCGGGTCGGCGAGCCCGAGCAGCTCGTGCGTTTTCTGCACCGTCAACTCCTCGCCGCCCTGTGAGATCAGTTGATCCAGCAGCGTGATGCCATCCCGCATGCTGCCACGAGCGAGCCGCGCCAGGAGCGCCAGGCTCTGCGGGTCGACCTTGACCTGCTCGTGTTCGACGATCGACGCGAGGTGCGCGGCGATCGACCCGGTCTCGATGCGCCGGAAGTCAAACCGCTGGCAGCGGGACGCCACCGTCAGTGGGATCTTGTGAGGCTCGGTTGTCGCCAGGACGAAGACCACATGGGCGGGCGGTTCCTCCAGCGTCTTCAGCAGCGCGTTGAAGGCCTCGGTCGTCAACATGTGCGCCTCGTCGATGATGTAAATCTTCGCCTTCAGCACCGCCGGCAAATACTTGACCCGCTCGCGCAAATCGCGGATCTCGTCGATGCCGCGGTTGGAGGCCGCATCGATCTCGATCAGGTCGACGGCGGCGCCGCTGGCGATCTCAACGCAGTTCGCGCAGACGCCACAGGGCTCCGCTCCCTTCCGATTCAGGCAGTTGATCGCCTTGGCGAGGATGCGCGCGGTCGACGTCTTCCCGGTTCCCCGAACCCCCGAAAACAGGTAGGCATGCGCGACCCGCCCCTGTTCCACGGCGTTCTTCAGGGTCTGGGCGATCGCATCCTGCCCGACGAGGTCGCCAAACGTCTGCGACCGGTACTTGAGGTAAAGGGTCTGGTACGCCATCGGCTGCCTAGACAATTCTACGGGCCTGCCTCGCTTGCAACGGCCGGCGTTCGGGCACGGGCGCGACCAGGCAGGTCGGCTCGCCATCGGCGCGGAGGAACTCATCGAGCTCGACCTCGATGACCGACTCGCCCGCGCGGCGCAGCGCGTCGACCGCGCCCGGGTACCCTGGGGGCGATAAAACATCGACCACCGGTCCGATTACTCTGGATGTCCGATTTCCGCTAGCTAAATCCCCGAGCGCCCGTCAAAATGGGCAGCAGTGTTTGATTCCCTCGACTTCGAGCGATGCTACCGTGCGGTCGAAAGCCGCGACGCCCGCTTCGATGGCTGGTTCATCACCGCGGTCAAGACCACCCGCATCTACTGCCGGCCCAGCTGCCCGACGCCGGTGCGCCCAAAACGCGAAAACGTTCGCTTCTACCCGACCGCGGCCGCGGCGCAACTCGCCGGCTTCCGCGCGTGCAAGCGCTGCCGCCCTGATGCCTCGCCCGGCTCACCCGAGTGGAACGTGCGCGGCGACCTCGTCGGCCGTGCCATGCGGCTGATCGCCGAGGGCGTTGTCGACCGCGACGGCGTCGCGGGGCTCGCCCGCCGGCTTTCGGTCAGTGAGCGTCATCTCCATCGCCTGCTGCTCAACGAGCTCGGCGCCGGCCCGCTCGCGATCGCCCGCGCGCAGCGCGCTCAGACCGCGCGCACCCTAATCGAAACGACCGACCTGCCGTTCACCGACGTCGCGTTCGCCGCCGGCTTCGAAAGCGTGCGGCAATTCAACGACACGGTTCGCGAGGTCTTCGCGCTCACGCCGACTTCGCTTCGCACCTCCGGTCGGCGGCGCGGCGATATCGTCGAAGGCGCGTTGACCGTACGTCTCCCCTATCGTCCGCCGCTCGATTGGCCGGCCCTGTCCGGCTGGCTGCGCCTCCGGGCAATCCCCGGGGTCGCCGAGGCAAACGGCCAAGCCTATCGGCGCACGCTCCGTCTGCCGCGCGGCGCTGCCATCGTGAGCCTCGAGCCAGTCGACCATCACATCCAGTGCACGCTGAAGCTCGAGTCGATGTCCGACCTGACGGCCGCCGTCCGGCAATGTCGCCGCTTGCTCGACCTCGACGCCGACCCCCTGAGCGTCGTCCAGGTGCTCTCGAAAGATCGGCGTCTTTCGAAGATCGTCAAAAAGCGCCCGGGCTTGCGTGCCCCGGGGGCGGTCGACGGAACCGAGCTCGCGATCCAGGCGGTTCTCGGCCAGCAGGTCTCGCTGGCCGCGGCGCGCACGCTGAGCGCGCGTCTTACGACCGCGCACGGCGACGTCATCAAGATCGCCGATCCGACGCTGACGCATCTCTTCCCTGCGGCCGAGGCGATCGCCGCGGCCGACCTGTCGAGGCTCGGCGTGCCAAAGACTCGGCGCGCGACGCTGCATGCACTCGCCGGCGCGATCGCGCGCGGCTCGCTTACGCTCGATCCAGGGGCGGACCGTGCCGAGACCTACCGCAAGCTGACTGCCATGCCCGGAATCGGCGAGTGGACGGCAGGCTACATTCTGATGCGAGCGCTCGGCGATCCGGATACGTTTCTGCCGAGCGATCTCGGTATCAAGAAGGCCGGCGAGCGCCTCGGCCTCGGCACCAACCCGCGCGCGATTTCCGAACATGCCGCCGCCTGGCGTCCCTGGCGGACTTACGCGACACATCAACTTTGGGCGACACTCACACCAACGCAGGAGGTCTCATGATGCAAACCAAACCCATGTTGCACAGCACCACCCACGTAACGCCGGTCGGGATGCTGACGCTGGTCGCTTCCGACCGCGGCCTCCGCGCCGTGCTCTGGCCAAGGCTCTCGCCGCAGCGCGCCGGGATCAGCCCGCGCCCGCATCGCAACCAGGCCCATCCGATCTTGCAGAAGACCGTCCAACAGCTCGACGAATACTTCGCCGGCTCGCGCACCAGTTTCGACCTACCGCTCGACCTGGAGGGGACGCGCTTCCAGCTCGCGGCCTGGCGGTCGTTGGCCGACATCCCGTTCGGTACCACCAGCACCTACGGCCAGCAGGCGGCGGCGCTCGGCATCCCAACGGCTGCGCGCGCGGTCGGCGCCGCGAATGGGGCCAATCCCGTCTGCATCGTGCTGCCCTGCCACCGCGTCATCGGTGCGAATGGTTCGCTAACTGGCTTCGGCGGCGGGCTTCCCGTCAAGCAATGGTTGCTCGACCACGAAGCGCAGGTCCTCTCGACCCGTACTATCGAAACGACCTCATGGCCGCTACGCCAACCCGTCCAGACGCGCTTATCCATGCCCGTGGCCTGACCAAACACTTCGGCAACCTGGTCGCGGTCGACGCGGTCGACTTCGACGTCGATCGGGGCGAGGCCTTCGGCTTTCTCGGTCCCAACGGCGCCGGAAAGACCTCGACGATGCGCATGATCGGCTGCGTCTCGCCGCCCTCGGGTGGCATCCTTCGCGTGCTTGGCATGGACCCGTTTGTCGACGGTCCTCGGATTCGCGCACGACTTGGCGTCGTTCCACAAGCCGACACGCTCGACCGTGAGCTGCGCGTTGAGGAGAACCTGCTGACCTACGCACGCTACTTCGACATACCATGGCCGATCGCCCGGCAGCGCAGCAGGGAGCTCCTTGAGTTCGTCCAATTGAGCGATCGTGCGCAATCTGACGTCGAGCCCCTGTCCGGCGGCATGCGGCGGCGCCTCAGCATCGCTCGCGCACTCATCAATGAGCCCGAGCTCCTGCTGCTCGATGAGCCAACGACCGGCCTTGACCCGCAGGCACGACACTTGGTCTGGGATCGCCTCTACCGTCTGAAGCAGCGAGGCGTCACGATCATCCTCACTACCCACTACATGGAAGAAGCCGAACAACTCTGCGACCGCCTGGTTGTGATGGACAAGGCGAGGATCGTGGCGGAGGGATCGCCACGTAGCCTGATCGATCAATATTCGAGTCGCGAGGTTCTCGAGCTTCGCTTTCCATCCGACGCGGCACCTGCCCTCGACGGGAAGCTGGATGGGGTGGCCGATCGAATGGAGGTGTTGCCCGATCGGGTCCTTCTCTATACGCAAGACGGTGACCGGGCGGTCGCCGCGCTACATGAACGTGGGGTGCACCCAGACAGCACGCTCGTCCGGCGCAGTTCGCTTGAAGACGTCTTCCTGCGGCTTACGGGACGTCAATTGATCGAGTGACGGCTCCGGGATGAAGGGAATCCTGAGGGTTCTCGAGCACCATCTCTGGGTCTACCGGCGAACCTGGAGGGGCTCGGTGTTCGTTTCATTCCTCTTCCCCATCCTGTACCTGCTCGCCATGGGAATCGGTCTCGGCAGTCTGATCTCCCGCGGCCCGACTCGCACGCTCGATGGGGTCCCTTACATCAGCTTCATTGCGCCTGGCTTGCTGGCGGCAACCACCATGCAGACGGCGTTTTCCGAGACCACCTACCCGATCATGAACCGGGCCTACTGGCTGCGCACCTACGACACGATGCTGGCGACTCCCCTTCAGATCCGCGATCTGCTAGGCGGCGAGATCATCTGGCTCGTTTTCCGGCTTACGCAGGTCGCCGCCATCTTCTTCGTTGTCATGGTCGCCTTTCGGACCGTCCACTCACCACTGGCCCCCCTTTCCATCCTCGCCGCGACCTTCACCGGGCTTGCGTTCGGGATGCCCGTGATGGCCTATGCGGCAGGTCAGCGACGTGACACCGGGTTCTCGGTGATTGGCCGCTTCATTGTCACCCCGTTGTTCGTGCTCGGTGGTACGTTCTTCCCGATCGATCGGCTGCCCGTCGTAGCTCAGGATGTCGCCTGGCTCACACCCCTTTATCATGGCATCGCGCTTTCCCGCGATCTGACCGTCGGCGGAGCTTCGGCGCCGGCATCTCTGATTCATCTCGGTGTGCTGACCGCGTACGTCCTGATCGGCGTGGGCGCAGCTCACCTCACCTTTCGTCGGACGCTGTCGCAGTGATCGTCATGCTGTCGGCACGCGCCGTGCTGCGACCGGCCGCGCATCGCGCGGCGCACCTGGTTGAACGCAATGCCATGCTCTACCGAAGGACCTGGATCGTGCTCGCTTCCGGGTTCCTGGAGCCGCTCCTCTACCTGCTCGGCATCGGATTCGGTGTCGGTTCGTTGGTCGGCTCGGTCGTGGTCCAGAACGGCCAGCACTACCGCTATGCGGTCTTCGTTGCACCGGCCCTGATGGCAACGTCTGCCATGAACGGCGCGATCTACGAAACCTCATTCAACTTCTTTCACAATCTGAAATACATCAAGCTGTATGACGGCCTGCTGGCCACACCCTTGGGTGTCGCCGATGTCGCCCTGGGTGTCGTCGCCTGGGCCGTGATCCGGGGCAGCATCTATGCGCTCGGGTTCCTGGTCATCATGGCCGTCCTCGGCCTGGTGACGTCGCCGCTCGCGGTCCTCGCCCTTCCAGCATCGCTCCTAATTGGGTTCAGCTTCGCCGCCGTGGGGACCGCGGCGAGCACGTACGTTCGCAGCTGGCAGGATTTCACCATCGTCTTGAGCGTTTTCATCCCGCTCTTTCTCTTTTCGGGGACGTTCTATCCGATCACCCTTTACCCGCCGTGGCTCCAACTCGTTGTCCAGTTGACCCCGCTCTATCACGGCGTCGACCTGCTTCGAAGCCTGACGACCGGCTCGATCGGGCCCTGGCTGGTGCTCGACGTCGTCTACCTGATCGTTCTGAGCCTTGCCGGCCTTCTGCTTGCGACCGCCCGCCTCGAGCGCTTGCTGCTCAAGTAGCCTCGGCGCCGACTGCCCGAAGTAACCCGACGAATATCGGGTGCGGACGGTTCGGCTCTGATCGCAGCTGAGGCTGGTAAAGCGTGGCCACAAAGAAGGGATGGTCCGTCCGCTCAACGGCTCTCACCTCGCCAGTGCCATCGATGCCCACCGCCCGCATGCCATGCTCGCCTGCTATGTGCTGCAGCGCCGGCGCGAGACCATAGCTACACGTGGTGCTCTCGACCGTCTGCAAAGCCCCACATAGCGTGGCGAGTCGAGAGCCTTGGGCTAGCGCAACGGAAATCGTCTGGCCCTGGAGCGAACAACCGAGACGAGAGATAACTTCAGTACCTCCGGCGCCGTACTCGGCGTGGGTCGCATCTGGGATCCCGCAAGTGTTTCGTGCGTGCTCTACGAGCACGTGCTGGAAGCCACCTCACGTTCCGACAAGCGGAACCCCCCTCTCGCGTGCAGTCCGGATCACACTCAGCGCCCCCTCCGGGTTCACGTACGGGCTCTCGGGTCCGACGACAACGGCAGCACCAGGATCAGCGATCAGCTGGCTTTCGATCCTATCCGTCGACACACTGCGGATATCGACCGGCATATTGAGGCTCCGCGAGGCATGATCCAGCGCGGCGAGCGTGGCCAGGTGGTAGTTGTGCTCCGGCGGCAGGTCAATCAGCACCGTGATGACCTGGGCCGCCCTCCGACCGCCGTCGACGGCCGCGAAGCTGCCTTTTGCAGCCGACGAAGCCGCCCGCCCCACTTCACCGGTTACATTACTAGGTGCATGCACCCGGCCAACAACCTGACGCGCGAGGAAGCCCGCCGGCGGGCCGGGTTGATTCACACCCCCCTCTACGAGATCTCACTCGACCTCACCAGGGATACGGACACCTTCGCCTGCGAGGCCACCATTCACTTCCTGTCCCACGAACCGGGAGCCAACACGTTTATCGATTTCCTGGCACCCTCCGTCGACAGCTGCGAGCTCAACGGCGAGGAGGTTCCCAAAGAAGCCTTCAACGGCGCGCGCATCGCGCTCCAGAATCTTCGCGAGGCGAACGAGCTTCATGTGATCGGAACCTGCGAGTACCAGAACGTGGGCGCGGGACTCTCCAAGTTCCGAGACCCGGTGGATCACAAGACCTACCTGCATTCCCAGTTCGAGACCTTCGACGCGCACCGCATGTTTCCCTGTTTCGACCAGCCCGACCTGAAGGCGAGCTTTACGTTCACGGTGCTGGCTCCCAATGACTGGGTGGTGGTCTCGAACAACCCGGGGCAGGCTCAGCTCGTCACGGGCAAGGAGAACGTCAAGCGCTGGACCTTTGGCGCCACGCCCAAGATGTCGTCCTACCTGACTGCGATCATCGCCGGACCGTACCACGGCGTGCGCGACCGGCACGGCGACATCGACCTGGGCATTTTCTGTCGCCAGTCGTTGGCCCAGTATCTCGATCCCGAGGAGATCTTCACCATCACCAAGCAGGGCCTCGACTTCTACGGCGAGGCCTACAAGTACCCCTATCCCTTCCAGAAGTACGACCAGCTCTTCGTCCCGGAGTTCAGCGCCGGCGCGATGGAGAACATCGGCGCCGTCACCTTCAACGAGGCGATGCTCTATCGGTCGAAGGTGACGGAGGCCGTCCGCGAGGATCGCGCCAATGCGATCTTGCACGAGATGGCGCACATGTGGTTCGGCGACCTCGTCACCATGCGTTGGTGGGACGACCTCTGGCTGAACGAGAGCTTCGCCACCTTCATGTCGGTCCTCTGCCAGGTGGAGGCGACGCGCTTCAAGAACGGATGGGTCACGTTTGCCAATCAGTACAAAGCCGGCGCGCGCCGCCAGGACCAGCTGCCCACCACGCACCCCATTGCCGCGGACGTGCCGGACATCCAGTCCGTCTACTTGAATTTCGATGCGATCACTTACAACAAGGGTGCTTGTGTCCTCCGCCAGCTGGTCGCCTACGTGGGTCAGGACACGTTCCTTCGCGGCGTGCAGCGCTACGTCAAGCAGCGGCAATACTCGAACGCCAGCCTCGCCGACTTCCTCTCCGATGTCGAAGCCGGCTCGGGGCGCGACCTCAAAGCCTGGTCCAAGCTCTGGCTGGAGACGGCGGGCCTCAACACGTTGTGGCCCGTGGCGACTTCGCAAAGCGAGACCATCGGTTCGCTCGACATCATGCAGGAGGCGCCGCCCGAATACCCGACGATCCGTCCGCACCGGCTCGCGATCGGGCTCTACGACCGCACGCCCGATGGCCTGCAACTCCGCCGGCGCGTCGAGCTCGACGTCGCCGACGAGAACACGCCGGTCGCCGATCTCGTCGGCGAGCGGCTGGCCGACCTGACGCTCGTCAATGACCTGGACCTGACCTACGCGAAGATCCGGCTCGACGAGCGATCGCTGGCCACCGCGATCGACCACCTGGCCGATCTCGGGGACCCCCTCGCACGCGCGATCACGTGGGCGGCGCTCTGGGACATGCTTCGCGACGGCGAGATCCCGGCCCGCCGCTACTTGCCGCTGATCCTCAAGAACATCCACGGCGAAACCGACATCGGCGTGGTGCAGGACCTCCTGGCGCAGGCGTCCTCGGCGGTCTGGGTGTACGGCGATCCGGAAAACGCCGAGGCGGCGCTGAAGATCCTTGCGGACCACGCGCTCACGACGCTCAACGGCGCGCCGGCGGGTAGCGACCTCCAGCTCACCTGGGCGCACGCCTTCATCAGCGCCGCCCGCTCCACCGAGCATCTCTCGGTGATCCGTGGCTTACTGGATGGCATCAAGGTCTTCACCGGCCTCAAGGTCGACACCGACCTTCGCTGGGCAATCGTCAATGCACTGGCGGGCGTCGGCGCCGACGATGGCCTGATCGATGCCGAGTTGAACCGTGATCCGACCGATGAGGGTCAGCGTTACGCGGTGGCGGCCCGCGCCGCGCGGCCCACGCAGGAAGCCAAAGAACACGTCTGGGCGGCGCTGATGGAGGACCTGACCCTCCCGCTCGCCACCATGCGCTCGATGATGCGCGGCTTTCACCGCTTCGATCAACGTCGACTGCTCCAGCCGTACAGCGCCCGCTACTTCCAGGCCCTGGCCAATGTCTGGAAGGAGCGTGACATCGAGATCGCCCTCGCCTTCATCCGCATGATGTACCCGACGGTCGTCGTCGGCGAGGAGACGGTGCAAGCGACCGACCAGTATCTCGCCGCCGACAACGTGCCCGGACCCGTGCGACGAATCCTTCTCGAGGGCAAGGACAATATGCTTCGGGCGATGCGCGGCCGCGCCGCCGATGCCGCCGCCGCCCAAACGGTCGCGTCCCAACGCTAGATCCTCAAATCCCCTCCCCCTCGCGGAACTCTCCCTCCCCCGCTCGCGGGGGAGGGTCGGGGTGGGGGCAGGCTGGGGGCTCTGCGAATTTCCCCTCCCCCTCTGGGGGAGGGCAGGGTGGGGGCTCTGCGAATTTCCCCTCC
>Ga0070699_100005001_pt1 | contig 11690 bp, 16 predicted proteins | sample KBSK1503metaG_FD_65473 | JGI IMG/M metagenome (GOLD analysis project Ga0070699, IMG submission 65473) | Corn, switchgrass and miscanthus rhizosphere microbial communities from Kellogg Biological Station, Michigan, USA - KBS K1-50-3 metaG | ecosystem: Host-associated > Plants > Roots >...
GAATCGCAATATTTATCGCATCGAGTCGGGGGAAGAGCCGACCACCGACGAGATTCTCGCACGGCTCAAGAAGTGGCGTCTCAAGCTAAAGGATGAGATTGCAGCGATCCTCACGAAGTTGGAGAATCGAATGTAGGATATTATGCACCGCCGCTTCCTCCTCCCCGGACTCTGCTTTTGGTCTTTCCCCTCTGAAACGGCCAGCGATCAATACGCAAAGAGCGAGTCATTCGCCACAAGTCAACCGCCCAAGGCGATAGCCAGAGTGCGGTTGCGGACCAACGACCACAATGTCTGATCCCTCGTTCTAGAGCCCTTTGTTCTAGAGCGACGCAGGCCGATTCGGATCGCACCCGCGCCTGTCCCAAAAGTGGCGTCGACCTTCAACGCCTTACTTGGGGATGCTCCGTGAACGCCGTCACCAAACCGGACCGTGGTCGATCCGTTAGGTTGAGTTTCTACAAGGAAATGGTGGTCAGTAGGGGCGGAGGCCCACAAGGTGAGCACTCGACGCCAACGTTTGCCGTCAACTCTGACGGTAACGTGTCTGGAGTTCCGCATAGGTTACCTCGGTGCGCAATACGAAAGGATCGAGTTCACCAGGAGCATTTGCGCCCCTTCAGTGTTCATTATCCGATGTGAACCTAAACCCGAAAAGGGCGAGGCCGCCTGCGATGACGAGGGCGGCCCAACTCACTGATTTCGGCACTGACCAGTTCCCGATGATGACCGGCCAGTCCGCGAAAATTCGCAGCAGGTGAAACAGCGCCACCAAGGTGAAGATCGTCCCGGCCACCATACAATACATTTTCCGGTCCATGAGCGATCATCCCAAGTTCGAGCTTAAGCACGGGAAGAGTTACTGATGTCACTGCATCGCCAAGGGCCGATCACACACCGTCGCCTAAAGGCTGCACGAATAATTCTGAAATCCAAAGAGGACGAGCGCGGCTCAAAAGCGGACGCGTTCGCCTCTAGAGTCGGAGCGGCAATCGCGATCCCACGCGGTCCGAGCATGGGATCGCGTGACGACTCATTGGTTAGACCACGCCCACTAGAGAAGCGGCGCTTCTTCAATTGCTCGTTTCGCTTGAACCATAAAGCGTTCCAAAACATAGCGGGGAATTTCGACTGTTAGAAACTCTCCATCCGCGAGCTGCCAGTTCACGCGAGCGGTATTCGGATCGTTCTTAGAAATTTTCACGCTCAGCGACTTGACCTTCACCTGACGTAATAGCTCATGTGCCGGCATCACGGCTCCTCATCTCGTTGGGCGTCGAAATTTAGCTCAGGGGCGAGCGGCCCCCGTCTCAATTCATACGATCATCCATCACTTTTTGGTCAAGGTATTGGGATGCGCTGTGAGGATGGTGCGGCATAGGGGGCTCCTATGGCCATCAGTATCCCGAATGACTTGCTGCTATTCTCCTGTCTCGCCGCCGTCGTCACGGGGATCGTGATCGCAGCCGGAAGCCTGCTCTGAGCGCATCCCGCGATGCGCCACCTCCGCGCTCACCAGCATTCGGTGACAGGCTGAACCCCGCGAACGTCGAGCGAACGATTTGGTCACCAAAATGGTCACCAACACGGGGCCACGGGCCGATATTGAACGGGACGGAACGGCACGTGCGGCCGATTTTCGCAATACAAATCAACACTTGTCAGGACAGAACGAAACGGGAGGGGATGGCCGCAAACAATTTTCGAGTGCGGTGCTTTCAACCGCTCAGCACTCTCCATGGCTGCAAAGAGATCTATTTGGTTTGATCGCTTTCGTGCGTCACCGTGCGCGGCCCCCAAACGTTGGGATGATCGTTGGTTCGGAGCGTCGGAACGCGAATCATATAATGATATCAATGGGGTTGGGCGGACACTCCCCCCGCCACGAATTAAATATCTGATATATCTAACGTATTTGTCTGCTGACGGTTGAGAATTCCTCCGCACATTCCGGGGGTTTGCGACATGCACAGCATCGGCACCGTTTGCACAGAGACGATTTTCTTCGACATCGAAGGCATTGGCGGCGACACGTCTCGTTTGCGCCTTCGTGGTGGTACGGCAGTCTCTCGTCGCAAATCATTCAGAGCGCTCATCCGAGCACCGCGACGCGGTTGAGACGACACTTTTCGACGCGTCATTCGACGTCAAGGCGTTGGCGGCGGAGCAGATGCCCGCATTGGCGGTCTCTTGCGCAGAATCAGAATTTCCGGTGAGACGGCAAGGCGCATACGTGAGACCCTTGCCGGGTGAGTCGGATGCAAGATCCAGCCGCGATGGTGATGTTGGCGCCCGTTCTGTCGCCGCATGGCGTGCTGACGCTTGTGCGGTCGCGGGAGGTGGACGCGGCGCTGGTGCTGGAGGTCGAGCGCGGCGTCCGATTGGAGCAGGCGTTTGCCCGAGGGTGCGGGCACGGGCTGTTGGTCCTGGGGGCCGACGAGATCGGCACGACACTCCCTCCAACGTTGTCCTTTTGGCAGAAATTCGGGGCGCGCTACGTGACGGCGCTGTGCTCCCTCCCAGGGATCGGCGAGCGAAGCAAGCCGCCGGTGCCGATCCCTGCGGACGGCGAGTTGGCCACGATGGCCGCGGCGGCCCCGCCCATGACCGGGGCGGAATACCTAACGACGGAGGTCCTGGCCAATCTCTGGCGCGGCATGGATGCGGCCTTCGATGCCGAACTGGCGCAATCCAAGCTGGCCCTGCAGGAGTTCCTCAAGAGCCGTCATCCGGCCTGGAATCTCGTGGGACGTGTCCATTTCAACCTCGCCGAAAATCGCAAGGATGAGAACGCCCCCTTTGCCTTCCTGGCGACCTACACGACACAACTTTCAGCCGAAGCCAAGGCTCAACATCTCCCGCTCGGCAAGGCTTTGCAGGAATATGCGGGCGCCAGGAACCGCGAACGCCTGCTCTCGCTTTTGATGCCGGTACAGCGCGCTTGCGAGCATTGCCCATGGCTAAAAGCCATGGTCGACGGCGGCGAGATTTTTCACCCACTGCGATGGAGCCCAGAACAGGCGCTGCAGTTCCTGCGTGACGTTCCAGCCCTCGAAAGCGCTGGCGTCATTGTACGGATGCCCGCGAGCTGGCGTATGAATCGTCCCGCACGCCCGCAGGCGAAGGCCACGGTTGGGGGCAGCGCGCCGTCACAGCTCGGGCTCGATGCGCTGCTTGACTTCCGGATGGACGTGACGCTCGACGGCGAAAGCCTGACGCGCGCCGAGATTAAGCGGCTCTTGGCGCACTCTCATGGGCTCGTCTTGATTCGCGGCAAGTGGGTTGAGGTCGACCGCGAGCGACTGAGCCGCACGCTCGGCCAATTCGAGGCGATCGAGCGTCGCGCGGCCGAGGATGGCCTATCGTTCGGCGAGGCGATGCGCCTCTTGGCCGGCGCCGGCATTGGCGGGGACGAAACTGCCGGACAGTGTGACGTTGCCTGGAGCGAGACCGTTGCCGGCCCCTGGCTGGCCGAGACGCTCCGCGCGCTCCGCCATCCCGATAAGCTCGCGCGTGTCGACCCGGGTCGTTCATTCCAGGGTACACTGCGTGCCTATCAGCTCACCGGCGTGCAATGGCTGCATCTGCTCGCTCGGCTTGGGCTCGGAGCATGCCTTGCTGACGATATGGGGCTCGGCAAGACCATCCAAGTCTTGTCGCTCTTGTTGGTGCTGAAAAGCGAAGGCGGTGAGAGGCGCAAGCCCTGTCTGCTGGTGGCGCCGGCCTCGCTGCTCGCCAATTGGGCAGCCGAGATTGTCCGATTTGCGCCAAGCCTCAACGTGTTGGTGGCTCATCCGTCCGCGACACCGGCCGAGAAATTGACCGATCTCGGGGCGATCGATTTGGCGGATGTCGACTTAGTCATCACGAGTTACGGCTTTCTGGCTCGCTTACCGTCGCTCGCAGCGACGCCGTGGCAGCTGACGGTGCTTGATGAGGCGCAGGCCATCAAGAATCCTGCCGCGAAGCAGACAAAGACGGTCAAACAGCTCAAGGCGCAAGCGCGTATTGCTCTCACTGGCACGCCCATTGAGAACCGACTGAGCGATCTGTGGTCGATCTTCGATTTCATTAATCCCGGACTCTTGGGCTCGTCGAAGGAGTTTTCCTCCTACGTCAAACGCCTCGCCGACCAGCAGCAAAATCCGTACGGCCCGCTCCGCGATCTTGTGCGGCCTTACATCTTGCGCCGCCTGAAAACCGACAAGACCATCATTGCCGACTTGCCGGACAAGACCGAGATGAAAACGTTCTGCCCCCTGAGCCGCAAGCAGGCGGCGCTCTACCAGCAGGCAGTGGACGATCTTGCCGACCAACTGGAAGACGTCGATGGCATCAAACGCAGAGGCATTGTCCTCTCGTTCCTCATTCGGCTGAAGCAGATCTGCAACCATCCCTCGCACTGGCTTGGCGATGGCACATGGGCTGAGGAGGACAGCGGCAAGTTCACGCGCCTGCGCGATATCGTGGAAGTGCTGGGAGCCCGGCAGGAGAAGGCGCTCATTTTTACACAGTTCAAAGAGACAACCGCGCCACTTGCCGCATTTCTGGGCTCGGTGTTCGGGCGCCGGGGCCTCGTCCTGCACGGCGAGACCGAGGTCAGCAAGCGCAAGGACCTAGTGCGCCGGTTTCAGGAGGACGAGCGCATCCCGTTCTTCGTGCTCTCCGTCAAGGCCGGCGGGACGGGACTCAATCTCACCGCAGCTTCGCACGTCATCCACTTCGATCGGTGGTGGAACCCGGCTGTGGAAAACCAGGCGACCGACCGTGCCTTCCGCATCGGGCAGACCAAGAACGTGCTTGTCCATAAGTTCATCTGCCGCGGCACCGTGGAGGAGAAAATCGACCAGATGATCGACTCGAAACAGCAATTGGCTGGGGATTTCCTCAGCGCCGGGGCTGATATGATGTTGACCGAGATGAAGGATGAGGAGCTGCTGAGTCTCGTGGCGCTCGACCTAAGCGCGGCGATGAAGGAGGGCTAAGGGGTGAGCTACTACTTCGGCTGGCGACCGTACATTTCCGTAGCCAAGAAACGCCGGCAGGCGGAACGCGAGGTGGCCAAGCTAAAGAAGCTGAAACACTCCATTGCTCCCGTGAAAATCGAAGGCCGCACGATTGCCAGGAGTTTCTGGGGCCAGGCTTGGTGCGCAAACCTCGAACGCTATAGCGACTACGAGAACCGCTTGCCGCGCGGACGCAGCTATGTCCGCAACGGTTGCGTCGTTGACCTTCAGATCGCCAGAGGTGAGGTCACCGCGATGGTCGCTGGTTCTGACCTCTACAGGATCACTATCGCCATCTCGCCGGTCAAGATTTCCCGTTGGAAAGCGATCTGCCGCGATTGTGCGGGAACAATCGACTCGCTGGTCGAATTGTTACAGGGTCGTTTGGCCAAGGGTGTTATGGATCGGGTTTGCCGGGAAGGCGATGGCTTGTTTCCGTCGCCAGGCGAGATCAAACTCTCCTGTAGCTGTCCGGATTGGGCCGATATGTGTAAGCACGTTGCAGCGGCGCTCTACGGCATCGGAGCCAGGCTCGACGAAAAGCCTCAGCTTCTTTTCGTGCTGCGCGGCGTTGATGAAAACGAACTGATCGCGAATGCCGGAACGGATCTTCCGGTATCAAAAGCAACGCCCCATGCTGCGAAAGTACTCGACCACGGCGATGTCGGCGCCCTGTTCGGGCTTGAGATGGCCGAGACTGCCCATTTTGATATCTCTGCCGCGCCCGAGCGGTCCAAACGGACCGAGGTGACGAAAGCGGGCAAGGCGAATGCCGAATTGAAGCCAATGGCGGCGAACGAGCCTAATTATAAGACCCTGGTGGCAAACCAGAACAGACCGTCACGTACGTCGCCGACCAGACGCGAGCCAAAACGGGTCAGTCCCGTTCAGGCCCGGAAGCGGCGCTCGCAACGACGGCGCGATCGCGGGGCATCCGCCAGTCAATGAGCTGATAGAAATCCGAGACGGCGCCGCTGTTCGTTCCAATCGAGCGGTAGCCGCGTGTCGTCCATGAGACGGCGAGCAGTCAGTTCAGGCGGATGTCTGCCGCTGAGAATCGAGCTGTGTCGGGTGCTAGGAGCGTGAGACGGAAGAGCCGCGTCACGTAGGACGGAACGACGCCTTCGGATTTGGCAATATCCTCAAACGTCAAGCTTCGATCCGCGAGAAGCTGATCTCGGATTGCGTTGGCACGGACGAGCAGACGCACAAGGCCAGTGTCGGGAGTTGCGGGCTCCGACCCATCGTCGACAATGATCCGCATCTCCTTGCCCGTGCGTTTGAGGCGAGCAGCAATTGATAGCGTTGTCACCTGGCGATTGGCCTCGAATGGCGTGTTTTCGCTCGGCTCGATTTGCTTGGTTGTGTCGTCAAGGCACCGACAGACCTGATCCTGATCCAGCATGATATCAATGCGATCCGTGTGGACTTGGACACGCACCATACTTGAGCGCATAAATGCGCGGCCTTCAGGCTCGCCGTCATGCTCTCCTGCGGCCAAATCTCGCGCGCGTTCGATCAGCCGCTTTTGGGTTACGACGTCGGAAGCGGCCTGTTGAATGGCCTGAAGAATGGAGGCCGGATCGGCAAGCCAGTCGCGAATGCGGCGGACGACAAGGGATTCAAGGGCGGCTGCCGGGATTCGTTGTCCCTCGGTTTTGGCCTTCGCTGACCCGTCTAGCAATGACCGCGAGATGTAATACCTATACCGAGTGCCTTTCTTGTTAGCATGCGTCGGGCTCATCCGTCCGCCCTGCGCATCGAACAAGATCCCGGTCAGCAGGTTTGGCTCATTACCGGTCTTTCCATTGGCTCGATCTACGCGGTTCTGGGCGAGGATGGCCTGCACATTGTTCCATAGCGCCTCATCGACGATGGTCTCATGCTCGCCTGGATAGCTCTTGCCCTTGTGGACGATTTCACCCCGATAAATCCGGTTCTGCAGCATCAGGTAGAGCGCACCGCGGGCGATCGGCCGGCCACCGTACCGGCTGCCATCGGAGGCGGTGCGGAGTTTGCTGACAATGCCGGCGCCATCGAGGTCCTCCTTCAAATTCCCGGACCGACTTGAGTTCGGTGTAACGCCGGAAGATGTGCCTCACGGTCTCGGCTTCCGTGGTGTTGACGATGAGCTTGCGGTCTTTGACGTCGTAGCCGAGCGAGGGCTGACCGCCCATCCACAAGCCCTTCTTCTTGGAGGCCGCGATTTTGTCGCGGATGCGCTCGCCGGTGACCTCGCGCTCGAACTGAGCAAACGACAGGAGGATGTTGAGCGTCAGGCGCCCCATGGAGGTCGTGGTATTGAACTGCTGGGTGACTGACACAAAGGAGACGGCATGCTTGTCGAAAATGTCGACGATCTTGGCGAAGTCGGACAGCGACCGGGTCAGCCGGTCAACCTTGTAGACGACCACCACGTCGATCTTTCCCGCGCTCACATCCGACAGAAGCCGTTGGAAAGCCGGCCGTTCCATCGTTGCGCCCGAGAGGCCCCCGTCATCATACATCTCGCCGACAAGGGTCCATCCTTCGCGCTTCTGGCTGGCGACGAAAGCCTCGCAGGCCTCGCGCTGGGCGTCGAGGGAGTTGAAGTCCTGTTCCAGTCCCTCCTCGCTGCTCTTGCGGGTATAGATCGCGCATCGGAGCCTTGCCGGGGTACGATCAGGCACAGATCGATTAGCCATGGGTCGACTCCTCCGCGCCGGGCGATCCCGGTGTATCCGAGCGCAATTGGCCATTCGATGCAGGCTTGCGTATCAAGCCGAAGAAGCGCGGTTCGGACCAATGGGCCCGTGTGATGGCATGTGCGATCTTGGTCAGCGACGGAAAGCTTTTCCCGGCGTATTCGAACCCGCTTTCCGTCACCACCACGGTGTGCGTCCTGCCGTGCCACTCCCGCACCAGCCGTGTACCCGGCCTGACGGACTTATCGGGCATGACGACGATGCTCCCCTTGCCCTTCAGCTCCTTGGTCAGCGCGTCGAGCGTGCGCTGGGTCGCCTTGCTCAATCCTCCGGTAGGCAATGGTGCGGATCAGCAGGTCCCGGCTAAGTCGCGGCGGCTGGCCTCGATAGAGCCTGCGCCACTCGTCGCGCAGTTGCTGGGCCGTCAACTCATCGAGGGCCACAATTCGTTGGGACAGCTCAAGGCGCCTAGTCGAATTCGTGGCTACAGCCGGAGCCGTATCGCGCCGCTTTCGGACTGCCTTCATAATGGAGCTCTGGTGCTTTGGCGCCCAAATGGGCGCTTCCACCACCTCAGGCCCGGGCAAAGCCGGGCTCACGAGCGTGGACACCGAGGTCTCGGCAGTCCTGTCTGTTTCGCATGCACGCTCTTCTGGGGCCGCAAGTCCAGTCGAAAGTCAGCGGTAAGGTTCCGTTCGTAGGCCGGAAAAATAGCGCTTTTCGCGCAGCCGGCGAGGTTAGCTCATAACGGCCTGGTTGGAGGTTCGAGTCCTTCCAACCCCACCACGCATTCCGGCGGTTGCGGAGATGCGGAGATTTCCTGGCTGTGTTTGCAAAGGCCCCGAATTGGCGGGCTTCTTGTACGACCGCTTGGTCTCTGAGACCGCTGATCTGTGGGTCGGGCGACGTATTGGCGTATTTTTCTCTGGCCTGGAAATTCCGTTTCCGGGCAACGGAGACCGCGGCCGGCAGAGACTCGGTTCGAATGGGCAGCTATTGGACCTATTGCGCCGGAAGGGCCTGTGTTGTCATCGATACGATGGTGCAGCCGAAGGCGGTGATGTTGGGTTCCCGCCGTCTCTGCGCGGATCTCCGGGGCGGCGCGTGAGGCGTCATTCGCCGCGGTGCTCGTCTTTTCTATCCTCGTGATCCTCCTCTTGTGCCACTGCGGTAGCGCTAGCCGTGAACTCTGCGGCCGTCACGACTCCGCTCGCTATCCAGTCGTTGAGCGGCATCCATGCGCTCTCATTGGAAGCAGAGCATTCATGCAAAGTGTTATGTCGACAGACGTCGAGCGCATAGATCGGGTGAATCTCCCAAAGCGAGCCGCGGACGGAAGAATCCTGCGGAGTCGATCCGATGCAAGGCCGGTGCGAGGCATCGAAGAAAAGCTGCCCGGAAATCCGAACGGGAATCTTGCGCTTGGCAATGGGAATCAGGAATTTCGGATCGAAGATGTCCGGCCTGAAGTGAGGAATCATTTCCGCCACGATGGCCTTGCAAAGCGCCACATTGCGAGCGGCGCGTTTCTGCTCTTTCACCGCGTCCGAATCGGACTTGAGAGCCTTGGGTGGCGCAGGCGTCTCGACCAGGTTGATATGGATGTCATTGTCGGCGGCGTCCGGCTTGTGGCAATTGACATCTTCGCCTGGTGGCCGCGTGGCAGTGCCCGGTCCCACATCGGCGGGATGGGGATCGTCCATGAAGGCGACAATCTGAACCTTGTCACCTTCGCGGATCGGCGGGCCGCCGACGTGTAACTGTCCTGACGACAGCGACGCGCGATCCGGCGGCAGATGCTCGACGCGGTTGGCGTCGAACCCATCGGCTCCGAACGGAATATTCATCGCCTGAGCTTGGCTCTGCACGGATTCGAAATCGGCAATGGTCAAGGTCCGCGGATTGCCGGTACGACAAAGATTGTTTTTGACCACGTTCTGCTGGCCTTTCGGGCTGTTCGCGTCGGAATCTCCTCGATTAGGGCAGACGTGGTCGATCGGCCGCTTCTGCGTACTCACGGGAAACGGCGGACTCGAGCAGCCAAGCTGATATTCTTCGGCCGACGCGACACCGATAATCGATGCCGACAGAACTATTCCCGCGAGCAATGCTGCTTTCGTCACGCGCGCCTCCCGGACGAGCACCGGTCGAACGGGAGCCTTTCACAACCAGTGATCGTGGTCAAGTCGGAATTCAATCCTCGCGGCCATTCAATGCGGGCGGATCGCTGGGCTAACACTGGCTCGATTCATTTTTTTTGAATACGCCAGTGGTTACGAACTCGAACGGCTGTCCAGGCGCAGTGGCGTCGACGATTTCCCTGACCCTTTTACTCTCCTCCGGCTCAAGCGGGCGGACGAGGTAGACCGCCAGCTTGGAGCCCGCGATCCCCACGCCGCTAATGAAATCCAAAGGCATTAGCTTGGCGGACAGCCTTTGCTTCATTTCAAGCAAGTCCTGGCCGCCGGATTCATCTTGCTTAGGCAACGATACTCACATTGAGCTGCTGGAGGACATCTTCGATATGATTGGCGATCGTGTGACTGTCCGAACCGGCGAATAGCAGGCCAACGGGACGCTTTGACTTCTGTTCGACGATCAGGGAACCCGAATCCCCGGCATCTGAGAAGCTCTTCGTCCCACCAACGATGATTATCTGGTCTTCGAAGGTCAAGGTTCCAAGATCATAGCCTACCTTGACGTTGGCACTTATATCCCGGATCGTCCCCGATGTGTAGCCTGTCGTGCGGCCAGTCTTCTCGACTCTCATACCCATAGTGGCGACGACCGGTTGGCCCGATTTGAGTTTATTCACTTTCGGCATGACGGTCGGGTTTACGAGGTTGTTCTCAAGAACTTCGGCGATGGCGCAGTCCACGCGATTGGGGTTGGCCGTCTCGAGTGTCACGAACTTCGAAAGTTTCCCAATTTTGTCGGTCTGCGGCGTGTTCTTGTCGAGAAGACCCGGCTGAAAGATTGTCGAACCCACCGGCAGTGCGTTCTCATGCGCTAGCACATGATTGTTGCTCAGGATGAAGCGCTTGCCGCCGGACTCCACAACCGCCCCGAACGTTCCGGCCATGATGTTGCCCGATTGCGCGCCGGTGAACGCAAATCCTATCGAGCATCCGGGTCGGGCCGGTCGCAAACGCGAACGCTCTTTGCTGGCGCCAGCATAAGCCCAAAACCGACCTGACGCGATCACGTCGGTGGCGACTTGCCCGATTCGCTGCGGCAGCATGAACTCCTTTGATATCGCGTCCTTATCGAGTTTTCGTTCGACATAAAAGCGCACGCACGGCACGCCGGTCAGCTTCCCCTTGACGAGCTTGCGCCCAAGCCCAATGCCCATCACGTTGTGACGGGGATTTGGATGCGCCAGGAAGGTCACGGCCATTGCCACGTCGCCTTCCGTAAAAAAATCAGCCATCGCAGACTTTTTCGCATCGAGGAGTGTTTGCGGAATCGAGCTTCGAGACAGAACCAGATTTGCCATATTCCCCTCCTTCGTGGACCTTAGCGCGCCTCATATCTTTGTACTTCGTCGAAAGCGTCCTGCATAGGACCTCACCACGTCAATATTCCTCTGCTGGCGAAGCCGGAAAATCGTGAGGAAGAAAGGCCAAAGGAACGAAGTTCGGCAGAACGCCAGTCCTCGATGCGGGCCAGCGCCGAAAGATCGCTGAGCGCTACGCCAGCGGCGAAACGATAGCGAGCGTTGCTCGAGAATGATGTCTGCACTATCGGTCGCCTTGTCCATGCCATGGGTTTGAGGTTCGGCCGGCCGGGGCCACCTTTGAGCCGGGCAATCTCATCGCGTTGCGCCGCAACTGTCCGCCGCAACTCGGCCACCTCTTCGAACAGCTTCAGCACCAAGCTTTTCAGATCGGCGTGCGATAGGCCATCGAGGTCGGTCGGCGGCAACATTCCCAGAATGAATCTGACTCGTGCCGTCCTGAGAATCGGAAAATCATACCGCCACCGGTTTTGCCCCTCTTAC
>Ga0070699_100005002_pt1 | contig 11688 bp, 5 predicted proteins | sample KBSK1503metaG_FD_65473 | JGI IMG/M metagenome (GOLD analysis project Ga0070699, IMG submission 65473) | Corn, switchgrass and miscanthus rhizosphere microbial communities from Kellogg Biological Station, Michigan, USA - KBS K1-50-3 metaG | ecosystem: Host-associated > Plants > Roots >...
TAGCTGGCGATCCAGCTCGCCACGCGCCACAGCAAGTTGTCCGCCGCAATCAGCGTCCCCAACAGAAGAAAGCCCAGCCAGGCATCCCTGGCATGGGTGCCGACGTAAAGTCCCCCCGCCAGGGTATCGACGAGAACTTTCACCCCGTACTGCGCGCCTACCGAGCAGGCGACAGCCGCGACCACAGCAATGAGGATCGCGGCATGCGCGAACGGCCGCCTCCTCACGTAGCGAGCGAGAAACGCAAGCGGACGATCGCTGTAGCGACAAGCCTCTTCCATTTCGGCCGGAACTCTCCAGTCGGCTGCGCACGCGCTACGAGATTCATGCAACGCGAGAACCGCCTCTGGAGTTCCGCGGGAACCCGCTCAACCGAGATGATTGCCAAGAATTTAACGGCGCGGCCGCTGAAAGTTACGGCATTACGACGCGGCCGGAACTGCGCATAGCAGCATTCCGATCGATGCAAGCCTCCGCGTCGTTTGCGACAAAATTCAAGCCACGGGGCGCGATCGCTCCGACGGGCCGGTTTCGGGCAGCAGCAGCCAAACTAACGCCAGGCCGCAAGCGGCAATGAATGCAAGGCTGAAAAATGCGACGCTGCTGCCGAAATGATCAATTGCGTAACCGGCGAGCGTGGTGCTCAGCGCGGCGCCGATACCGACCGCGCTCCCGACAACGCCGAGGCCGAGATTGAACCGCCCCGTGCCCCGCGTGATATCCGCGACCACGAGTGGAACCGTCACGCCGAGAACCGCAGCGGAGACGCCATCGAGAATTTGCACGGCGACAATCAGATAAGGATCGGTCACGAATGCAAACAACGCCCCGCGCAGAGCCAAGGCCACAAAGCAGAACAGCAACAGCGGCCGCCGCCCCCACGAATCGGCCACTCGGCCGACCCATGGAGCAAACCCTGCAACGACGAGTTGCGGCACGACGATGCACGCTCCAATCAAGGTCGATGCCCATTGGCTCGAGCGCAGGGTCAAAATACCGCCCATCAGCGGCAGCATGGCCGCATTCGCCAGCTGGAACAGCAGGATGCAGCCGGCGAATACCAGCAGCCGGCGGTCGCTCAACATTTTGCGCACGGTCGTGGTCGCGGGGCCGACATCGGCGTCCAGCGGACGCTCGACGTCGCCCGTGCGGATGCGGGCCAGCGCCAATATGGCGGGCGCCGCAAGCGCCGCCGTAAGAAAGAACACCGCCTGATTGGAGACGAGGTATCCAGCTATGCCCATCGCCGCGGCGGCGAAGCCGTTGCCGATGGACGCGAAACGGGCATTGCGGCCGAGCCGCGCCCCCAGGGCTGCATGACCGACGAGACCCAGGCTGATCGCGGCGATGACGGGTCCGAGCACGCAACTCGCGCCGGCATGCAGGACACGGGCTGCCATCACCACCAAGAACGAGGGCCAGATCGCAAGCGCAAGCGCGCTCAAGCAGATCGCCGCCACCGCCAGTATGGCCACCAGCCGCGCCGAGCGCACGGCATCGACCAGCGCGCCCCCGGGCATCTGGCAGGCGAGCGCCACGAGCCCGCCCGTGGTCAAAATCAGCCCGATATCGAACTGCGTCCAAGCGTGCGCGGTTAGATAGATCGCAACGAAAGGACCGAAACCGGTTTGGATGTCGGCAAGGAAAAAGGTGAACCAGTCGAGGCCGCGCGCGTTTGCCCGCGCCGCCGCATCGCGTGTCGCGGGCGCCGTTTGCTTCGATGCCGCCGACGACGCAAAACCTCCGCCGACGCGACGGTCGAGCCGACCGCCGTCAAACTCCAGTGCTAACGCTGACAGCTCAATGTCTCCGGCGCCGTAGGGGATTTACGGCGTCGGTTTTTGGCCGAGTGCCCCGTGCAATCGGCCACCCCTCTCATTATTCTCCGCCGCACCGCACCGGGTCATGCCCGACAAAGGGCGGCGGTCATGCTTGTACCAATTCAGAGACTGCGCAAACGCGGCAATTTTGAGAAAAGCCCTGTGAGTTCCATGGATTTCGGTACCACGAGACGGCGGGTTTTTTCGAGAAAAGGCGGGATTTACAGATCAAGTTCCATCCCGATGGCGATATGGAACTTTTACGCGCGGGTGGCGGTGGCCGCCCATGGCGGAGCACGCTACTCATCCCCCCATCTGGCTGGTCATTCATCCCGACGAGCCGATTCGCTCGAGGCGGCGGCGAAAGTCATCCGCCGGCGGTCATCTCGATCGCAAGGCCGAGGAACTGCTGCATCGGATCAAAGGCGCTTTGACGCCGGAAGAGGCCGACGCCGCGGGCAAGGCCTTTCGCGCCTGGTCCGAAGCGGAAGGCCTGCTGCTGGTCCCGCGGGAAGACGACGAGCGCGCCTAAACGAGACGAGACCCCCTCCCCGCGGCTTCGCTCGGCGGAGAGTGAAGGTCGCTTGGTGCCGAAGGCTTACTTGCGCTCGAGAATCGCGGCGATCGCCTTGACTTGGTTGCGCGCATAAACCGGCAGCCCCGCGCTGATCGAGCCGCCGCTGTTGAACGAGCTCTTGCCGGCCAGCACCTGGGCGGGCACCAGATTTCGCAGCACCGGCACTTTCACGAAGTCTTTTTTCTTCGCCAAAACATTGCTCTCGACCGCGAGCGCCACGAAGACGGTGACGATGGTCTGTTTGGGGTCGGTCGGATGACCCTGAAAGACGGCAAGGAGCTTTCCGAACTGCATCACCTGGTTGACGTAGAAGATGTTCTGCTCGAGCGCCCCGGCGGGCGGCGTGTCGAGCCCGGTCAGGGCTGCAAGACCCATCTCGGCGACCTCCGCAGGCGGCCGCAGCGTGAGCTCGCTCTCGAACTCGAGGTAGTCGGGGATTTTCTTCGAGCCTTCCCTGAGCTTGTTGGCGATCTGGATGCCGATCGGCAACTTACCCTCAAACTGGTAGCGCGAGCGAATGCAGATCGTGACCGGCCTTGTCTCACACCAGCGCCGCAGCGGGTGCTGATTGTGCACGGCGCGCGGATCCTTGGCGGACACTGCATCGGCCGGCGCGATCAGGCTGTGCTTGATGGCCGCATCGATGCGCTCGACGAACGGAAGGCTCACGAAGCTTGCGAGATCGATCGAGCCCGGCGGCCGCGCCAGCGCAAAGCGCGCTTCGGCCACGTACATGTGGAGCTTTTCCTTGAAGCGCTTGGGCACGCCGTCGACGGTGGTCTCGACATACGGCTCGAGGTAGCTCGGAAAAGGTGTCAAGAACTGCTTTTCGAGCGGCCTCGCCTGCGCCCAATCCTCAAAGCGGATGAGGCCGGTATCGGGATCGATCAGCTCGTCGCTCGGTCGATCGAGGAATGCGATGGTTCTCGGCTTGAGTCCATCGACCGCGAGCCCGGCGGGCGAGGTGACGTCTTGGATGCGGAACTCCTGCGCACGGACTTGAGCACCGCACGTCGCGACAAATGCCGCCAGTCCCACGAGCAAAGCGGCAGGTTTGCAGCTCCGCATCATGGTGTCTTTCAGTAGTATCGCCGATTGCCCCAGATGTAGCCTGGATCAATGCGCTGCGGTGTCTGGTACTCGCGCCCGTAGGGATCGCGCGGGGGCTGCGCCTGATATCGCGGATCACGCCCGTAAGGTCCGTACTGGCCGTAATATTGTCCCGGCGGCCGCCACACATCCCGCGGCGCCGGGAGATAGCGGCCGTTGTTGTCGTAATAGTAGTACCCTGGGTGCTGCTCGGGGTTGATGCCATAGCCGAATGGATTCGGCGCGACGCCGTAATAGCCGCCGCGCGCGGCATAAGCGTCCTCCCGCCCGACCAGCTGATATTGGGTGTCGTTGATCTGGCCGTTGCGATCGATTCGGAAGCACTCGGTGATCGCCCTTCCGCCCGTACTGTGCATTTCGCCGGACTCGAGGTCGATTGCTTTGCATGCGAGATGGCGTTTGGCCTCCGGCGATGGCGGGGCGAGCGCGGCTTTCGGGGCGACGTTGGACCACACGGCCTGGATCACCGGCTCGAAGATCGGCACGGCGACGTGGCCGCCGGTCGCGCCGCCGCCGAGCGTGCGCCGCTTGCCGTCGGCGTTGTCGTAGCCGATCCAGACCGCGACGGTGACGTCGTTGGTGAAGCCCACGAACCAGGCGTCATTCTCCTCGTCGGAGGTGCCGGTCTTGCCCGCGACATAGGGGGAGAGGCCGGCGATCGAGCGCGCCGTCCCCCGCGCCAACACGCCCTGCAGCATGGTCTTGAGTTGATAGAAGGCGGCGCGGTCGACCGAGGAGACCATCACCGACGATTTTGGATCATGGCGATAGATCACGACGCCGTTGCGCTCGATGGAATCGATCACATGCGGCGCCGGGTGCAGGCCTTCATTCGCGATTGTCGCGTAAAATGCCGCGAGGTCGATCGGTCGTACCGGCTGCGCCCCCAGCACGAATGGATAGTACCGCACGCATTCACGATAGATCTGCGCTTCCACCGCAAGCTTGCATAGGCGATCGAGGCTCGCTTCCGGAGCGCTCTCGATACCGCCGTCGAGCAGATGGACGGTGGCGAGATTGCGCGAATTCTCAAGCGCCCGCCGCAGGGTGGTAATGCCTCCAAAACCACCGTCGTAGTTCTTCGGCGTCCAGTAATCCTGCTCGCGGGCGCGCCCGCCCCCCAGCGGGGGAAGCGTGATCGGCTCGTCGCGCACCAGCGTGTTGGGTTGCAGACCGTTGCGCAGCGCCCCGAGATAGCTCAGCGGCTTGATGGCCGAGCCCGGCTGGCGCACCGCCTGCGTCGCGCGATTGAGCTGGCTCAGCGGATACGAGAAGCCGCCGGTCATGGCGAGGATGCGCCCGGTCCTGTTCTCCAGGACGACCACCATTCCTTGCACCAGCGGGCGCACGCGCAGCTCGGCGCGGGCGGCGGTCTTGCCCTTGCCGTCGGTCACGCGCACCCGGATCACGTCGTAGAGCGCGAGCTTGCGCTGAGCGGTCGCATTGTCGAGCGCGAGCGGCAGGATGCGTCCGTCGGTCAGCCCGACACGCCAAGCCTCGCCCTTCTTGCCGCCCGGTTTCTCCACCACGACGGCGGGCGTCCAGTGGACGTCGTAAAGCGGCAGCCGCGCATTCGCCAGCGCGCGCTGCCAGGCCGGCCGCTTGTCGCCGATTTTCTTGTCCGCTTCGAGCCGCTGGACGGCTTGGCCGAGGTTCGCCTCCGCGGAGCGAAACTGGACGCGCCCGGTGCTGCGCTCGTAGCGCCAAAGCCCCTCCTGCAACGCCCCCTCCACCGCCCGCTGCAATTGCGGATTGATGGTCGAGCGCACCGTGTAGGAGTTCGCCGTGATGGCGTCGATTCCCGCAACCGATTTCGCTTCGCGCGCGACCTGATCGACGAAATGGAAGCCGATGTCGCGGCGCGGACGTTCGTAGGGCACGAGCGTCGGCAGCGCCGGTAATCCCCGGCCGGACTGCGCGGCAGTGATCGCGCCATCCTCCTGCAAGCGGCTGAGCACGTAGGCGAGCCGTTCCTGCGCACGGCCCGGATGCCGGTCGGGACTGAAATAATTCGGTCCCTTGGTCAGGCCGGCAAGAAGCGCGCCTTCCTCGACCGTGAGCTCCTTCGCCGGCTTGCCGAAATAGCCGCGCGCAGCCAGTTCGATGCCCCAGGAGCCGCGGCCGAGATAGACGGAATTGAGATAGAGCTCCAGAATCTCCGCCTTGCTGAGCGCCTGCTCGACCCGCGACGCCACGATCATCTCGCGGATCTTGCGCTCATAGGTCAGGTCTTCGCCCACTAGCAGGTTCTTGACGATCTGCTGGGTGATGGTCGAGCCGCCTTGCGGGCGCCCCGAGGAGGCGAGATTGCCGATGAAGGCGCGGATCAAGCCGCGCTCGTCGATTCCCTTGTGTTGATAGAAGCGTTTGTCCTCGGCCGCGAGAAAGGCTTTTTGCACGTGCTCCGGGATGTCGGCGAGTGGAACCCACACGCGCCGCTGGTTCTCCTCGAACACCTCCGCAAAGCGCTCGCCCTTGCGGTCGAGCACGACGCTCGCTCCCGGAAGCTTGATGCCCTTGAGTTTGGCGTGATCGGGCAGATCGGCGGTCGCCTTGTTGTAGAAGTCGATGACGTCGCCGAGATCCACGGCCGACACCGCGACTTTCTCGTTCTTGCAGAACTGCCGGTAGGCAGTTTGCAGATCGGCAAAATTGATCCCGTGAAAAACCTTGCTCTCGCCGGCGACCGCCTGCGGGTCGTCCATGGCAGTGGCGATCAGCTCCTCGAGGTTGATGTCCTCGATGTCGAATGCCTTGCGCATGTGCGTGCAGCCCGCGCGCAGAAGCTCTGCCACCTGCTGCTGATCCTGGGCGCGATCGAAGCGTGTTTTCACCGCATCCGGCGCGGTCGCGACCTGACTGAGCGCCAGCGCGGTCGCAAAGATTTTGACCAGGATCGATTCCATCGGAGCGCGCGGCGGCTAGAAGGCGAAAACAGCCCCTCCCTTAAGTCAGCGTTACAAAATGGCTTTTTGGCGTGTCTGGTTCCTTCTACGGATAAATTTAGTCACCGGCTGCAGTCTGCCTTCGCGGGCGGCGGCGCGAGATAGGGCTCGACACAGAGCGGACAAATTCGTTGACGGGCAGAAACATCCTATTGAAAACAGTGTCGAAATTTACCTCCGCGGCGGCAGCTTCGGCGTGCACAGAATAAATCTGCGCCCGCCACACAAATATGACGGCGAGACTGCCTGGCAGGCGTGCCGGCGTGACACGCTCCACTGCCGGCGAGAGGCAATGAAAAGGGGCCACCGAAGGTGGCCCCTTTGGCGCGAATCGGATTTGTGATCGGCGCGCTATTCCGCCGCCGGCAACTGCGCGGGCTGCGGCGCCTCCGCGGCGGCGGCTTTGGCTGCGGCCTCCTTCTCGCGCTCCTCGAGGATGAGCGCGTCGCGCTTGCCGGCGACCTCGCGCAGCCCGTTCATCATGGCACCGGTGCCCGCCGGGATCAGGCGGCCGACGATGACGTTCTCCTTGAGGCCTTCGAGCGTGTCGATCTTGCCGTTGACCGCGGCTTCGGTGAGCACGCGCGTGGTCTCCTGGAACGATGCCGCCGAGATGAACGACCGCGTCTGCAACGAAGCCTTGGTGATGCCGAGCAGCACCGGATGGCCGACGGCTGGTTTCTTGCCCTCTTCGGTCGCCCGCGCATTGATCTCGTCGAGCTCGATCTTGTCGATCTGCTCGCCTTGGATCAGCTCGGTCTCGCCCGCGTCGTCGATCTCCACCTTCTGCAGCATCTGGCGAACGATCACTTCGATATGCTTGTCGTTGATCGAAACGCCCTGCAGCCGATAGACGTCCTGGATCTCGTTGACGAGGTAGGCGGCGAGCTCCTCGACGCCCTTGATCGCCAGAATGTCGTGCGGCGCCGGATTGCCCTCGACGATGGCGTCGCCCTTCTCGATCAAGTCGCCGTCCTGCAGGTGGATGTGCTTGCCCTTCGGGATCAAGTACTCCTTGGGCTCTTCGCCTTGATCGGCCGGCTCGATGACGACGCGACGCTTGTTCTTGTAGTCGCGCCCGAAGCGGATGGTGCCCGAGGTTTCGGCGATAATCGCCGCCTCCTTGGGGCGGCGCGCCTCGAACAACTCCGCCACCCGCGGCAAGCCGCCGGTGATGTCGCGGGTCTTGGCGCTCTCGGTCGGGATGCGCGCGATGACGTCGCCCGCCCTCACCTGCGTTCCCGGATCGACCGAGATGATGGCGTCGACGGCGAGCTGGTAGCGCGCCTCGCCGCCGCGCGGCAGTTTCATGACCTTGTTGTTCTTGTCCTTGATCACGATCGCCGGGTGCAGATCGACCCCGCGGCTGGCGCGCCAGTCGGTCACCACGCGCTTGGCGATGCCGGTCGATTCGTCGAGCGTCTCCGACATCGACTGGCCCTCGACCAGGTCCTCGAACCCGATCGTGCCCTCGACCTCGGTGAGGATCGGCCGGGTATAGGGGTCCCACTCCGCGATGCGCTGGCCGCGCTTGATCTTGTCATCGTCCTCGACCAGCAGGCGCGCGCCGTACTGGATGCGGTGCACCGCGCGCTCGGTCGCGTCGGGATCGAGCACGGCGATGACCATATTGCGGGCCATGGCGACCGTCTGCCCGTCGGAGTTCTTCACCACGTTCTTGTTCTTGATCTTGATCGTGCCGTCGAAGTTCGACTCGATGACCGACTGCTCCGAGATCTGCGCGGCGCCGCCGATGTGGAACGTGCGCATGGTGAGCTGCGTGCCCGGCTCGCCGATCGACTGCGCGGCGATGACGCCCACCGCCTCGCCCATATTGACCGGCGTGCCGCGGGCCAGATCGCGCCCGTAGCACTTGGCGCACACCCCCCCGCTGGTCTCGCAGGTGAGCACCGACCGGATGCGCAATTCCTGCACCCCGGCCGTCACGATCGCCTCGACTTGCGGCTCTTCGAGCAGCGTGCCCTTCTTGACAATGACCTTGTGCGAGGACGGATCGCGTACGTCCTCGGCGGCAGTGCGGCCGAGGATGCGGCTGGCGAGCGAGGCCACTACGGTGCCGGCGTCGATGATGGCGCGGACCTTGATCCCCGACGAGGTACCGCAGTCCTCCGACGTAATGATGCAGTCCTGCGCCACGTCGACCAGCCGCCGCGTGAGGTAGCCTGAGTTCGCGGTCTTGAGCGCGGTATCGGCGAGCCCCTTGCGGGCGCCGTGCGTCGAGTTGAAGTACTCGAGCACGGAGAGCCCTTCCTTGAAGTTGCTGATGATCGGGCTCTCGATGATCTCGCCCGAAGGCTTGGCCATCAGGCCGCGCATGCCGGCGAGCTGGCGCATTTGCTGCGGCGAACCGCGCGCGCCGGAATGCGCCATCATGTAGATCGAGTTGACCTGGGCCGCGTGGCCGCCGCCGTCGACCCGCTCGACCGACGAAATCTGACGCATCATTTCATCGGCGATCTGGTCGGTCGCCTTCGACCAGGCATCGACGACCTTGTTGTACTTCTCGCCCTGGGTGATCAGGCCGTCGTTGTACTGCTGCTCGAATTCCTGGGCGAGCGTGCGGGTCTGCTCGATGATCTTCCATTTGGTGTTCGGGACCACCATGTCGTCCTTGCCGAACGAAATGCCGGCCTTGAAGGCGTGGTGGAAGCCGAGCGCCATGATCCGGTCGCAGAAGATCACCGTCTCCTTCTGCCCGCAGTGGCGGTAGACCTGGTCGATCATGCTCGAGATTTCCCGCTTGGTCATGAGCTTGTTCACGATGTCGAAGGAAATCTTCGCGCTCTTGGGCAGCACCTCTCCGAGCTTCACGCGCCCGGGCGTCGTCTCGAACCACTGCTGGACGGGCTTGCCTTTCTCGTCCACGCCGATCCAGCGGTATTTGATCCGGGTATGCAGGTCGATGACCTTGGCGTGCAGCGCGTGCTCGATCTCGGCCATGTCGCCGAACACCTTGAGCTGCTTCCCCTTCTCCTCGCCCTCGCGCATGATCGAGAGGTAGTAGAGGCCGAGCACGATGTCCTGCGACGGCACGATGATGGGCGAGCCGTTGGCGGGGTGCAGAATGTTGTTGGTCGACATCATCAGCACGCGCGCCTCGAGCTGCGCCTCGAGCGAGAGCGGGACGTGCACGGCCATCTGGTCGCCGTCGAAGTCGGCGTTGAAGGCCGCGCAGACCAGCGGATGGAGCTGGATCGCCTTGCCCTCGATCAGCACCGGCTCGAACGCCTGGATGCCCAGGCGGTGCAGCGTCGGCGCGCGGTTGAGCAGCACGGGGTGCTCGCGAATGACCTCGTCGAGGATGTCCCAGACTTCGGGTTTCTCCTTCTCGACGAGCTTCTTCGCCTGCTTCACCGTGGTCGACAGGCCCTTGGCGTCGAGCCGCGAATAGATGAACGGCTTGAACAGTTCGAGCGCCATCTTCTTCGGCAGCCCGCACTGGTGCAGCTTGAGCTCGGGACCGACCACGATCACCGAGCGGCCGGAATAGTCGACGCGCTTGCCCAAGAGGTTCTGCCGGAAGCGGCCCTGCTTTCCTTTGAGCATGTCGGCGAGCGACTTCAGCGGCCGCTTGTTGGCGCCGGTGATGACGCGCCCGCGCCGGCCGTTGTCGAACAGCGCGTCGACCGCCTCCTGCAACATCCGCTTTTCGTTGCGGATGATGATGTCGGGCGCGCGCAGTTCGATCAGCCGCTTCAAGCGGTTGTTACGGTTGATGACGCGGCGATAGAGATCATTGAGATCGGAGGTCGCGAAGCGCCCGCCATCGAGCGGAACGAGCGGCCGCAAATCCGGCGGGATCACCGGCACTTGCGTCAGGATCATCCATTCCGGCTTGTTGCCGGACTGCTGGAACGCCTCGACGATCTTGAGCCGCTTGGCGATCTTCTTCTTCTTGACGTCGGAATCCGAGCTCGCGATCTCCGCCCGCAGATCGGTCTGCATCTTGTCGAGATCGAGCCCCTTGAGCATCTCGCGGATGGCTTCCGCGCCGATCACGGCGGTGAAGCTGTCGGCGCCGTACTGGTCCTGCGCCTTGAGATATTCGTCTTCGCTCAGCAGCTGGCGATCCTCGAGCGGGGTCAATCCCGGCTCGAGCACGACATAGCTCTCGAAGTAGAGAATGCGCTCGAGCGCCTTGAGCGTCATGTCGAGCAACAGCCCGATGCGCGAGGGCAGCGACTTGAGGAACCAGATGTGGGCGACCGGCGCCGCCAGCTCGATGTGACCCATGCGCTCGCGCCGCACGCGCGAGAGCGTGACCTCGACCGAGCATTTCTCGCAGATGATGCCCTTGTACTTCATGCGCTTGTACTTGCCGCACAAGCACTCGTAGTCCTTGATCGGACCGAAGATGCGCGCGCAGAACAAGCCGTCGCGTTCGGGCTTGAAGGTGCGATAGTTGATGGTCTCCGGCTTCTTGATCTCGCCGTAGGACCACGACAGAATCTTCTCCGGGCTCGCAATCGAGATGCGGATCTGGTCGAAGACCTGAGCCGGCACCTGCGGGCTGAAAAGATTCATGAGCTCTTGATTCATAGGTCTCTCCGTTTCAGACGACGGATGACGAACCGCCGACGACAGCTAGCTGCCGCCATTTCCCTGTCCGTCCTTCCCTCGTCCACCTCCTGTCCTTGATGACTATTCCGCCGCTTCCGCGCTCTCGCCGCCGGGGGCTTGCCGCTGCTGCTTCGAATTGTGCAAGTCGACGTTGAGGCCGAGCGAGCGCATCTCCTTGACCAGCACGTTGAACGATTCCGGAATACCGGCCTCGAACGTGTCGTCGCCGCGCACGATCGCCTCGTAGACCTTGGTGCGGCCGGCGACGTCGTCCGACTTCACCGTCAGCATCTCTTGCAGCGTATATGCTGCACCGTAAGCCTCGAGCGCCCACACCTCCATTTCGCCGAAACGCTGGCCGCCGAACTGCGCCTTGCCGCCCAGCGGCTGCTGGGTGACGAGGCTGTAGGGCCCGATCGACCGGGCGTGGATCTTGTCGTCGACGAGGTGATGCAGCTTCATCATGTAGATGTAGCCGACGGTCACCTCGCGATCGAACGCCTCGCCGGTTCGCCCGTCAAAAAGCGTCACCTGACCGGAATGATCGAGCCCGGCGAGATCGAGCATCTTCTCGATGTCGGCCTCCTTGGCGCCGTCGAACACCGGGGTCGCGATCGGCACGCCGTGACGCAAGTTGCTCCCGAGCTCGACCAGC
>Ga0070699_100005003_pt1 | contig 11687 bp, 9 predicted proteins | sample KBSK1503metaG_FD_65473 | JGI IMG/M metagenome (GOLD analysis project Ga0070699, IMG submission 65473) | Corn, switchgrass and miscanthus rhizosphere microbial communities from Kellogg Biological Station, Michigan, USA - KBS K1-50-3 metaG | ecosystem: Host-associated > Plants > Roots >...
TGAACGGCAACGACGGGGCCAAGAACGCCTGGTTCTACAACCGTAACGGCAAGGTCGTCGCGCTCAGGATCGACGGCAAGAAAGTGACACGCAGCAACGAAGTCGAGGTGCGCGGCCTGCCCGAGGGGGCGGTTTTCAGCAACGATGGCCGCTATATCTACGTCGGCAACTATCTGGACCGCGACATTTCCATTCTGCGCGTCGACGGCGACCAGATCGTCAACACCGGTAAATCGCTGGCGCTGCCCGGACAGCCGGCGTCGATGCGGGCTCGCACGCGCTAGCGCGCACACCGCGGTCGTCCACTCAGCCCTTCAGGCCGCTCATCACGACGGCCTGGACGACCCAGCGCTGCAGCGTAATGAAGATGATCAGGATCGGGAGGATGCTGATCACGGCGGCCGCGGTGAGCAGATTGTATTCGATGAAGTACATGTTGCTGAAGCTCATCAGGCCCATCGTGACCACTTTCATCTGAGGGCTGCTGATCACCACGAGCGGCCAGAAAAACTCGTTCCAGCTCCATAGGAACTTGATGATCAGAAGGGTGGCGATGGCCGGCTTCACCGACGGCAGAATAACCAGGAAGAAGATTCGGAGCTCGCTGGCGCCATCGATGCGGGCCGCGTCGATGTAATCGTTGGGGATCATCTCGATCGCCTGCCGCATCAGGAAGACGCCGAACACGCTGACCAGATCCGGCGCCACGATGCCGGCGTAGGTGTCGAGCAGCCCCAGATCGTTTATCCAGACGTAAAGCGGCACCACGACCGACTGGAAGGGAACCATCAGGATGCCGACGATGGCGAGAAAGAAAATGTCGCGCCCGGGGAAGCGATACTTGGCAAATCCGAACCCCGCCAGCGATGAGACCACGACACTGCTCACGGCGGCGACCGACGCGACGATGGTGCTGTTGAGGAGGTAGCGCAAGAAGGATTCGCGCTTGAAGACTTCGACGTAGTTGCTCAGGTTGAGCCAGTGGTCCGGCGCGATCTGCAGCGGCACGCGCTGGATCTCCGGGGCGGTTTTCAGCGACGTGACCGCCATCCAGAAGAACGGGAAGAAGACCATGATCGCGCCGCAGGCAACCGCGAGCATGATCAGCCAGCGGACGTGGGTCCGGCTCAGCGCAATGCGCTCGCGGGGTGCCGCTTCGATCTTTGTCGCGACGGAAGTCATCTCGCCAGGAAACCGCAGGCTCTCTCAGTACTCGACGGGCTTCCGGAAAAGTCGCCATTGCAGCAGTGTCGCCACCATCAGCGTGACGAAGACAAAGACCGCCATGACAGAGGCGTCGCCGAAACGGAAGAATTTGAACGCCGTGTCGTACAGCAAGCCGATGATGGTCTGACTCGCGCCCGCCGGCCCGCCCTGGGTCGTGGCATAAACCTGGTCGAAGATCTTGAAATTGAATATGAGCTCGAGAATGCAAACCATGACGATCTGTGCGTTCAGCAGCGGGAGCGTGATATAGCGCAGGCGCTGAAAGCCGCTGGCGCCGTCCATGTTGGCCGCCTCGTAATACTCCGCAGGGATCGATTGCAGCGCGGCCAGGAAGATCATCGTGTCGAAACCGATCCGCACCCAGACGCTCACGACGGCGAGAGATGGCAGCACCTGCGACAGGCTCTGCAGCCACTTCTGAGGCGGAATGCCGACAAATGACAGCGCATAGTTGAGAAATCCGTAGACGGGGTCGTAGATCCATTGCCAGATGAGCGCGGCCGCGACCAGCGACGTAGCGAAGGGCAGGAAGTACATCGACGCCCAGAGGTTGCGCCACTTGAGATTGGTGACCCGGTTGAGACCGAGTGCCACGGCAAGCGCCAGGACCACCGTCACGGGCACGGAGAACAACAGCAGCTGGACCGTGTTTCCCACCGCGGTCCAGAACGTGGAGTCGGTCAGGACCTTTTCATAAAGGCGCAGGCCGACAAACTGCTTCGCACCGCCGGGCGCGATCTTGTAGAACGAATACATGATCGACTGCGCGAGCGGAAGGAGATAGACGGACCCGAAGAACAGCAACGCGGGGAGGACGAACAGGAACCCTGCGCGCTTGCGGCGATCGAGATAGTTCCTGGGAAACGCTATGTGCAACCATTGGCGCATGGCAGTAGCAAACGCCCGATCAGCTGTTACGCGGCGCCATTGCGCGCGCGTCGAGGCTATACCTGCGGTAGCGCCGCTACCGCAGGCGTCCTCTCAGACCGCTAATCCTTGAGGATGCGATCCATCTTGGCGGCCGCTTCATCGAGCAGGGGCTTCGGCTGTCCCTTGCCGAACAGCACGCCCACCACCGCTTCGCCGAACGCGGTGGCCAACTCGTTCGATTTCGGATGGAAATAGCTTGGCGGCACCTGCTGGGCCAGCATGTCTTTCGTGGACTGATAGTCGGGCCGCGATTTCACATAGGCGCTATCGAGGTTCACCGTCCACACCGGAAGGATGCCCTGCAGCTGATGATGCTCCATGTCGTCCTTCGGATTGCTGATGAAGCGCATGAACTCCCATGCCACCTGCTTGTTCGGGCTGTTCTTGTAGACGAGGTCCGTCCAGGGAAACAGGGCACCCGCACCGGGGCAAACCTTTTCACAGGGCAGCGCGTAGACCTTGAAGTTCACGTCCGGCGCGTTCTTCTTCAGCCAGCCGAAGAACCACGACTCGCGAAAGATGACGGCCGCGCGTTTCTGGCCGAACGCATCTTCGGGATTGCCGAACGCGAGGCTCGCCACCTTGTCCTTGTTGACGAGGTCTCCGAAAAACGTCAGCGCCGCCACCATCTGCGGGCTGTTGGCATAGCCGGTGGCCTTGTCCAGACCCGGGCTCAGCATCCGCGCGCCCCAGGCGTGCGCGAACGGGAGAAACTTGTCGGTGATCCCCACCGGAGCGCCCTTGCTGCGGATCGCGAAGCCGACCTGCGTCGGCTCACCGCCCTTGGGGTCGGCAATCGTCAGCTTCTTCATGTCCGCCAGCCAGACGTCGAAGGTCTTGGGCGGATCGTCCGGGTTGAGTCCGGCCTTCTTGAACATGTCGGTGTTGATGTACATCTGCTGGAAGTTGCCGTGCTCGATCGGAATGCCGTAGCGCTCGCCCTTCCACTTGCCGACCTCGACCATGTACTTCGGCAGATTCTCGTCGTAGGTCTTTGCCAGATCGGCGGGCATCTTGTCGCAGAAATCGTACTGGCCGCACCATTGGTGCGTCATGCCCATGAAAATGTCGGGAGCGCTGTTCTTGGCCATGAAGGCCGCCAGATACTTGGCCTCGTATCCCTGGTACGGGATGGTGACCACTTCGACCTCGTAGCCGGTCTTCTTGGCGAACTCTTTGCCTTTTTCCGCGTACCACTTGTTGAAGTCCGGGTTCTGATCCCAGTGGGTCCACAGAACCAGCTTCTTCTGCTGCGCAAACCCGGGGCTTGGGAACGCAACTGCAACCATCAACGCCGCCAGAACCGCCAGCGACCACCATCCTCCTCGTTTCATGACTTCCTCCTTAATCCTACGAATCAGTAAAACTCGATTGACGTCGCTCTTGAGTGGCGATACGCGGCGTTTAGCAGGTGCGATTTTGCTTGTCAAGCGACACGTCAAGCATCCCCGCCCTCAAGCAGGTGTGCGCCGGACCGTCAGATCCCGGCGCTTGAACACGCCCGGCTGCAATTCGACACCCAGCCCGGGTCCTTCCATCGGATACACGCAACCGTTCTCGATGCGCGGCAAGGCGGTGACCAGCTCGTTGTACCAGCCGCGATAAAACGCGCGGACCGATTCCTGGATCAGCGTATTGGGCTGGCTGAACGACATGTGCACGGCCGCGACGAATCCCACCGGGCCGACGCAATCGTGCGGCGCAAAAGGCCGGTGCCACGTTTCCCCCAGCGACGCGATCTTTCGTCCCTCGGTGAGTCCGCCGGTCCAGCACAGGTCGGCCATCACGACATGGACGGCATCTTTTTCGAGCAAGTCCTTGTACGGCCAGCGCGAGCCCAGCGTTTCGCTGGCGCAAACCCACACGGCGGTCGAACGCGCATATTCAGCGAGAGCCTGCGGCGAATTCATGCGGATAGGGTCCTCGTACCACATCGGTGCGTAAGGTTCGAGCGCCCGCGCAATCTTCTTCGCCGCGGGGAGGTTCCACAACGAATGAAACTCCACCATGATGTCCATGCGATCGCCGACCGCCTTTCGAATCTTCTCGAACGGCGCGATCGCTTTTTTCATCTGGGCGGCGGAGATATCGAGGCCGCCGTTTTCCTGCGCCGCGGGATCGAATGGCCAGATCTTCATCGCATCGATTCCGCTTTCGAGCAGGCTTTCCGCCAGCGCGTCGGCCCGATTCATGAACGCGTCGAGGTCCTCGAACGGACCTTCGCTCTGGCCGAGATTCCAGTTGGACACCGGCCGGATGTTGTGCGAGCGGACATAGCGGTAGCCCGCGCAGGTGTTGTAGATGCGAAGCTTGTCGCGGCAGAGCCCGCCCAGCATCTGGTGCACCGGCTGGCCGCAGATCTTGCCGAAAATATCCCACAAGGCGATGTCCACCGCGGAGGCAGCCCGGTATTCGACGCCGGTCGACGATTGCGCCATCGGCAGGTTGACCATCTCCTTGTTGAGCGCCTCGATGTGCAGGGGATTGCGGCCGATCAATCGATCCGCCAACGTCTCGTGGATATGCGCTTCGACCGCTCCCGCGCCGTAGAACGTCTCGCCAAGACCGATCGTGCCGCTATCGGTATGAACACGGATCCACAGGACGTTCGAGAACTCTTCGGTCCGCAAGGTTTCGAGAGCGGTGATTTTCATCGATGATCCGTTTCGATCGAGTGGATTGCGGCGGACGACCTCTTGCGAGGGCGCGGCCGCAACGACAATCTTCAGTATACTAATTCAGACTCATGCCAAGTCGACCGGAATCGGCGTCGACATCGACCATCATGCGCATCGTGTTTCATGGGGAGAACGCCGGATCGTTCAGCCACGATTTCCAGCGGCTCGTTGGCGAGGCGGCGCAGATTTCGGTCTTGCCGGACTTGCTGGCCGAGCCAGCCGATTCGCAGACGTACGCCGAGGCGGATGTCATCGTCGGCGTCAAGTTTTCGCGCGATCTGCCGCAGCCGCGGCACCTCCGGCTTTTTCATGTGCCGGGCGCCGGCTACGACGCGGTGGATCTCGAGGCGATTCCGGATTCAGCCGTCGTGTGCAACTGCTTTGGCCACGAGCAAGCGATCGCCGAGTATGTGATGGCGGCGTTGCTGGACCGTCACGTTCCTCTCGCCGATGCCGACCGGCATCTGAGACGGGGAATCTGGACCTACACTTCCGGCTCGCCCGACCGCGTACACGGCGAGCTGGCGGAAAAAACGATCGGGTTGCTTGGTTTCGGGCATATAGGAAAGGCCATCGCCGTGCGAGCGAAAGCCTTCGAGATGAAGGTTCACGTGGCCAATCGGAGCCCGGTGCCGGCATCGTCCCTGGTCGATCGCTCGTTCGGCCTGAACGAGCTCGGCGAATTCTGGAGCTCGGCCGATTTCTTCGTGGTCTCGGTGCCGTCGAATGCGGACACCGTCGGGATGGTGAACGGCGAGTCCTTTGCGGCGATGCGCGCCTCGGCGGTCATCCTGAACGTCGGACGAGGCCCCACGATCGATGAACGATCGCTGTACGAGGCGCTCAAGAACCGTCGTATAGGCGGCGCCGTTATCGACACCTGGTACAGCTACCCCTCCCCCGGCAGTGCGACCACACTGCCGTCGAAGCTCCCGTTCCACGAGCTGGCCAACGTAGTGATGACGCCGCACATGTCGGGTTGGACGGCCGGAACGATCCATCGGCGCAGGCAGACGATGGCCGACAATATCCGCCGTCGAGCTGCCGGCACGCCATGCGTCAATGTGGTGCGGCCGGCGCGGAGCTGAGGAACGGGCCGGCGGCCGCCGAGCAGCCTCGCCTTTGGCGGCCGTGATCTGTGGCAAACTCTGTCCGCGGCGACAGCACAGGAACGTCCGACCCGCTCTGAGCGGGGGGCCTTCTGGCTACCGACCCGAACCAACCAAAGGAGGATCGTATGAAATCGATGCGCCCGGCATTTGTGCTGGCGGGTCTTGCGCTCAGCGCAGCCCTCGCGCTGGGGTCGGTGACGGCAGTAGCGCAATCCGCCACTCCGGCGCCCGCGAAAATCGGCTCGTCGCTGATCGGAAAGCTCGAAGGCCCGGAAATCATCCTCGACGCCAAGGCGTTTCCGAAAACCTTCAAGGAAGCGCCGATTCTCGCCGAGCAGGTGAAGGCGGGAAAGCTTCCCTCCGTCGACAAGCGCCTGCCTGAGCCGTCGCAGCTTTTCGTCGTCAAGCCGCTGCGCGAAATCGGCAAATACGGCGGCAACTGGCGAAGAGCGTTCACCGGGCCGGCGGACCACGAGAACGGCAACCGGATCAATTCGCTCGACAAGATACTGACCTTCGATTACACGGGCACCAAGATCATTCCCAGCCTCGCCCGCGACTGGAAGGTCAGCGACGACGGCAAGACGACGACGATTTACCTGCGCAAAGGATCGAAGTGGTCCGACGGCAAGCCGTTCACGGCGGACGATTTCATGTTCTGGTATCAGGACATTTATCTCAACAAGAACATCAACCCGACGCCGTTCTTCGAGTTCCAGATCAACGGCAAAGACGGGGTGATGAAGAAGATCGACGACTACACCGTCGCATTCGAATTTCCCGAGCCGTATTCCTACTTCGTCTCCCAGCTGGCGGGCAGCACCGCCATCGGCGGCGGGTTTGCGACGCGCGGCGGATTCCAGAACTTTGGCGGGGCCTATGCGCCGGCGCATTACCTGAAACAGTTCCTGCCCAAGTATTCGTCGGAGGAGGCCGTTACCAAGAAGGCCAAGGATCTCGGCTTCGACAGCTGGGTGTCGCTGCTCAGGAACCGCTACAGCTGGGCGCTGAACAACGAGCTGCCCGTCATGACGCCGTGGAAGACCGTGTCGCCGATCAACACCCCGACGTGGTCGATGGAGCGCAATCCGTATTTCTGGGCCGTCGATACCGCGGGTAACCAGCTTCCGTACATCGACCGGATCACGATGACGCTGGCGGAAAACACCGAAGTCGCCAACCTGCGGGCGATCGCCGGCGAATACGACATCCAGGAACGGCACATGGGCCTGGCCAAGCTGCCGGTCTTCCTCGAAAACGCCAAGAAGGGCAACTACACGGTTCACCTCGACCCGGCGCTGAACGGATCGGATGCAACCATTCACATCGGCAACGCCTACGAAGGCGATCCGGAAATTGCGAAATTCCTGAAGAACAAGGATTTCCGCCACGCACTCTCGCTCGGGATCGACCGCGACCAGCTCAACGAAGCGTTCTGGCTGGGCGTGGGAACCCCGGGGTCGATAGCGCCGGCGCCGGACACCGTCTACAGCCCGGGCCCCGAGTGGAACAAGAAATACGCCACGCTCGACCTGAAGCAGGCCAACGAGCTGCTCGACAAGGTCGGCCTGGCGAAGAAGGACAGCGAAGGTTACCGGCTGCGCACCGACGGGAAGGGACGGCTGCGTCTCGAGCTCATCACCGTCGGCGGCCAATTCGTTCCGTACACGGCGATCGGCGAGATGGTCAAGCAGCAATGGAAGAAGATCGGCATCGATCTCGACGTCAAGGAGTTGGAGCGCAACCTCGCCTTCACCCGCGACAACGGCAACGAGAACCAGATGATCACCTGGGCGAACGACGGCTCGGAAATGATCTATCTGTTCCCCCGCCATGCGCTGCCGGTCGATGCCGCCGAGGCCCACATGGGGATGGCGTACGCCAAGTGGTATGCCTCGCGGGGAGCCGCCGGCAAGAAACCCGACGATCCCGAAATGCTCAGGGCGTTCGATCTGTTCCGCGAGGCCTTTGGCGTGTCGGAAGAAAAACGGGTCGCCAACGCCAAAGAAATCTGGAGGATCGCCGTCGAGCAGATGTGGAGCATCGGAACGGTCGGACAGTCGCCGGCGGTCATGGGCGTGCGCATCGTCAAGAACAACATGGGCAACGTTCCCGACCGGCAGGTCAACGCACAGCATGCGCGGACGCCGCACTCGTCGATGCCGATCACGTTCTACTTCAAGTAAGGAAGGTAAGGAATCAGCCGCCCGCCGCATGGGCAGGCGGGCGGCTGTCGGCCTAGCCCGGGCGCCCTTCGCCGCCCGGGGGAGCCCGCGCCGCAGGAGCTGTTATGGTCGCTTATATCGTTCGTCGCTTGATGCTGGCGGTGCTGACGGTCTGGGCCATTTCAGTCCTGTCGTTCATGATCATCCACCTGCCTCCCGGCGACTATGTGACCTCGTACATCGCGTCGATGTCGGCCTCCGGCAGCGCGGTATCCGAAGGCGAGGCCCAGGCGCTGCGCGAACAGCTCGGCCTCGACAAGCCCATCACGGTGCAATACGCGAAGTGGATGGGCCTGATCATGCAGGGCAATTTCGGGATGGCGATGGAATGGGGACGTCCGGTGTCCGACGTCATCGGCGACCGTCTCACCTTGACGATGGTCATTTCCGTGGCGGCGATCATATTCACCTGGGGCATCGCCTTGCCGATCGGAATCTACTCCGCGGTCTACCCGTATTCGTTCCTCGATTACGCGTTCACCTTGATCGGCTTTATCGGGCTCGCGATTCCCGGGTTCCTGCTGGCGCTGGTCGTCATGTACGTCGGCTTCGCCTGGTTCGGCGCGAACGTCGGCGGGCTTTTTTCGCCCGACTTCATCGAGGCGCCGTGGAGCTGGGCAAAGGTGTGGGACCTCACCAAGCACCTGCCGATTCCGGCGATCGTCCTCGGCGTTGCCGGAACCGCGCAGCTGATCCGCATCATGCGCTCCAACCTGCTCGACGAATTGAGGAAGCCCTATGTGATGACGGCACGGGCGCGCGGCCTGTCGGAGTACCGGGTCATCATGCGATATCCGGTCCGGGTGGCGCTCAATCCGTTCGTGAGCACCATCGGCTACCTTCTTCCCTACGTCGTGTCGGGCAGCATCATCGTCTCGCTGGTGCTGAGCCTGCCGACGGTCGGCCCGTTGCTCCTCAAGGCGCTGATCGCCCAGGATATGTTCCTGGCCGGAACCATCGTCCTGCTGCTGGGCGTCATGACGGTGATCGGCACGTTTCTTTCGGACCTGCTGCTGATGTGGGTCGACCCCAGGATCCGGTTCGGGAGGGAATGATGGCGGAGCTCGCTGCGCAACCGACAGCGGGGGTCGTCGCCGAAGACCGCATCGCGGTTGCCACGCAGTGGCAGCTGATCTGGTGGCGCTTCCGGAAGCACAAGCTCGCCGTCGGCGGGACCATCGTCCTGGTTGCGTTCTATCTGGTCGCGCTGTTCGCCGATTTTTTCGCCTATGTGGATCCGACGGATTCGGAAGCCCAGCGATCGCTGATGGCGCCGCAGCCGATTCACTGGATCGACGATGGCAGGTTCAAACCGTTCGTATACGGATTGAAAGGGACGCGCGATCCGCTGACATTCAAGCGAGTGTACGTTCCCGATACGGGCACGAAAATACCGGTGACGTTCTTCGGCCATGGCGAGCCATGGCAGTTGCTGGGCTTCATTCCGACCGATCGCCACCTGATCGCGGTGGAAGGCGCCAAGCCGAGCGAGTCGCTGTTCCTGATGGGCACGGATACGCATGGACGCGACCTGTGGTCCCGTCTGATGTATGCGACGCGGACGTCGATGACGATCGGCCTGGTCAGCGTGGCGCTGAGCCTGGTGCTGGGCGTCGTCCTCGGTGGGGTATCGGGCTATTTCGGCGGCGCGATCGACACGGTCATCCAGCGCATCATCGAGATCCTGCGCTCGATTCCGACGATTCCGCTGTGGATGGGACTCGCCGCCGCCCTTCCCGCCGATTGGAGCGTCGTGCAGGTGTACTTCGCGATCACAATCATCATCTCGCTCATCGGCTGGACCGAGCTCGCCCGGGTCGTGCGCGGACGATTCATCTCGCTCAAGCAGGAAGACTTCGTGATGGCCGCCGAGCTCGTCGGTTGCAGCAAGACGCGGATCATCTTCCGCCACATGGTGCCCTCGTTCATCAGCCACATCATCGCGGCCACGACGCTGGCCATCCCGGCGATCATCATCAGCGAGACGTCGTTGAGCTTCCTCGGGCTGGGCTTGCGACCGCCCGCGATCAGCTGGGGCGTCCTGCTGCAGGACGCGCAGAACATCCAGGCACTGGTCATCTCGCCGTGGCTTCTTCTTCCGTCGTTTGCCGTCATCTTCGCGGTCCTCGCATTCAATTTCATGGGCGACGGGATACGCGATGCGGCGGACCCCTACCTCTAGCCGGAAAAAATTCGTGCCGACCGACGCGAGACCGCTACTTTCGGTCAGGAATCTCAAGACCAGTTTTTTCCAGGACGAGGGGACGACCAAAGCGGTCGACGGCGCTTCGTTCGACGTCGCTCCCGGAAAGACGCTGGGCATCGTCGGCGAGAGCGGCTGCGGAAAAAGCGTCACTGCGCAGTCGATCCTGCGGATCGTCGATCGTCCCGGCCGCATCGTCGAAGGCGAGATCGTTCTGACCCGCACCGACGGCTCGCAAGTCGATCTGGCCAGGCTCGACGCGAACGGTGCGGAGATGCGTTCGATCCGGGGCGGAGAAATCGGCCTCGTCTTCCAGGAGCCGATGACCTCGTTCAGCCCCGTGCACTCGATCGGCGCACAGCTGATCGAGGCGATCATGCTTCACAACGCGGTCAGCAGGAAAGAGGCGCGGCGGCGGGGAATCGAGGCGCTGCGCAGCGTGGGCATACCGAAACCGGAGCGGCGGATCGACGAATATTCGTTCGAATTGAGCGGTGGGCTGCGGCAGCGGGCGATGATCGCGGTGGCGCTCTCCTGCGATCCGCGGCTGCTGATCGCCGACGAGCCGACGACGGCGCTCGACGTCACCACCCAGGCGCAGATCCTCGATCTGCTGCGCAAGCTTCAGCGCGAACGGGGCATGGCGATCATGCTGATCACCCACAACCTGGGCGTCGTGGCCGAGATGGCCGACGACGTCGTCGTCATGTATCTGGGCCGCGTGGTCGAGCAAGGCAGCGTCGACGAAATCTTCCACGACCCCAAGCATCCGTATACGAAGGCTTTGCTGCAGTCGATTCCGAGCATCGAGTCGGTGCCCAGGTTGCGGCTTGCGACCATCAGCGGATCGATTCCGCACCCGTTCAACCGGCCCGCCGGCTGCCCGTTCCATCCGCGTTGCGTGGCATCGATTCCCGGCCGCTGCGACAAGGACGTCCCGCGGCTTCAGGAGCTCGGCAACGGTAGAAGAGTCAGTTGCTTTCTCTACCAGTGATCGCACGCGGACGAGAATGACCAACGCCGCTTCACGCAAGTCCGTGCTGCTCGATGTCAAGGGACTGAAGAAGTATTTCCCGATTCGAAGGGGTCTTCTGCAGAAAACCGTCGGCCTGGTGAAGGCGGTCGACGACGTGAGTTTTTTTCTGAATCAGGGCGAGACGCTGTCGCTGGTCGGAGAGAGCGGCTGCGGAAAGACCACGACGGCCCGCTGTATCCTGCGAGCCATTACGCCGACCGCGGGTCAGATTCTTCTGCTGGACGACGGCGAAGTCCTCGATGTGGCGACCGCGCCCACGAGCAGGCTGGCAGCGCT
>Ga0070699_100005005_pt1 | contig 11681 bp, 10 predicted proteins | sample KBSK1503metaG_FD_65473 | JGI IMG/M metagenome (GOLD analysis project Ga0070699, IMG submission 65473) | Corn, switchgrass and miscanthus rhizosphere microbial communities from Kellogg Biological Station, Michigan, USA - KBS K1-50-3 metaG | ecosystem: Host-associated > Plants > Roots >...
AGCGCACCTGGTCTTATTCTCGCTTTTCACGGAAACGCAGATCTCGCGGTTCGACAAATCGACTGGGCACGCGAAATCGTCAGCCGCACCGGCATGGCTGTGATGCTCACCGAGTATCGCGGTTACATGGGATTACGCGGACGTCCGACCTACGAGGGCTCGCACCTCGACGCTGAAGCAGCCTACGCGTTCGCTCGTGACAGTCTGCACATCCCCGCAAATCACTTCGCCTTTTTCGGCCACTCGCTCGGCACTGGGATCGCTGCGGAGCTGGCAGTTCGACATCCTCCACGCGTTCTGATACTCGAGGCACCATTTACGTCGGCACGCGACATGGCTGCGCTTGTCATGGGACGATGGATCAATTCATTCTTCTGGCCGACGATATCGCGCCTTCATTTCGATACGCAGTCACTCGTCAGAGCACTCGATGTACCGGTATCAGTCGCCCACGGCGGTCGCGATCGCGTCATTCCAAGCCGAATGGGAGAGGCTGTATTCGGCGCGGCCCGCATCAAAGGAGAATGGCTCTTCGTTCCCGAAGCGTCACACAGCAATGCTGGTGAGCTCGGCGGTGAATCGTACTGGCAATGGATTGAAAAATCCCTTGCTCCTTTCACCGCAGAGAGCAAAACAAAAGAGGCCCGGTAAATACCGGGCCTCTTTGTTATCAGCGAGCTCTGTCAGGGAGAAATCGGCTGACCAAAGAAGTCGCGAACAGAAATAGGTCCGGCGTTCACTGCCTTCAGTCCTGCTTCAATGCTCTTTCGATCACCGACGACTACGATCGCCAGGGATGCCGGCTTGATGTATTGCCTCGCGACTCGCTGTACGTCCGCCTGAGTAACGCTCTCGATATTCGAGACGTAGCTGTTGTAATAGCTCACCGGCAGATTGTACAAGACGACCGGAATCAGTTGAGTGGCGATCTGTTGAGTGGTCTCGAAATCACTTGGCATCCCGAGTTGCAGGTATCGTTTCGCCTTGTTGAGCTCTACAGTGGGCACTGTGTCGCGAATTGCATTGAGCTCTTTCATGAACTCGATCAATCCTGAGTCGGTTTTCGCTGCTACCACTTCTGCCGATGCGGTGAACGGTCCGGCAGACTGTCGCATGTCGAACCTCGAGCGTGCGCCGTACGTGTAGCCGTGCGTTTCACGCAGGTTCTGCATCAGCCTGCTCGTAAAAGAACCACCGAGAATCGTGTTCATTACGTTCAGCGCGAAATAGTCACGCGTCGAGCGTGGAACTCCGATTGACCCGATCCGGAACGACGACTGTGCCGCACCCGGCTTGTCGATCAGATACACTGTTGTCGTCGCAGCAGCTGGCGCGTTCGCAAACGTAAGCGGCGCTACGGTTCCTTTCGGCCAACCTCCGAGTAATGCAGCGATTCGCTTCTCTATATCGGCCGCTTTGACGTCACCGACGACAATCAGAGTCGAATTATTCGGAACGAAGCTCGCCCGGTAGTACGACTGAAGATCTGCCGGCGTCATCGCTGTGACCGAAGCTTCCGAGCCAAGCAGATTGTGACCGTATGGATGCGCCGATCCATAGAGAATCGAAGCGTACGCCTGGTCTGCGATCGCGGTGGGACGATCCTTGAGCTGGACGAGGCTCGTAAGACGAGTCTTCCTCACGCGCTCGAAGTCATCTGCCGCAAATGAGGGGTGCAGCACAACGTCGGAAAACAGTGCAAGAGCGCTGTCGAGCTGTGATGTCGGGGTGTGCAGACTCACTGTCGATGCATCCCAGTTGCTGCCCGCAGAAAGTCCGACGCCGAGATACGCGATTTGATCAGCTATCTGAAGACTGTTTCGGCTCGTTGTGCCTTCGGTAAGCATCGACGCCGTGAGGTTTGCGACTCCTCCTTTTGTCGCAGGATCCAGCGTTCCTCCGCCGTTGACGACAAGAACGAAGTCGGCTAGCGGCAGCTCGTGCTGCTCCACGATCATCAGCTTCAAGCCATTCGGCAGCTCACGTGTGACGACTGGCGGCAGTGATACTTTCGGCGGTGGTCCAAGAACCGGCGGTTTCGATCGGTCAACCGCCTGGGCACCCGCGATCGACGATACCGACAGGAGTGCCGCGATCGCAGCTCCGTGCTTCATGCGCAGTCCGATCATTGAGCACCTCCGTTTGCCGTCAACATCATGTCACGCTTTCCCTCTGGTACAACGGTGAGTACGACTTTGGGCCGGCCAAGATATTTCTTCGCGACTCTTTGCACATCCGCCTGAGTAACGCGGTCATATCTCGCAGCGTCCTGCTGCACATAGTCAGGGTTGCCAGCCATGTAGTTATAGGAGTTGAGCACTTCGGATTTACCAAGAACGCCGGATAGCCTGTTCAGGAAGCTCGCGCGAAATGAGTTTTGAACCCGCTCCAGCTCTCGCTGGGTAATCGGCTCGTTCATCACTTTGTCCAGCTCTTCCTTGATGACCTTGTCGATGGCTGCGACACTCTGACCCGGCTTCGGCGTGACGTCAATTTCAAATCGTCCTGCCAGTTTGCTCGACTGCTGCGATGCAAAAACGTTTTGCGCGACCTGCATATCGAACACGAGCCGCTTGTAGAGACGCGAGTTCTTTCCGCTCGCAAGCACCGATGCCAGTACATCGAGCGCGGCATCGTCATTGTCGTAGATCTTGACCGTTGGCCAATCGTAGAACACTCGCGGAAGCTGCACCCTGTCCTCGAGCACCATGAACGTGTCTTTCGCGAGCACGACAGGAGCGACATTCGGGCGCGCCGGCATTGCGGGACCACGGGGAATTCCGGCGAAATACAGGCTTACCAGTCGCTTTGCCTCGACCGGATTGAAATCCCCGGCAATTGTGACTGTGGCGTTATTCGGCGCGTAGTAGGTGCGGAAGAAGTTCTTCACGTCATCGAGTGATGCCGCGCTCAGGTCATCCATCGATCCGATAACAGACCATGAGTACGGGTGACCCTTCGGATAGAGTGCGGCGAGGATCATCTCGTCTCCTCGTCCATACGGCACGTTGTCTACCCGCTCACGGCGCTCGTTCTTCACGACATCCCGCTGCAAGTCGAGCTTTGCCTTGTCCATCGTCGGCAACAGGTAGCCCATTCGGTCCGCGTCGAGCCAGAGAGCTAGCGGAAGCGCATTCGACGGAAGATTCTCATAGTAGTTCGTGCGATCTTCAGTCGTCGAGCCGTTGTTGTCGGCGCCGGCGGCTTCGAGCTCCTTGTCGAACATACCGGTCGGCACGTGCTCCGAGCCCATGAACATGATGTGCTCGAACAGGTGGGCGAAGCCGGTTCGTCCGACCTTCTCGTCACCCGAGCCAACCTTGTACCACGTGTTGACCGTCACGATCGGAGTCGAGTGGTCCTCGTGGAGAATTACCTCGAGTCCGTTCGGAAGCGTGTACTTCTCGAATTTGATCTTCGGAACCGCCTGGGCATTCGCAGCGTCGGCCATGCCTGCGGTTATTAAGTAGCCCAATGCGACTAATAGTACTCTCTTCACTTTTTCCTCTCGAATAGAAATGCCAGCGGTGCTTTCACCGATTCGCCCAGCATGTATCTCCATTGCTTTTCGCGATTCGGAGAAATGGGGCTGGTGCGGGTAGGCGAGGTGTACGGAATCATGCCGAAGCGCCGTCCTGTAATAGACAACCTCAACATGTGAAATGGATCACTCACCAGGATTGCAGTTCGTATCCCCTTGCTTTCCAATATCTCGGCAACGCCGAGCATGGATTCGCGTGTGGTTCGGCCTTTGTCTTCAAGAAAGATTACGGTGTCCGGGATTCCGTGTTTCCGGGCATAGCTTCGGCCCACCGCAGCTTCACTCGTTGTATCGCCGTAGCCACGTCCACCGGTCAGCACCAGAATCTTTCCCATCTGCCGCTTATACAAATCGATGCCGTGATCGAGGCGCGCTCGCAGAACAGGTGATGGCTTTCCATCATACTGGGCCGCACCAAGAACGACAATTGAGCCCGCGGGTTGGGCCTGGTCGATCGAGCTATACAGTAGAACCGCCCCCATCGATGCACCCCACAGGATGCAGATGGTGAGCAGAATGCCCGCGATCACGCGACCCAGTGTTCTTACCAGCTGGCCCATGCGCTGAAAATACTAGAACGCTACACGAGTGTGCGGCTCCGGACAGCTGACGGAATACCCTTTCGCCGTGAGGGTGGTTTTATACACGTCCTGCACATCGGCTTCGCCGTGTACGAGCCAAACCGGACCCAGCTGCGGTGAAGTTGCCTTGACGTTGTCGATCCATGTCGTGAGCTCTGTGCGATCTGCATGCGCACTGTAGCCGTTGATGACCTCCACCTGGGCTTTCAACGGAATCTCTTCTCCGAAGATCTTGAGAAATGGCTGCTTCTCGACGATTCGTCGGCCGAGCGTGTGCTCTGCCTGGAAGCCGACAATGAGAATCGTGTTTCTCGGATCGCTGGCGCCGTTTGCGAGGTGATGCAGAATACGGCCGGCCTCGACCATTCCCGATGCCGCTATGACAATCATCGGCCCTTTGGCGCTGTTGATTGCCTTTGACTCTTCGACATCGCGCGTGAAATGCACGAGGGGAAAGTCGAAGAGATCCTTCACTTTTTTCACCATGTCTTCCGACTGGTCGAAAGTCTCGGGATGCATCTCGAACACGGTCGTCGTATCGATTGCAAGCGGACTGTCGACATATATCGGAATCGAAGGAATCGCTCCTTCCCTCACGAGGGAGTTCAGACTGTAGAGCAGCTCCTGCGTGCGACCCACTGCGAATGCAGGGATCAGCACCCGACCACCTCGAGCTGCTGTCGCTCGAACTACCTCCGCTAGATGCGCCCGCGCTCCGTCGACTGATTCATGATCACGGTTTCCATAGGTGGACTCCATGATCACCGCATGCGCACCTGTTGGCGGCTGCGGATCGCGAATGATTGCGAGTCCTGATCTTCCGATATCCCCCGAAAAAACGAGACGCCTCGTCACCCCGCCTTCCGTGCAATCCAGAATTACCGAAGCTGAGCCGAGTATGTGCCCGGCGTCGACGTAAGTGGCTATGACACCGGGAACTACGTCGAACGGCTTGTTGTACGGAACGCTGACCATCAGCTCCATCGTTCTCACGGCGTGGCGCATTCCATAAAGCGGCTCAACGAATTCTTTTTCCCGTCTTGCCAGAAATTCGGCGTCCTTCTCCTGAATGTGCGCCGAATCAGCCAGCATCACGGCGCACAAGTCTCGCGTTGCAGGTGTAGACCAGATCGTTTTGCTGTATCCCTGAGCCACAAGGAACGGAAGACGGCCGGAGTGGTCGATGTGTGCGTGCGAGAGCACAACAGCATCGAGGTCCGCAATTTCTATCGGCAGTGTCTTGTTCTTCTCAGCCGATTCTTTTCGCCTTCCCTGAAACATTCCACAGTCGAGCGCGACTGTGTGTCCATTTACGTGCAGAAGATGACACGAGCCCGTGACTTCACGGGCTGCGCCTTGAAACGTGATTTCCAAGTCTGCTTACCCCTCTGCGACCGCGCTGCGCGAAAAGAGAATTATCAGTCGCTGTTCGTCTTGTGACATCAAGGCCGGCTCCCAGCCGCCCCGACTTCTCTCATTGAGGAGATCTGTGAGAGTGTCCTCATCCTCACGCGTATGGTTCGTGAGTTTCGCCACGACTGCCTGATATTCTTTCATGTGGATGGGAGACGAAGATTATGTTGTTAACGCCGGACGCATATTTTCTAGCCAGTGATGCGACACAATTTCGCCGGACGGATACCACGAGAATGATCGAACATACGCCCGAATTTCCAACCCTGACAATTATCCGGCATCCACTCGTTCAGCACAAGCTGACCATCCTGCGTGACCGCGAGACTCCAACAAAGATCTTCAAGGAGCTCGTGGACGAGATCGCAATGCTCATGGCTTACGAGGCGACGATTGACCTGACAGTTGAGCCGATGGAAGTGCAGACTCCCCTCGAAAAAACAGTTGGGCGGCATATCAGCGGAAAGAAGCTTACGCTCGTCCCGATCCTCCGGGCAGGACTTGGCATGGTGGAAGGCATTTTGCGCCTGGTGCCGGCTGCTCGCGTCGGACATATCGGATTATATCGCGATCACGACACTCTGCTTCCGGTCGATTACTACTTCAAGATTCCAGGTGATGTAGCTGAGCGGGATTTTTTCATCCTCGATCCGATGCTTGCAACGGGAGGAAGTGCCGCAGCAGCTGTCGGTTCATTGAAACGTGCTGGCGCCACCCGCATTCGCTTCTTGTGTCTAGTCGCTGCACCCGAGGGAGTGAAACACCTCTCCGATGCACACCCTGACGTCCAGATCTACTGCGCAGCCCTCGATCGTGAGCTCAATGCCCAGGGCTATATCCTCCCAGGTTTGGGGGACGCGGGCGATCGGTTATTCGGTACCCGCTAGGTTAGTTGAACCATTCTTGCGGATCAGTTCGCTGTTGCTCTGCAGCAGCGACTACCCAGTGTTGCGATGCTGCGTCGATGATCTCGTCTTGTACTCTGTCGAACCAATTTCTCGACTGTTCGATGTCGCCGATTCGCCGCCATAACTCGCCGACCAGATAAGTCAGAATCGCTCGCTCGTCCGGAACGACGCCATCGTACCTGGCCAGAGCACGCTCAAACGCCCACGCTGCATGTCGCCGATAGTACCGCTCCGCCTCGACGTCACCTTCATCTACACAGCACCACCCCGCTCGCAGCCACAGGTCAGCGATCTGGCGCTCGTCCAATCCCTGCCATTCAGCGACCTTGGCGGCAGCTTCGTACTTTCCCGATCCGGTTGTTGCGAGAGTTACACAGGGAGCAAGCTCGTTGAGCACGTGCTCCTTCAGCAGCGGACTGATTTCTGCCTCGCGAGTAAAGTCCCCTTCTCCCCCTGAGTAACCGCACTCATCACACATGTGAATGAGGTACGCGAGTGGCTGAGTCCCTGCTGCGCGCTCATGAAAATCGGTTCGCTTTCCTCCGAAAGCGTTGGTTGTAACAACCGCCTGAGACTTGAAGCTGTGTCCGCAAATGGGGCAGCACAGCTGAATTTGACGCAATGTCGTCATGGCACCCTCTTGACTCCTCCTGCTTTTCTGACAGAAGGAATTTCTATGCCATATATATTTTTCAACGCAAGTCGTTATCGCTCTTGTTGTAAAATTCCAGTCAACGTATTTTCTCGCATCCTTCGAGCGCGTCGCGCTCCCTTCATAACACGAAACCTGGTTGTTGATGCTGATCAACCTGCTGCCCGATTTCTTCGCAGTCCTGAACAGCACCGATCGCATCGCGGCATATCTCCGCTACTTCGATAACCACCGTAGTCTCCTCGAGGCGTACTGGTCGAATTACGTCGTCGAGCCGGACAGTCCACACTTCTCTGAAGTCGTAAAATCCGCAGCGCTCGCAGGACGAACAGACCTTCGCACGATGCTCGAGCGCATGGATGTGGTGACACTCGCACGCAACACTGAAGACCAGTGCCGGAATCTTCTCGAGGTGGATTCCGATATCGATGTGGTCCTCATGATCGGCGTCGGCGCAGCCAATGCCGGTGAGCTCGTAGTAAACGGCCGTGGAGTAGCCTTCGTCTGCCTCGAGCATTTCACCAGCGTTGCCAATCCCGAGACTCGCGGTCTTGGTCTCGACCCTGAGCTGATTCCTCTCTGGCTGTCGCACGAAATCGCCCATGGCGTTCGCTATACGTCACCGGGGAGCAAAAGCGAGATCAAGACGATCATCGACGAGATGAACGGAAATTATTCCTATTGGGAAACCGGAAAGCGCGCCACGCTTCGTGAGCTTCTGATCAATGAAGGAATTGCCGTCCAGGTCTCACGAATGGTCAGCCCGGGCCATGCTAGCTGGGAGTACTACGGCTACGACCGGAGAGAGTACGCCCGTATTCGCGAAATGGGACCAGTCGTTGCCCGTTCACTAATCGGCAACTTCGAAAAATCAGGCCTTGGCCTGAGACTCAAGTATCTCTCCGATGGAATGAGCGAAGATGCTCGCCGTGTGGGCGATTACGTCGTTCCTGATCGATGCGGCTATTACATCGGAGCCCGAATGGTCGAGCAGGCGATGACGACCAGGGGCGCCGCATGGACGGTGAGAGCCAGCGCTTCAGAAATCGCAGCCGTTTCGGGAGAAGCTGCCGCAACAGCGTAAGTCTTTCTGTTATTTCCCCACGCAGAAAGAACTGAATACCCGGTCGAGCACGTCTTCAGTGCTGACTGCGCCAATGAGAGACTCCAGCGCACCAGTTGCAGCTCGTAGATGAACCGCGGCGACAGGTGCCGGAAGTGATCTCGCATTCCATGCGTCAGAAAATGCGGCCACTTCTGCTCGCGCCTGTGTAATGCCATGAATGTGGCGGCTTCTCATCAGTATCGGAATGTCCGCAACCGCAGCTCCAACCGTCTCGGAAAGAGTCGAGTCGATTTCTGAAACGAGAGCAGCCAAACCTTCCCCTGTTTCTGCGCTCACACGTATCGCATCAGGATCTGACCCGTCGCCTGCTACATCGAGATCGCTTTTTGTCCTCACCCGAATGACCGGAGCTGTATTCCGGTTTTCCAATGCAGTGAGGGTGGCTTCCAGCGATTGGTCACTGTCGCCACAGGCAAGCACGATGTTCGCCCAGCCCAGGTATTTCTCGCTTACCTCGATTCCAATTCTTTCGACAACGTCGATAGTATCCCGGAGTCCTGCAGTGTCGACGAGACGAATTGGCCATTTGTCCGTTTCCAGAAAACTTTCGATCGCATCTCGCGTCGTACCTGGAATGTCCGTGACGATGGCTCGCGATTGTCCAAGCAGTGCATTGAACAATGAGGATTTTCCCACGTTCGGAAGCCCGGCGACTACAACGACGGCTCCTTCTCGAATCATTTCTCCGTGAGGGACCGTCGAAAGCAACGCGTCCAGCGCCATGAGCAGTACTTCGACTTCCATGGCGATTCGCTCTCGCGAGATTGGCCCATCATCTTCTTCAGGGAAATCGATATCGTATGCGATCAACGCTTCCAGCGAGATGATCTGATTTCGAAGAGCAGCGATCCTTCTTGAAAGGCCTCCATCGAGCTGCATTAACGCGGCTCGATGCATCGCTTCCGATCTCGCGTCGACAAGGTCGCCGATTGCTTCTGCCTGAGTCATATCGAGTTTTCCATTCAGGACAGCTCGGCGCGTGAACTCGCCAGGGAGTGCCTGTCGGGCTCCACACGTAATCAGCGTTTCAAGCAGAAGAGCGGGGACATAATGTCCGCCATGCCCTGAGATCTCGATCAGATCTTCACCCGTGAACGAATCCGGAGCCACAAAGGACGTGACAAGTGCCTGATCGAGCACATGGCCATGCTCAGGACTGAATATCCGGCAAAGCGTTGCCCGGCGAGCTTCGATTGGCCATGGAGTGACTATCCGACTGGCAATCTGATGCGCATCTCTGCCGCTCATCCGCACAACTGCAATTGCCCCGCGTCCTGGGGGAGTGGCAAGCGCTGCAATCGTGTCTCCGGCCAGACTCTGGGCGAGCGCCGGGTTGAGACTCATCCTTCCGCGGCAGGAAGCTCGAACATCATTCCGGGCTCGAGGATCCTCACATCTTCCTCACGCGCATGGCCTGGAAGCTGTTCTCGAAGCTGGTCAATCGCATCATGCGCCTTGGATGTCACGTGATCGAATGTGCCCCAATGGTAGGGGATGAGATATCTCGCATCCAGCCTTTCGAACAGCGTCAGCGCATCTCCACTCGTCAGATGGCCTTTGCGAAATCCCTCAATCTTCCACCACGGTGCGTGTCCAATTGGCAGAAGAGCCATGTCGAGACGACGGCCATTGGGCACAAGCTGCTTTTCGACCATGCCCGTGCTGTCCGGCGTGAGGGCCGTATCGCCGGCAAAGAAGCACGAGATGGCCTTAGTATCAAATAGATACATATTCGCTGCACCCCGCCATCTATCGACTCCATACCGATATCCTTTATGTGTAGCAGAGGCAGCATGAACCTCAACGGTACCGGTATGAACAGATTCGCCCGGCCCAATTGCTGTCGCTTCCGAGTGCCCTCGCCTTTTGAGCCATTTCGCAATCGGTGGTGGGGCAAAAATAGGCACTCTTCCATCTAGCCCTTCCAGCGACTTGAAGGACAGGTGGTCCGCATGGGCATGCGTTATAAAGATTGCATCGATTTTCGGCAGCTTATCGATTGCAATGCCCGGCTTGCTGACACGAGGCAGCAATCTTCCCAGAGATGGCTCGAAATTAGGATCTGTAAGAAACCGCTTTCCGCCCAGCTCAATTAGTAGCGTTGCGTGACCAATATAAGTAATCCGCAATCCGCCCTGCCTCGCTCAGCCCGGTTTTCTGGCCTTTTGCCTTTCCTTTGCAAGGAGCCACTGTTGAGGAAGGGCAGCCAGGTTCTGAGCTGTGTAATAGAGATTGAGGCCAGACGCCATGTTCGCAAGAACGAATGTCATCATCACCGGGAACATGTAGCTCATCATCTTCGCCTGCGGATTTGGAGGAGCATTTCTCAGTCCAATCCATGACAGGATATACATCGAGATTCCCATCAATACAGGCAGAAGGTAAATCGGGTCCTTGATCGAGATGTCGGTAAGCCAGAGGAACGGAACACCGCGAAATTCGATTGTGTTTTGAAACACAAAAAACAGCGCAAAGAGAACCGGCATCGGTATCAGCATCGGCAGACAGCCGGAGAGTGCCGTGAACGGACTCGCTCCAGCCTCCTTGTACACTTTCATCATCTCCGTCCGCTGTCTTTCCGGATCGTCCTTGTATTTCTTCTGGACTTCAGCGAGGCGGGGCTGGATCTCCTGCATCTTCATGCTCGACCGCATGGCGCTCTGGTTGAGCGGCCATAGCGCAATCCGGATGAACACACCGAAAATCACCAGAACCCAGCCATAGCTGAGCTTCAGGTGATCGTGCATCCAGAGCAGAAGCTTGATGCAGAGCGCTGCAATCGGATTCACGACAGGCTGCAAAAAACTCCAGCCGTACGGATTCACGTGGTCGAAATCACGGCCGAGTGAAAGGAGCTCGTTCGACTGCTGCGGGCCTGCATACATGTCGAAGGCAAAGCTGTCGTTCTTCACTGCCTTGACGACAACTGCCGAAGCATTCGTCGCGACCTTGGAAGTGCGTGGACCTCCGGTCAGCGTCATCTCTTCAAACATGCTTCCTTCAGGATTGATGAGCCCGACGACAAAATATTTATTGCGCACAGCAACCCACGTCAGTGGCTCGGCCTCGAGTCTTTTCTCGCCAGGGTCGAGCTTCCCAAATGGAACGCCCCGCGCATTGCTATGTGACGGCTTGAACGAGTACGAGCGGGTACGAAGATCTCCGAGTGTGTCTGCTTCAGTTACGGGCAGTCCGGATGGCATGTCGATCAACAGAAAGCTGCGATTTGCTCCTGCCTTGACCTGACCACTGACAGCAACGACGTATTTGCTGGGATTTACATCGTACGAGATGGAAACCGGAATTCCGTTAATCGCAGCCTGGTAAGTGAGAACCTTTCCGCCAGCTGCATTCATCACTTCGGACACCTGGAAGGGCGTCTTGTTGAGCGGAATCGTATCTCCTTGTACAACCAGGGAATACTGAATCAGTGACCGTCCGGGAACGACCAGATCTACAG